>Ga0335069_10000079_pt1 | contig 168597 bp, 146 predicted proteins | sample Lox_Sample_11_FD_206714 | JGI IMG/M metagenome (GOLD analysis project Ga0335069, IMG submission 206714) | Soil microbial communities from Loxahatchee National Wildlife Refuge, Florida, United States - Lox_Sample_1.1 | ecosystem: Environmental > Terrestrial > Soil > Wetlands | place: USA... | reverse complement strand
CTGATGGACAACCACTATCACCTGCTGGTGGAGACCCCCCAAGCCAATCTATCGGCGGCGATGCAATGGCTCGGAGTCAGTTACACGGTGGGGTTCAATCGACGACACCGCCGCGTCGGCCATCTGTTTCAGGGACGGTTTGCGGCGGTGCTGCTGGAGGAGACGGCGGGCATGGAGGTCAGCCGCTACGTCCACCTGAACCCGGTGCGCATCCGCGGGCTGGGTCTGGATAAATCGGCGCAACAGCGGTCCCGCGACGGGATGATCGACAAGGCGGATGCGGCGCAGATCCGCGAACGGATGCAGCGGCTCCGGCGGTATCCGTGGAGTTCGTACCGGGCCTACCTGGGGTTGGCGGAGGCGCCGCAGTGGCTGACCACGCGCCGCGTGCTGGAGATGATCGGGCGCGGACGCTGGGCGGAACGACGGAAGGCGTACCGAGAATTCGTGGAAACGCCCCTGCGAGACGGCGTGTTGGAAAGCCCCTGGGAACGGCTGGAGGCCGGCGTGCTGTTGGGGAGCGCTGCGTTTGTGCGACGATGGCGGGAGCGTGTCAGTGGGAACACTCGCGAACAGCCGCAGTTGAGACGCTTGCGCCCGCGGTTGACCCTGGCGGAGGTCGTGCGCGCCGTCGAGCGCCTCAAGGGGGAACCGTGGGAGCAATTCCGAGATCGCTACGGGGATTGGGGACGGGACATGGTGCTGTGGGTGGCGCGCCGCCATGGCGGCCTGCGCTTACGCGATCTGACGGAAGCGACCGGCGGACTGGACTATGGCAGCATCGCGATGGCCAACAAACGATTCGGCAAACGCCTGGAAACCAACCGCTCCTTGCGCCAACTCTACGAAGAAATCAAACACCAATTGTTACAATGATTAGATGTGACCCCATTTTGCCCCGTCGGTGTCAATCCCGATATCTCGATCTCGTGCGTCTTTCTTCGGCGGGCTTTCGGCCCTTACACAAAATGGCATCGCGGCGTTGACGAGAAGGGCGATCGCGAGCACGCAAGTCAGAATTCGCATGTGGTCCTCATTGTGAGTCTATGGCCGCTAACATAGTTAATGGGACAAAGTTCTTAGCAAAAGCCAAAGCCCCATAACGTCCTCTTGCGGCGTCGATGCTAAATCTCAACTGAGGGCGCGTCAATCGCATTCCCAATGACTTGCGACGACCACTTGGTCACCAGCAAACCCGCTGACTTTGTCTCTTGCTCTTGCGGCAGCCGCGCGGAAAAGACAAACTCACTTTGTCTCTCCTCAACGTGCGACGGCGTGGATAAAGACAAACTCGATCAGTCGGTTTGGTTCCAGAATGGGCCTTGGTGCTCCAAAGCGAGCCCTTGCCAGACGCGCAGCGTCAGCAATATCGCCGCCTGCTGGTGCGTTACCTTCACCACTGTCGAAGGGGTCGAGGCTTGACACTTGACGTCCCTTGATTGCACTCTGCCCGGCCCGTCGCCACTCCCGCCCTTCGGATGCCGCGCCCTCGTCTCGCTGTAGCCCTGGCGAAGGTGGACGCCCCGCCATGATAAGTGTCACTGACATCTATTGACCGCTTGTCCCGAGCCTGTCGAGGGGCTTGTCCCATTCGCGCCTTCTTGTCCGCCATAGCGTGCGCACCGAAGGCGGATTCGCGCCCATCCGCGTCCGCTTCGTGTCCTTCGTGGACATCCGCCATTGACCATCAACCATCAACCATCTTCAACCCTTCCTCCCGCGCGTCTCCGCCAAAATAATCTGCGGAATCGCCGCGTAGAACGTGGTCGCTTTGATCAGCGCGTCGACGGGCACAAACTCGTTCACCGTGTGCGCGTAGATCTCGTGTTGCGGACCGAACCCGATGGTCGGGATGTTGTGCCGGCCCGCCGTGGCCACGCCATTCGTCGAAAACGTCCAGCGGCTCACCCGCGGTTTCTTGCCCAGTGCGATCTCGCCTGCTTTCACGCCCGCCTTGACCAGCGGATGTTTCTCGTCCAGCACCCACGTCGGGAAATATTTCTGCTGCCCAACCTTCAGCCCCGTCCATGCCACCGCATCGTAATGCAAAATCTCCACCTTGCCCTTCGCCTTCTTCACCGACGGCAGCGCCTCGATCTCTTTCACGGACGACCGCGGCGTTTCGCCCTTGGTCATCCGCCGGTCGAGATAGATGGTGCATTCATCCGCCACGGCGTTGAACGACGGCGTCTTGCATTCGATCGCCGTCACCGCCACCGTGCCGACCCCGAGAAACTTGTCATACTTCAGCCCTTTGCGGTTGAGCTTGTCGATGTCCTTGATGATGTCGGCCATCTTCGTGATCGGATTGTCCCCGCGTTCGGGCGCCGACGCGTGGCACGACCGGCCCTTCACCACCACCTTGATCTCCATCCGACCCCGATGCCCGCGATACAGCCCGAGATGCGTCGGCTCGGTGATCACCACGTAATCCGGCACCATCTTCTCCTTTTCGATCACGTGCAGCATGCACAATCCGTCGCAATCCTCCTCCATCACGCTGCCCACGACCCAGAGCGTGTAATCCCCCGTCAGCTTCAACTGCTGGATCGCCTTGCCCGCGTACACCATCGACGCCACGCTGGTCCGCTGGTCGCACGCGCCGCGCCCGTAAATTTTGCCGCCGGCTACCTTGCCTTTGAACGGGTCCCATTTCCACTGGCTGCGGTCGCCGACGTGCACCGTGTCGACGTGCGAATCGATCATGATCTTCGTCCGCCCCCGCCCGATCTGGCCGATGACGTTGCCCATCTTGTCGAACCACACCCTGTCGAAGCCGACCCTGCGCATCTCCTGTGCGATGCGTTTGCAGACGTTGCCTTCGGTCCCGCTGAAGCCGGGGATCGCGATGAGGTCGCGGGAGAATTTGACGATGTCTTTTTCGTACGACTTGACGGTGCGGCGCAATTGCTCGGTGGAAACAGTCATGGGCTTGAATTCCTTTCGTGAATGGTTCGCTTGTAGTATTTTGCCTCTTGCCCGTCAACAAATTCGTTGACATAATATGCCCGTGTTTTATCAGCCGAAGGTCATCGCAGAGGCTCTCGAGCTCAAGGCCGAACTGCAGCAGCATGGCGCGTTCATCGCCGGTGGCACGGACCTCGTTGTGTTGATGAATCACGGCAAGACCGCGCCGGAGAATTTCATCGATCTCTCCCATATTCCCGAATTGCGCGCCATCCAGCGCCACAACGGCACCCTGGAGCTCGCTGGCAACGTCACCTACGCCCAGGCGGCCAAACTGCCCGTCCGCTGTCTCGCGCAAGCCGCGCTCAGCGTCGGCGGCCCGGGCATCCGCGAGCTCGGCACGCTCGCCGGCAACCTGGCCACCGCCTCGCCCGCCGGCGACGGGTCCACCGCCCTGCTCGCGCTCGACGCGGAACTGGAAATCCGTAGCGCTTGCGGCTCGCGTCGCCTGCCGCTGGAACAGTTCTTCCTCGGGTATCGCAAAACGGCGCTCGCGCCTGACGAGTTGATCACCAGGATCATCGTGCCGACAAACTACAAATGCGATTGGGCCAAGAATGGCAAGCGCGGCGCGGTAAACATTTCCATCGTGGCCGCGGCAATCGCCATTACGCCGAAGAAAGAAATGCGGATCGCCCTCGCCTCGGTCGCACCCACGCCGATGCGGTGCTACAAGGCGGAGAAGTTTCTGGAGGTGAACGGCCTGAGCGCCGGCTCGATTCGTCAGGCCGCCGAGATGGTCCGCACCGAAATCAAACCGATCACCGACCATCGCGCCAGCGCCGATTACAAGGTGCACCTCGCGGGCGTCATGGTCCGCCGATTATTGGAGGATCTGTCCAAGGCATGAAGAAGGCGCGGAAGAGTCCCAAAGCATGTCACCCTGAGCGCAGCGAAGGGTCTCAGTCGTTCAAGAAGCAGCGGAAAACGACAGGGATTCTTCGCTCCGCTCAGAATGACAAACACGGACAGAGCGAATCCTGGCCCCTCCACTTCACGCTCAACGGCAGGAAGGTCTCCGCCAACGTGCGCCCGACGCAGACGCTGCTCGATTTCCTGCGCATCGAGATGGGCCTGACCGGCACGAAGGGCGCCTGCCTCGAAGGCGAGTGCGGCAGTTGCTACGTGCTCGTCGACGGCAAGCCGATGAATGCCTGCCTGATGCTCGCGCCGCAAGTGCAAGGCCGCGAGGTGACGACCATCGAGGGGTTCGCCCGCAATAAGAAACTCGATGTGATCCAGCAGAAATTCGTCGAGTGCGGCGCGGTGCAATGCGGATACTGCACGCCGGGCCTGATCGTCGCCGCCAAGGCACTGCTGCTGGACAACCCCTGCCCCACGCGCGAGGAATTCCTCGTCGGCATGGAAGGCAACATTTGCCGTTGCACCGGCTACAGCAAAATCCTCCGCGCCTGCGAACTCGCCGCGGATGAAATGGGGCTGAAGAAGACCAAGTGAGCGAGTCCATCGACAAACTTCAAGCGGCGGTCGCGCAACTTCACGCGGCGAGCAAAAGCTCGTCCGCCTACGAGACCGGGCCGACCAAAGTCGTCGGCAAATCCGCGTCGCGTCTGGACGGCATCGGCAAGGCCACGGGCGAAACGAAATACGGTCAGGACCTGTTCGACAAGAAATTCCTGTTTGCCAAGGTGCTCCGCGCCGCTCACCCGCACGCCGAGATTCTCGGCATCGACACGCGCGCCGCGAAGAAGTTGCCCGGCGTCCTCGCCGTGATCACGCACGCCGATGTGCCGGGCACGAACCTGCACGGCCTGATCCGCCGCGACCAGGAAGTGCTCTGCAGCCGCAAAGTCCGTTACGTGGGCGACGCGCTCGCCATCGTCGTCGCCAAGACCGAAGAGATCGCCATCGACGCGCTGAAAGCCATCCAGGTCGACTACAAGGTTTTGCCGAATGTCTTCACGATGGAAGATGCGCTCAAGCCTGACGCGCCAAAGATCCACGCCGACGGCAACGTGCTCGGCGAGAAACATCTCCGCAAAGGTGACGCGCCCGCCGCGATGCACGAAGCCGACGTCGTGGTCGAGGACATCATCCAGACGCAGACTGTCGACCACGCGTTTCTCGATCTCGAAGCCGGCCGCGCGCGTTACGACGGGAAGATGCTGACCATCGAAGTCGCGGGCCAATGGCTGCACGAGGAACGGCGGCTGATCGCGCTGGCCGTCGGGTTGCCGCTGGAAAAACTCCGCATCATCCAGCCCGCCACAGGGGGCGCGTTCGGCGGGCGCGAGGACATTTCGATTCAGATTTATCTCGGCTTGGCCGCGCTCAAGCTCAAAGGCAAGACCGTCTGCCTCCGCTACTCACGCAGCGAGTCGATGATCGCGCGCCACAAACGCCATCCGATCCGCGTTCACTACAAGCTCGGCGCGAAAAAGGACGGCACGCTCGTTGCCGCGCAGGTGACATTCTATGTCGACAAGGGCGCGTACGCCTCGACCGGCATCGCCGTGATGCGCAAGGCCTCCAGCCACGCCACCGGGCCGTACCGCGTCCCCAACGTCTGGGTCGACGTCATCGGCGTGTTCACGAACAACAATCCCTGCGGCGCAATGCGCGGGTTCGGCGCGGCCCAGACCGCCATCGCCTATGAGGGCCTCATGGACCGGCTCGCCACCAAGCTCGGCATGGACAAGACCGAGCTGCGCATGAAGAACCTCATCCGTTCCGGCGACGAGGTGACCACGGGCCAGATCGTGCCCCACGCCACCGGGGTCGAGTGCTTCGAGGCGGTGCTGAAGAGAATTGACTGGAAGAACCGCAGCTACGAGACCGGCGCGCCCCACCTCAAGCGCGGCTATGGCGTCAGCGTGATCTGTTTCGGCCTCGGCTACGGCGACGGCTTCCCCGACGCGTCGCGGGCCCGGTGCCGGCTGACCGCCGACGGCACGGTCGAGGTGTACTCGAGCGGAATCGACGTGGGCCAGGGATTGACCAACATGATCGCCCAGATCGCGGCGGAGGAAATCGGCGTTCCGCTGGAGCAGGTCCGACCAATTTTGGCCGACACGAAACTGACCCCCGAATCCGGCAGCACGTCGGCGACGCGTCAGACCTATTTCACGGGCTCGTCCGTGCAACTGGCGGCCTCAGAACTCAAGAAGCAACTCCAGGATATTGCCGCGGCCTCGCTGAAGGAACTGGTGTACGAAATCAAGATCGACAACGGCGAGGCGTACAACACATTCCGTCCCGACCGACGGCTGACGCTGCGCGAGCTCGCTCGCGAAGGCAAGCGGCGCGGCTTCTCGCTGGAGGCTGTCGGCGTCTACAAACCGCCCACGATGCCCGAGGACACGGCGACGGGCCAGAGTATGCGGGCGTTTGTGACCTATCTCTTTGGAAGCCACGCCTGCCAGGTGCTGGTCGATATCGAGACCGGCGAGGTCAAGGTCGAGCGCTACGTCGCCTGCCATGACGTGGGCAAGGCGATCAATCCCGACCAGGTCATCGGCCAGATTCAGGGCGGCGTGACGCAGGGAATCGGCATGGCGTTGATGGAAGAAGTGGTGATGAAAGACGGTCGGATCATGAACCCGGGTTTCACCGATTACATTTTGCCGACGATCCGCGACGTGCCCGAGATCGAGTGTATCGTGCTGGAAAATCCTGACCCGGGCGGCCCGTTCGGCGCGCGCGGCGTCGGTGAACCGCCGCTGATCGCCTGCGGCCCGGCCGTGATGTCGGCGATCCACGATGCCATCGGCAAACCCGTCCGCGTTCTGCCGGCAACTCCCGAGCGTGTCTGGCGAACCATCTCCGAGAAGTGATCCGCGGCACGGGCGATCTGTTTGACACCGCCGGCTTTACTGCTTCGAACCGGATTCCTTTCGGCGCACCCCGTCGAAGTGCGCCATGGCGGCTTGGCGGGAGGCCAGCATCAGTTCCTTGTGCAGCTTCTCCACTTCCCGTTCGGCCTCCTTGCGAGCGGTAATGTCGCGGTAGGCGCAGTACAGATACGTCCGCCCGCCCCATTGGGCCGGGTTAATGCTCACCTCCACATCGTAACTGTTGCCGTCCTTGCGCCGGTGTCGGGTTTCAAACGTGAAGGCTTCCTTCTCGGCGGCCTGCAGTCTGGCCAGGATTTCGTCTCGTGTGAGATGCACATTCCAGTCCCACACGTGCAACCCGCGCATCTCTGGCTCGGCATACCCGAGCATCCGGGCAAAACTGGCGTTGAATTCATGCAAATTCCCATCCGCATCCAATACCGCAATGCCGTCCTTGGACTGCTCGATGAAAATCCGCTGTCGCACCACTTCGTGTGCCTGGGCCAACTCCGTTCGCTTGCGCTCGGTAATGTCTCGATGAACGCAGTACAGGTACGTCCGCCCGCCCCACCGCGCGGCGCTGGCGCTGGTCTCGACTTCGCAATAGCTGCCATCTTTACGGCGATGACGGGCCTCGAATGTCGCGCTTTCCTTCTCGATGTCTCGCAGTTTCTTCAGGTTCTCTTGTCGCGTCCACTGCGCGTTCCAATCCCAGACATGCAACCGGGACATTTCTTCCGCCGTATACCCGAGCATCTGGGCAAAACTCGCGTTGAACTCCAGTAGTTTCCCATCCGGATCCAGTACGGAGATGCCATCTTTCGACTGCTCCATGTAAATCCGCCGCCGCTCGGCTTCCTCAGCCAGGGCTGACTCCATGCGCGTCCGCTCCGTGATGTCGTGGCCTTCCGGGATCAGGTACCTGACGTTTCCGGCTCGATCCCGCAGTGGCCGGAGGGAAAAGTCGACGGTATGCACCGTGCCGTCGCCGGCAGGATGCGTCGCCTCAAACCGCACCGCCCGGCCCGCCGCCGCTTCCTTCACTGCCTGGCGGAGTTGCTCCTGGAGTTCCTGAGAATGCACCCACCACGGCGTCTCCCAAAACGGCTTCCCGATCACCGCCGATTTATCGATGTTCACCAGCCGCAGGGCGGTTTCGTTTGCTTCGATCAGAACCCCGTCCGGTGTCATCAAACCGATGAACTGAAAGGTCTGATCAAAGACCCCACGGATTTTCTCTTCTGCTTCGCGCAGCGCCGCTTCGTGCTGCTTCAGCTCGGTGATGTCGTGGGCTTCCGGGATCAAGTACTCGATCTTTCCCGCTTGATCCCGCAGTGGCCGGAGGGAAAAGTCGATGGTGCGCATCGTGCCGTCGCCGGTTGGATGCGCCGCCTCAAACCGCACGACCCGGCCTCCCGCAGCTTCCTTCACTGCCCGGCGGAGTTGCTCCTGGAGTTCCTGGGAATGCGCCCACCACGGCGTCTCCCAAAACGGTTTCCCGATCACCGCCGACCTCTCGACATTCGCCGAACGCAGTGCCGTTTCGTTTGCTTCGATCAGAATCCCGTCCGGTGTCGTCAAGCCGATATACTCAAAGGTTCCATCGAAGACGGCCCGGATCGTCGCCTGCGCCTCCCGGAGCGCCGCCTCCGCTCGCTTGCGCTCGGTAATGTCGCGATGAACGCAGTACAGGTAGGTCCTCCCGCCCCACTCCGCAGCGCTGGCGCTGACTTCCACGTCGTAGAAACTGCCGTCTTTGCGACGATGCCGCGTTTCAAACGTGGTGCTTTCTCTCTTGAAATCCAGCAGTTTCGCCAGCACTTCGTCCCGTGTCCATTGCACGTCCCAATCATACACGTGCAACTGCCGCATCTCCTCCGCCGTATACCCGAGCATCCGCGCAAAACTCGCGTTGAATTCGTGCAACTTCCCGTCCAAATCCAGCACGCCGATGCCGTCCTTCGATTGCTCGATGAGGACCCGCCGCCGCTCCGCCTCTTCCGCTTGAGCCGACTTCGCCAGTGTCTGCTCGGCAATGTCCCGCGCGATAAACATGATTCCCTCGGAGAGCCCTTGCGGAGAAGAGATCACCGCGGCGCTGAGTTCAGCGGCGAACCCATCACCTTTCTTTTTCAGCATGGTGAGTTCCGAATGGCAGGGACGACCTTCGGCAACGATGCATCGCAGGTCGGTGACCATGCTCGCCACGTCGGTTGGCGCAATCCAATCGAGAATCTGCTCGCCGATCATCTCATCCGGACCCGTGCGCCCGAAAATGCGCGCAGCCGCCGGTGACGCGAACACGACCACCCCCGCCAAATCGGTCGCCACGATGGCGTTGGGCGAGGCGCTGATCAGCGCCTTGTAAAGATCCGTGTCTCCTCCGAGCCAACGGCTTTGGCCCAGGTCAACAGACTCGGAATCAGCCCCGCTCCGCACACTCCTGCTCGCATCCATGCTTCCGCTCCTGGTGCCGTCTCAGCGCGGATTCCGGCACGAGTAACTTGCTATGATTGATCGGCGACTCCCCAGCCATCCGTGGGCTTCAGGCTTCGCACACACGTGTCTATACTCTGCATCGACAGCAATGACCCGAAGCTGGAGGGCAGGTAGGGGAATTACCCATACGATTTCTTGAAGGCACGCACATTTCTGCGCGATTTCGCGCAACCTCCGTGGGCCGGAGTGACAACTTGCCACCCTACTGCTTCGGCGCCGCGACCTTTCGGTGCTGTTGCGCGTAGTAGTCCATGAAATCCTTGTCGCCGGCCAACTGCTCCAACGTCTGGTCATACAGGGGCCGATTGCGGGGATACAATTGACTCAACGCCACATACTGCACCCGAATGTCGGGACACTTCAGCGCAATATTGACCAGACAGCTCTCCACCTGCGGACTGTGGACCCTTGCCAGGGCCAAAACGGTGTCCCCCAGCACTCGCGCGTTATTCGTCGAAAGATCCGAGGCCACCCGAAAGAGTGTGTTGCTGAACCGGTCCGGGCAATACGCCCCCACCCGCCAGACCACGCGACACCGACGATACACATCCGGGCCATGCAGAATAAAATCGCTCACCACATCGTCGGCCTGATCCCAGTCGGCTGCGGTCAACCGGTTCGCCGCGATGACGTATGCATCATCATTCTTCCACAGCAACCCCCGCGCGAGATTCAGTGCGTTCGTATCGTGACGGCTCAAACCCTCCGCGAGATTGGCCGCGTCCGTTTCGTCCTGCTTCACCTGCTGCGAGTGCTCCGCGCTGCTCCGTTGGATCTTGTCCTGTATGGACTGCACCGCGGCATTCATCCGCAGGTAGGATTGATACGCCTCCTCATCCGTCGGCCGGGACCGATGAACAAATCGCGACGAAAGAACCGTTCGCGCCGCGCCCGTATCGGGATTCAGGATTGCGAGACCAACGGCGGGATCGGTGATGATGACGCCCGCGGGGCACCAGGCGTGCGGAGTGCGTTGCGCGCGGTATCCGCCGTGCAGATCGGGCAACGCCTTCAGCACGCGCAGTTGTTCGTCGATGATGTCGCCCTCGGAGGTCAGCCAGCGGTTCGTTTGCGGCCCGGAAATGATGTTCCAGCATGCGCCGAGCGCGGCCCGGTGGCCGTTGTCCACCTGCAAATGGCCGAGGTCCAGCCGCGTCAATTGCACCCCGCGCGGATCGTCGTACACGATCAGACTCGGGCCGATGGTTCCCATCCACAGCAACGTGCGACGCGGCCCCGGATGCGAATACCGCCCACGAGCATCCACGGCGAATTGGGGCAGGTCTTCCCACAATTCCTGCGGCCGGAAATACGTCGCCGGGGTGGACACGATCGCGTCGCGACCGGCGGAGTTCCACGTTTGGTGTCGCGATACCCACAGCAGCAGGTGCTCATCGTCGGGCAGCCAGGTGATAAACGGACAACCGTGATCGTATCGAAATTCATTGGTCGACGCTCGCGGCGCCAGCCATGTCACCCTCTTGTCCGCCAGGTTCACCACGTACAGGCCGCCCCAATATTCTTCCATCGCGATTTTGTCGCGCCCCGGCGAGAGCCGCAGCCGAACGTCCCGACTCGATGCGTAACATCGGCCTCCACGATACGCAAAGGCCTGGACGCCGACATAGTACGCCGCGGGCAGCCGCGCGATCGGCTCGCGCTTCGTGCCGTCGAGGTTGACCCGCTCCAGCCACATGTCCGCTTTCACCCGGCTCGGCGGCCCGGGCGGTTTGTCATCCAGCAGCGCTTCCTGCGTTGAAACGAAGTAGATCTTCTGGTCTGCAGGATTGTACTCCGCGGCCACAGAGAACTCCGACTCGGTCCACGGCTTCGGGGCGATCCAGCGGATCCAGACGGGAGGCACCAGCGCCAGCGCGACCAGCAGCAGTCGGATCCACCGCGGAAACGTGCTGAGCAATGCCCAGCCAATGAACGACAGAACCACAATCGGCCCGATGACCGGCGACGTGATGCCCCACACGCCGAGCGATTGAATGCCACCGCGCGGCATAAATGACCCGACCAAGATCAGGCAAGCGGTACTGACGCCCACCGTTGGGGCCAGACCAAGAAAAAAGATTGCCAGCAGAATCCGGCGAACGATCTTCCGCAATCTCATTCAACCAAGGTCGCCGCGTGATCGGCGACGATTGCCTCCTTGCCCGAGGAACGGGGTGGCCCTCGGTCTTCGACGATGTAGCACCGTCGGGTTGCGCTTGTCCAGCCTTGAAGCGGGGACCGCCAATCGGCAACCACATCGGTAACGAGCCTGCGTCCCCGTGACCGAAACCGAACACGCAGATTCGCAACCCAAATGTGATTGCCCTGGCAACACGCCGTGTAGTACATTGCTTCCTGAGGCGAGCGCCAGTGAACCGCCACGGTGCGGGCTGGACGCTACGGGTCGCAAGAGGATGTTGACGAACCCGGACTTGTGGCTGGTCTGGGAGTGAGATGGTAGCGCTTTGAAGACTTGCAGGACAGCCTCTCCATTCCGGACGCTGCGACAGCTCTTCGTCTTCTCGCTACTGAATCCGCCAAATCAAAACACCGATCCGGTGGCCGCCGGTGGAGGCATCCCATGAAACGCTCATTCGCCCGGCTTTGGCCGGTTGATTTCGCAGTACTCCTGGCACTGACCACGCTCTCTCTTGAACCCTCAACCCGGGCGCAATCCACCCAACCCGGCCGGATCTTCTCGTCCACGGGTGCCTCATACGGCGGACTGATCGCATTCAACCCGGACGGATCCAACATCGTCAACTGGACCGCCAATACATTCGACGATGGCCCGTGCGGATCGGAATCGCCATCGAAATCGATGCATCCATCCGTGGCGCTCAATGGCCAGATTGTGTTCATGTCGTCGCGCGACGAAATCATCAACGGCCTGCCGTCGCCCGCTTTCCGGGTCGAGATCATGAACGCCGATGGCACCAGCCGGCGGGCATTGACAACCCGCACCGGCGCCGTGCTCAGCGACGGAACCGTGGTCGCCGATATGTACCCGGTTATCTCGCCCGACGGAACCAAGGTGGCGTTCATCTCGCGACGAAATGATGTATGGGCGCCAAGCTGTCCCTGCTTCCTCGGCATCAATAGTGTCTTCATCGTCAACGTTGACGGCACCGGCCTGCATCCGTTGACGGCTTCCCAGACCGATCCGTCCACGGGAGCGATCAACGGTTCGATCTTCAGCGTCGCGTGGAGCCCCGACAGTTCCAGACTCGCGTTTCGCGGCCAACGATTGACCCCGACCGGCACGGATACAAACCTTCATTTCCATATGGTGGTCGGCATCATCGACAGCACCGGCAGCAACGAAAGCACCGTCGCCGTCCTCGACTCCACCGGTCAATCCTCCGGCGTCGACTGGTCGCCGGACGGCCGCTATCTCGTTGCGGACTACGGGGCGGAAGCACAGGGCGCAGCGGAACGACGGTTGTGCATCTTCGACCTGGAAGCTGACACTTCCACGCAGTTACTGCAATCGGCCATCGGCCAGATCGGTTCGGGTGCCGGTACCGTTCGCTTCTCGCCAGACAGCCAGCGCCTCCTGTTTTCACATGGAGCGGCCCTGGCAACAATGAATCGCGACGGCACCGACATCGTCACACTCGACAACGTCCCGATTGCTGCCGGCCAGCCATTATGGTGGATGCCCGGCCCCCCAATCCCGCCGCCGGCCCGTTTGGAACTGACCCCTGATCCCGTCGCGCTCTTTACCGGCGGCTTGACCGCCCAGGTCACGCCGAGTCTCTACGACGCGCAGAGCAACGTGATTGTAACGGTCGCCACCGGGTGGAGCCTCGACTGTTGCAACAGCAGCACCCCGCGATTCGACAGCGCGGGCCTGCTCACTCCCGGCACCTATCCGTGGGCCTACTCCTGTCAATTCTCCGCCAGCAACGGCGGCCTGACCAATTCTGTTACCATCCTCAACAACCCCCTGGCTGGCGACCTGTCCCTCAACCTGCTGGGTTCGCCTACCGCGGTTCTGGTCAGCAACAATGTCACATATTCGTTCTCCGTGACCAACTATGGCCCGATCACCGTCAACAATGTGACCCTTACCGACACATTGCCCGCCACCGCCGACATCGTATCAATGTCGACCAACTGCACCGCCTATGGCGCAACCGTGTCGTGCAACCTGGGCGCTCTGGCCAGCAATGACGGCGCCGAGGTGACGATTCTCGTCAACCCCACGGTCACCGGCCTGATGACCAATACCGCCACGGTCACCGCTTCGGACCCTGATCCCGACATGTCCAACAATACTGCTCTCGTGGTCACGACGATCAACGGGCCTCCGCCCAATCAACCGCCCGTCGCGATCTGCCACAACGTCACCGTCAATGTCGACGGCGATTGCCTTGCTTCGGTGTCCCCCGCCGACGTCGACAACGGCTCGTACGACCCCGATGGCACCATTGTCGCGCGCACACTGAGTCCCGCCGGACCCTATGCCCCGGGGACGACTCTTGTGACGCTGACGGTTGCGGATAATCTCGGCGCTTCAAATGCCTGCTCAGCCACCGTGACCGTGATCACCAATCAACCCGATTTGCGACCAGCCGTCGACATGACCGGCTCCCACTGCACCGACACGGGTAAGAAGAAAACCTGCTCACTCACCGTCCATCTCGACATCTATAACCACCGGGCCGCGTTTGCCACCGGCGATATGTCGTTGGTATCGACCTGCACCCGGGCGCGGCTTGGGACCAACTGCAAGCTCAAGGGCTCCTTGCAGATGAATGAGATGAACGTGTCGTGCTCGCCCGCTGCGACCCTGAGCCTGTATCTGTCCGACGACGCGGCCTATGATGCCAACGATGTGTTGCTGCAGCGGGTGGTGATGAGCAAGCACCTGAAGTCGATCGCCAGGGGCAAGCCGCTGAAGATCAACGCCAGGGGGCCCAAGAACGTGGACATCTCCGGCAAATACGTGCTCGTCGTCCTGGACGATACCGGGTTGATCATCGAGACGGATACGACGAACAATACCGCTGCGTTCGGCCCGCTCCCGTAACGTCCCGGCAAGACCCGCAGCCCGATAAGAATCAAAGGCGGAACAGTGAAGAGCGAGGCCGGTTGAGACCAAGGGGTCACAACGCGCCTACCGGATTCCGCCAAATCGCCTGCCCCCGTTCGACATCGCAGCAGCCGCTCTGCTAATCGTCATCATCATCATCCGCGGTTGGGGCGTGCTTGAGGCCCAACGCTTTCAGACCGCGGCCGTGCGGGCCGGCGAAGGCGACGGGATACGGCGCGTCGACGCCTTTGACGGAATGCCAGATGATGCGATTGAGAAGATCGTCGTTGTTGAGGTCGGGCTGGTCAAACCGCATCGCCGCCAGTTTCTTCGCCCAGTACAATTCTTTGCCGCGAAGTTGGGCCACGGGTTTGCGCGTCTCGTCGAGCGGGATCAGGTTGGGCAACGCCGTATACGGCGACAGATCGGGCGCGTTGGTGAAACATGCCGACATCACCGGCCCCATCGCGTCCATCTGGTTCATCGGCGGGATGCCGAGAATCAGCTCGATCGTGTGCAGCACGCCGGTCTGGTTGTAGAACTGGCTGACCACCGCGTGCCGCTTCGTGTATGGACTGACGACGAAACAGAACGAGCGATGGCCGTCCACGTGGTCGAAGCCGGACTGCGGATCGTCCTCCATGACGAAGATGCATGTCTTCGGCCAGAACTTGCTGTGCGAAATCCCGTCGATGATCCGGCCAAGAGCGAGATCGTTGTCGGCCACCTGCGCCCGCGGCGTCGGGTTCCCGCCCGTGTGATCGTTGGGCAGATGGACGAACATGAAATTCGGCCAGTGGCCGCTGCGCTCGGCCTGCTTGAGTTCCTGGAGAAACACGCGCGCGCGGAGCACATCGGGAATATTCAACTCCCATCCCGGATAGTTGGGGCAACTGTAGTTCTTCAAAACTTCGACGGGCGATGCCGGCTCATAGACAAGTTGGTAGGCATCGGGATTCTCCAGCATATCCTTCACCGTGTTACGTTGCGGACCGACCCGCGTCGTCGTCGCGCCCCCCTTCCCCATCTCACCGTAGTTGCGAAACGACAGCCCGTGCAGCAACACGTCGTCCCAAATGAACCCGGACGAGGAAAAATACAGCGGGTCGACCCCGACGCTGTCCCCGCGCCTGAAACCACTGATCGCCTTCTCCAGACCCGACATGACATTGCCCTCGGTGACCCAGCGATGGCCGTCCACGGAGAGCACACCGTTGCAGTAGAAGTTGTCCAGCGTGACGAATTCCTCCGCGATGTGGTGATGGTTCGGGGTCACCTCGCGGCCAAACACGCAGAGGTTCGTGTCGCCATTCGCACGCGGAAGATCGCCGAGAAACTGGTCGTATGTCCGGTTCTCCTTGATGATGTAAACCACGTGGTCAAAGACAGATGGCTCGCCGATATGCTCGGGAACCGGCACCGGTCTCTGGCCGGTCTGGGCGCGTTCCCAAGCCCGCAACGCTTCGGGCACACGCGCATCGGCTCGTGCACTCGCCGTGTAATTCGTGAGCTGATCGCCCGTCGGGATACTGACCCGATTGACCGAGCCGAGCGACCACGCCGCGACCCATTCGTGACCGTTGCCCCCGTTGAATCGCGACCCATATCCTTTCACGTTCGCGACGTAGAGACGTTTCCCGTCCGTCGCGACCCCGCCGGGAAACCAACCAGCGGGAATGAATCCGGTCACGACGCTGTTCGTGCGCGATCCGCCTCGCAAGACCACCACGGCGATCGCGTTGTTGCCGCCGTTGGCAACGTAGAGCGTCCCGCCGTCGGGGCTCAGCGCCAGCGCGTTCGGTTGACTCCCAAACGGCAGCGCCGGGTCCGGACGCACCGATACGGTCTCCGTGACGCGCGACGCTTCCGTGTCGATCACGCTGATCGTGTCGGAATTCGCATTCGCCACGTATAACGTGTGGCCATCCGCGCTCAACGCAAGTCCCGATGGATGAAGCCCGGTCGCAATCTCGCGGACCTCGCGATTCTGTTTCAGATCGATGACGGAAACCGTACCCGACAACGCCGCGCCGCGTTTGTCCACGAGAACGCGAGTGCCATTCGAGTCCGCGGTGCGATCGATCTGGCCGGGCGGACGCCCACCCCAATTCGACACATACGCCCGCTGACCATCGGGCGAGACGATGACATCATACGGCGCCACACCGACCGCGATCTCCCGAATCAGTTTGTCGGTCTCCAAATCGACGATGGCGACACTGTTTTTTAATGAGAGGCAAACGAGCGCGGTTTTCTCGCCGGGCGACAAGCTGATCCCGCACGGGTTCGAGTAGCCGCTCCCGCCTTTGCCCAGCAACGTGGCTTTCCGGGTAAACGTCAGCGATCCACTCGATGATACGTCGCCGTCCCAAAGCGCGTTGTAGCTGCCCGTCACGTAAACCCGCGTGCCATCCCGGCGGACCGCAATACCGTGAATCGAACTCCCCTCCCCGACCACGACCTGCTCGCGAATTCTCCACGTCTCGGGATCGATCACCAGAACGCCCCGGTCGTATTTCGCGAACAGGCTTCTGCCGTCTGCCGACAACGCCAGATCGATGGCCCGCCCGCCAAACGTCAGCGTGTCGCCCGCCGGTTGTATAAGTTGCGTTGTCGAAACCAGATAAGTGCCGTTCGTCCCGGGACCTACCTGGCCGACTTCTTGCGCCACAGCCATCGTGGCCAAAAGGGTCGCAATAACGGTCGCCGTGCAGCCGCTTAGCGTCATGCTGGTCAGATTAGCGCCAAGAATGGAGAATTCAACGGCGAATTTCACTATTGCAATACCTTATTGACCAGAGCATTACACTGTGATAGGATGATTCAGTATATTCTGAACATATGAATAATATTTCATCGCAACAGATCGATGCCGCCCGCCGCAAATTTATCGAAGCGGGCGGAAACACTACCCAATCTTTCGGTTTCGGACGCATCCCTGGCCAGTTATTTGCTCTGCTTTACCTAAGCGCCAAGCCCTTGTGCCTGGACGACATAGCTCGTGAACTGGGCGTCAGCAAAGCCAGCGTGAGCACGACCGTTCGCCAGCTCGAACAATGGGCCGCCGTCAGGCGCATCTGGGTGAAAGGAGACCGCAAAGACTATTACGAAGCCGAGACCGATTTCGGCACCGTGTTGCGTCACGGGTTGCTCATGACGCTTCGGAAGAAACTGGAAACCGCCGGCTCGCAGATCGAGCAGGTCGGAGATTCGTTGAAGCAAGCAATGGAAAAGACCGACGACGCGCAGCGGCAGGAAATACAGGTCGTTGCCGATCGCCTCCAGCGAGCCAGGGATTTCCACGAGAAGATCCACGGGCTGCTGAACAATCCCGTGATTGACCATTTGTTGTAGTGGCTCCCGACCTTGGGTCGGGAACGGGCGTACCCAAAAACAAGCATGCACCTTCGTCAAGCGACGGGCGGAGGACACAGGCGTTCCAAAGTTTCGCGCGGAATGCACCTGTATGGCGGCAGCTTGCCCGGAATATTGCCATCGCTCCCATGAACCTTAAGCAACGCGTCTTTCGCAACAGTTCCCTCGAGATGCTCAGCAAAATCGTCGGCATCGGCGCGGGCATCTTCCTCTCGCCCTATCTCATCCGCAGCCTGACCAAGGAGACGTACGGCCTCTGGGTGCTGATCGGCTCGGTGGTCGGCTACTTTGGGTTCACCGACTTCGGCGTCCGCATCGCCGCCGGCCGACTCGTCGCCTACTACCGCGCCCGCCAGGACGCCGCCAGGGTCAACCACACCATCAACACCTGTCTGGCGCTGCTCACCGCTTCCGGTTTCGTCGTCACCCTGCTGACCCTCCTGCTCTCGCCGTATTTCGGCCGGCTGTTTCATATCGGCCCGGACGTCCCCCACGTGCCCGCCGCCGTTTTCCTCTGCGGCTTCGCCGTGGCCGTCGGCCTGCCGCTGACCGTCTTTGAAGGCTGCCTCGCCGGGTACGAGCGCTACGACTTCATCAACTTCGTCGAAATCTTCCTGATCATCGCCCGCGTCGGGCTGACCGTCTGGATGATCCAGTTGGGCTACGGCCTCCTGGCGCTGGCCGCGATCAATCTCGCGCTGACCATGGCCGGCGGCAGCGTGAAGCTCCTGCTGTGCTATCGCGTGTTCCAACCGCTGCACGTGACGGTGGAACACATCGACCGCGTCGCGATTCGCGAGACCTACGCCACCAGCATCTGGTTCCTCATCCTGGCCGTCTCGGTCCGCATCAGCTTTTTCACCGACAACATCGTGATTGGCTATTTCCGCACCACGGGCGAAGTCGCCGTTTATTCCATCGCCGGCCGCCTGGCCCAGTACGCACTGGTCGCCGTGAACGCCTTCAACCTCGTCCTGATGCCGGTCTCCGCCGCCTACGACGCCCAGGCGAACCTCGCCAAACAACGACGGCTCCTGCTGCTGGGAACGCGGGCATCCTTTGCCGCCGCCATCTTCATGGCCACGATCTTCCTCGCCTACGGCCGACAAATCGTCCACATCTGGATCGGATCAGGCTTCGAGCAAGCCGCCATCGCCCTGGCCATTCTCACGTTCCCGATGATCACGCAGTCCTCCCAGACAACGACGCTGATCGTGATGCAGGGAATGGCCAAGCACAAGACCCTCAGTCTGATCTACCTCGGCGAAGCCATCGCCAACCTCGTGCTCAGCCTGATTCTCGTGCGGCCGTTAGGAATGATCGGCGTGGCTCTCGGTACCGCGCTCACGAATACACTCAGCAGCCTGATCGTCCAGCCCCTCTATGTCTGCCGCGTGCTCTCACTGGACATCGCGGATTACTATCGCAAGGCATTCCTGCCCGTGCTGCTCGCGACTGTGCCGCTGATCGCCCTGATCGCCGGTTTCCAATACATCTGGCTGCCGCAGAAATTCATCACCATGGCCGCCTTCTGCATCCTCGCCGCCGCGTTCTACTTCGCCATTGTCTATCTACTCTTCTTCACCAAACGCGCGCTGACCCGCGCGAGTTTCGCCACGCAGCCACCCGCAGATCGAACGACGAACGTCAATACATCAACTCAGGAGAACTGGATATGAAATGTGTCATCCTCATGGCCGGCATCGGGTCGCGATTGGGCAATCCGTTTCCGAAATGCCTGACGCCCCTGACCGATCGGCAGACAATCCTCGATCATCAGTTGGCGAAATTGGACGGGCATCGGCACGGCGTCATCAGCGTCGTCGGTTTCAAGAAGGATCTCGTCATGGAGTGTCACCCCGAGCTGATGTTCGTTTATAACAGCCGCTACGACCAGACCAACACCGCCAAGAGCCTCTTGTGCGCCCTGGAACACATTCACGGCGAGGACGTGCTGTGGTTGAACGGCGACGTCGTCTTTGACGCGCGGGTCGTCACCGCGCTGATTCGGCAGCGGGGCTCGTGCATGGCCGTCAACAAAAGCCGCGTCGGCGAGGAGGAAATCAAATATCGCACGCGCGCCAATGGCGCGATTTCCGAAGTATCCAAACAGGTCGTCAATGGCGAAGGGGAAGCCGTGGGCGTCAACCTGATCAAAGCGCGCGACCTCGAATTGTTCAAGAAGTGCCTGCGGGCCGTGAACGACGGCGATTACTTCGAGCGTGCCCTCGAGTTGGCCATCGGCCGCGGCCTCAAACTGTATCCCGTCGACATCTCCCGGTTCGATTGCCTCGAAGTCGATTTCCCTGATGACCTCACCCGCGCACAAGCATTGTTCGTCAACAAACCCTCCGCGAAAGCCCGGACATCAAACCGATCCTGAAACAACCCGTCCTGAAAACGGCCCGCGCCGCCGACGACTGGATTCACCGCCAGGTGCGCGGCCATCGCCGACGCGTCCTGTTCGATGGACAGACGCAAATGCACTTCTCCATGTCCGAGACGATTTGCGGCGCCCTGCAACAGGACGAACGCATCGAGACCTGCGCGACGTGTTCCTGGGAGGGCGGGTTGCAACTGCCCGAGGTTGCAGTTGCCGAACTTCTTGGCTCGAATACCCGGTTCGTCCCTTATCCCAGGGCCAAGTGGAAGAAGTGGGACCTGTATGTTTCGAGCTGCTTCGATGTCGCCTGGCTGGCGCGCCATGCTCCCTGGGTGGACACGTTCCACGGTGTCGGCGAGAAATGGATCGCCGCCGAAAACCGACTGTACATGGCGCATCCATTGGCCGCGCGTTACGACCTGCTGCTCTGCCCGAATCAGCGGCTGGCGGATCAATTCCAGATCCATCCCGAGTTTCTCAAGACAACTGAAGCTCTGCGGCTGACGGGCATGCCCCGTTCCGACCTGCTGGTCCGGTTGAACACACCCGAGGTTCGCGCAGCTCTCCGCAGCCAGTTGCGGCTCAAGCCCGGCGCGCCCACGGTCCTGTTCGCGCCCACCTACGGAATGGACGGATTGGCCCACAAGTTCGGCGTCGAGGTCATCGAAGAATGTCTCTGCGCCGGCGCGAATCTCATCGTCAAACTTCACTCGTGCTCGTATCTGCCCGACCCGAGATACAGCGGCGGGGTGGATTGGAGGGAACGCCTCGCAAAATACAACAACCACGAGGCGTTCCGGCATCTGCCGTACGCCAACCTGACCGCGCTGATGCTGGCGGCAGACGCGATGATTACCGATTTCGGCTCGGCTCCCGTCGAGTTCTCATTGCTCGACCGGCCGCTGGTGTTCTTCGCCATTGACGAACAGGCCAAGCTCCGCGGCGGAGACCGCTTTCAATACGACATGCTCTGTTCCGCCGGCGGCAACGTCGCCTCCCCGAAACAATTGCCAGCGATCCTCCCGACGCTGGCCGACGGCAAGGACACGCACGCGACGGAGCGATCCAGACTGAAAACGTGCTTTTTCCACCAACCGGGCCGCGCCACGGAGAACTCCTTGAACGAGATGTATCACTGGATGGAGCTGCCCGTCCCGGACAATCTCGCGGAGAAGTATTTTGGGGGGAAAACAGCCGAAGTCCTTGCCAATCCCGGCCGATTCCTCGGGCTGCCTGAAGAGCCAACCTCGACGGAAAAGCCATGAGCGCATCCCCATGATTTCAGCGTTTCACCCGGACGACTGGAGGAGCTCGCGCGAGAGCTGAGCGAATACAGTGGCACTCCCGTCGATCAGGTCGCCGCGCGGATGCAAAAGGAACTTCATGGCCTGGGTGGTCATATTGCCGCGGAGTGGAACGAGAAGCGGCCTCTGCCCGCCGGACAAATTCACCGCGTTTGATTTCTTGGCGCAACATGCAAAAGGCTGGTGCCGATGAGCGAAATTGAAGGCTTGGGGGACGTTGCCAAGAGCTACGACAATCGGATGCGGAGCCAACGGGCGCAAGACGTCCTCGAGAAGGCATTTCGCGCGGGGCAACGCATCCTGGACGTGGGCGGGGGTATCGCCCCGTTCCATGGCGCGACTCATGTACTGGACATCCTTCCGTACGACGACGCGCGTCTGGCAGCAAACGCCTGGGGCAGTGTGCGAAAAACCCCTTGGACTGAATCGGAGTACACTCAGTTTGATTGCTGCGATTCCAGGTGGCCGCTGGCGGACCAATCGTTCGACCTGGGCTGCTGTCTCGGCATGATCGAAGACGTTCGCGATCCCATTTTCATCGCGCGGGAACTCCAGAGGGTATGCCGTAAGGTTCTCATCGAAACTCCAAGCCGTCTATTTGAACAAACCGTCGGAGCCGATCACATGCGATACGCGGGATTCTGGCATCACCGATGGATGCTGTTCGAACGAGACGGTGCGCTCGTCTGCCGGCGCAAGACTCCGATGATCAACCTGCCAGGATGCCACTTCAAGATTCGCCCCTGGCAACGGCTCGACCCCCGTCACGCCCATTTTACTTTTCTGGCAGAATCTCCCTTCCCGGTAATCGAAGAAGCCGCTTGGTCCGATGACGCGGAATTTCGTGATCTGGCCGGCTTCGTGAAGCAATCTACAGCGCCACCGACCATCTTTATCCGGGAGTGGCGCGGCATCGTCTATCGTCTGAGACAGGCCTTCTTGGGGAGCCCGTGAGCGCCACGCGAATTACCGAGTCCCTGTGAAAATCGCGGTAACTTCTGCATTTCTCGGCAAAGTGCTGCGCGGCTGCGAGACCTGGTCTCAAGACCTGGCCGCGGAACTGCACCGCCGTGGAATGGATGTCACGTTGTTTCAAGGTGGCGGACCGTCCGATGTTGCCTACGCTCGTTACATCCCCTGTCCGGATCATACGCACCCGTTTTGGAAATACATGACGACCCTTACCCGACACGGTCTGTGGCGCTATGGACTCGGCTCGCCGCTGCACTTGCAGCAAGCGGTGTTCGGACGTCGCGTCGCGCGGGAGCTGCGTGACGGGCGGTTCGATATCATCCATACGCAGGACGCAGGGACTGCTTTGGTATTGGAACGGGCCCGCAACGCCGGCCGCCACCCCGCCAAGGTCATTCTCGCCAATGGAACCGAGGAACCCTTCGAGTTCCTGAGCCAATTCGAGCACGTCCAGGAATTGGCTCCCTACTATCTGGAGACGGACCGCAAGAACGGCCTGTCGCCGGATCGGGAATGGTTCGCCATTCCCAATTTCGTCGACTGCGAGGTCTACAAGCCGGGGAACCGGGCGCAAGCCCGACAAAAGTTCGGAATCCCACAGGACCGATTTATCGTGTTTGACGCGGCCGCCCTCAAGCTCACTCATAAGCGACTGGATTGGCTCGCCAGGGAAGTGGCCACCGCACGACGGGAGTATCCAGAGATCATGTTGATCGTGGCCGGTGCGGTCACTTCCGAGACTCCCCGGGTTGAGCAGGCCGTTCACAAGCACCTCGGTGAAGACGCCTGGATTCTGAAAAATGTCCCGCGTTGCAACATGCCCGATCTGTACCGGACTGCGGATCTGTTTGCCCACTCCGCGCTGACCGAGATGTTCGCCATCGTGTTGCTCGAAGCCGGCGCCACCGGTCTTCCCCTGCGCGGCCACAAGTTCCCCGTAATCGAATGGGTCATCGGCACCGGCGGGGTCTGTGTCGACATGGAGAAGCCGGGCGAGCTCGCACGGTCGATCATCGAGTCCCTCGAGGATCCCGTCCTGCGCGCGCAGCGCGGGAGCAACGCGCGCGATCTGGTCGTGAAGCAGTTCGACAAGATCCGCGTCGTCGATCAAATCGTTGCCATGTATGAGGCGGTGTTGAAACGCCGATGACCTCGCCACTCGTCAGCGTCGTGATCCCGACCTACAACTATGGCCGGTTCATCGCGAAAACGATCGAGAGCGCACTCAGTCAAACCTATTCTCCCATCGAGATCGTTGTCGTCGATGATGGTTCCACCGATGACACCCGTGAGCGACTGGCCGCCGGCGGCGACCGTGTGCGCTATATCCGCCAGGAGAATCATGGCCCGGCGGTAGCGCGAAATACGGGCATCGAAGCGGCCCGCGGCGAATTCATCGCGTTCCTCGACTCCGACGATCTGTGGCTGCCCGACAAGCTCGAGCGACAGGTGGCTTTCGCTCTTCAGCATCCGGATATCGGCCTGCTGGCGACGCAGTCGTTCCCAACCGATGAAGCCGGGCACCAGCCGCAGGACCTGGCTGAATCCCGCAAGCGGGAAGGCTCTTGTGAATTGACCCCGCGTGACCTGTTGGAATTTGGCGCCTTCAGTCCTTCGTCGGTCCTGGTGCGCAAAGACACGCTGTCCGCCGTGGGCGGATTCAATGAGGGACTGAAAGGACCGGAGGACATGGAGATGTGGGTCCGCATTGCCGTTCGGTCTCGCGTGGTCCGTCTCAACGCCACGCTGACCGGGCAGCGGGAGCACTCCGCCAGCCTCAGCCACCAGGTCGATGGAATGTTCCAGAACCATCAACAGGCCATCGCCAGTCTGTTCGCCAACGTTTCCGCGCTCCGCCAGCACCCGTCTTGGCGAAGGATCGCCGAGGCGCGGATGTACCGCGAGGCGGCCTGGCTCCGCTTCACCGGCGGCGACCGGGCCGGCGCGCGTAAAGATCTGCTTCTCTCGTGCTCGCGGTGGCCGTTCGCCCTGCGCAGTCCGCAGCTCTGCAAGCGCCGCCTCGATCGCGTAAAAATGTTCCTCAACTACAGCCTCCACTTGTAGCGCAGGTGCCGAATGGGGTTTTTTCTCGTCTGTCTTTACGTCGCCGTGTTGCTGCTGCGCCCGCAGGAGTGGTACGAGCCCGTCAAAGGCTACGAGCTGATCAACGTCATTGCGATCCCCACGATCCTGGTTGCGTTCATCGAACAGAGCAAGAGCCGCGCGGGCGGCTTCCTGTTGCGGAACCGGTTTTCCCGCGTGATGCTGGCGCTGTTTGTCTCGGTCATGTTGTCGCAACTGGCCTGGCTCCGCCTCTCCGACACCATCGACGCGGTCCGGGAATTCGGAAAGATCGCGGTACTGTTCTACCTCGTCGCCATTCTGGCCAACACGCCCCGCCGCCTGCGGATCATGATGTGGGTGATTGTCGCGTCGTCGCTGGTCCTCGCTTACAATGCGTACCTGCAAGTTCGGGCCGGATACGGCTTTGGCGGCGTCGAACCCTACGGCTCGTACTATACCGGTGACTTTCGCGTCATCGGCTCCGGCATTTTTTCCGACCCGAACGATTTCGCCATGCTGTACCTGATGGCCATGCCGTTCGCGTTCTGCCTCCTGGCCGCTGGCGGATCGATCGGTGGCAAACTGTTCCTCCTGTGCAGCCTTCCCCCGATGGCCTATGCACTCTACTACACGCAATCACGCGGCGGCTTTGTCGGACTCTGCGCGATGATCATCGCCTATTGCTGGACGACTACGAAAAATCTGGTGATCCGCATCTTCCTGCTGGTCATCCTGCTGTCGGCGATCGTCGTTTTCGGGCCGGAGCGTACTCGCGGCGCGTACGTGGAGGGCTCGGCCTCCGGGCGCGTCACGGAATGGGGCATGGGGATCCAAATGCTGAAGCAAAACCCGTTGTTCGGGTTCGGGTACCAGCGCTGGCCGGATTACAGCGGCGGCATGGCGGCGCACAATTCGCTGGTCAACTGCTTCGCCGAACTCGGTTTGGCCGGCTACCTGTGCTGGTTCACCTTGTGTCTGCTCGTTGTGAAGGCCGTCCGACGCGTCGCCCGCGCCGACGGCCTCATCGATCCCAGGATACGGCGCGTCGCCAATGGATTGTTCGCCGCCCAGGTCGGCTACCTGACTGCGGCCTTCTTTCTCACGCGAACGTACAACCCCGTTCTCTTCTTCCTCCTCGGCATGGGGCTCGCGCTGGTCCGCTGGGTCGAGATCAACCGACCCGCCGCGGCGCCGCTGGTGCAGGTCTCCACTCGCGACCTCCGACACAGCGCGATCTACGCGCTCACGAGCATTCCGTTGATATGGCTTATCATCCGCACCTATTGGGCCGCAAGTTGAAGCGTTGAAATGAAAGCGTGGGTCTGAATGGTCGAGCGTGTCATCGCGTTGATTCCCGCTTACAACGAGGCCGCACGGGTCGGCGCCGTGGTCGCCCGGGCGCGGGCCGAGGTCAACGAAGTTGTTGTCGTCGACGACGGTTCCAACGACGAAACGACGGCGACCGCCCGCGAGGCGGGCGCCACGGTCTTGCGCCACGAGAAAAACCGGGGCAAGGGCGCGGCCATCGCCACCGCGCTGGAGCATTTCGGGCGCTCCGACGCCGAGATGGCGGTTCTCTTGGACGCGGACGGCCAGCACGATCCCGCCGAGATCCGCAAGCTGGTGCAGGCCGCTGAAACCGAGGGGGCCGCTCTGGTCGTCGGCAGCCGTATGGGGGACGTGCGGGAGATGCCCAAGGTGCGGCTGTGGACCAATCAGTTCACGTCCTGGGTCGCGAGCAAGCTCGCCCGCCAACGGATACCGGACAGCCAGTGTGGCTTCCGCCTGCTCAGGCGTGTCGTCCTGAAGGACCTGAAGCTCTCGACGGCGCGATTCGAGACGGAAACCGAGATGCTGATCCAGGCGGGCCGGGCCGGCCATCGGATCGCCAGCGTTCCGATTCAAACAATCTACGAGGACGGGCGGGCGAGCCGAATCCGGCCGTTTCGGGATACCGTGCGGTTCGCCGTACTGGTGGTCAGGTACTGGTGAAGCGGGCATGCCGCCAGCAACCAGAGGGAATGTCGTCAGCCGCCATCAGTTGGCTGCCGGGGCGAAGTAACCATATGCCGTCGTGCGCAAGATACCTGTCGCGCAAGTCTCTCGCTCTCGTTTGCCTCTTCCTGGTGTCCCTTGCGGTTCGCCTCGCGTTCTGCTGGCATGCCGGCATGAACAGGAGCCCGGGGTCGCCTGCGTCAGATGCCTCTGATTATTGTCGATACGCTTGGAATCTGGCTCAGGGAAACGGTTTCCGCGGCCCCGAACCCGGTGCGGATGGCGAAGTGCTGTCGGCGTACCTGCCGCCGGGCGCTCCCGCGTTCTATGCCGCGTTCTTCGCTGCATTCGGGAGGAATTATTCCATTCTCCGCGTCGCGCAATGCTTCATCGGCGCGGCAACCGCGATTCTCTTGTATATGCTCGCCTCTGCCATCGGTGGTGAAGCCGTTGGATGGCTGGCCGCCGTTGCCTTTTGCTTCTATCCCAGCGCTGTTTTTTACACCAACGAATTGCTGACGGAAACGCTCTTCGTCTTCCTGTTCATGCTGTTCGTCTGGCTTTGCGTCGCGCGGTTCGCCGTGCGCCCATCGTGGGGCACCGCGATTCCGTGCGGCCTTGTCTGGGGTTTGGCCACGCTGGTTCGCCCGGCGATGACATCATATCTTCTTTTCCTCATCCTGTGGGGCGTCCTCACGCTGCGGGGCTGGCGCGCCCGGGCGCTCTTGCTGGCGATGATCGCGGTGGGGTTCGCTGTCGTACTGCCGTGGTCGTGGCGCAATTGTCGTCTCTATCACCGGTTCGTCCTCGTCACCCCAACCGCATGGACCGTCTTCATTCAGGGCAACAACCCGGTCGTCGCGAACGACCCCAAGTACGCCGGCTTCTGCGTCTGGTATACGCAGGTCCCTGGCTGGGAACACAAGTTTGACGGCGTCCCCCAGATCGAGCGCGAGCCCATCGCAAAGCACCTGGGGACCCAGTGGTTGTCGGAGCACCGCGACAAATGGGGGTATCTGGTTCGCAGCAAATTCATCCGATTCTGGTCGCCGTTCCTGCATCAGGACAACCGCGCCAACCGGTTGATCATGCTGTTCAGTTGGGGACCCGTGCTGGTGCTCTTTGTCCCGGGCTTCTTCATGAGCCTTGTTCGCTTCTGGCGGAGCCGCAGCCCGTCGATCCTCATTCACCTGCTGATCATTTCGTCCACGCTCAACGCGGTCATTTACTTCGGGCTGGCGAGGTACCGCTATCCCATCGAGCCTTTCTGCCTCATCCTGGCCAGCGGGACCGCGATCTGGCTCTGGGAAAGAACCATCCACCGACCCTGTCCGACTGACCAAACTCCATGACCGACTTCTTTGACAAACTGAATCGATTCGCCGAGTCTCTCCGGCCAAGACTGTTCTTGTGGGTTGCCTTGATCGTCGTCGCTCCCCGTGTGGTGTTTCTTGCGGTCGAGCCTGGTCGTAACGTCTACGGCAATGCCCCCGGCGAACTGGCGGTCGCCCGGAACATCGCCGAGGGTCGTGGGTATGCCAACGCCAGTGGCCAGCCCGACAGCGACTTCAATCCCGGCTATCCGACATTTCTCTCCGTCTGCCAGCGGCTATTCGGGGATTCGCTGTGGCCGATCAAGATCGCGCATATCGCCTTCGATGTCGGAACTGCCATCGCGCTGACCTGGGTACTGGCCGCAAGCTGTTCCACGCTCACGCTGCTCTTGTTTGCTCTCGCGTTCGCGCTGCATCCGCTGTTCCTCCTGCTCTGCAACAACGTGAACGACGAGCCCCTGCTCACGTTTTTGATTGCCCTGAGCTTTGCGCGCCTGTACCGCGCGCTCAGACAGCCGACCACTGGGCGTTTCGCGTTGGCAGGATTGACCGTGGGGCTGGCAATCTTCACGAAGAGCACGGCCATGTTCCTGCCTTTGTTCCTGGCCGGTGCCTTCTGGCTGATATTGAGACGAACGTGCCAGTGTTCGTGGCGTCACTGGGCGGCGTACCTGGTCACAGCCATCGCTGTGCTCCTCCCCTGGTCTTATCGCAACTACGTTACTCTCGGCCACTTCGCCTTCAACGTTCGCGGCATCGGACAAAACTTGTGGTTCGGCTCGGACCCGCGTATTTTCACCCGCTATGGAAAGGCTCAACGAGCGGAGGCGGCGACGCTGGCGGCCGATATGACGGCGCGCGGAATTCAGTCGCCGGCAAGCAGCAACGTCTATGATCGCGAACACTGGCTGTTGCGCATGGCCATCCAAAGATACGAGGATCTCTTGCATCATCCCATCGACCTGGCGTACGTCATGTGGTTGAAGGGCACGCGAAGCCTCTACGCGAGCGAAGACCGGCCGTCGGGCCACTTGCCGATGATTCTGTTGCAGGTGCCCACCCTGCTTCTGGCGCTGTATGGACTCGCGCGACTCTGGAAACGTGCAGAGACGCGCACTTTGGCCTGGTTGCTGACGTTCTACGTCTTCTATTACTACTCCGTGGTGTCCGTCGGAATGCCGATGGTCCGATACTTTGTCCCCGCCGTTCCGTTTCTGCTGGCGGCCGCTGCGGCCGGTGTGACGGCGTTGGCGCGCGCCACGGAGTCTCCTTCACCCCGACTCGACAACCTGGAACTGGCACAATCATGACCCGCGTCCCATTTCTCGACCTGAAAGCCCAGTACGCGACCATCCGCGACGAAGTCCAGGCCGCGCTTGCCGAAGTCTGCGACTCGGCCCGCTTCGCGCAGGGTCCGCCAACGCAGGCATTCGAAAAAGAGTTCGCCGCGTATGGTGGCGTCGCTCACTGCGTCAGCTTGAACAGTGGCACCAGCGCGCTCCATCTCGCGTTGCGGGCGCTCGATATCGGCCCCGGCGACGAAGTGATCACCACTCCGTTCACGTTCATCGCCACAGCGTGGGCCATCAGCTACGTCGGAGCCACACCGGTGTTCGTCGACATCGATCCCGTGCGTCGCACGCTCGATCCAGCCAGGCTCGATGCCGCCATCACCCCGCGTACGAAGGCCATCATGCCCGTGCATATTTTTGGAACGCCCGCCGACATGGGTGCCATCAACGCCGTCGCGGCCAAACACAAGCTCGCCGTCGTCGAAGACGCCGCGCAGGCGCACGGCGCGCGCTACAAAGGCAAGCGCGCCGGCCAACTCGGCGTCATGTCCTGCTTCAGTTTCTACCCGACGAAAAACCTCGGCGCCTACGGCGAAGGCGGCGCGTTGCTGACCGACGATGAGAAGCTCGCCGCCCGCGTCCGCTCCCTGCGCGAGCACGCGCAGAGCGCCCGCTACGTCCACGAGGAAGTCGGCTACAACTATCGGATGGACAGTTTTCAGGCCGCCGTGTTGCGCGTGAAACTGAAACAACTTGATGCGTGGAACGCCGCCCGCGCGGCCCATGCCCGCCGATACACCGATCGGCTGAAGGGTACGCGCTACGGCCTGCCGACGGTGCCCGCGGATTCCGAACCGGTCTGGCACTGTTACGTGATCGAGTGCGAGCACCGCGACGGCGTCCGCGCCGCTCTCGCTGATGGCGGCATCGACACGGCCATCAATTACCCGGTGCCGTTGCATCTCCAGCCCGTGTATCGCTCGCTCGGTTATCATCGCGGCGATCTGCCGGTCGCGGAGCGGCTGTGCGAGCGTTGCCTGTCGCTGCCGATCTATCCCGAGTTGACTCCCGAGCAAATCGACTCTGTCGTGCAAGCTCTCCGTGCCGTCGCCTAAAACCATCATGCCGGTCGTCCTCGGCCTGCGTGTCGGCGGACTCGAACGGGTTGTGGTCGACTTGGTCAACCACGCCTCGGATGAGTTTCGATTCGTCGTCTGCTGCCTGGAAGAAGCGGGCCCGTGGGCCAGCGAGATTCCATCAAATCGCGGAAAAGTTGTGGCGCTCCATAAGAAGCCCGGTGTAGACTGGCGCCTGTTCTGGAAGGTCGCCGGGCTGGCACGAGCGGAAAAGGTCGACGTGATCCATACGCACAATTCGACGGCACATTTTTACGGTGCGCTCGCCGCGCGATTCACCAATGCCCGCGTGCTGCACACCGAACACGGCAAGAACATCGGCGAGGAAACGCGGTACCACCGTCTTAATTATGTCGCCGCCCGCTTCACCAACTTTACCGTCGCGGTCTCCGACAAGAATGCCGAGATCGCCATCGCGCACGAGGGAGTCGACCGGAAGAAACTCACAGTGATTCCCAATGGCATCCGCCTCGACCGTTTCGCCGTGCCGCGCCCGGAGCCGGGCCGTCGCGTCGGCACGGTCGGACGGCTTGTTCCGGAAAAGAACTATCCGTTGTTATTGCGAGCGACGGCCCCGATTCGCGATCTGGATCTGGTGTTTGTCGGCGATGGCCCGTTGCGCGAGGAACTTCAAAAGCAGGCCGGGCCCGGCGTGTCATTTCTTGGCCACCGCGCCGACGTGTCCGAGTTGCTCGCGGGCTTTGACGTGTTCGTGCTCTCGTCGAACACGGAAGGCATGAGCATCGCCCTGCTCGAAGCGATGGCCGCTGCCTGCCCGATCGTCGTCACCGCCGTGGGCGGCAACGTCGAACTGATCCAGCACATGCAGACGGGTCTGGTCGTCCCACCCGACAACGAAGCCGCGTTGCGCGCCGCCATCGAACGACTGCTGGCGGATCGAGCCCTGGCTTCGCGGCTTGGCTCGGCAGCCCGCACCACGGTCGACAAGCGTTACAGCGTCAAGACCATGACCGAGCGATACGAAGAACTCTGGCGTCAACTCGCGGCATGAAGCTGCTGTTCATTTCCAACCTTTTTCCGAACCGGGTGGAACCAACGCGCGGGATCCACAACGCGCAACAAGTCCTCGCGCTGTCCAAACATTGCGGCATCAAGGTCATCGCCCCCATGCACCAGCCCGTTTCCGACGAAGCCTGGCGCGGCATCCCCGTCACCCACCCGCGGTTCGCCCATGTCCCCCTGCTCTCACGACCGTTGAACGGCCGGTTGTTTGCGCGCGCGATTGAGCCCCTCATCCGCGGCCAGCGTTTCGACCTCGCCCTCGTCAACTGGGCGTACCCGGATGCCTACGGCGTGATGCTGGTGGCGGAGAAACTGAAGTTTCCATTCGCCACGACGGTTCAGGGCAGCGACGTCAACGTGTTCTTCGATAATCCCTCGCGCAAACGCCAGGTTCTCCGTGCGCTGCGGGCCAGCCGCGCCGTGTTCTGCCGCAGCGAAGCTCTGCGCGAAACTCTGGCCAGCGAAGGAATCTCCGCGCAGACGGTCTACAATGGCGTCGACCGCGAGAAATTCCGTCCGCTCGACCGGACCGAAGCCTGCCGCCAGCTCGGACTCGACCCGAAGCGGCGCCGCATCTTGTACGTGGGAAATTTGCTGCCCGTCAAAGGCCCGTCCGTGCTCGCAAACGCCTTCCAGCATCTCCTCTGTCACGCCCATTCCGTCGAGCCGCCGGGCGCGAATCCAGAAGTTGCCCGCGCTTGTGACGATATTCTCTGCTTCGGGAAGAGCGGCACGTTCGGAGATTTGGACGTGATCTTCCTCGGAACCGGAACGGAAACTCCGCTGATCCGAAGAGCGTTCTGTTCGTTTGTAGGCACATCGACAACGCTGGATGCCCGCGACGATTGCCCGACGGTATTCCTGCCGGGCGCGCGTCCTCACGAGGAAATCCCGTTGTGGATGAACGCCTCGGACGTGCTGTGTTTGCCGAGTCTGAGCGAAGGCCTGCCCAATGTCGCCCTGGAAGCAATGGCGTGCGGGCTTCCCGTCGTCGCCTCGCGCGTCGGCGGTGTCCCCGAAGTTGTCCGTGACAGCGTAAATGGTCATCTCGTCCCGCCGTCGAATCTCGCGGCGCTCGCCGACGCGCTGCGCCGCGCCCTGGCGACAACATGGGACCGAGAGGCAATTCGCGCCTCGGTGTCGCAATTCGATTGGGATGTGAACGCGCGCACCGTTTTGGATACGCTGAACAAAACCCTCGCCGTGTGAGCCCATTGTTGGTCAGTCCGGTCCGGAGAGCCATTCTCCGGTCCAAAGACGCTGCGAAGTATTCGCCGCGCACCGCCAACGCGCTGCTGGCCGCCACCAGCGCCCGCCTTCGATTCGTTCGTGACGACGCGCAATGCGCCAATCTTCTCATGCGCGCCTATCGGCTGACGGAGACATCGTCGGCTCGCCACGCACTACGCGCCCGCGCGGAACGGTACCTGAACGATACGAACGGCAATATCTGGCGGGCGCAGCGCATCGGCTGGGAACGATACCCGCGCGCCACGGAAGACTCACATGTCAATCGCAGTATCATCTTGAAGGCCCCGCGGCCGAGTGGCGAGAAAGGTGTGTTGCTGGTGATGTTCGAGTACAACTGGCTGCGGCTGCTGGCCAACGTAAAAGATCTCCGCTGGCTGGACGAACACTTCCACATCGTCCTGTCGACGAGCTGGTCGCCCACCGATTACGCGTTGCTGGCGCTGGCGCTCCAGTCATTGCCCGGCACGATCTTCGTTCAGGCCTGCAACTACGACGAGATTCCGTGGATCGAAGAATTCAGCCCGCGATTGAAATGCCTGCCGTGCATCGCCTGCGATTGGATCAATCCCGATTGCTATCAGCCAAAACCATTCGCGGACCGGCAGACCGATATCCTGATGGTGTCCAACTGGGCGCCGTTCAAACGGCACTGGCAGTTGTTCGACGCGTTGCGACAGATGCCGCGCGATTTGCGGATCACGATGATCGGACAGGAAGAGGCCGGCCACACGCTGGCCATGCTGCGCGACCAAGCCGCGTTGTTTGGCCTGAAACAGGACATCCAATTCCTCGAGAACCTCTCCATCGACGAGGTCACCCGCCATCAGTGCGACAGCAAGATCTCCCTGATCCTGTCGCGTCGCGAGGGCTGTTGCGTGGCGGCGGTCGAATCGCTGTTTGCTGATTCCCCGCTCGGGATGATGCGCGATGCCCATGTCGGGCCGCGGGCATACATCAATGACCAGACCGGCGTCCTGCTCACTTCCGACCGCATGGACCGGCAACTGCAGAAGTTCCTCGACGCCGCCCCCGGTCTGCATCCGCGCGCGTGGGCCGCGAAGAACATTTCCTGCCATCAATCGATCGCCAAGGTAAACCAAATGCTGAGGTCTTGGGCGGAAGAGCATGAAACACCCTGGACGACCGATTTGAAAACTCCCTGCTGGCGGCCCTATCCCATTTTCCTCAACGCCAGTGACCGTGAACAAATGCGGCCGGTCTACAACGATTTGTCCGAGCGCTTTCCAGAAGTGTTTGGCCCCGACCGACTGCAACACGCCGGGGTTTGAAGCAGAAGTTGCCGGTCGCCGGCAGAACATCGATTCATGAAACCTCCGCATCGCAAGCTGCACCTGCTTCTCGCGCTAAGTGTCTGGTGCAGCGTATGCATCTACGCTCATCCCGGCACACTCGGCTTCGCCGAGCTTTCCCTTTCCATCGTCCGATTCCACACCTTCAGGATCGACCACTACGCGAACTTGAATGAAGACCAATCGTACGTCAACGGGCACTATTACTATGGTCGCCCGCCCGGCTACAGTTTCCTCGCCATGCCTGCGGCGCTGGTCGTCCATGGCGTTTGGGAATACCTGGTCCCGGAGGGCGTTAAAACGACAATCGGTAGGGAAGTCGCAGCCCGGTACGCCAACGACCCCAAATTCCTGGCGCGAGTTGCACTCAAAGACCTGACCGAGCTGATCCTCGTCTCTTTCTTATCGATCGCGACCGTCAGTAGTGTCTCCGTCGCTCTGCTGGCCCTGCTCGTTCAGAAGTTCTTGACCGACCGCGGGCTTTCCGAATTGGATGCTGTCTGCGTCGCCGCCGCGGCGATCTTGGGCTCGCTGCTCGGCGTGTTTGCGGCGTCCAACTCAAATCAGGTCGTTGCCACGACGCTGGCTTTTTGGAGCTTCCATCGGCTGCATTCTGGCATGGCTCGTTCCGTGAGTTGGCTGACCGCCATGATCACAGGCCTGGCCCTGGCGTCCTCGCTCGTCTTGGAGTATCAAGCGGTTCTCATCTGTGGAATCATTGGGTGCTATGCTCTGTACGCGCTTGCGCCAGCGCGTCGGGTGCCCTTCGCCATCGGAACGATGGTGCCGGTGATCCTTGTGATGGCGTACAACGGGGATTGCTTTGGAAGCCCCTTCGTGACAGCCTATCGGTTTCCCTCCGGAGCTGGTCACTGGGGAACTCACGAACTCCACCGCTCCGGATTTCTGGGAATGGGTTGGCCAAGGCTTGATTCGCTTGTTGCGTTCTTGGTTTCTACCAAAGTCGGCTATTTTGTGTTTATGCCGGCCACCATCGGTGGAATCATCTACGCCGTAGCCGCCGCTCGCCGGAATCAGGAGCCGCGAATCGAGGCGATTGTCGCCCTTGCCGCCTTCCTGCTCTACTGGATCGGTTCTTCGACAGCCGCCCCGGAGTTTGCCGGAACAGTTTTCGGGCCGCGATTCATGATCATGTCCATCCCGTTCGTGATGCTCTGCACCGGTTTGGCCGTGCGTGCGTGGCCCCGCGGGAAGAGCCTCGCGAGGTCGAGCATGATCCTGTCCGTAGCCATCTGCTTCGTCGGACTCCAATACCCGATGCCGATGAAGGCCATCGGGACTGCTTCCAATCTGTTTACGGAAGTCTACTGGCCGCTGATGAAGCAGCAGTTCCCCTACAACTTGTCCATCGACTACCTGGGACATCTGTTTCGATGGGGGCGCCTCGCATACCTATCGACGAATCTACTGATCCTGTTCGCTTTAATCGCGGTGTGGGCCGCGCTCGTACGTTATGCGCGGCGGCTCGATGCCGAATCCAACTGCGAACCTGCCACAAAACAACAGCCTCAACAAATGTTGAAACCATGAAAATCAGCGTTTTCGGACTTGGATACGTCGGCTCGGTCACGGCGGCCTGTTTCGCCGATCGCAACCACGATGTCATCGGCGTCGAGACCAATCCCGACAAGCTCGCGTTGTTCCGCGACGGCCAGTCTCCATTGTTCGAGCCCGGCCTCGCGGAACTATTGGCCAGAGTCCACGGCGCCGGACGTTTCACTGCCACCGCGGATCCGGCGCAGGCGATCCATCAATCGACAGTGTCGTTCATCTGCGTCGGGACCCCGAGCAAAAAGGGAGGACAGGCCGACCTGTCTCACGTCGAGCATGTGTCGCGCGAAATTGGCGAGGCGCTTCGCGGCAAGGACGTTCCGCATACGATTGTCGTCCGCAGCACCATGTTGCCCGGCAGCATCGAGAGCGTCGTGGTCCCGCAAATCGAGTCCGCTTCCGGAAAACGCGAAGGCCGCGACTTCCACGTCGTCGCCAACCCGGAATTCATGCGCGAAGGCTCGGCCATCCGCGATTTCTACGAGCCGCCGTTTGTCGTGATCGGCGAACGTCAAGCCGGCGCGGGGGATTCGCTGGCGGAGTTGTACCGCTGCGTGGATGCGCCCCAGGTCCGCATCGCGATTCGCGCCGCCGAGGCCATCAAGTTCACCTGCAACGCCTTTCACGCGATGAAAATCACCTTCGCCAATGAGATCGGCCAGTTCTGCAAAGCTCACGGCATCGACAGCCACGAAGTGATGGACATCGTCTGTCGCGACACGAAGCTCAACATCTCGAAGACCTACCTCAAACCCGGTCTGGCCTACGGCGGCTCCTGCCTCCCGAAAGATCTCCGCGCGCTCGTCGGGCGCGCCCGGGAAAAAGACGTCGAGCTGCCCATGCTCGAAGCCATCGCCCGCAGCAACCTCAACCAAATCCAGCGCACGATCGAACTGATCACCGAGTTGAGCCATCGCGAGGTGGGAATTCTCGGATTGAGCTTCAAGGTCGGCACGGACGACCTGCGCGAAAGCCCGATCGTCATCATGGCGGAAACGCTGCTCGGGAAAGGATTCAAACTGGCGATCCACGATTCCGAGGTGCAACTGACCCGCCTGACCGGCGCCAACAAGCGGTTCCTCGAAGACAAGCTGCCGCATATCAACTCGTTGTTGACCACGTCGCTGGCCGACGTGATGGGCCGGAGCAAAACGCTGGTTGTCTGCAAGAACGCGCCCGAGTACGGGCAGTTGCCCGGTGCTCTGTCCCCGCATCACCACGTTGTCGATCTCGTGACCGCCGTCAAGGACGCCCGCATCCCCGCGGCGCAGTATCACGGACTGTACTGGTGAGAATCCTCACGCTGATTTCGAAGTTCCCCTGGCCGCTCACGGATGGCGCGGTGATTCGCGACTTCAACCTGCTCCGCGAAGCCGCCAAGCGCCATGACGTGTCGTTGCTTTGCTTCTTGTTCCAACCGTCCGATCGCGAACAGTTCGATGCGCTCCGCCCGTACTGCAAGAATATCGTCGGGATCGACCTCGTGCGGCCGAAATGGCGGACGTTGGCAAACGCTGCATGGAGCCTCGTTGGCGAGGAGCCGTTCATCACGCGCGAGTATTGGCAAGCCGAAATGGCGGGCGCGCTGGAGAAATTCGTGGACGAAGAACGAATCGACGTCGTCCACTCGCACTTCTTGCACATGAGCCAGTACGTCGGACACAAACGCGCCGCGGTATTCGTGCATGACGCGCACAATCTCGAACACGTCCTCTGGCAACGGATGGAGCGCACCACAACCAATCCGCTGAAGAAGGCTTTCATCCACTCCCAGTACGGCAAGCTGGTCCGCCTCCAACAACACGTGGCCCGCGCCAGCGAAAAATGCGTCGTCCTCTCCGACGACGATCGCGCCGAATACCAGCGCATCTGTCCCGAAGCCGACGTGACAACGGTCCCCAACGGCGCCGACGTGGACTACTGGACGCCGGGCGCCACCAACGGCGCTGTCGAGCCGTCGTCGATACTTTATTTCGGCAACCTGAGTTGGCCGCCGCAGGCCGACGCCGCCGTCTATTTTCACGACAAGATCCTTCCCCGCATCCGGGAACGTGTGCCGGACGCGAAGTTCTATATCGTGGGGCAAAACCCGCCCGAGACGGTAAAGAGTCTGGCCGGTGACAACGTGATCGTCACCGGATTCGTTCCTGACATGCGCGAGCACGTGGCCCGCGCTGCTGCTGTCGTCATGCCGTTGCGCGCCGGGGCCGGCACGAAACACCGCGTGTTCCAGGCGTTGTGCATGAAGAAGCCCGTGGTCTGCACCGCCGTGGCCGCGGAAGGCATCGCCCTCGCCGACGGCGAAACCGCCCTGCTCGCCGACGATCCTGAAACATTTGCCAACGCCACTGTTTCCTTGCTACAAAATGCAGCGTTGCGCCAGAGGCTCGGCGAACGAGGCCGTCAGCTTGTCCTCGATCGCTACGATTGGCGCGCGATCTACGAACGATTGGAGGAGGCGTTTCAGGAGGCGGTCCGGAAACGGAAATGACAAACGGCAAGAGTTATCGTGTCGGGCTGGTTGGCGCGGGGTACGTCAGCGAATTCCATATCAAGGCGTTGAAACGCCTGTCCAACGTGCGCATTGTCGGGATCACCGATCTCAATGGCGCGCGCGCGAAGGTGACTGCCGAGCGATTCGGTGTGACCGCGCACCCGTCGTTGAAGGTCATGGCCGCGGAGGGCCTCGATGTCGTTCACATCCTCACCCCGCCGGACAGCCATGTCGACGTCGCGCTGGAAGCGCTGTCGCTGGGTTGTCACGTGTTCGTGGAAAAGCCGCTGGCGACGAGTGTCGAGGACTGCGACCGGCTGATCACCGAAAGCCAGTCACGGAATCTGCGCGTGTGCGTCAATCATTCGCTGCTCGGCGATCCGCTGATCAAACGCGCGTTGGAATTGGTGAAGGCGGGCGCGATCGGCGATGTGCTTACCGTCGATTACCTGCGCAGCTCGAACTATCCGCCGTACCGCGGCGGTCCCCTGCCCCCGCACTACCGCGAGGGTGGATACCAATTTCGCGACCTCGGCGTGCACGCACTGTATTTATTGCGGGAGTTTTTGGGGGACATTCACGATGTGCAGGCGGACTTCCGCGCGTCGGGCTTGAAAGACAGCGACCCGAACATCCATTTCGATGAATGGCGCGCGCTGGTGCGGTGTGACAAGGGCACCGGCAACATCCAGCTCTCGTGGAACGTCAAGCCGCTCCAGCATCAACTGATCGTCCAGGGCACTCGCGGAACGTTGCGCGCCGATCTGTTCGCCATGTATCTGGCCCGCCGCCGCCACACGCCGTTGCCCAAGGCCGCGGAACGCATGGCCAACGGGCTGATCGAGTCCTTTTCATCGTCGACGCAGTTGATGTGGAATGCCCTGCAGTTTCTCGTTGGCGACCTTCAGCCGTATCAAGGACTCCACAACTTCGTCGCGGCCTTCTACGAATCCCTGGCGACAAACAACGTCATGCCGGCCAGTCTCGAACACGCCCGGGACGTCGTGCATTGGACCGAGCAGGTCGCGCGTGAAGCCGATCGCGCCAAGGCCGAATTCTACGGCCAGTACCAACCCGGCGATCGTCCCGTGGTCGTCGTCACGGGAGCGAACGGATTGCTGGGCCGCGCGTTTGTGAAGCGCCTCATTGAAGAAGACGAATATGTTCGCCTGTTCGTGCGACGGCTGCCTCCGCCGGAAATCGCCGATCACCCGCAGGTCGAGGTCGTTCTTGGCGAACTCGGCGACCCAATCGCGGTGGATCGCGCCATCGAGGGGGCCACCGCTGTCTTTCACATCGGCGCGGCGATGAGCGGTGGCTGGCCGGCGCACGAAGCCGGCACCATCGCGGGCACCCGCAATGTGGTGGAAGCCTGCCTGAAGCACGAGGTGCCCAAGGTGATCTATATCAGCTCGCTGTCGGTGATTGACTGCGCCGGTCATCCGGCCAACCAGCCGGTCACCGAGTCGGCCAACCTCGAACCCACTCCGCAGCGACGCGGCTCTTACACGCAGGCCAAGCTCGAAGCCGAGCGCATCATCCGCGCCGCCGCGCAGGAGCACAGCCTGCCGGTGGTCATTCTTCGTCCCGGCCAGATTTGGAGCGAGACCAGCCCGCTCATCACGGCAGCCGTGGGCATCCGTCTCGGCCAACGGCTCGTGGTCATCGGCGACGATTCCAACCAGTTGCCCCTCGTCCACGTCGACGACGTCGTCGAAGCCATCGTGCTCTCGACCCAAAGCGAGTTCTCCCACGGTGAAGTCTTCCAGATCGTGGACAACGAACTGATCAGCCGCAATGAGCTCGTGCGCCTGTATTGCCGCTCTCGCGAACCGCAACTCCGTGTGATGCGAATGCCTCTCGGGTTGGCGTGCTTTTTCGCCGGCGCGATTGACTGGCTGACGACGAAATTGGGCCGCCCGGCTCCGATCTCGCCCTATCGGTTGCGCTCGGCCGTCGCGCCGTTGGTGTTCGATTGTTCCCGAGCGCGCGACCAACTTGATTGGGAGCCGCGCGCTCACACGCGCGATTCGTTGCGCGCACTGTTGGCAGTCAAGTAGACATCAGGTTTTGTATTCGTCCGATATGCCGGTTTGTTGGATGACAATCTTTGTCGTTTCTACCGCTGCCATCGTGTGGTCATATGGAATCTACCCGCTGCTGCTCGCGCTGGTACCCGTGCGTCGCGAGCCGCAGACAAACCCGCCCTCCGATTGGCCGACCGTGTCCGTGCTGATCAGCGTCTACAACGAGGAGAAGCACATTGCGGCGCGGATCGAAAACCTGCTCGCGCTGGATTATCCGTCCGACAAGCTGGAAATCCTGATTGGATCAGACGGCTCGACCGACCGCACGAACGATCTCGTGAAAGCATTCCCTGACGCGCGGGTGAAACTGTTGGCCTTCGAGCAACGCGGGGGCAAGCCCGGCGTGCTCAACCGGCTCGTGCCCCAAGCCCGGTCCGAGTTGTTGGTGTTTAGCGACGCGAACGCGATGTTCGATCGGGATGCACTGCGGAAACTCGCCCGACATTTTGCGAATCCGCGCATCGGCGGCGTCTGCGGACGGCTCGTATTGCGCGGCGATGGGAACGAAACAGACGAAGGCCCGTACTGGAAATTGGAGACGTATTTGAAAGCGCGCGAGAGCGCGCTCGATTCCTGTCTCGGCGCCAACGGGGCGATTTACGCGATTCGGAAGTCCTGCTGGCCGGCGATACCCGACAACACGCTCGTGGATGACTTCGTCATCGGCATGCGGGTGCGCGAAGCGGGACGCCGCGTGGTCTACGACACGGAGGCGGTGGCGACGGAGGAACTGCCCGAATCGGTCGGCCACGAAATGACCCGGCGCATCCGCATCGGCGCGGGCGATTTCCAGGCGTTGTTTTTGTGCTGGCGTTCGCTCCTGCCCTGGCGGGGCCTCTACTCGATTGCGTTCTGGTCGCACAAAGTCCTGCGGTGGTTCGCTCCCTTTCTAATGATTACGGCGCTCGTCGCAAACGTCGCCCTACTGTCACAACCGTTCTTTGCCGTACTCCTGGCACTTCAACTGGCGTTCTACGGGCTGGCGATTATCGGTGCTGTCATCCGCAGATGGAGGTTTGTGTTGTTCACCGCGCCGTGCTATTTCGTCACGATCAACCTCGCGCTGTTGCTGGGGTTCTTTCGATTCATCACCGGGACGCAACAGGCCGCGTGGAAGCGGACAGCTCGGTGAATTGAGATATGTGCGGCATCGCCGGCAAATTTAACTTCGCGGACAATGCGTCGGTCTCGCGCGAACTGATCGCGCGGATGAACGTGGTCCAGGCCCATCGCGGACCTGACGGCAGCGGCGAGTATTTCGACTGCGGTGTGGGGCTGGCGCATCGGCGTTTGAGCATCCTCGACGTCGCCGGCGGCCACCAGCCGATGACCAACGAGGACAACACGATCTGGATCGTGTTCAACGGCGAGATCTACAATTTCCCCGAGCTCCGCGATCGACTCGAAGCGAACGGCCACAAGTTCCGTTCCCACTGCGACACGGAAGCCATCGTCCATCTGTACGAGGACCTGGGCGAGAACTGCGTCGATGAATTGCGCGGGATGTTTGCGTTCGCGATCTGGGATTCGCGGGTCCAAAAACTGTTCATCGCGCGCGACCGCATCGGCATCAAACCCCTTCATTACGCCGTGCTCGGCGACCGATCGCTCGTGTTCGGCAGCGAGATCAAGGCCATCCTGCAGGACGAGAATGTTCCGCGCCGGATGAACCTCGACGCGCTCAGCGAATACATCAGCCTGTTGTATGTGCCGGATCCGAAAACGATGTTCGCCGGGATTGAGAAGCTGCCACCGGCGCACACACTGACCTGCGACCGCCACGGCGTACGCATTCGCCGATACTGGGATGTGCGCTACAACGTGAACGAATCGCTCACCGAAGAGCAGGCGGCGGGGCAATTGTTCGATCTGCTGAAAGACACGGTCAAGGATCACCTCCTATCCGATGTGCCTCTCGGCGCGTTCCTCAGCGGCGGGGTCGATTCGAGCACAATCGTCGGGCTGATGCGGGAGGTCATCACGGGCAAGCTCGTCACGTCATCGATCGGCTTTGAAGAGGAAGCGTACAACGAGCTGCCGTACGCCCGGCAGATGGCGGAACGATTCCGCTCCGAGCACCACGAGCACGTCGTCCACGCCGACATCGAACACATGTTCCCGCTCATCGTCTGGTCGTTCGACGAGCCGTTCGCGGATTCATCGGCCATCCCGACGTACTACGTTAGCAAGACCGCCCGCGAACATGTCACGGTCGCTCTCAGCGGCGATGGCGGAGATGAACTCTTCGCCGGCTACTCGCGGTTCCGCCTCGGGCAATTGGAACATCGGCTTCGGCGGACGCTCGGGCCGCTGCGGTTTCTCGGGGCGCTGGCGCGCGCATTCCCCGATGACGTGCGATTCAAGGCGAAGAACTCGCTGGAAAGCATCACCCGCACGGCCGATGACGCCTGCGCCCGCAAGCATTTTCTGTATCTGTTCACCGAGGAAGCGAAGCGGCATTTCATGGCGCAGCCGGAGACGCATGATTATGCGGTCAAATTCCGCGACTCCTATCGCCAGGCGCAGGCGGCGCCTGACGACTGGCTGAACCGCGCCCTGTACGTGGACCTGAAGACCTACCTCGTGGACGACATCCTCACCAAGGTCGACCGCATGAGCATGGCGGTATCGCTGGAGACGCGCCCGCCGCTGCTCGACCACAAAGTCGTTGAGTTTGTCGCCACGCTGCCCCCGCGGTTCAAGCTGCGGGGCTTCGAAAGCAAATACATCCTCAAGAAGACCGCCGCTCGTCTCGTGCCACCGGAGATCCTTTCGCGTCAGAAACAAGGGTTCCGTCTGCCGATTGCCGAGTGGTTGCGAAGCCAGTTGCGCGGGACCGCGGAGGACCTACTCCTGGGTCCGACCGCGACACAACGTGGCTATTTCAAGAAGTCCGAAGTGGAAGCGCTCTGGCGGGATCACGTGAGTGGTCGTCGGGACAACGCGCACCAGATTTGGTCGCTGCTTCTGCTGGAATTATGGCATCGGAAGTACCTCGACGACTCCCGCCCGCCGACCGCGCCGTGATGCGTGCGACCGAAACGACTTGCTGATGTTGAAGAACGTCCATCTGTGGCTGCCGTCCTACCTCTGTCGCAGGCCACCGCCACCGGTCACGCCGACTCACGTGTTCTTCTGTCTTGCCGACCATTACGAACCATTGTGGAACAAAGCTTCCCGTGATCAAGGGCTCGAGCGGGTCGAACATTGGTTCGAGAATTACCCGCGAATGGCGGATCAGTTTCGCGACGCCGATGGGCGTCCGCCGCAGCACACGTTCTTCTATCCCGCCGAGGAGTACGTGCCCGAGTACCTCGATTTGCTCATGCGACTGTGCCGGCGGGGCTACGGCGAAGTGGAGATCCATCTCCATCACGACAACGACACGGCGGAGAACCTCCGCCAGACGATCGTGCAATTCAAAGGCAAGCTGCGCGAGCACGGGTTTCTCTCGCAAGGCCGCTACGGCTTCATCCATGGCAACTGGTCGCTGGACAATTCGCGTCCCGACGGGCGGTGGTGCGGCGTGAACAACGAATTACAGGTGCTTCGCGAGACCGGTTGTTACGCGGATTTCACGCTCCCGAGCGCGCCGAGCGAATGCCAGACCCGCAAGATCAATTCGATCTACTACGCCACGGACGATCCGGCGCGTCCCAAGTCACATGACGCAGGCGTGGACGTATGCGTCGGCGGGACAGCGAGCGGCGATCTGCTCATCATCGAGGGCCCGCTGGCGTTGAACTGGGCCAGCCGCAAATTCGGCGTGATCCCGCGCATCGAGAACAGCGAGGTCGCGCACTACGCGCCGGCGACGGCGGACCGGATACATAACTGGATCGCGCAACGGATTGGCGTGGTCGGAAAGCCGGATTGGGTGTTCATCAAGGTGTACACGCACGGATGCCAGGAGAGGAACTTCGATACGGCGCTGGGTCAATCGGCGGCGGCCATGCACGGCGACCTGCGAAGAATCTGCGACGGCTCGCAGTTCGTGCTGCATTACGTCACCGCCCGCGAGATGTACAATCTGGTCAAGGCCGCCGAGGCGGGTCAGACGGGTGATCCGCAGCAGTACCGCGATTTCGTCCTGCCTCCCCCTCCCGCGCGAGGCTAGCGCGGGTCCATCGTGCTTTTAGTTGAATTGCCAGCCAAATTACAGTAGTAATGCTGAATAGATGAGTACTGCAAGCGTCGCAGAAGTACCGAAACCGAAACGAGTCAACCTGCGGCGGCCGGACATCATGGAGGCCGTGCGCGAGCAGGTGGAGCAGCATTACCGCAGCCAGATTGTCGAGAAGCTCCGCCAGCGCGGCGGCGTGCTCGAAGCCGGCGGGCTGAAGGTGCGTCTGGCCAAGGAATTCGGCTTCTGCTACGGGGTCGAGCGCGCCATCGACCTGGCCTACGCAGCCCGCAAGGTGTTTCTCCACCAGCCGATCTACATCCTCGGCGAGATCATCCACAATCCCGAGGTCAACGAGCAGCTCATCGCCATGGGAATCAAGTTTCTCTCCGGGCCGATCAAGAGCGCCGATATCGACGACCTCAAGGAAGACGACGTCGTGATTATCCCCGCGTTCGGGGCGGAAGTCGCGACGATGAACAAGCTGAAGGCCAAAGGCTGCCAGTTGGTGGACACCACCTGCGGCGACGTGATGAGCGTCTGGAAACGCGTCACGCAGAACGCCAACGAACAATTCACGTCCATCATCCACGGCAAATCCAAACACGAGGAAACCAAGGCCACCAGCTCGCGCGCCACGGCCAACCACGCGGGCCACTATGTCGTCGTCCTCAACATCGCCGAGACCGATTACGTCTGCGATTACATCCGTCGCGGCGGGAACAAGGCGGAATTCCTGGCGCAGTTTGACGGCGCCCACTCGCCGGGCTTCGATCCCGATCAGCATCTCAACTCGATCGGGGTGGCCAACCAGACGACGATGTTGCGCAGCGAGACCGAGGAGATCCAACGCCGGCTGCGGCAGGCGATGGTGGACCGCTACGGCGAGGCGGAGATCGACCGGCATTACCGGATGTTTGACACGATTTGCGGCGCGACACAGGAACGGCAGGACGCGCTGGTCCATCTGTTGCAGGAGCCGCTCGACATGATGATCGTCGTGGGCGGATACAATTCCAGCAACACATCCCATCTGGCCGAAATGAGCGAAGGGCGGATGCCGACGTACTTCATCCGCAACGCCAGCAAGATTCTCTCCGACAAGGCGATCCTGCACTTCAATCTGCACAAACAGGAAGAAGTCCTGAGCGAGAACTGGTTGCCCGGCGGAAACATCTACGTGGGCATCACCGCCGGGGCGTCCTGCCCGAACAATTTGATCGACGACACGGTTCGCCGGCTGTTCAACCTGCGCGGCATCAACGTGGACGAGATGATTGCGGCCACGGAAACCGCCGCGCCGCATTCATGATGACCACGCGGTCTCGCATTGATCGCTTCGGTCACGCCAACTCCGCAACCCTCAGCGTTTCGTAATCACCATGGATAAATCCCCCCTGAAGTTACGCTCCACGTCACTGGCCGACATCGAACTGCCCAAGGAAGTCTCCGGGCTGCGCGATCTCGCCTACAACCTGTGGTGGACCTGGAACCCGCAGGCGCGGCGGATGTTTGCGCACATCGAGCCCGGTTTGTGGGCGATCTATCGGAACCCGGTGGAATTGCTCATCAACATCGAACCGAGCCACTGGGAGACCCTGCTGGAGGACGAGGTGTTTGTGACGATGTACAAGTCGGTGCTGCGCGAGTTCGACACGTACATGAAGTCCCTCACCGAATCGTGGTTTGCCAAGAATCATCCCGGCTACCAGGGCGGACCGTTTGTGTATTTCTCCACCGAGTTCGGCTTCCACGAATGTCTGCGCACCTATTCCGGCGGCCTCGGCGTGCTCTCGGGCGATCACTGCAAATCCGCCAGCGACCTGGGCCTCCCGTTCATCGGCATCGGTCCGCTTTACAAGCACGGATACTTCGAGCAGGAGATCGAGCCGGATGGCCGGCAACAGCATTTCTATCCGGCCTACGATTTCGCCCGTTTGCCGATCCAGCCGCTGCTCGGGGACAATGGCCGCCATCTGACGGTGACCATCGATTTTCCCGATCGTCCCGTGTATGCCCGCGTGTGGCTCACGCAGGTCGGTCGCGTGCCCGTGCTGCTGCTCGATACGGACACGACCAAGAACAATCCCGCGGATCGTCCGATCACCGGCCAACTCTACGTCAGCGGCCGCGAAATGCGGATCTGTCAGGAGATTGTGATCGGTGTCGGTGGCGTACGCGCGCTGCAGGCGCTCGGCATCGAGCCGGCCTGCTGGCACATGAATGAGGGCCACTGCGCGTTCCTTGGGCTCGAACGCGTCCGCAATTACGTGAAGGGTGGCATGAGTTTTGCCGATGCGTGCAAAGAGGTGGCGAAGAATTCCATCTTCACGACCCATACGCCAGTCCCGGCGGGCAACGAGGCGTTCGACGTCGGGCTGGTGCGCAAATACTACGAGAAGTGTTGCGAGGAAATCGGCGGATCGATGGATCAACTGATCGACCTCGGCCTGTCCAGCCCTGGCCGCGGCAACCAGCCGTTCAGCCTCACCGTGCTGGCGATTCGTCTCTCCACCTTCTGCAATGGCGTCAGTCAGCTCCACGGCAAGGTCAGCAACGACATGTGGCGGCACGTCTACAAGAACCTCAAGCCGGGCCAGAACCCCATTCGGGCGATCACCAACGGCATCCACACGCAAACGTGGATGGGCTACCAGATGAGCGAGATGTACGACCGCTATCTCACGCCCGCCTGGCGCAACAATCTCATGGACGAATTGTTTTGGAAGCGCGGCGTCGCCAACATCCCCGACAAGGAACTGTGGGACGTTCATAATCTCCAGAAAGAGAATCTCGTCCGCTTTATTCGCGGACGGGAGCGCGCTCATCTGGCCCGGCACGGGGCTTCGCCGGACGATCTGCGCAGCGTCGAGGAGCTGCTCAATCCCGAGGCTCTGACCATCGGGTTTGCGCGGCGGTTTGCCACCTACAAGCGCGCGGACCTGTTGTTCCGCGACTATGACCGGTTGCGCGCGATCTTGAAGAACGACGAGCGCCCGGTGCAGATCGTGTTTGCGGGCAAGGCGCACCCGGCGGACAAGCCCGGCCAGGAATTGATCCAGCGCATCTTCCACATTTCGCGCAATACGGACCTGCACGGTCACATCGTCTTCATCGAGAACTACAACATGCGGGTGGCCCGCATGTTGGTCCAAGGGGTTGATGTCTGGCTCAACAATCCGCGTCGCCCGCACGAGGCCAGCGGCACCAGCGGCATGAAAGCCCCCGTGAACGGCGGAATCAACTTTTCCGTCGCGGACGGTTGGTGGTGCGAGGTGCAAAACCCGGACGCGGGTTGGACCATCGGCGACGGACGTGATTCGGACAACACCGACAGGCAGGACCGGGACGACAGCGAGTCGATGTACAAGACGATGGAAGACAAGATTGTCCCGCTGTTCTACAAGCGCGACGCCAACGGTCTGCCAGTCGGCTGGCTCAAGATGATGAAAGCATCCATTGCCACGGTTACGCCGCGCTTTTCGACCGCCCGCATGGTGCGCGACTACACGGAACAGGCCTATCTGCCGGCCGCCAAGCGCGGTGGCGCGGTCACCACGGCGGCGGAGCAGGCGTGGTAGAATCCGCCGCTGGCCGGGGGGCGCGGAAGATTTCCTGCGCGAAGAAGACTCCCAGCAGCAGCAACCCATAGAGCGGGAGATAGCTGATCACAAACTCCAGCCACGGACTTTGCCAACTGGTCATGACGTTCATCATCATGAGCGCAACAGCCAGGATTGCTGGCCGCCCTGACGTTGGCTGCCTGACGGCGCGGCTCACGGCAATCGCGGCGGGAAACGCCAGGATCACAAAGTAGTGCCCCCACGACTCGGCGATGCCGGCCAGCATCGCCACATTCAGCAGGCAGAACTCGAGATCCATATCGACGTCCGGCCTTCCCCGCCCGACCCACCAGCACAGACCGTAGGCCAACGCAATCAGCGCGGAGCCGGTGACAGTCCCAATTGTCACCCAGGTCTGTAATCCATCCCACCCCAGATCGAAGGCGTGAAATGCCCAGGCGGCATTCTTCACGAACGACGACACGGTGAAATCGAAGTGTCGTTGCTGTGCGATCCACGCCTCAAGTACCGGTCGGGCGTGGACCCAGAATTCTCTCCAGGATCCCCACCCCGTCGCGACGACGATCGCGATGCTCCACGCCGCAATTACGCCCACACATTTCCAGCGTCTGTTTCCCTGAGATCGAGCGCGCCATAGAAACCACGGCAACAAGACGACCGGAAAGAACTTCAGCCAGGCCGCCGTGCCCAACACGAGGCAGGCGCGCTCCGGTTTCTCATTTCGCAGCAACCGGTACGCGAGCAAGATCAGTCCGGCGATGAGCAACTGGGATTGTGAAAAAACGAAGTGCCAGTAGACTGGCGCTGAGGCGATGATGGCTCCGCAGACCAGTCTTCGCGCGCGCGCGGAGAGCGTTGAGGTCGTCGCCCGCCACACTTGGATCAACACATAGCCCAGGCAGATGACCTCGAACAAGGTCCAGGCCCAAAAGGCGGCGCGTGGCGGCAGCGCGGCAAACGGCGCGAATATCCCGACCAGAAACGGAGGATTGGTTGCGGTCGGAATGGCGGCGCTGTATTGGAATCCCCAGCGGGCGCACTCCGGCTCCAGCGGGGTCGCGTAGACATCCGCGCCTGCCAAGAGAAGGCGACTCGAAATGTAGTAGTGGGCGAAATCGTTGCGGGTTGCCCGCGACGGGAGGACCCGCGTCACATGCCAAATTCCAAAGAGGACCAGCGCCAGCGCGAGCCCGTCCAGCAGACAGGCCCGCCAACCGCGCCTGTCACTCTCAGAAGTCAGTTTCACGGCCCGGAGGGTAAACGGAACAATCGAAGCCTCATGAAACGCCGTGGATCATTCGGGCGGCGCGCACGGTGTTGTGCATCAGCATGGCGATGGTCATTGGACCGACGCCGCCGGGCACGGGCGTCAAGAGCGACGCCTTTTGCACCACGGCGTCGAAATCCACGTCGCCCACCAGCCGGTATCCCTTGTCCGATTTGCGGTCCTCGACGCGATTGATTCCCACGTCGATGACGACGGCGCCGGCGCGCACCATGTCGGCCTTCACGAATCGCGGCGCGCCGATGGCCGCGATCAGAATATCGGCCGACCGGCAGATCTCCGCCAGGTTCTTGCTCCGCGAATGGCAAACGGTCACGGTGGCGTTTGCATTCGCGGCCTTCTGCGAGAGGATCAGCGAGACGGGGCGACCGACGATCCGGCTGCGTCCCAGGACGACGACATGCTTGCCGTCGATTTTCACACCGCTGCGGATGAGGAGTTCATGGACGCCCGCTGGCGTGCAGGGCACAAATCCCGACGGATCCCCGAGCGCGAGTTTCCCGATGTTGACCGGGTGGAATCCATCCACGTCTTTGGCCGGATCAATGGCTGAGAAGACCTTCTCCTCCGAGGCTTGCGGCGGCAGCGGTGATTGAATCAGGATGCCGTGAATCTCCGGTTTCCGGTTCAGGCCGCCGATTCGGCTGAGGAGTTCGCTTTCGCTGGTCGACGCGGGAAGATTAATGCGCTCCGAGTGCAGTCCGAGCCGGGCGCACATTTTGTCCTTCATCGACACGTACGTGGCGCTGGCGGGATTATCACCGACCAGAACAACCGCCAGACCGGGGGTGATGTGCGCCTGACTTTTCAGGCGCTCGATTTCGGCAGTGGTTTCGGTGTTGATCTGCTCCGCGATGGCCTTGCCGTCAATGAGAGTCGCCGGCATCGCGTCACGATTACCAAACCCTGTCGATGCGTTCGACGGTGATGACCGGGTAGCGGTCACCTTTGTGCCAGCGCTGGGTCCCCACGAGGCGAACGTGTTTGCCGACGTACTTCTTCACATCCAGGGTGGGAGTTTCCAGATACGCGACGCGGGAGCTCAACCGGTCCTCTTCCTGCGTGCGCAGCTCATAGGGCGCGGGAGCGTTGGATTCGGTCACGGACTCCAGATACCCATCCTTGACCGCATAGCTCACCAGCACGTCCGGCTCGGTGTTGACGACGGTGACCGAGGGCGGCAACGGCGCGGCAACAGCCGGCGTCACGATCTCGCCTGAATTCGCCGCGGGGGCTGGCGGGGGCGCGACAACAGGCGCCGGCGCCGCTTCTACATCCACCAATTCGGCGGCGATCCAACCGCTGCACTCCGCGGTCGGCTTGATCTGCAACCACTCGCCCTTGCTCTGAACGACGTCCACCTTCGTGCCCTTCGGCAACTTGCCGATGTCGTGATAGCTCGCCCCGGGGCCGCAACGTACGTTCAGATCATCGACCTCGACGGTGCCGCTCACCACATGCTTGGCACTGACGTAGCACTTGGCCTTTTCCGGCAGGGCGATTCGCAGCCAGTCCATCGTTTTCTCGTGTTCCGTCCCCGTTTTGCGTTCGAGGACGTCCACAGTCTCGCCCTTGTGAAGTTGGATGATGACCTCGGAATGCAGGCTGGGCCGGGAGCGGACATTGCTGCGGTCCCCCTTGACCGTGCCATGGGACGCTGCGCCAGCGGGAGCCGTTTGCGCCGCCACAGGGATCGCCCCGGAATCGGCGCGCGTGAGCGTTACGCCGCCCCACGCGGCGCACGCCAGCGCCACGCTAAGAACGAAAAGCGGCCGGTGAGAATTGCATAAGCTTGCAGACTTCTTCATGAGTCAAATGCCTCCATTGTGATGTTGCCAAATTCCCCAGTTTGACCGGGCCGACCGCGAGGCGTACGAGACGCTTCACGGGATGACCGACGGCGGCCATCATCCGGCGGATCTGTCGTTTCTTTCCCTCACTGAGGACGATCCGCAATTCCGTGGTGTTCGTCTGCGGGCGCACCTGGAAAATCTTCTCGGCGTGCAGCATCTCGCCGTCGCTTCGAACTCCCTGCAGCAGGCGCGCGATCTCAGCGCTGGTCAATTTCCCCTCGACCTCCACCAGATAGGTCTTGCTCATCTTGTAACGCGGGTGCGTCAGCCGCAAGCTAAAAGTGCCGTCATTGGTCAGCAACAGCAAGCCTTCCGTGTCCTTGTCGAGGCGCCCGACCGTGTACAGTCGGGGGAGCGTGTGCGGGAGCAGATCGACGGCCCGCTTCCGCTGGTGCGTGTCGTGGTTGGTGCAGAGGAAACCCGGCGGCTTGTTGAGAGCGATGTACACCTTGCGCTCGACGACGACCGGCTGGCCATCCACCGCGACCGAGTCGCACTCCTCATCGACTTTGGTTCCCAGCAACCGGACCGGCTGGCCATTGACCGAGACGCGGCCCTCTTCGATGAGTTGCTCGCAATGGCGGCGCGAAGCCACGCCCGCTTCCGCCAGATATTTTTGCAGCCGGACGCGCACGGCGGACGGGCCGACTATTCCGGTTTGGTTTTCGGCAGGCCGAAGACCCGTTCCCCATCCTTCAAACGGCCCTGTTTCTTCAGGATCTCGACGCGCTCGAACCGTTTCAATACGTTTCGGCGCGCCTGAATCTTGTTGGCTCCCTTGAGACTACGATGTTGTGACATGACGAACTTTCCGGGTTAATGCTTGAGTGTCAGTTTTAAGGCTTCGATCTTCGCGGCAACCTCATCGCGATACTCGGGCGTTTTATCAGATTCCAGGTATTTTTCAAACTGTTTTATCGCCTCCGCCGGGCTCTTGTCCTCGTCGAGCAACCCGAGCTTGTAGTAGATCAGCGCGTAGTCGGGGCGCAATTCCAGGGCCTTATGGTACGAGGCCAGCGCTTTATCGTGGTCCTTCATTTGGGCGTACGCATCCCCGAGACCGCTGTAGGCCAGCACGTATTTCGAATCCTTCTCGATGGCCTTCTGGTAATGGACAATGGCGAGGTCGGGCCGTTTCTCGAGCAGATAGATATCCCCCATGGCGTTGTTGAAATACGGGACGCTCGGGTCGATATCCAGCGCCTTTTGCATGGCGGCTTTGGCCTCCTTGTCGCGCCGCTCCTGGAGATACAAAATCCCCAGACTGTAGTACGCGTCGCCATCCTGCCGGCCCGCATCTTCTTCGAGCTTCACGAAGTCGGCCAAGTGCGTCTCCGCCCCCTTCAGGTCGCCCTGCTCCTTGAGCAGCACGCCAAGATTGTGGTGCGCCCGGCCAAACTTCGGATTGATCTCCAGCGCCTTCTCGTAGGCGCGACGCGCCTCCATCTTGTTGCCGACATCGTCGTAGAGCAGACCCAGTTGCGTCCAGACATCCGCGTCGTTCTCCTTGACCGCGAGGTACCGTTTGTAATCGTCGATGGCCTCGCTTTTCTGGCCGAGACGTTCGCAAGCGATTGCCAGGTTGTAGAGCGCATCGAGATACTTCGGGTAGATTTTGATCGCTTTCTCGTATTCCTGTTTGGCGCGGGCCAGCGATCCGTCCTCGACGAACTTGTTGCCCCGCTCGAAAAACTTCGCCGCATCCCGAATCGCGCCACTGCTCGGGGAAGACGTATCATCGGCCCGAACCGAGATCACCGGCAGCGCGGCGACGATGGCGACAAGCACAAGCCGTTCAATTACCCGTTTCATTCTTCCCCTCTTTCTTGTTCAGCTTGTCCAGCGCGGCCTGGGCGCTCGCGGCGGTTGAACTGTTGGGAAACTCCTTCACCAATTGCTCGAGCCGGGCGCGCCCCTTGTCCTTCTGTCCGATCACCAACTGGCTCAGCCCGAGGCAATACAGCACTTTGTCCTTGTCCTTGTAGTCCGGCCAGCGTTCCAGCAGTTTTTCGAAGCTGTACGCTGCCTGCGAATACTCGCCACGTTTGCCGAGGGCGAACCCGAGGGCAAACATCGCCTTGTCGGTGTAGCCGTACTGGTTGTCCTCGTCGTGCGCGATCACGTTGCGCAGGTGCGGCTCCGCGAGATTCTCATTCCCCTCTTCCAGGTAGGTCTCGGCGACCTTCCAATTGGCCTGCACGTCCGCCGGGTTCTGCATCGCGAGCCGTCGCGCCTCGCGGAACGTCAGCTTGCTGCGTTTGGCCTCGCTCAACTTCGTCAAGAACTGATCCTTGTCCACCAGCCCGGCCACGCGCGACATTTCATTGCCTTCGCCATCCAGAAACAAAATCGTCGGCGCGCCGCGCACATCGAGTTTGCGCGCCGCGTCGGCGTCCTTGACGGCATCGAGGCGCACGCAGACAAATTCTTCCGCAGCGGCCACGACCGACTTGTCGGCGAGCACACCGTCTTCGAGTTTCTGGCAGTAATCCGAATCGCGCAGGAAGAAGTACGCCAGGACCGGGTTCTTCAATTGCCGCGACTTCTTTTCCGCCTCATCCAACGTCGGCACCCAGCGAATTCCCGACCGCAGCTTGCCGACGGCCTCGGTCGCCGCTTCGCGCACGGAATCCGCCGCGTCATTCTTCGCGGTGTCCTCGAGCCACGGAATCGCGTCGGTGCGCCGGCTGTTTTGCAACGCCACAACAGCGGACCATCGGACGGTCGAATCGTCGTCCTTCAGGCACGCGTGCACCCGCTCCACGTCCTCGTCCGCATTACTGACCTGCAGCAATCCCACGACCGCCATTTGCCGTCGCTCCGCGCCCGGCGATTTCAACATCTCCCGAAACTCTTTCACCACCCGCTCTCCGCCGATGTGCGCGAGACCATCCGCCGCCACCGCCCGGTCCTCGTCGTTGGTGCTGCCGAGTTGTTTGATCAGGTCGTCAATCTGGTCGGCGCGCGCCGCGCCGACGCAGGCGAATACAAGAATCGCGGCGACGATTTTCGACACCGAGGCGCGCAGCCATTTCATGTACCTCCCCTCGCCGGCGACGACCGGCAGGAAAACGATCTCCGGCACCTCGTAACTGTGAGCCGCCCTGACCGCGCCCTCGACCGCGCGTGCCCGGGCGCGGGTGGTTTTGACGAGCAGCAGGCACTCGCGCGCACTCTCGATTTTTCCCCGCCACCAATAATGCGATTCCAGTCCAACGACGACGTTCACGCACGCCGCCAGTTTCTTCGTTACAATCGTTTTGGCTACCTTGCGCGCTTCGGTTCGTGACGCGCAGGTGACCATCCCCACCACGGCATTTGTCATCGTTTCTTCCCTTCCATGATCTCGATCACTTCAGTCAATCTCGTAATCACGTACGTCGCATCCTTCGCCCAGTCCTCCCGGCCCTCGCCGTCGATGAGCAGCACGCTCGGCGCGCCGGCATTCTTCGCGCACAACACGTCCCACTTGTAATCCCCCACCATCAACACCTCGCCCGCCGTCGCGCCCCAGCGTTTGGCAATCTCCCAGATCGGCTCCGGGGCCGGCTTGTACGGCCCATCTTCTCTTGTGACCACAACATCAAACTTCAGGTTCAATTTTCGGCACACGCCGTCGACGGAGCGTCGCGTGTTTCGCGTCAGCAACGCCGTCGGCAACTTGCGGCGCTTCAGCTCATCCAACAACTCCCGCGCTCCTGCATTCAACGCCGCGGCTTCGACGCCCGCGTCCTCGAACTTCGCCATGATCGCCTCGACGCGCGCCCGTTCTGACGGGGAGGCTTTGGCGAGATAATCGAGCATATCCACTTCGGCGCCAAGCCCGGACTCCTTCTTGATTTTCACAAAATCGAAGTACGGCTCGGTGATCGTCCCATCCATGTCAAATATGACGCCCTTGATTTTCATCGGAGCCGTGATGAAAGCACATCCGCACGGGAATTCCAATGCCGAACCCATCGCTGTATGCGCCGCACGTTCCCAGTGGAACAGCGGGCTGTTCGAAGGAATGCTCGAAATCTCTCCTGTGCCGACGGTAAGAACGCCGGCCATGGCCATCATTCACAACACAGTGAACGAGGCAAAGTTCAACCAAGCAGCGCACCTCCCGTACGAACTCAGGCTGCACGATTTCCAAATGGCCATGCAGGACGTATACGACTTCTTCTATGATGTAAACGCACATCTCGCAAAGAAAGGGCTTCAGAGACTGGACGATATGCTGCGTCCAGCAATCATGTCCGGGGTCCTGTCCGACACGCTTACCGCGAGCCTGGCAAAACCTTCTCGCGTGTTAACCGAGAATCGTTATTTCAATGGCCATCCCGGTTTGATCGTTCAGGGAGTTTATCCAGATAACGCGGTCAAGGCGGGTCGAGACGGCATTGAGATCAAGACCACACGCAAGTCCGGTGGGGCCGTGGACACGCACGGAGCGAGGGAGCAATGGATGTGTGTTTTTGTCTACGATACCGACAACAAAACGGAACCGGCGCGCGATCGGCGTCCCATGACATTTACCGAAGTTTACCTTGGGAGTGTCACCACCGCCGATTTCCGGAAGAATCCCCGGGGAGAGTTGGGCACGCGAACGGCGACGCTGCATCGCGACGGCATTAAGAAACTGCACGAGAATTGGGTCTACCGGCTCTGAGAGCTTCCGTTGGGGTGAAATCGCGCCAGTTTCGGGATCGCTTTGCAGGCCATCTCAAAATACCGCATGTCCTTCTCCACTCCGATACTGGAGTAGCCGACTGCTTCCGCCGCGGCCAGCGTGGATCCAGCACCGGCGAACGGGTCCAACACGATTCCCTCGCCCACGGGCAATAGCGCCCGGACCACCTGTCGAAGAAATGCTTGCGGCTTGAGACTCGGGTGCGGAGCGAGAGAGCGCTCGGCTTTCCGTGTCGGCGCTGACGCGATCACATCGCCGAACGGCTTGTCGGAGGACGGACGGCGGAGTCCCCCTGTCTTCCACTTGCGCAAGTTGTCTTGGGCGCGGCCTTCCAGTGGCTTCCGATATACAAGCCACGGCTCCCACATCGAGCGGGGCATAACGCTGACCTCGTGAAATTCTCTGTGCGCGGCTTTGGGACGATCCCCGCCGCGCATGGTCATGGTCAGTCGGATGATTTCACCGCGGCGCTCCAGACCTGCATCGGCAAGCGCTCCAGCCACAATGTAGGACAAGAGCGGATTGGACGCCACAACCACGTGCGCTCCGGGCACGAGTTTGGGAAGCAGAAGGCGTCCCCAAAGAAAAAAGAAACTCCGGAGCTCTTCCAGTTGCTGTGCCGTCAGCGTCGTAAAACGGGGAAGTGGCGATCGGACGTGACCATCAAACGATGGCGGAATGCGCCACACGCCGCCCCGGCCGCTCCGGAGCTTTGCCTGCTGTTCCGAACTGTATTCGTGCAGGCCGTAAGGAGGATCGGTGAGCACCGCGTGAAAAGAATCATCCACCTGCTCTTCCAACCAGTCGAAGCAATCGGCGTGGACAAGCTGGGCGCGACCAATGCGCTGAGGTGGCTGCCATTCTTCATTGTCCAGCAAAGTTCGCTGGCCTACTGACGCGGTGTCGCGACGCACGCTGTAAACGCCCAAACCCTGACGCACAAAGTACTGCGGGGTGTTGAGGCGCAGATAGGAACGGACGGAAGATGTCGGTGTCGGCCCGATCATTTGAGAGACTCGTTCCTGAATCTGTGCAATCGTGAGCGGCTTGGAACTGATCGACAACACCTGAAGGATCGCGTCGCGAACCCTTCCGGGCGCATGGCGACTCTGGCTCTCGCTCATGGTTCACGTGCTAGACGTCTAGACGTCCCGCGTCAAGCAAACAGTTGCTTCCGTTTCCCCATCGCCGCCCCGCCGCATCAAACATCCGCTTTCGCGCCCGCTCGCCCGGCTGACTCCTGGCCGTTCCGTAACAAGCCGCGCGGCACGGAAATGGCTGCATGTTCTCCCCGAGGCAGATCAACGACGGAAATAAATGAAGCCGATCATCAGATTCTCCTGGATAGGGCTGCTCCTCGCACCGCTGGTGATTCCGTTCGTCTACAGCGCGCTCGTTGCCTGCGCCAACCCCGGCTGGAATATGATTTTCGCCTTCCTGTTCTTCTTTATCTGCGGGTGCATCTTCTCCTACGGCACGACGATCTTTCTATTCCTGCCCTGCCTGCACGTTTCGTCGAGACTCGTGCGGCCGACGATTTGGTTCGCGGGCATCTTGGGAGCCGTGCTGACCGCTCCGGCGTACCTTCCCCTCGCCTGGCTCATGTATGTGACGAGTGGGAATGACTCGGGCCCTCCGCAAGGCACTTTTCTCGAGAGTCTCCGTCATCAACTGGCTGACCCGATCGATTTGGCATTCCCCATCGGCGGGCTGATAACGGCGGTAATCTACTGGGTCTTCGCCCATCGAAAGGCCCAGAGCTGCGAACAAGCCGCCGTCTGATTCCACTGCGCCCTCCGGCGCTTCGTCGGATCAGCCCCCTCGCCTCATACGATGCGGCAGGCTTCGTCAAAACTGAGACGCGGGTTGCGCGGATGGAGCTTGGTCGCGTCGCCGTGACCGAGGTTGCAGAGGAAGTTTGATTTGATGGTAGTCCTGGCGAAGAACGCTGCGTCCACCTTGGCGTTGTCGAAGCCGGACATCGGCCCGCAATCCAAACCGAGCGAACGCGCCGCCAGGATGAAATAACCGCCTTGAAGCGACCCGTTGCGCAGGGCCATGTACTCCAGCGCGCTCTCCGGAAGATCCTTGAACCACGCCTTGGCATCCGCGTGCGGGAACAGTTCGGGCAGTTTCTCGTAGAAGTGAACGTCCATGCCGATAATCGCCGTGACCGGAGCCGCCATGGTCTTGTCCACGTTGCCTTCGGACAGGGCGGGTCTGAGCTTCTCCTTCGCGGCCTTCGATTTGACAAATATCACCCGCATCGGAGACATGTTGGCCGAGGTGGGCCCCATCTTGGCGAGATCGTAGACCTGCGCCAGCAGCGCGTCGTCGACCGGTTTGTCCAGCCAGACGCTGTGCGTGCGCGCCTCGCGAAAAATCAGGTTCAAGCTCTCATCGTTTGCTTTGGACATTCCAGACCTCCCTTGTTGACGTAAACAACCATGCCTCGAGCGTGTTACGATCGCTCGAAGATTCGCAGAGATCGTCAGATAAACCGACGCGGACTATTTCACGTCGCGGATGGCGGCTTTCACTTTCGCCACCAACTCGGGTGGTATGTCGGCGTACCCGTGCGCTGTGCGGGCGTGTTCCCGCACCTTCTTCATCAATTCCGCCTCGTTCTCGGCGCGGGCTTCGAAATCGCAATCCACGCCGACATCACAACACTTGATACTTTTTGCCATAGCCAGCCTCCGTATGGTTGAGAGCAACCTACTGCATGCACCGCAAATGTCCAGTGCAGGGGATCGACGCTGTATCCCAAGCGGCACGTTTACATCATCGCCCCCAAAAGCCTGGCGTCACATTTGCTTTTCGCAGTTGACCATCCACGGCGTGCCGAAGCGGTCGGTCACCATGCCAAATCGCAGGGCCCAGAACGTCTCCTGAATCGGCATGGAGATGTTCCCGTTCTCCGACAGCTCCTGGAAAATCCGTTCGGCCTCTTGGGGATCGTCGACGCCGATTGACATCGCAAAACCCTGCGGCGATTTGAAACGCTCCGGCGGCGCATCTGATCCCATGAACACCTGGTTGCCCACCGTCAGCCGGGTATGAATGACTTTCTTCTGCCAATCGGGCGCGGTCTGTTTCGCCATTGGCGATTCGCCATAGCGCATCATCACCTGGATCTTGCCGCCCAGACACCGCTCGTAAAATTTGAACGCCTCCTCGCACTCGCCTTTGAACATCAAATACGCGTTTAATTGCATAGACTTCTCCTTCGGCTGTTTGACGTCAGCGACCTCGAAACACGGCACAGTACGCGCACGGCGGCCCGTCCGCAAGTGACCCTGCCTGCTCCGTCGAATGTCCTCGACCCGGTATGCCACCGGGTCTACGATTGCCCCGGATAGGAGGATCCTATGAGAAATGCACTGTTGAGTTCGGTTCTTGCAGTGATTGGGTTGATGGTCTGTTGGAACGCCCCGATTGCCATTGCTGCCGACGAAGGGACGGACCAACAGGCGGCGCACCACGAAGCCGGCCTGGTGCCGCCGGGTCAGCCGCCCGACGTGGTGGTCAAGCCGGTGCCGGTGGTCCGCGTGTTGTGGCCGGGCATCGACATGAAACAGGAGATCCGCTGCGTGTTGGGCGTGCTCAAGGGCGTGCTGCTGGTGTGGGCGGTCTGCAACATCCTGCTGGCTTCGTGGATCTACACCGATATACGGAAGCTCGGGCAGGGGCACGGGATCTTTGTCGCCCTGGCACTGCTGGCGGGCTTCCCGGCCGCCATCTTGTACGCCGTCGTCAGGATCGGCGACAAGAAAGCCTGACGTTCCGCCGCAGGTTTTCGGATTGCGGGCGTCCATCTTCCGCTGGTTCGCCCGCAATCTCGGGATCCAGACCCGGCGTATGGCACGATGGGGCTCTTTCGGCTTGGCGTTGTGAGCGGTTTGTGCTCTTCTGGCCCCCCAACAGGGAGGTCGAGCACCGTGAAAGGCAATGTTCACGTCAAGGAAGCGCAAGCAGCGTCGGATCAGCAGCTCGGCACAGCGCAGAGTCTGCTGCAACAGGCTGCGCCCGCCCTGCAGAGCAAAGCCAAAATGCACGTCGATAAAGCCCTCGAAGAGCTCTCGACTGCGTTGAGCGTCAAGTGAACCGCGCCAGCCAGGTTTGGTGCTCGATCGGAGCCGCCGGGTACGTCGTGCTCCTGACGGGTGGTTGCGGTCCCTCCGAGTCTGATCGACGTCTGCCCGTCTATATGATGGATCAGACGAATTCGTCCCATCCGGGATATCGTCGCTCCACGCTGACCTCCGGGAGCACGGTCTATGAGAACGACTATTCCGAGGAGTCCTTGCAATTGATGAACACGAGTCCCACCCAGATCGTCGCACGGACTGGCGGTGGTGGTGAAAAGGCGTACATCTGTGCCATCGACGGGCAGGACACGAACAAATACCTGGTTGTCGTGGACGAAATGTACCCGGATGGGATTTACAGGAATACCAGGGTCGCGCCGTTTGACTGGCGGTCGGCCCGCTTTCAAAAGATGATGTTTGCGATGCCCAAGGGACCAGCGGCCCACAAGACCAGCACCAATTCGGTTCTCATTGACGAGGTATTGAATGTCCTGAAAGCGGGTAAAGCTTCGGCACCGCCTTCGTACGTTCCAGGCAGCTTCACCAACGTCACGGCAATATTCCTTTACAGCGATGAATTGCCCGGGCTGATGTATTCTCCTGGTGTTTATATGGATCCGAATGGGTCGGTTTATCTGGCCGATAACCAAGCCGCCAGGATCTGGTTACCTGCGGGCCCGCTGTTTTCAAGTTGGGTACACACACGGTCTCCCTGATCCGAAATATTCCCACCCCGACCAGATAATTTGCTCGCTTTCTGCGCCTGGTGTAAGTTATTATCAGTCAGACGAAGCGCAGATGACTGATCGACACACCGCAGGGTTTTATCCGGTCCATCTGGCGATCGGCGACCCGCTCATGTCGTCACTTTTCGAGTTGACGCTGACAGAGGCGGGTTATGAGGCGGTGATGTTTCAATCCGCCCGGAAGCTGTGGGAGAATTTCGCGGCTTGTCGTCCCAGGTTCGTCATCACCGAGGGGAGATTCAACGACGGGTTCGAGGCGCTCAACTTATGTCGCCTGATCCGCCGTGATTACCCGCAGCCGTACGTCTATCTCTATATCGTCAGCCGTCGACACGAGATCGAGGCTATTGAAGACGCGCTGGACGCCGGAGCCGATGACTATAGCATCAAACCGGTGAATTCGCTCCAGCTGCGCACCCGCGTACTCGTGGGAATGCGCCGGCTGGCGCAGATCGATTCGCCCTGCGCCGTGGCGCACCTGCCTCCCGCCGCCTGATATCCCCTTCCCCAAGGCCCGACCCGTTCCTGCCTACCAGGTATATCGCACGGTGTAGGTGATCACCTGCTCGCCGTCCTTGTCCACTTTCACGGGAAAATGAATCGTGTTGGAGTCGTACTTCGTCCATTTCTGGTTCGACTCGACGATCTCCCAGTTGTTCCAGCGGTACAAGGTTTCCTTCACCAGCACGTCGACCGGCTCCGTCTTGTGATTGCGCACCCGAATCTCAAAGCTCTCGGTGATCACATGGGCGTTCACGTCGATGTGGAAATCCGTGCGCTTCCGCTCGCCCACGATGTCAAACGCGTCGCCGATATGCAGCCGGACCGTCTCGTCCTTCGGCGTGTGATCAATCTGATCTTCGCCGATGAACTCCAGCGAGCCGTCGGCCTCGTCGCGCTTGTACAGCCGCACCTTGCCCTTGGGCAACGCCATCCCCATGTGATTGTCCTTCGAGTTCTTGAGCTCGATGATGACGTTCACCTTCTTGTTCCCCTCCTGACTGCCATAGCCGGCGTCCTGATTCAGCCCGCCATAAAACCGAAACTGCGGCGCGCCGTCGTACAGGAACACCTTTTTCACGGGTACATCGGCCGTCTTGAGTAGTTCGATCTGCTTGGTCTGGTTCTGCGCGACGGTCGCGGGTCGGCCCAGCGTGTACAGGTGATATTCAAAGAAGGCTTTCTCTACGAAGCCGCTGGCCTCTCTCGCCGCATTCAGAGCACGATATTCACCTAGTGCAGCCTGCACCATCGGCGGCTGTAATCGTCGCACGTCGCCGGCGATCAACTTCAGCTTCGCCTCTTTGTACGTCGCGCCGGATTGGTTGTTGATCGTCACCCAGCCGCCGAGGTCCAGCGCGGTGTCTTTCGCGTTGAGCACGGCATTGTAGTCGGCTTGCCAGTTGATCCCGGCGGTCTGATACGCGACCTCGATCAACTGCTCGCCCACTTTCTCCGTCGCCAGCTTCCACACCAGCGTCGGCTTGGTGATCAGTCCCTCGGGCAACGCGCCGAACTGGATGTCCTTCACGTTGTCGCCGCGCTGCACCATGACGATCCCGCCTTTTTCGTCGGCCTGGCGCATGACCAGTTGGTTGCCATCGAAGCTCAACAACGTGCCCGAATACCGCGAGCCGTCCTTCGTGAGCACACCGATCTGCTTGTCGATGTATTTCTCCAGCAGCTTGTCGGCGGAAACGAGGTCGTATTCATAGTTCTGCTCGAGCACGGTGGCGTCCGTATCGGTCAGCGATTTGAAGCTCACGCTCGTGCCGTCGATCTGCGAGGCCACGTCCGTGAACCGGATCGTGCCGAGCTTTTCTTCGACGTTGACCTTGCGCTTCTCGCGCACGACGCCGAAGTTTTGGTTGTAGATCGTGAGCGCCACGCCTTCGTCGGGTGGATCGGCGGCGAGAGCGGTCGTGGCGGTGAGAATGGCGGCCAACAGCATCGTCCGTCTGCATAGCTTCATAGCGTTACCTCCGTGGGTCTGACACCCCCCACCCTACAAAAGTTCCGTGGCCTGTGCGATATTTTCGAGAGAACTTTTCAAATGCGGCGGACTCCCTATAATGGGTCGCGCATGGCTTGCTGGAAATATGACGTCGTCATTGTGGGGGCAGGACCAGCCGGTATCACCGCCGCCATCGCCCTCGCCAGGGCACAGGTCCCGGTCCTTGTCATCGAGGCCGGCGCGTTTCCCGGCGCAGAAAACTGGTCGGGCGCGGTCTATTTCACCGAGAACCTCGCGCAACCCGATGTCCTCGGCGAACAGGCCGTCCGCGAATCCGCCTGGGAGCGGCCCGTCACGAAGCGCGGCTTCTACATTTATAATGGACATTCGCTGGTCGGGCTCAGCTACCACAACCCCTCCGCCTTCGCGAACTGCTACACGGTCCTCCGCCCGACCTACGACCATTACCTCGCCGAACTTGCGAAATCGTTCGGGGCGCACATCCTTACCGAAACCACGGTCGATGGTCTCGTCCGCGACGAGAACGGTCACATTGTCGGCGTCCATACTGATCGCGGTTCCATCTATGCTGATGTTGTGTTCCTCACCGAAGGCGACGCGTCGCAGCTTGTGTCAAAGGAAGGCTACGAGCGCGCGACCGAGTCCGGCACGCCGCATTTTCTGCAGGGCATCAAGGAAGTGATCGAGGTCGATCCCGGGTACATCGAGCACACATTCGCCCTGCCGAAAGGCGAGGGCGCGGCGTTTGAGATTCTGCTGCGGAACGGCTCGATTCACAACCGCACCGCCAACCTCAACATGGGCGGGTTCGTCTACACGAACAAGTCCAGCCTCTCGCTCGGGCTCGTCCTGCCTCTCGACAATCTCAGCAGGGAATTCGGCGGTGACCACAATCGCCTGATGGAATGGTTCAAGGGCCTGCCCGAGGTCAAACGCTGGACCAACAATGGCCGCTCGACGGCATACGGCGCAAAGATCATCCGCGGCGGCGGGTTCCGCGAGCTGCCGCAGTTGGTTGACAACGGTTTGGCCATCGGCGGCGCGGCCACGGGCATCGGCCTCGATTTTCCGTACCCAAATTTCACCGGGCCGGCGACCGCCATGGGGCACCTGTTCGCTCACGCCATCCTCGAGATTCGCACAACCGACAAGTCTTTCTCCCGCGCCCGCCTCGAAGAACTGTACGAGCGCCCCCTTCGCAACACGCATTTCTTCCAGAACGTCGAGTTCCTCGAGAAATGGCCGCACTACGTTGAGCACACGCGCGTGTTTTTCGGACGCGCTGCCGACCTGGCGACCGGCTCGCTCTACATCGCCAGTAATCCGTCGCTCGGCGCACACCAGAAGCTCTGGCAGCTCGTCAAGTTCACCCGTGAGACGCTCCCGCTCAAACAGTGGGGCGCGTTCTTCCGCGACCTGCGCGAACAACGCGAAGCCCTGGGCCTGAAATCGGCTGCCAAGTCGGCGCAAGCTCCATCCGCCAGAGAAGTCACCGGTGGTGAAGTCCAGGTTGACTTCCGCGTCGACGGCGAGGCGCAAACCAGCTTTCTCGCGCCCATCGGCGGGTTGTTCCGCAAGCTGCCGCGCGTGTTGCTGCCGTCCGCCGACTGCTTGTACCGAAATGACGACACGACGCTGCCGGTAAAACTCTCCCGCGCGATTCGCGCGGCGCGACACCGCTTGGGCATCTTCGATCACATCGTCATTCCGCTGTTCGGCCTGCTGCTGCTCGTCCTCATGCCAATTCAATGGGTCTGCGAACTCATCTGGCTTCTGATCACGCGTCCGTCGCCGGAGAAATTTCTCTCGAGCTTCTTTCAGAAATACCGCGCGCTCACCCGCGAACGGGCGAAGCTGGATGCCGACGCGGTGAAAATCAATCAGCCGTGGGAGGAGAAACTCTCGCTCATCCGCTATTTCTCCGAGCATCATTCGCACATCAAGGTCTTCCGACCCGAGAATTTCGAGAATCGCACGAAGATCACCGAGTCGCCGCTGTGGCACGTCTGTCCGGCGAAGGTTTACGAATGCCTCACCGACGATCTCGGCCAGTCCCAGCTCGTCGTCAACTTCGAGAACTGCGTCAAATGCGAAACGTGTTGGCGCGCGGCCCCGGGAGATGTTGATTGGACCCGCCAGCGCAAGCAGCGCCTGATTTACAGCGCGCCCACCGACGCGAACGCGAAGCTGCTGGCGCAGATGAGCTCGGTTGACCCCGCGGGAGCGGCGCTGATGCCGACTCGGGTGGACACGCCACCGCCGCCGCAGGTACGATTCGACGGCCATGTGCGCCTGGCCGCCAAGCTGCGCGAGTTTTCCGAGGCCGTCTACGCCGGCCCGCGTTACATTGATACCGGCCGCGCCCGTTGGCTCCAGCAGTTGCTTGCGGAAGCGCAAACCATCGCCGCCGAAAGCACGGATCCGCGTATTGACCGGCAACTCGCCCGAATCATCGTCCACGCCAAGCGCCGCAAGTTCTTCTGGGCTGAGGCCGACACGCGCCAATTGCTCGAACAGTTGCCCTCTCCACCCGCACCGCCCGTCGAACGCATCCAGCAGACGCGCGTCGCCATGGTGACGCGCCTGGACAAGCTTTTCTCAAAACAGGCCGTCAAGGACCTCGAACACGGAAAGACACTCTCGCAGGAGCAGAAGAACTTCCTGCACGTACTGGCCGAGGCCGCGTCCCCGCCCCGTGACATCATTCTGCGCGAATTGGCGCGACGCGATCCGGCCCTGGCGGCGCTGGTCTCAGGGATTTACTCCGCGCAAGTCGCCGCTCGACCCGAACTCGCCGAGCAACCATGGATCGGCCTCACCGCCGCGCGCGCCGTCTGGAACGAATTCGTCCCCGAGCAAACACTGTCGCTACCGCAAGTTGCTGCGGATGTTTGCGCCATCGCGCTCGGCGCCGGTGAAATGCTGTTGGAACGCTGTCATCAACACGCCGCCAGCCGCGTCCAGTTCCCGGGTCTATTCAAGGACGAGGACGGCCACGACGGCATCATCAAGTTCGGCGCGGTCAAAAAGCTGTTGAGCGAGATGGAGGCGCAGGTCCGGCTGCTGGAAACATTGCCAGCGTACGCCGAGAAGGAACCGGCGCTCGTCAAAATTCTGGCCTCCGAAGCGCTGGGCTCCGACCCCGGCAGCCTCACCTACAATGCGGGCCAGATTTTCGGCGGTACTGCCTACAGCGAAGACGACGTTCTGTCGAAATTCTACCGCGACAGCGTCGCGTTCGCGCATCTGCTCTACGACAACGAGGAACTCCGTCGCCAAATCGGTCCCGATGTCGATGCCAAGCTGGCCACGCTCGCGCAATCTGTCATTCGCGCTCGGCCGGTCAGGAGCGAACTCGACGCCGAAGTGGCCAAACTATTCGCGGGATCGGCGCCCGTTTCCCGTCCGACCGGTCTCGGCGCGTACATCATCGAGCACGGCTATATCGAAGCCCCCCTCGAACGCCCGCCAGCATTCCATTATCGGGATGCGCTGGAGACGAAGCAGGAATACGACTACGGCGATTTCCTGGTGAAACCGTTCGATGCCAACTCTTGGCGGTTCACGCCGGAAATGCTGCATGCCGACGCCGAGTTGCAGGCCTACTTCGAGAAGCTGCACAAATACTTCACGGAAAAATTCTGGAACCAACGTTTCGACGGACTGCCTTACTACCGCCTGGTCGAAAAGCTGCACATGGTTCCCCTGGTGGACGTGCAGGACATGATCGCGCAGGGTTTCACGCGCATGTACATCCCGAAGGAATTCGGCGGCGAGGGCCTGCTCAAGGCGCACTATTACATCCTCTGCCCGCTTTCGATGCGCTACGCCGACCCGTCCTACGCGCTGACGATCATGGCCCATTCGAGCATTGGCACGACGCCGATTCTGTTGGGCCTGAACCAAGACTTGCCGCGCGCCAAAGCCGATCTGCAGGAATTCCTTGCCGATGCATCCGCGGTCACCAACCTCAAGTCGGAGATTCAAAAGATCCTTCGCATGTTGGAATCCCCCGAAGCGCTGAAGGTGAAGAAGGTCTTCATGACGCTCGGCGAGAAAGTGAAGGCCAACATCGGCAAGAAACCGATGCTGCGGGCCATTGCCAGCGATTTCCTCGCGCATTTCATGGACGCCGGCCGCGCCGGTTTGCGCACCGACCTTGTCGCGTTCAAGAGCGAACTGCAAAAGTCTCTCGATACGCTCGATTCGCTTCGCCCGCGTGCCAAGGCGGTCATCGCCGAACTCGACCGTCGCGCCGAGGCTCACAAACTTTTCCTGCGGCTCGTCTCCGCCGGCCAGATCAGCGCGTTTGCGTTGACCGAACCGAGCGCCGGCAGCGATTCGGGTGGTATCCAGACCCGCGCGGAATTGAAGCGGGTCGAGGTCCTCACCGATGCCGATGGCGTGAAGTACTTCATGCTCGGCAACGACCGCAAGAACATCATCGACGCCGCGACCATCGATCTGCCGAAGATCGATTACACCGAGTACGACTACAAGACCGATAACCCGACGAAGTTCCGTCATTACGTGCGGGACGGGAAACGTATCCCGATCCACGACATCGCGCAAATCCGGCGCGAGGGTGACAAAGAGTTCTACGAATACTACGAACTCAATGGCGCGAAGATGTGGATCACCAACGGTCATGTCGCGGGTGTCTTCTGCCTCTACGCCCGTACCAAGGAAGGGCCAACCGGTTTCATGGTGGATCGCCACGCCGAAGGACTCGTTGTCGGCAAGGACGAGGAGAAGATGGGGCAACGCGGTTCGCCGACCAACGAACTCGGATTGACCAGCGTTCGCGTCCCTCGCGAGAACATCATCGGGATCGAAGGCCGCGGACAGGTCAATGCGCTGGAGACACTCAATGTTGGCCGACTCGGCCTGTGCGTCAGCGCCGTGTCGATGATGGCGAAAATCGTCGAGCAGACCCGGGCGTTCATTCTCGACCACAAACTCGAAAAAGAACAATGGGTGCTGAACATCTTGGGCGGCATGGCCACGGAGTTATATGCGACCGAGTCGCTGGCCTACGAACTCATTGGCCGCGCCGATCATCACAGCACGAAATCCGTCCGCACCGAATCCGCCATCGGCAAGTACTACGCCAGTGAGGCGCTGCATCGGACCATTCGCGCCGCCGAGAGAATCATGGGCATCGAAGCCTGCACGCAGATGCACGAACTGGAGAAGCACCGCCGCGACGCCCGGGTGCTCAACATCTACGAGGGCACGAACGAGGTGCAGCGGTTCCTCATCCTGCGCGACCTGGTGGATCATGTCTTGCCGCAGTGGAAAGAGAGGCAAGCCCCTTTCCATCCAGAAGACAAGAGCCCCATGCTAGGACGGTTGGCCGACGCGAGAAACGTTCTCATGCGAACGCTTGGACGCGCTGTTGATGGATTTGGGTCGCAAGTTTGGCAAAACGCTAACTTTCAACCGACGATGTTCAAGCTTGTCGAAATCGCCGGCTACATCAAGGCGATGGACTCAGCGGTATGGCGAACGTTTTGGGTGAGGGACAACTACCAGCATAAATCCTACGATGACCCTGTTACCGGCAAGCGCGACCCCATCGCCGCAATGGCTGATCCGGATTTGAAGCATTGGGGTTTTGCCAAATATGCGTGCGAAGATTATATTGCCGGCGCAACGCGCGAGATCGAACGCCTGCATGACGAATTCGAGCGCGATCTCGCGCTGCTCAAGCAAGGGCTTTATCCGCCGGAAGTGCGCGTCGCCCAGTTGGCGCTGCAGGCCGAGGAAGAGCGGGAGTCGGAGACTCGGGTTTCCCCTGCCCATCGCGTGACAGATCCGTTGCACGCGCTGGTGGTGTTGAACGTCGCACCCGTTCTCTCGCCGCGTCCGCGCGTCATCAATGGCGAATTATTGGAAACGCATTTCGACATCGATGCCACGAGCCGCGCCGCGCTCCAACATGCCATCGAACTGAAAGCTGCTTCGGATGATGTCGCGGTCACCGCCATCGCAGTTGGGCCGCAATTTGCCGCCGATTTGTTGCACCGGGCGCTCGCGCTCGGCGCGGACAACGCGGCGCTGATCAAAACTGATGATCTTGTCGACGATCCGCATGCCGCGGCGCGGTTGATCGCCGATCTTGCCGGCCAGAAACAATTGCCCTGCGACCTCGTGCTCTGCGGCGATCCCGTTCTCGCCGCCGTCCTCGCGGGCAATCTCGGTCACGCACATTTCTCCAACATCAGGGACTTCGTCGTCGATGGCTACGAGACGCGTATCACGCTGCAGAAACCCGATGCGACCGTGAGCGTGACCGGCCCCGTGGTGCTGGCCGTAGCGGATAGTCCGACGGATTTGGATTTCGCCATCGACGAGTATTTCGATGCGCTGGAAAAGCCGTTGGAAGTGATCGACGCGGCGCAACTGGCCATCGGCCCACGAATGGCGGTGACGTATCGATTGCCGCAGCAGGCGGTCACGTCGGAGAAGATCGAATCGACGCCGGAGGCCGTTGCCACGCTGGTGCGCAAGATCGCCGGGGTCGAATCGACGGCACAAGGCGAGGGCTCATTCTCAGGTAAAATCGAATCGATCACGCCGGACAAGCTTCCCGGACGCGATGCGGCGGTGTTCATTGCCACGCCGGACGAGGTTGACGGTGTCGAAATCGCTGCGGCCGCCGCCGGTGCGTTGTCGCTGCCATTCCATGTGTTCGTGATGGGCGCTTTCGATGATGCGTCGATTCGAACCGCTGCCGCTCGTATCAGCGCGGATTCGATTTATTTCGTCAGCAGCCCGCATCTGGAAGGCGCCACGCCTTCTGCTCTACTGGCGGCGCTCCAGACGATCTGGAAAGACCTGTTGCCGGCTATGCTGGCTTCGGGCACATGGGCCAATGAACTCCTCGCCCAATTCGCCCGAACCTTCCCGCGCGTGCAGGCCCGGTATAACGTGCTTGAGGCCATTACCAGCAATGGAAGCGTCGATCTCGTCTCGCCGGCGTTTGGCGGCAAGATTCAGCGCGTGGCAAGCGTCGGCGCGATCAACGAACATCCATTGGTAATGACCGTTGCGGGAGCGGAGAGCGCAAAGCGGAAGGTGGATGGCGAGAAACGGGTTTGCCTCACGCCGCTGGAATTCGAATACGACGCTGCGACCGACGAGTTGGCCCGCGCACTGAAAGCGGCGCATGAAGATGAAGGGGCGAAATCCATTGCCGACGCCGAGTTCATCATCGACGTCGGCTACGCGCTACGGAACAAGGAGAACTTCGATGCCGTGATCATGCCGCTCAAGAGGCGTCTTGAGGAGATCGGCGTGAAGAACGTCGTGCTCGGCGGGACGCGCAAGGTGGTTGAGGAATTGAAGCTGCTCGGGTCCGACCAGCAAATCGGGCAGACGGGCACGGCGGTCAATCCGAAGCTGATCATCTCGATCGGCGTCAGCGGCGCGCCGCAGCACGTGGATTATATTGGCGAACGGGCGACGATCATCGCGTTCAACAAGGATGCCGACGCACCGCTGATGACATTGAACAAACGCCGCGCCCGCCCGAAGGTCGTGCCGATCGTCGGGGATTTGTTTGAGACCGTGCCGAGATTTACCGCGGCGTTGAAGGGATGAATTCTTGATATCTCCGGCGGTTCGCCAAACCAGCTCTACCAGCAAAGGACGAGTCTCGCGCAAACTTGTTACTTCGTATCAAGGCGGGCTAGAAGTTTGGAGGTAATTTGATAACCGACCACGCCGCCAACCACTGCCCCTCCCAAGATGAATAACCCAGCCTGAATGGGGGATGGGTGAAGCTGCGACAGGAACTTGGCAACAATCAGTACCGCCGTTCCAGTGCTCATAATAATACCCAGCAAACAACCAACGATCCTCAGAAGTCCCCAATTGCCACGCACACCGCCGCCAATGGCGCCTCCCAAGGTTGCGAACAAAGGCATGACTATCAGGAAGGCAAAGAATCCAGAGCTACCTCCCTCGTCGGAATCCCAAATGAGGTCATAAATAGGCTTGGAAGTGCAGAATGCCACGACAAGTCCGATGATTACTCCAAGAACGATTCCCTTAATCGGGCTTCTGACTGCGGGTCTTTCAGCCATGAGCTCAACTCCGCCTTTGTTCTGAACCATTATCCCCTAGCTTTCGATAGCGGAGCAAGCGGAAATAGTGGTTGTTACGGCATGCTGTCAATACTGAAGGGCGGCTTAGAGCTAAGCAGCAGTCCTTACCTCTCCGCGCTGGATTCGAGCAACTGCCAGAATTTCGGGTTGTCCTGGAGAAGCTGGTCCTCGGAAATGGGGAGCTTGCTGCGGAAGAAGAAATCCTTGAGCGAATTTTTGCTGAGGATGCAGCGGACGTTGATGATCTCGCCGTTGCGCTCGAAGTAAATGCGGTAATCCTTCACGCGGTAGCGGTAAATTTTCTTCCCGCTGCGCATGAGCTGGCCAAATTTCTCGTCGTCCTTCTCGAAGTCCTGCGGAAAGAGCTGGAAGCCGTCGATGATTTCCAGTTGGAGCTTGCGGGGCAGCGCGGCGAGTTCCTTGGCGCTGACGGGGTTGAAGATGATCTGCAGCATGAGCCGAGAATAGCCAAAGCTTACAACCGCGCAAGACAAGATTTTGCCACTCCATTCCCCCTCACCCGTCCCCGCAAACGACAGCGGGGCCGGCCTCTCCCCCGGAGGGGCGAGGCGTTTCCCTTTCCCCTTGGTGGAAGGATAGAGGTGAGGGATCACCACCCCCTGACGACATCGCTATTGATTCCACCTCTTGGCCACGTCGGGATGGTCGGTGATGAGGCCGTCCACGCCCCAATCCGCCAGCGTCTTCATCTCGGCTTCGCGGTTGACCGTCCAGACGAACAGTTTCCAGCCGCGCTGGTGAATCCGTCGGACAACGCGGGGCGAACGGACCAGCCGTCGGCTCAAGCCAACACCTTCGACGCCGGCCGCCTTGAGACGGAGCAGCGCCAGCGGGAGACGCCGCGCCACCAATCCGAAGCGCGGGATCCGCGGGTTCGCCGCCGCGATGGCTTTCATGCGTCGGATCGAAAGTGAAAATACAATCACCTCATGCTCCATCCGCAGTTCGGCGATCACCGCCGCGACCTTGGCCGGGTCGGCCCGCTTGATTTCGATCAGCACGCGCGCCCGTCGGCGGCACATCTGCAGCACCTGGCGCAGCGTCGGCACCTGCGAATTCAGCCGGCGGATTTCCGGGAGCGTCTTGTCGCGCACGCGGCCGCGCTCGCCGCAGATGCGATTCAACCGGTAATCGTGAAACACGATCAGCTCACCATCGCGCGTCTCGTGCACGTCGATTTCCACCAGATCGACGCCCAATTCCAGCGCCGCGCGGATGGCGGCGAATGTGTTCTCGACGTAGCGACCGCTGAATCCACGATGAGCGATGATCAGGGGCCGCGCGGTCACGGGAGATTGTGTTTCCATTCTTCGACGTAGCGCTCGAACTGCGCGCGCTCTTCGTCGGTATTCCAGCCCATGACCGGCGCCATCAGTTTGGCTACCTGCACCGCGATCTCCGGTCCGCCCGAGCGGCTCAACGCCAGTGGAGTCCGCCGCCGCATCACGTCCTCAAGCGCCACAGCCATCTCGTGCTGGCAAGCGTGGAGGATGTCGCTCACGTACACCTCCGGCGATTTGGATATTTTCTCTCCGCTCGAGGCGGGACGGCGGTTGGGCAGAAGGGTCTCGGCGGTGCGGCACGGCGGCGCGGTCATTCCCAAAAGACCGTAGGCGGCGTCGACGGTTTGCTGCGCGATGATCCGGTGCGTGGTGTACTTGCCGCCGATGATGCTGAGGAGATTCCGTCCCGTGCGCACAATGCGATGTTCGCGGGAACGGGCCGACGGCGAGGAAACCGCCGAGGCCACGACCGAGCGAATGCCGACAGTCGTCGCAACAATGTCCGACTCGGAGAGAGCCGCTCCGGGGAATCGAGCGCGGGCTTCCGTCAACAGATAATCGATGTCGGCTTGTTCGGCGCGCGCGTAATCGGGATCGCCGTTGAAATTCGTGTCGGTGGTGCCGACCAGCGAGTAGTCACCCCAGGGAATCACGAACAGAATGCGATGGTCGCTCCGCGCCTCGAACGCGACGGCGTGCTGGCGGGTCAGGCGTGGCACGATGAGATGCACGCCCTTGGCGGGGCTGACGCGCGCCGCACCGGTGTCGAATGGCGTCAGGGCATTGACTTGATCGACCCACGGTCCGGCGGCGTTGATGAACGCGCGAGCGGAAATTTCAAACGTGCACGATCCCACCTCGTCCCAGACTCGGGCCGCGACGATGCGGTCCTCGCGGCAGACGAACCCGGTCAGCTTGCAGTAATTGATGCACGACGCTCCCAATTCCGTCGCGTGGAGGATCTGGTCGACGCACAGGCGCGCGTCGTCGTCCTGGCAATCGTGGAAGGCGACGGCGCCGCGGAGGCCTTCACGGGACAGCGAGGGTTCGCTCATCAGGGCGCGTTCGGCGGAAAGAGTGCGGTGGGGCGCGACGTTGCGGCGGAAGGCCAGCCAATCGTACAGGGTCATGCCGAGGCGGAGCTTGCTCAGGGAGATCTTTCCGCCCCTGTAAATGGGAAACAGGAACGGCAGCGGCCGGACGATGTGCGGAGCGGTTTGCTGAAGGATGTGCCGTTCGTGGCACGCCTCGAAAACGAGACGGAAATTGTGTTGTTGCAGGTAGCGGAAGCCGCCGTGAATGAGTTTGGAGGAGCGGCTGGAGGTGCCGCTGGCGAAGTCGGATTTGTCGATCAGGGCGACCCTCAACCCCCGAAGGGCGGCATCGCGGGCCACGGCAGCCCCAAAGATGCCGCCACCGATGACCAGCAGGTCAAAGTACTGCCCGGACAAGGTCAGTAAGTCGCGATCCATCCAAGTACTTGAAATATAGCAGGTAACGGTTGGTTTGTCTTGTGGAAAGGTGGCTTGAGACTTGCAGTAAAGCGGGCACGTTATGAGGCTCAGCAGTTGGCGGAGAAGCCAGGATAATTCTTGTTGAAGCGTTTTATCAAACGTATGCCATGATTGTCGCTCGATCCAGTCGTTTTCCGCGCAAAAAGCTCCTGCTGGCAGCCGGCGACGCTGTTTGCACCGCGTTGGCGATGGTCGCAGCGGTCATGCTGCGCCTGGGCTGGAGCAGCGGGCTCGAATACCTTCGCCTCCGCCACACCGTCATCTTGATCTCCTGGGGCGTGTTCGTTCTGGCGTTCTACATTGGCGGGCTTTACGAATCGAACCGTCTTCAGAACCTCGGCCGGACGTTTGCGGCAGCGGTGATCTCCGTCTCGCTCGGATCAATGTTGATCACGGGCGTGTTCTTCGCCGCGTTGTCCATCGAAATTGGCCGCGGCATCTTCCTGGGATTCGCGGCGTTCGTGTTTGTCGCGATTGTCTCGATGCGAATGCTGTACGTAGCCGCGAGCCGACACGGGTTCATGGCGCAACGGTGTTTGATCATCGGCACCACGACCGAGGCCCGTAAAGCGATTGAGTTGATCGGGCGGCACGCGCACGCCAACCTGCGGATTCTGGGTCTGATTCATTGCGGCACGGACCGGGACCGCGTTGGCCGGTTTTTCGACGACTATCCCGTGCTGGGAATGCTCGACACGCTGGAGCGATTTGTGGAGCTATACGACGTCGAGCGGCTGGTGCTCGCGGCGGGGCAGGATGCCGAGCCGGTGCTGTTGCGCCAGCTCCGCTCGTTCCGCTATCGCGGCATCGAGTTGGTGGACTTCGTTGCGTTGAGCGAGGAACTCGCCCAGGAAATCCCGCTCGATCACATCAACGACGAGTGGCTGTTCATGGCGTCGATGAACAACTCACGCATCCACATCCGCCGGCTAAAACGGCTGACGGACATCATTGTTTCATCCGTGGGCCTGCTGCTGACCGCGCCCACGGCGGCGGTGGCGGCGATCCTGATCAAGCTCGATTCGCGCGGTCCAATCCTCTTCCGACAGGAGCGGCTCGGTCGCGAGAGCGTCCCGTTCACGTTGTTCAAGTTTCGCACGATGCGCGTCGATGCCGAGAGCGAGACGGGTCCGGTCTGGGCGACCGAGAACGACCCGCGCGCAACGCGCATCGGCAGGTGGCTGCGGAAATTCCGCGTCGACGAGATTCCGCAACTGTTCAACGTGCTGCGCGGGGACATGAGCCTGGTCGGTCCGCGTCCCGAGCGGGAGATATTCATCCGCAAACTCTCGGAGAAGATTCCATTTTACGCGGAGCGTCTGCTGGTGCCGCCGGGGATTTCGGGTTGGGCGCAGGTGATGTACCCGTACGCGGCGAGCATCGAAGAATCGCGGCGGAAACTGCAGTTCGATCTCTACTACATCAAGCACATGTCATTCTTCCTCGACATGTACATCCTGTTGAAGACCTTCAAGACGATCCTGTTCGGGCGAGAACGCCTGCGGGTCGCCAAACGGGCGGAGCCGAAGCCGCGTCAGACTGCCGTCAAGACCGAGACGCTGCCATTCAATCCATCCAATCCGCCGGCCCAAGCCGAGCCTGGCTCCGAATCGACCGATCCTCCACGCGCCCAAGAAGCGGGTTGACGCGCCGTCGTCTCGAGTTGAGCGGCGACGACAATCGTCTGGATTTTTCCGGCTCGCTCAGTACAATCCGTCGCGGTTTAAGGAGGCGTTACGTTTTGACGGTTTGCCGTTGCCGCACGGCTTCTCGGATCGTTTTGTTACCATGAAAGAGTATTTGGATTTGGTGAAGCTCGTGCTCGACAAGGGCACGCGCAAGAAAAGCCGCACGGGTGTCGACACGATTTCGTATTTCGGGGCGCATTATAAAGTCGATCTGTCGGCGGGCTATCCCCTGCTGACGACGAAGGAAGTGAACTGGTCGGCGATGCTGCGGGAGTTATTGTGGTATCTCTCGGGTGAGGATCACATCCGCAACCTGCGTCAGCACACGAAGATTTGGGATGCGTGGGCGGATGCCGACGGCAAGCTGGAAACGGCGTATGGCCGCTACTGGCGGCGCTTCCCGAGTCCATATCTGGACGCGAAGGGCCAGTGGCAGGTGCGCGAGGTGGACCAGATTCAGTTCGTCCTCGACACGCTGCGGAAGGAGCCATACAGCCGGCGCATCGTTGTCACCGCGTGGGAACCCGGCAACGCCGAGACCAGCAAACTGCCGCCCTGCCACTATAGTTTCGTGTTCAACGTGCAGGGCAAACGGCTCAACTGCCATCTCACGCAGCGCTCGGGCGACATCGCGCTGGGCATCCCGTTCAATCTGGCGTGTTACGCCACGTTGACGCAGATGATCGCGCAGGAGGTCGGGCTGGAGGTCGGCTATTTCAGTCACACGATTGTCGACGCGCACATTTACACGGCGTCGCCCAAAGGCGGGCTGGCCGAATACGATCACGTGCCCGGGTTGCGCGAGCAACTCATGCGCGAGCCGCGGCCGTTGCCGAAGCTGGTCATCGCGAAGAAGCCGTTCGACCAGTTGAAATTTGAGGATTTCAAGTTGGTCGATTATCACCCGCACCCGAAGATCAAATTCAAAGTGGCCGTATGACGCGCGCGTGCGATCAGAAGAGTCGGTCATCGTGCACAAACACCCCTCACCTTAATCCTTTGCCACAGACCGCAGTGGCGTCTCGCGGACTCGGCTCCCCCGCACGCGGGGAGAGGAGACGGAAGATAACCGTCCTCAGTGATCCCCTCTCCCTTTCCGAAGGGAGAGGGTCAGGGTGAGGGTTTCGCTAACAGGTTCTAACTGCATCCCATGACCATCGCCATCATCGTCGCCATGACCAAGGCCGGCATCATCGGCGACAAGGGGAAAATCCCCTGGCATATCCGCGAGGATTTGCAGCGATTCAAAAGGCTCACCATGGGTCATCCGATCATCATGGGTCGTCGGACGTATGAATCCATCGGCAAACCGCTGCCCGGCCGTACAAACATCGTGCTCACGCGAAGCGCAACATTTGCCGCGCCGCCGGAAGTGCTCAGGTTCGGGAGTCTCGACGCCGCGCTCGATCACTGCCGAAAGGAATTTGGAGACCTGCGGTCGGGAAACGTGCGCGGTCAGGAGACCGGCGCACAACGCGAGACCGTCTTCATCATCGGTGGCAGCAAGGTCTACGAAGCCGCCCTGCCCCTTGCCGACAAGCTATTCGTCACCGAAGTCCGGCAAAATGTCCCCGGCGACACAAAATTCCCCGCCTACGACCGCAAGCAGTGGAGCGAGACCGCCCGGGAAGATGGCGCCGAATGCTCGTTTGTGGAGTACTTCCGCGCTATTTCCCCGTCGGGCTGACGACGACGATCATGAAGGTGTCGGGCTTGGGGCGCGGACGGCGTTCGCCTTCGACGGGGGGACCGAATTCGGCGGTGGGAAGATAGACGGTGCGGGTCGCGGGATCGAGGCCCATGGTGCGGGCGCCGCGCGCGGTCTTGACGGTCTGAACGACCTCGAACTTGCCGGGAGCGGTCTCGCGGATCACCGTGAGTGTGCCATCGCCGCAACTGGCGAACGCGTCGCCGCCGGCGAATGCCGTGGCATCGACGCCGGCGCCAATCGGGAGATCGGCGAGGACTTTGCCGTCATCGGCGCTCATGACGATCATCTTCTGCGGTTTGCGGCAACCGATGAACAGGCGGCGATGAGCGGGATCGATGGCCATGCCGACGGGCGTGCCGCCGGGGCTGACGGGCCATTTGTTGAGGACCTTCATCGCCTTCGTGTCGACCACGGCGACCTGATCCTTGTTGACGAGATTGATGTAAACCTTTCCTTGGCCGTCGGCGGCGAGGAACTCGGGTTTGCCGCCGAGATCGATGGCCGGGTCGGCCTTGTCGGTCTTGGGATCCACGTTGGATGAGATCGGAACCACCACACCCGCATCGCCGCAAGCGACGATGACTTTATCGCTGGCCGGGTCGTAGATCGTGCCGTCGGCGTCAGCGGCGGCTTTGACCTGGCCGAGCACGGCGTAGGTCTTCAAGTCGAACACCGTGACGGAAGCGTCTTCACCGTCGGTGATGAATCCGCGGCCGGCGGCGGAGGCGATGGCGACGCCGTGATTGCGCTTCTGGCCGGGGATATCGGCGACGGTTTTGCCGGTGGCGGCATCGAGGACCAGCGTGTGTGACGAGCGAGGAACGAAGAGGAGTTTGCCCGCAGGATCGACGGCCAAATAATCCCAGCCGCCCTCACCGCCGACGTGGAACGTTTGCGAGACGTGGTACGGGCCAGTGTCGGCCGGCGCGGGCGCGGGAGACTGGGCGCGAGCCGAGGCCGCGGCCAACGCTGCGACTGACAAAGCCAGAAACGAACGCGTGATCTTACGCATAACGTCCTCGTGTTGGTGTTGCTTCGTAATTCCCGTCAAACTGGATGTTTCAGCCGCGACGATGACTATCAGCAATGTGGGCCGAGGTCAAATCCGATCGGTGTGACAAACGGTGTGACAAATCGGCGACGGGGCAATCGCAAAAAAGCGCTCGGCCAGTTGACAAACATTTGTTGTGGGTGAATTGTTGGCGAGGGTTGCGAGTGGCGTTGAACCGAGGGAAACAGAAACACGGCGGAGGTGTGCCATGCCCCAATCTACGAGCGGCGAAAAACCAACAGGCCGGAACCATCTACCAAAAGCGAGGATGACACCATGAAAACCCGCGAAGCATCTCCGTTGCAGAAACGAACCGACGGCAGCCAACGAGCCGCCGCCAACCTGGGCAGTCACGCCGTCACGGAAATCTCCGCGACCCTACGGCCGCTATTGGCGGACGTGTTCGCGCTGTACGTGAAGACGAAGAATTTCCACTGGCACATGAGCGGGCGGCATTTCCGCGATTACCATCTGCTGCTCGACGAGCACGCGGACCAGATCTTCGCCATGACTGACGACATTGCCGAGCGGGCGCGCAAGATCGGCGGAACGACGCTGCGGTCCATCGGCGACATCGCGCGGCACCAACGGCTGAAGGACAACAACGAGGCGGTGGTGGCGCCCGAGGACATGCTCGCGGAGCTGCGCGACGACAATCGGCATCTGACGGCGTCGCTGCGGGCCGCGCATGAGGTGTGCGAGAAACACAATGACGTCGCCACGACCAGCCTGATCGAAACCTGGATCGACGAGACGGAACGACGGGCATGGTTCCTGACGGAGATCGGGTGTTAGCGGCGCAAGGATCGCCCGCCACCAACCAAGGAGGGACAAATGAGAGAACACATGCCAACCGGCACGATAAAGAACGCGGCACTGGCTGGGCAGCTACTTGAGGGCCTGGACAAACTATCGGGGTTGCATCCCGGCTTTCGGCCCGCTCATGCCAAAGGGCTGATGTGCTCGGGCACGTTCACACCATCGCCCGAGGCGGCGGGCCTGACGCGGGCTCCGCACGCGAACAGTCCATCCACGCCCGTGACGGTGCGATACTCGGACTCGACGGGCCTGCCGACCATTGCGGACAACGATCCGGAACGCGCTGGCCCCCGGGGAATGGCCGTCCGCTTTCACCTCGGCGAGCACGTTCACACCGACATCGTTGCTCACTCGACAGACGGTTTCCCGGTACACACGGGCGAGGAGTTTCTGGAATTTCTGCGCGCCGCGGCCGCGATGGGGGCCGGGCAACCGCAATTGATGGGCTCATTCCTCGCGAGCCATCCGAGCGCGAAGCGGTTCATCGAAACGCCCAAGCCGATCCCGACCAGTTTCGTGCGGGAGGCATTCTTCGCCGTCACGGCGTTCAAGTTCACCAACGCCAAGGGCGTCAGCCGTCACGGGCGGTTTCGGATCCGGCCCGAGGCGGGGACCGAGTACCTTACCAGCGAACAGGCGGCGGCGAAGTCAGAGAACTTCCTGTTCGACGAGATCGGCCCACGGCTGGCCAAGGGGCCGGCCAAGCTCGGCGTCTTCGTGCAAATGGCGGGGCCGGGTGATGACGTGACCGACTCCAGTGTGACATGGCCGGCCATTCGCACAGAGATTCGGTTCGGCACGATCACCCTGACGGCGCGCGTGGAGGACCAGACGCCGGACCGGCGGAGAATCATCTTCGACCCGGTGCCTCGCGTGGATGGCATCGATTCGTCGGGCGATCCGCTCACGGAAGCGCGGGCGGACGTCTACCTGCTCAGCGGCCGGCGGCGGCGGCCGGCGGCGGGCGGTAGTGAACATTGATGGAGACTCAATCGGGAAGGAGTACGTGATGAATGCAAAGCGACTCGCAGGAAGGGTGGCGGTGGTGACGGGAGCGTCGAAAGGGATTGGCGCGCGCATTGCCAAACATCTGGCTGCCGAAGGCGCGTCGGTGGTCGTCAATTACGCGTCCTCGAAGGCGGGAGCGGATCGAGTGGTGGATGAGATTGCGAAAGCGGGCGGAAAGGCGATCGCCGTTCAGGCCAATGTGGCGAAGAAGGAGGACATCAAGCGTCTGTTTGCGGAAACGAAGAAAGCCTTCGGCGCGGCGGACATTTTGGTCAACAACGCGGGTGTCTATGAATTTCGGCCGCTTGAAGAGGTGACAGAAGACCATTTCCACAAGATGTTCGATCTGAATGTGCTGGGCCTCCTTCTCACGACCCAGGCGGCGGTCGGGCAGTTCGGCGCCGAGGGTGGTAGCATCATCAACATCAGTTCCGTGGCCAGCACCGCCACGCCTCCGCGCACCGCGGTGTACAGCGCCACCAAGGCAGCCGTGGATGCGGTGACGAAAACGCTGGCGAAAGAACTTGGTCCGCGGAACATCCGCGTCAACTCCATCAACCCGGGGATGGTGGAGACGGAAGGTTTGCACTCGGCTGGAATTGTCGAGAGCGAGTTTCGCGGACAGACCGTGGCGCAGACACCGCTGGGTCGGATTGGGCAGCCGGAAGATATCGCGCCGGTTGTGGCGTTTCTGGCGTCGGCGGAGGCCGGCTGGATCACGGGCGAATCGCTCTGCGTTGCCGGAGGCCTTCGCTGAACAGGACGCGCCAGGACTGGATGTGCGCAAGATCACCGCTTGAACGGGCTTCCTCATGGGATTTGAGCACTACCAGAACGTCGTGATTGGCAGCGGCGAGGCGGGGAAGTATCTGGCGTGGACGCTGGCGAAAATGGGGCAGCGAACGGTGGTCGTCGAACGATCGCGGATCGGGGGGTCGTGCCCGAACGTGGCGTGTCTGCCGAGTAAGAATTTCATTCACAGCGCGCGAGTCGCTTCCCTGATCGGTCGCGCCGCGGAATTCGGGATGACAACCGGTTTCGTAACGGTCGATATGGCCGGCGTGTACCAGCGTAAAAAGAAGATGGTGGACGGCCTGATCGAGATAAACCTGGGAAACTACAAAGCGAGCGGCGCGGAATTGGCGATGGGCGAAGCGCGATTCGTGGCGCCGAAGACGGTGAGCGTGGCGATGAACGGCGGGGGCACGCGGACGTTATGCGGGGATCGGGTGTTCCTGAATGTCGGCACGCGGGCCAGCCTGCCCGATGTGCCCGGTCTGGCGGACGCGAAGCCGATGACGCATATCGAGGCGTTGAACTTGCAGCGGTTGCCGGAACATCTGGTGATTCTCGGAGGCGGCTACGTCGGGCTGGAATTTGCGCAGATGATGCGCCGGTTCGGAAGCCGGGTGACGGTCATTCACCGGGGCAGGCAGTTGTTGTCGCGAGAGGACCCGGACGTGGCGGAGGCCTTGCTGCAGCTTATGCGCGATGAGGGAGTCGAGGTGTCGCTCAACGCCAAGGTGGTGGAGGTCAAGGGACCGTCCGGCGAGAGCGCGCAACTGCGGGTCGCAGCCGGGGATGCGACGAGCACAATTGAGGCGACGGACATTCTGGTGGCGACGGGGAGAGTGCCCAACACGGACGGGTTTGACGCAACCAAGGGCGGCGTGGAACTGGATGCGCGCGGATACATTCGCGTCGACGAGAAATTGCAGACGAGCGCGGCGGATGTCTGGGCGATGGGGGAATGCGCGGGGAGTCCGCAGTTTACGCACGTGGCGTTTGATGACTATCGGGTGGTGCGGGACAATCTGATGGGCAAGGCGCGCACGACGTGGGGACGGCTGATTCCGTACTGCCTGTTCACCGACCCCGAGCTGGCGCACGTGGGAATGACGGAGATCGATGCGCGGGCCAAGGGCGTGGCGTACCGGCTGGCGAAGATGCCGATGGCGGCGGTGTTGCGGACGCAGACGCTTTCGGAGACGCGTGGATTCGTGAAGGCGCTGGTCGGGGACGACGATCGGATACTGGGGTTTACGGCGTTCGGGGCGGAGGCGAGCGAGATGATGGCGGTGGCGCAGACGGCGATGTTGGGGGCGATGCCGTACACGGCGTTGCGGGACGCGATCTTCACGCATCCGACCATGGCGGAGGGCCTCGTCAGTTTGTTTTCGAACTTTACGGCTCCGTCGTGATGGACGATGGACAATCGTGAGCATGAAAGACGAGAGCGTACTGATTCATTGCGAGCATGTGAGCGCACGCGGGTTTGAGCAGGTGGTGGCAGCGTTTGAGCATGCGGTGAGGGTCGTTGACAGGACCGCGTTCCAGAGGATGGTGGCGGGGGCGAAGGATGAGGAGGAATTTGAGAAGGGCATCCGCGGGTTTGAGGGGCCGAGCGGATTCATCCGGTTTCTGGATATCGATCACGGCGCATGGATGACGCGGATCGGACTGAGGACGAGATGCAAACTGTATATCCTGGGGAATCCGCTGATTGCGCGGACGATGCTCGAGCACGATCTGGGCGCGGGGTTGAACGTGCCCGTGCGGGCGTTGATCTACGAAGACACGGCGACGGGAAAAACGCGGTTCGCCTATGACTTACCGTCGTCGCTGATGGGACGGCTCAAGAACGACAAGATCACCGCGGCGGCGAAACTGTTGGATGAGAAGCTGGCGAACGTGGCGAGGTCGGTCACGGGGGCGGACGCGTGACGGGTCGCGTGAACGATCCGTCTCAGCCGCACAGCCAATTGACGAGGGCAACTCTGACTCCGCGGCTGGCGGCCATTGGTATGGTGATCGGAGCAATCGCCACGTTGTTTGCCTATGCCGGCGGCTGGTTAACGCCACGCGTTCTAACACCGTCGCGCTTTGCTGACGGATTTCAATTGGCGAACGGTCTCCACCCGGGTTTTCGCCGGAATCACTCCAAGGGGGCGTGTGTGAGCGGTTACTTCGATGGCAATGGTCAGGGTGTTGCCCTCAGCAAAGCATCTGTATTTCGGGCGGGCCGAGTGCCGATCATTGGACGGTTCTCTCTGGCGGGAGGAAATCCATACGCTGCGGACGCAGCTCACACGGTCCGCGGCCTGGCGATCCGCTTCCAACTGGCGGATGGCGAAGAATGGCGCACCGCCATGATCAACACGCCGGTGTTTCCGGTCCGAACACCGCAGGCATTTTACGAGCAACTGCTGGCATCGGCCCCCGATCCGGCCACAGGAAAGCCTGATCCCGCGAAGGTGCAGTTGTTCCTGGCCAAATATCCGGAATCGGCCAAAGCGAGGCGGTTGATCGGTAGTCTGCCAATGTCCTCTGGATTTGCCAACAGCACGTTCCGCAGTTTGAACGCCTTCCGGTTCATCAATGCCGACGGCGCGGTGGCGTACGTCCGTTGGTCGATGGTGCCCGTCCTACCGTTCGAGCCGGCCGCGGCCGATGCGGGACGGGGCGACAAGAATTATCTCTTCGATGGGTTGATCGCGGATATTCATCGTCGCTCGCTGATGTGGCACCTGGTCGTCACGGTGGCTGAGCCTGGGGATCCGATTGACGATGCGACGCAGCCCTGGCCGCCGGACCGGCGCCAGATCGACCTGGGAACGTTGACCATCGACCGGGTCCAGAGCGATGACACCAGCCCGGCGCGCGACATCAATTTCGATCCGTTGGTGCTTCCCAATGGAATGGCTGCCTCAGAGGATCCGTTGTTGAGCGCCCGTTCGGCGGTCTATTCACAATCGTTTACGCGGCGCGAAGGTGAGCCGAAAACGGCCAGCGCGATTTCACCGGCCGAAACGGAAAAATGAGCATGGCGGCAACAGAACCTCCCCGGCAATTTGCCCTGCAATCGCGCATTCTTCATTGGCTGATGGCGGTCATGCTTTTGGCGATGCTGTTCATCGGAGTGACCATGGTGGCCTCCTTGGGCAACTATCACCGCCTCATCGCCATCCATCGTCCGCTGGGTATCATGATCTTGATCCTGGCGATCATCCGGCTGATCAACCGGAAATTCACGACCCTCCCGCCGTTTCCGCCGACCATGTCGCCAAGGGAACGGCGGGTTGCCGAGTTGTCGGAAAGACTATTGTATACGCTGATGATTTCCCTGCCGCTGATTGGTTGGGGCATGTTGTCAGCCGGCCATTATCCCGTCGTCATGTTCGGGCCGGTACACCTGCCGCCGATCCTGCCCGCGAGCCCCACACTGTACGCGCTGCTGCGGAAAACGCATACCGTCCTGGCGTATCTGCTGTTCGTGACATTCCTCGGTCACCTCAGCACGGTGCTGTTCCACACGTTCGTGCTGCGCGACAAACTGCTAGATCGGATGGCGCTGTGGTCAGTCCGCTCTTGCGATCGAAAAGAAAATGGCGAAGACATCGCGCACCACATCGGCAGGGATAAATGAGGGCGCGAGGGATCGTGTTGGTGGAATTCCGGAAATCCTCTGTTGAATCGCGTGGGATCGTGGCGTATAAGTCGTGCCGGTAACGATGAAGCCGACTGATCTACGGGAAATTCTGCATTACGTTCCGCAGTTTCGGGACCGGGTATTTCTCATTGCCATCGACGGCGCGGTGGTGGCGGATGAGAATTTTGGCAACCTGCTGCTGGACATTGCGGTGCTGCGGAGCCTGAACATCCGCATCGTGCTCGTGCACGGCGCAGGGCATCAGATCAAGGCGCTGTCGGAACGGCTGCGCGAACCGATTTCCAATCACGACGGGACGGGCGTGACGGATGCGGCGACGCTGGGCATCGCGATCACGGCGGCGACGAACGTGACGCATGAGATCCTCGAAGGCCTGAAGCTGAACGACATTCGCGCGGCGCAGACCAACGCCATCGAAGCCGTGCCGCTGGGGATTATCAAAGGCATCGACCACCAGCACGCGGGCAAGGTGCATCAAGTGGACGTGGACATGCTGCGGACGCTGCTGGACAAGGACATCGTGCCGGTGATTCCGCCGCTGGGGTTCGACGGCAATGGGCACACGTATCGCTTGAACTCGGACGCGGTGGCGGTGGAGATGGCGCGGGCGCTGGGCGCGGTGAAGCTGATGTTCATCGGCAGCACGAACGGGCTGGAGATTGATGGCAAGGTGGTGCCGCAGATTTCGGTGAAAGAGCTGGAGGCGGTGTTGAAGAATGCTGGCGACAAGATCGCGCCGCAGATGATGTCCAAGGCGCAGCACGCGCTGCAGGCGAGCCAGGGCGGAGTGCCGCGGGTGCACATCATCGGCGGGCAGGTCGATGAGGGGCTGCTGGCCGAGGTGTTCTCGAACGAAGGGATCGGGACGCTGATCTACGCGGACGAATACCAGGCGATTCGCAAAGCGATGCGCAAAGACATTCGGCACATCATGGCGCTGATCAAGCCGTCGATCCAGGAAGAGCAACTGATCAAGCGGACGCGGGGCAGCATCGAGAAGCACATCAGCGAATATTTCGTCTTCGAGATCGACAATAACATCGTCGGGCTGATCGCGCTGCATCCCTACCCCGACCAGAAGATGTCGGAACTGGCCAGCCTGGCGGTGAACCCCATGCACGAGCGGCGGGGGATCGGCACCAAGCTGGCGTTGTTCGTGGAGGGCCTGGCGCGCGAGCAGGGAGCGGAACGAATTTTCTGCCTGTCGACGCAGACGTTCACGTTTTTCCAGCACAAGCTGGGCTACGCCGAGGGTACCGCGGACGATTTGCCGCCCACGCGGCGCGAGAAATACGAACAGAGCGGGCGGAACTCGAAGGTGCTGGTGAAGAGCCTGACCGCAGGTCCGGTATCGCCCGCGCCTGTGGTGCGGGACGGCGTGCTGGCGTCGGTGTCGAACTGATCGCTAGTGACCGAAGGCAACGCGGGTGCGGCCCGCACCGGGGATGCTGGCGCCGATGACGGCGGGCTGCGCGAACTCGGATTCCACGGGCAACTGACCCGCGGACGCTTTTTCCACGAGTTGGTTCCACTCCGCGAGAATCTGCTGCTGCGAAGTTTCCAGGCGGGCGATGATCACGAGGTCGCGGTTGACGTCGTTGAGTCGGGAAGCGATGCGTCCCGTGACTTCGGTGCGTTGGGCTTGGATTTCCTTGAGCTGACCGGAGAGGACCGCCAAGCGCTGCTGGACCGGGCTTTCCCCCGCCACGGAAGGAATCGATCGGGCGCGCCTATCGGCGGCAGGCTCGTCCCTTTTGACCGGCTCGTCCTTGCGCGGGGCGGGGGCCGGCGGTTTCACCGATTTTGGCGGGACGATCACGTTGGTGCGGCACTGGGGGCAATCGACGATCATGCCTTCGGCCGCTTCATCGACGACCAAGCTCTTCCCGCAAGCAGGGCAGTCGAACAAGATGTCGGTGGATGTGACCGACGCGCCCGTGCCTGCGGTTTTGACTGGTTCCATACTCATAACCGAATCTACCTTTGTGTAAAATGCAACTGACGGGCGGGCTTTGCAAGCCCGAACATCTCTGGTAGCATCATCCGCCGTGCCAACTCGGCGAGCGAATGTGAGAATCGGCTGTTGCGGATTTGCGATGGCCCAGGAGAAATACTTCCGCGCATTTCCTTGCGTGGAAATTGATTCCAGCTTTTATCAGCTTCCCAAAATCGAGACTGCGGCGCGCTGGCGAGAGGCGGCGCCGCAAGGCTTCGAATTTTGCCTGAAAGCGTGGCAGGTGATCACCCATCGGGCGAGCAGCCCGACCTACCGCCGCACGCGGATCGATCCGCGCGAGCACGAGTACTGCGGGCATTTTGGATTCAACCCGACGATCCGTTGGGCGTGGGATCAAACCGTCGCGGTGGCGAAGGAACTCGACGCGGCGCTGGTGCTGTTTCAGTGTCCGGCGAGTTTTCATCCGAACAAGGACAACATCGCGCGGTTGCGGCGGTTTTTCGAGCACGCCAAACGCGGGAAATTCCATCTGGGCTGGGAACCGCGCGGGAGGTGGGATGCGGAGCTGGTGGCGTCGTTGTGCCGGGAGCTGGACTTGATTCCCGTGGGCGATCCGCTGATGACCGAGCCGGTGGCGGTCGGCAAGATCCGTTACTTCCGTCTGCATGGCACGACGGGGCCGAACCACCGGCATACGGCGGACGAGTTGGAACGTCTCCGCGCGCTGAGCGACAACCGGCAGCCGACCTACTGCCTGTTCAACAACGTGGCGATGCGCGATGACGCCGAGCGGTTTCGGAAGCTACTGGGTCCGCTGGCCTGTTGAGCGTGGGATGACGACGGCGGGCAAGTAGCTGCGGAGGCCGTCGGGCGTGGCGTGACTGATTTCGAGCGTGATGTCGCCGGCGGCGCGGTCGATTTTCGCGGGCGGCGTTTCAAAGCGAACGAACTCCAGCGGGGGCAGGATCAGACCGGCGACCTGCTGTCGATTCGCGTTGGTGCCGGGCGGACCCTGGAACGTGCAAACGACGGCGCATTGGGACAGGGTTTGGGAGCTGATATTGCGGAGCCAGCCGGTGACGGCGGTTGTCGGGGCGGGAGTTTCCAGGCTGTGCACGAGGCGGACGTCGGACAGCTCGACTGTGTTGTCGAGCGTGACGGGCATGTAGCGTTCGAGAAACGAGGAATGCACCTTCACGGACTCCTTGCTCATGCCCCCCTGGATGGCGCCGTTGACCCACAACCCGTTGCCCTCCGCGGTGGTGCTGGCGACCCGGATGACCGTGCCGACGGGCAGGCCGCGCCATTGGCCTTCGGGCAGTTGGCCGACGCCGAATGACGCGACGCGCGTCAGGTCCTTCGCGACGTAGGGTACCTCGGGCATCGGCCCGCGGGCGCGCGCTGCGCGACGCAGAATTTCCGCGGGAGACGATTGGGCTGCGCCTGACGGTGCTTCGTTGAGACTTTCGCGGAAGAGCCAGACGGCGAGCATTGCCACGGTGCCGGCGACACATATCACCACGAGCGCGAGAATGCCGCGGGAACCGCTGAAACCGGGGGTGAGTTTCATGATCGAGCTGGCCTCACTGGCAGCGGAATCAAACCACAATCCGCTTCCACAATCAATTCGTATGCGAACGGACAACCATCCCTCACCTTGATCCTCTCCCCTTGAGGGGAGAGGAGAACTCCCTGCCCTATTAGGGGGGGCGTTCCTGCGATCAATTCCTACGTCTACGACGGAGCATCGTCCCCTTCCCGTTCGCCGAATTCGAAAGCAGTGAACACCTGGAGGCGCGCGGCGGGGTCGCGCCAGGCGTCGGCGGGAAGGCCGGCTTTCCAGCAGACCATTTCGAGCGTTTTCGTCGCGTCCCAGCCCTGTTCGGCGGCGACCTTGGGCAGGAACAGGCCGTGGCGCCAGCCCTTCTCGATGATGATGCCGTGGCGGGTCACGTCGAACATCTCGGGTCGGGGCAAATCTTCGGGTGGATTCAGGACTGAGATTTCGATGGAGAGGTCGGCAAGCTCGTCGGGTTTGACCGGCGGGAAGCGCGGGTCTTCGAGGGCGGACGCGACGGCGGCGGTGAGCGCGTTTTTCCAGAGGGGTTGCTCGAAGTCCATTTTGCCGATGCAGCCGCGGAGGTCACCGTCCTTCTTCAGGGTGACGAACGCGCCGTGCGGGGCGCGGAGTGGCTCGGTGAGTTCCGTCTCGGCGATGTGCGGGAGCGGCTCGCCGTGGACAGCGGCGTGGATGGTCGCGCGGACCCAGCGCAGCAATTTGTCCTGCTCATCGCGGCTGATAGGCGGCTCGTTCATGCGGCGTCTCCGGCGCGGTCCGCAACTCGATCAAGGCGCGCGGCGATGTCTTCGCCGCCGCCGCGAAGAGTTATTCCCGTTGTCCGACATGGCAGCTTCTCCCGTCGGCCCCATAATACGGCGGCGGGGACGGAAGGTCAAACATGGAGGAGAAGGAATCGAAGAGCGTTTGAGCGTGGGGAGCGTAGAGCGTGAACGGCGGAAAGCGGAGCAGCAACAACAGTAACCCTCACCCTGACCCTCTCCCTTAATACAGCAAGGGAGAGGGGAACGTTTGGTGGGCGGTGCGCGGTCGGGAGACCGGCGCACAACGCGGCCATATGGATCCATGAATGGGCTGGAAGCCCGTTCCACTTTGGCGCGGCCTGCCGCGAAAAGGTTTCGCGGCTACAGAAGCGGAAGAAAAGCGGCGCGTTCGTGCAGAACGCGCCGCTATACTTCTTCTCGATCTCTTGTGTCCTGCGATCGGCGGGGTTGACGGTTTGTGGGCTCGACCACTGGAACCTCGGTTCCTCTAACCCGTCCGCCGCATCATCAGGCACAAGCAAGCTATATATTTGATGATTGAGACACCGTGGCGGGTTCGGTGTTCAAAAAAAAAGAGCGGCGGGGGGGTCTGATTGCAGCCCCGAAACTTTTTCGGGGCACTCCGCGGGTGATCCACCTTCGCTGCGGCTACGGCGGACAGGGTTTCGCGGCTCTCCTAACAAGCCTTCCCCTCTCCCTTGCCGTTCAAGGGAGAGGGTCAGGGTGAGGGTTACTGTTCATTATCGGTCCGCTTCCGCCCTCCGCTTTCCGCTCCGGGGCGAACAGGGCGAACGGAGGAGCTGCCGAAGGCAACGCGGGCGGGCCAAGCGCCCGCGCCACTGCGAGTTGAAATTTTGGGGAACGGGCGTAAGTTGTGGTGGAGAGTCGAGCGACCCTCTCGTCAAGTCAGGTAAAAATGACGGCGGCGCCCCTGACGGGGGCCGCCCGGGTGAATCTGCGAGAGTTGCGGCCTCGACTCTCCGCTTTGTCGGGATGCTTGTCCTTTTGTCTTTGTAGCCCGGGCCATCAATTGCAACGTTCTCTCACCACGAAGGCGCGAAGCGCACGAAGGAACTGCGACGCGCCCCACCTTCCCCGGGGAGATTTTTCACCACAGAGACACAGAGGTCACGGAGCTGTGGCGGAGGGGGAAACGGCAAAGCGGTGACAAGTCACCGCATCTCCAAAGGGGCGAGGCGGCTGGTTCGGTGGTGGATGCAAACGTTATCAGAATTTTTTAAGTTTCTTATCGGGCGCTCTTGCAATTTGGTGAGGTGGTCCTACGTTGCGGTACGGAGAGTCGAAGGGGGCGAGCGGAAGTTCGATGGGTAGCGCTAATGCGCGGTTTGAGCCTCGACTCTCCGATTTGTTTCGAACCTCTCTCTCGGGCACTCGTCTGCAGTTTAATCGACCGGCCGTAGGTCGCGGTACTCTCGATACCCCATTGCCCCTAGGCGGTCAGCGAGTTCAGTGGCTTTAACGCGAGCGTTTAGGTTGTTGCCTTGAATAGCAGAGCTTAGGATTTTGCGTATCTCGTCGCGCCATTTGTAAGGCCCCCATTCTTCTTCCGCGCCTTCAATCATTAGACGGAGGCATTCAACCGCTTCTTCGGGCATTGAGTCGACGACGCGGGCTAGCCTTTTCGAAACAAAGAAGTCCGAGTCCACCTCCTTGACTAGCTGGAGGACTCTAAGCAACATTCCTACAGCCCAGTGATCTTCGAATTTGTCGCTGCCGAACCACCAGCCGAAGGATTCGAGCTCCTCTCGGTTCTCCTTCGCTGTCGACGGCTTGGCGATCTCTGAGATGCGCCACTCCCAAAGTGCCTGGAGTCGTGGGAGGCCTTCGCCCGGATTTTCCCGAGGCTGTTCTCTCAGTGATCGGCCGATAAATGCTATTGACTCTGCTCGGATTGTGTCTGGCGCGCGTGTGAAAAAGTTTCTTAGGATGTCGTTGCCGACCTCAATAAGGCCCCGCCAGTAGAGATAGACGAGATGGCACCCGAGCCGTCCATCCGGGTCGGCGTGCCGTGCTCGCTCCCGTTTGTTTTCAGGAATCCTCTCGACGGCTTCGCGATAGTTAGGTTGGAGTGCCTCGAAAGTAAGTTTGCCCGGCCAGCAGAAGAAAAGGTAGGCCTCCCAAGCGGCGTCGTGCAGGCTTCGTGATGTTGCATCGAGGGGGAATATTTTGGCGACGTTCACCTTCGACCAATGGGGGTCGAGCCACTCCAGCCACGGGTATCGCTGGCCGTAGATGGAACGAACGGCAAGGGAAGGATCCCTTCTTGGATCGAGATGGTCCTCCAGCACGCGACGGACCTCCGCCATTTCGTTGAATCCCCGCCATCGATCGCTCGTTCCTTTTCTGTCTGCTTCCAAGTGTTCCTTTACCCACAACGCGTATCTCAGAACGGCGTGCATCGCTTCGCCTCGGACGGTGTTGATCGACAGTGTGGAAAGATCCATGTTTTTCCCGCCGTACCTGGCCTCGTGCTCAGGGGTTGGCTGGGGATCGTCGGTGAGCGCTTCGATGATACGCCAAACAGTGGCACGGAACTCGAAATCGAGTTGAGCATTGCCCTTTTGGAAGGCGACCCCGATCAGGTCGGCTATGGATTTTCGAGTCCAGCCCCATCCTGTATCACCCTCGTACTCTGATCGTCGCCCCGGAATCTCTCGCGGCTGCTCCAAGACCCACTGACATAAGCCGAGCACGGGTTCCCAAGGGAACGCCTGCTTTGCGCCGGATACGACCTGACGGAAGCCGAACAGCAGACTGCGGGTATAGGTGGGATCAACGTTGCGGAATAGCTCGGCGGAGGCCGCATACTTTACAGGGTCTGCGACCGCAGCAGCCGTTAGCATCCCTCCCAAGCCTTCTGCGGATGCCGACATGCGGTCTCCCGAGGGCTTCCAATCTCTAAGGAAAGTGATTAGCTCCTCTACACTCATGGCTTTGAGCTCATCGAGGGATTTAGGGCTGCTCGGACCGGTACTCGACGTGTGGTACGAAACAAACTCTGGATGCTCCGGCTCGCCGACGTCCTTCACCCAAAGGTCGTACTTCGCCCTCCATTCGGCAGGGAGGGCGTCACGTATCGGCTTCAAGCGATTTAGCTTCTCATGCTTTTCAATCCTCTCCGCGTCCAAGGGGCCCGGTTCTTTTCCCATATATCGTCGGAAGCCCTCGCGAATGTCATCCAAATTGACCTTCAAGCCGTCGATCCAGCCAAGGATGGTCTGCTGTTGCTCTGCTCTGAGGTAGCGGAAGCAGTCTCTGGACAAGAGGGCGTATTCATGCCGCAGTTCGTACGCATCGAAGTATTCCCGGCTGGTGAGACGCTCCGCGACACGCGGACGCGCGTCATCGGGAAATAGACGCAGAAGGTGCAGGGCAATGCGCTTGAATACGCTCCAGCGGTGTGCCTCGAGCCCTTCGACCAAGGCGTTCAAGTCCGCGGTCCGGTCGCGCGCCATCTTTTCTGCGGCATCGCGAACAGCGTCAACGAGTATATCGAGAAGATACTCGGTACGGGTGTTCTGTTCATGCTCCTCTATCGCGGGTCGCCATATAAACGACACATCGGTTCCTGCGTCCTGTTGTGTCGGCTCGGCTGAACATGCACAGAATTTGTCTAGGAGTTCGCAGAGCAGGTCAAAGGTGGGACGAGGTGCTGTGGCCAAAAGATTGGGGGCGTCTTTCTTTAGGATCTCGCCGTATTCCCAAGCGTCGAACTTTGGTCGTGGCTCGGGCCGTTCTGTGAAAACCGCTTTCCTTCGCCGTTCTTCCGTAGGGCGAGGGTCAGACTTGATGTCGAGGAGCGTCCCCGCGAGCTTGAGGGCCGCGTCCGTCTGTCCCCCCTTCGCGAGGTAGCTTATAAGCGGGCCGAAGGTGTGCGGCAGACTCATGTAAAGGTGGTCCTGTTTGGCTATCCAGGAAACCTCTTTACAGGCCCATCGAGCCGCTTTCTCGGGCGACATGGACATTCCAGCTCGGACGCAGTCCTCATGAACTCTGATATTCTCGGTCTCGGGGAACGCCGAGATCACGGACAGAACCAAATCCGGGGCCTTTGCTGCCATCCTTGCCAGATACCTTGACTCTGGCCATGCGGGGAATTGGATGGTGTTGCCCTTTCGTATTACGGGCTCGGGCTCTCGGAAGAAACCGTGCTTCCTCAGGGGTTCAATCCAATCGGGCGAATTCAAATTGTCGAAAAAATATTCGTAGTCCGCCCTACGCTTGATGGACTTAACCGCGTTTTCGACCAATTTGCGTGTAATCACGACTCGCCCTCTTTGATAATTCTGTCGATGGCGGTTTGGTCCTGGAAGGTGCGGGGAGAAAACTGGTCAAGCAGGAAGCGCTCGAGATTGTCGAGCCAACCGTTGAAGTCTTTTTCGTCGACGTTTGGGTTGTGGTGAGCAACCCCCTCGAAGTACTCGTAACACAGTTGCCATTCCTCGACGCGTAGGGTTTCGATTCGGTTTGGCAGTGCCGTCTTGATCAAATCACTTTTCCGCAGGAGGTTCCTGATCTTCTCTTTGCGTTTAGGATAGTCCGTATCAACTCCTTCGGCAAATTCGCTGACGGCGCGAAGGATCTTTCGGAGGTGTGTATCAACGGGGCCGTCCCATTTCCCGCCGTCGAAGCTCTGGCAGCGCTTCGCCCTCTTCTTCCAGATCTCGGTAAGTGATTGTGCGCGCTGCTTGAGATTCGGCTGTCCGCGCTGCTTTTTTCGGGGGTTCTCTTCGAGAGCAAGGTTGGAGTAGGTTAGAGTTTTCTCCAGCAGCTCCCTGATGCTGTGGGCGGCCTGAACACGCAGTTCGGGGTTTTCCTTTTGGCAAAGGGCATGAAGAGCGCCCGAATACATTTGTCCGAGGCGCCGGTCCCTTTCGGCCAGAACCCTGAGCAGCGCCTCCTGCCGGCCCGTCAACTGCAGGGAGGAAATGCTTGGTGCCGCCACGCTTGCGCCGAGTGGGTTGGTTACCGGCGCGTTCAGGCCGGCTTTCTCCTGATTAGGGTGCATCGCCTCGGGGCCAGTATGGCGGCGGGGGGCGGAGGAGGCAAGGATACAAATGATGGCGGATGGTCAATGGCTGATGGTTGACGGTTCAGGGTTCTGAGAGGATCGGCCCGCTGGAGATGGGTAACGTGAAACGAACGGCGAGATTTCTCGACTGGCTCGAAATGACAGTTGTTGCGAACCGGATTCGCCCGCTGAGGGCAGCGGGCCTACAACGACAGCCGCGCTCGCCGCGCGCGGCTACAACGAGGGCACGATGGCGCCACGCGGGGCCGCGGGGCCCACAACCGGGGCGTTTCGCAGAAACGCCGCTACAACGGAGGTGCGGCGGGTGTATCGGCTTGGTATATTTTATTGTGGACAGAATATCTGGTTTGTGATAGGATGCGGCGTCATAAGTTGTTCTTTGACATAGCGGCAGGCGGCTCGCGAGCCGGCTAGTTACCTTAGTCCAAAACGGAGGCCCTCCCCCCCCCTGTTTCTGCGAAACGAAGCCAACGTTTTTTTGGCGTTGTGGCTTGCAGAACCAGAAGAGTGACAATGGGTTACGAAACCTGCGATTGCGAAAAACGCGTTGGCTTCGTTTGGCTTCGTTTTGGGGTTTCTGGAGGTGGATGAGGTCTGGGCCGGAGACGAAAAAGGCTCTCTACGTCATGAACGGGCTGGAGCCCGTTCCACCTTGGCGGCAACGGCTGCGGGCCCACAACGGCGACCGCGCTCGCCGCGCACGGCTACAGCGACAGAGGCGTTTCGCAGAAACGCCGCTACACCGGCGTTGATGGTCGGCGGTTATATGAAGTCGTCGGACATGGGGGGCGGTTCGGGGCGGTGGAGGGGGTCGCGGCAGGCGTTGGAGGCGCCGACGAGGAAGATGCCGTAAACGATGAGGTAGACGAGCCACAGGTTGATGCCGTGAAGCTGCATGACCAGGTAGATGGTGACGACGATGGCGGGGGGCGTGGCGGCGTGGATGGCGATGTTGAGGAGCTGTTGGAGTTTGAGCGGGGACGGCATGGAGCGTTCGAGGATGGCCGCGACGAGGGAGAAGAAGTAGGCCTGCAAGAGACAACACAGCAATCCTGCCGCGACGAGCGCGACCCAGCCGAGCGGCACGAGCAGCCAGAGTCCCGCGTGGAACAGGCGGCGCAAGTAATCGCCATCGACGGTCCCGTCGGGAAATCCGCGGAGGCTATACAGGGGCGCGCTACGGGGTACGACATTCGTGGCGGTCCCGGCGCCGGAATCGCTCGGCGGCGTCATCCAATAGAGGAAGCTGTCGGCGGTGAACGCGACGCCGTAGGTGGCGCGGGGGTCGGGGACAGGGGCGGAGTTGGTGGTGTCGAGGATGAAGCGGAGGGTATTATCGCCCCAGGTGGCGGGCTGAGCGGCGTGGGTGACGATCTTGCCGTCCTGAATGGCGAAGTCGGGGCGGTGATCGTCGAACCTGCGGGCAACGCGGTCGATACCGCGGAGGGCCAGCGGGACGCTGCAGATGGCCAGGACCAGCGCGAGCAGGCCGACCAGTTTGAGCAGATGCTTCAGCGAGGTCGTCACCGGCAGATCGCGATACGGGCGATAGCTGGCGAACCCGGTGCACAACGCGAACACGGTGCGCAGGAAGTTCATGAACGATTTTGGGCCATGCTCACCATCACGAAATGGGCCGGCTCAGAGCCGGACGAGCGATCGCCGCGACTTTGCGGTCTTGGGCAGCGCGGCGACCGTTTCCTTTTGCATTTTCTTCAGCTTGCCCGCGAAGCTGGCGCGGGTGGCGGCGTCCATGCGCTCGACGAAAAGAATGCCGTTGAGATGGTCCACCTCGTGTTGCGCGGCGCGGGAGAGCAGGCCCGTGCACGTGAACACGATGTCCTGTCCGTCGAGGCCCTGGGCGCGGACGGTGATTGTTTGGGCGCGGCGGATGTCGGCGTTGACCTCGGGGATGCTCAGGCAACCTTCCGAGCCGACCTGTTCGCCTTCGGGGTCGAGGACCTGTGGATTGATGAGCACGAGCGGCATCGCGGCTTTGACGTCCTGCGGCTTGCCGTCGATGAACAGCTCCGAGGGCCGGTCGGTGGCGCCGGCGACGTCGATGACGGTCAGCATGATGGCGCGGCCGACCTGTTGGGCGGCGAGGCCGAGGCCTTCGGCGGCGTACATGGTTTCGAGCATGTCGCCGGCGAGCTGGCGGATCTCGGGGGTGACGCGGTCGATGCGCCGGCCCTTCTCGCGGAGGACGGGATGGCCATATTTGACGATGTCCAATACCACAGATTCAGTATAGCCACAGGGACGCGGATCGTCAAAGTGGAACGGAGCGGCGGGTCTTGCCCGGGCGGCGGGCGGTGTGTTAGAAAAGCGGGCAAGGAGGTGTGGTTCGTGCCGCTGGAGGTTTATCTCGTCAAGCTGGTGGAGCTGCTCGTCGCGCCGTTTCGGGATTTCGGCGCGGTGTGGCTGGGCATCGTGCCGCTGTACGTCTCGCTGTTGCTGGGGGAATTGTACAAGAGCAAGGTTTCATTCGGGCAAACGGTGGGGAACGGGTTTGTGATGCTGTGGACGGGATTGAACTGGACGATGCATCTCTCGAACCTCGGCTTCTTCGCGTATCTCGGCGATGTGCGGAGCCGGACGGCGATCGCGTGGCTGGTGGCGGTGTGCGCGATGGGGCTGGGGATTTTCGCGATCGTGCTCGGATTTCGGAAGAAGGACCGGACGCTGTGCCAGATTCTCGGGCATACGCGGTTTTCGGGGTATTTTCTGATCACGCTGTACCCGATGCAGGTCGGGTTGGTGCGGTGGAACTGGCCGTCGCTATCGGCCGTCTTGGTTTTTGCGCTGCCCGCGTGGTTGTTCATTTATCTCGTGGGCCGGCTACTGAGGGTGATCACCAAATGAGCAAAATGGAACTTCCCTACACGCGCGGCTGCTTCGTCTGCGGCGCGCAGAATCAGCATGGTCTCCGCCTCCGGTTTCGGCGGGTCGGCAACGAGGTGCACGCCGATTTCACGCCGCAGCCGCAACATGCCGGATTTCGCGGGATCGTTCACGGCGGAATTCTATCGACGGTGCTGGACGAAGCGATGTTCTGGGCGGCGGCAACCACGAAGAAGGGTTTTTGCCTTGCCGCCGAACTCAACGTGCGATTCATCACGAAGGTCAGCGTGGGACAGCGGCTGCTGTGCGTGGCGCGACTGAAGACGGACCGGGGCCGGTTGTGGGAATCGGAGGGCGAATTGCGCGACGAACAGGGCAACGTGTGCGTACGCGGGACGTGCAAGCAGGTGCCGATGGATGTGTCCGCGATGAAAGATGCCGCGGTGGATTTCCTGCCCGACCCATCAACGACGGACGGAATGAGGCTTTTCGCCGATCTCGGGCTGGGGTGAGGCGACTGCTTGCGGACGACTGCTACACCGAAAAACTCTCGCCGCAGGAACACGTGGCCGTGGCGTTGGGGTTGTGGATTTTGAAGCCGCCGCCGATCATCTTGTCCTGAAAATCGATCTCCGACCCGCTCACGTACAGCGCGCTCTTCACGTCGACCAACACGCGCACGCCTGCGGTTTCAATCAGGATGTCCTTCGGCGTGGGCGGGCTCTTCTCGAAATCCATCTTGTACTCCAGCCCCGCGCAACCGCCGCCGACGATCTTCACGCGCAACGCGCCGTGCGCGACGCCGTCGCGCTGCATGAGTTGCGAGACTTTGCGGCCGGCGGCGTCGGTCAGCTTGATGAGCTTCTCCGAGCCGACGCGCGGGACGGTTTGCGTTGGAGTTTCGGTGGTCATGCTCGTGCCACTAATCTAACCGCGAATGGACGCAAGTCCACTCTCGGGACAACAATTCGTGTGAATTCTTGGCCGTACTCGTCAGCATCCGGCGATGTCCTCCCGACCGAGCTGTCCAAGGCGACCGCAAGGTCTCCGTTTTCCGCTTGAGCGACAGCTTTCCTAAAGCACCTCGCCCCTGTCGAGAACTTCTTGAATGAAGCAATCGCCCCACGCCAACCGCTGACGGATCTTTTGCGGCGAGCGTACGAGCAAATCACACGCAAACGGCGCAGGTGCTTTCAAGGATATTTCAATCGCCTTGTTTACCCCGCGTCCCCTGTGCGGCATGACCACCAGTAAATCTACATCCGAGTCGCGCGTGGGCTTTCCGTAAGCGTAGGAACCGAAGAGGATGATCCGCTGGGGACGAAACTCCCGGGCGATCTCTGCCGCATACGCCCGAATTTGTCGTCGCGTAACCATGACGCAAGCAAATTACAGAGGGCGTGGTCAAATCACAAGCGGGAAGCAATGACCAACAGCTCAGAACATGCGGTCAATCAACTGCCGGAAGTTCTTCCAATGTGACGGCGGTTTCGTATTGCTGGCCACCGCGTTTCAGGACAAGCTTTTGCTTTGTGCCTGCGGGTTGGCTCCAGAATCGACCGAGGGGTAGAATGTATGGGTCGGTCCGCCACACGGTCACGTTGAGTATTCCAATTTTGAGCAAGACATCTCCGTCGCGGATGCCCGCGCGATATGCCGGGCTATCCCTGACCACATGGGCAATCAAATCGTCGGTTCGCTCCAAATCTATCGGTACGAACACCGCGCCTAGCCGATTATATTTGTATTCGCCGGTTGAAAGTCGGATTGGCTTTGTATATAGCGAACCATGTTTGGCGTCGACTAACAGTTTCAGTTGTTTGAATACGTGCAGCCCCAAGACCGCATCGCAGTGTCCCCATCCGACACCGGCCGATGAAAGTGCGACCGTCACTGGTACATCGACAAGATCGAGTCCACCAATGGTGATCTTCCGAGCACGAAGCACCTGTCGAATCACCATACCGTCAAGCGGATAAACATCGGCGCTGATTGTTGCTGTCTTGTCCGCCCGTTCCGCGGACCATTTCCGCCATCGCTGGGGACCAAGCGCGACGCCGCCGGAATCGCCTGTGTCGATGCCGATCTTCGCCGACTCCTTACCGTTGGAGCACTCAAACTCAAGGTAAACGGAGTCCGGCACAAGCTTCCATTTCGCCCAGCCGTTTAAGTTGGTCGGCAAATCCGCTAGGAAACCCCAACCAGGTTTTTCCGCGTCAAGTTCAATGACAAAGTTGGTAAAAACATTCCAAGATATGACCCCGTCAATGTCCGCCGGCAGGCCTCCGGGCATATCGACCACCCCAAACGTGGACTTCTGTGGCCCGTAGCCAAAGTCCAAGATGCATTCTTCAGCCCGATCCATCGGCACCTTGCCCGGTGCAAGCGGTTGGTCTTTGTCCCAAGCCTTGGAAATCTTCAAACCAAGACGCTCCGCCGCCCCGCGAAACAAGACAGGATATTCAGCGCCTGTGTCGAAGGCCAGACGGACTGGCTGGTTGTTGATCTTGGCATCGAGGGGAAGCCTGTCTTCTGCATGCGCGACACTAGGGGCCAAGCTCAACAGTAACGCTAACACCACGTTCGAAAGAATGCGACGGCTTCGCATTATTCGCGCCACTTCGCGTGGACTCATGAGCTCACTCCCCGCCCTTCCCGCGGATTCCCGGCTCGGTGAGCGCGCGGAGGTTGAAGATCTCGTCGAGCTGTTTCTCGCTCAATCCGGAAACTTCGCGGGCGACTTCGCGGACGGTCTTGCCTTCCTTGTAGGCTTTCTTGGCGATCTCGGCGGCTTTGTCGTACCCGATCACGGGCGCGAGCGGCGTGCACATGGCGAGGCTCTGTTCGATGAGCGAGAGGCACCGTTCGCGGTCGGCTTCGATGCCTTTCACGCAGGCATCAGCGAAATTGCGAGAGGCCGCGGCGAGCAGATGTACGCTCTCCAGCATCTGCGCGCCGATCAGCGGCATCGCGACGTTCAACTCGAAGAAGCTCTGCAGTCCGCCGAGCGTGATCGACACGTCCGCGCCGATGACCCACAATGACACCTGAATCAGGCTCTCGGCGATGACCGGATTGACCTTGCCCGGCATGATCGAGCTGCCGGGTTGCACGGGCGGGATCTTCAGCTCGCCGATGCCGCAGCGCGGGCCGCTGCCGAGCAAGCGAATGTCGTTGGCGATCTTGGCGAGGCTGACGGCGATGGTTTTCAACCGGCCACTGGCCGCCACGCACGCATCGCGTGCCGCCGCCGCCTCGAAATGGTTGTGTTCCTCGTGCAACGGGATTCCCAGCTCCCGCGACAATTTCTCAATCGTCCGTTTCGCAAACTCCGGGTGGGCGTTCAAGCCGGTCCCGACCGCCGTTCCGCCGAGCGGCAGCGTGTCGAGCGCCTCGATCGCCTCCTCGGCGCGCTCGTAAGCATTTGTCGCTTGTGCCGCGTAGCCGGAGAATTCCTGGCCCAGACGGATGGGGGTGGCGTCCTGCAAATGTGTGCGACCGATCTTCATCACATCATCAAACTCGCTCGCCTTTGCCGCCAAAGCTTCGTGCAAATGCTTCAGCGCCGGCAAAAGCTCTTCGTGGATGGCCGCGATCACGCTGATGTGAATCGCCGTGGGAAACACGTCGTTGCTGGACTGGCAGAGATTGACGTGGTCGTTCGGGTGGACCGGCGATTTGTCGCCGCGCTTGCCGCCGAGCAGTTCGTTGGCGCGGCTGGCGATGACTTCGTTGGTGTTCATGTTCGTCGACGTGCCGGAGCCGGTCTGGAAAATGTCGACCGGGAACTGGGCGTCGAGCTTGCCGTCCACGACTTCCGTGGCCGCCTGCACGATTGCCTCGGAGACTTTCTTGTCGATCAGGCCGAGATCGAGATTGGTTTTGGCCGCGGCGCGTTTGATGCGGCCCATCGCATGGATGAGCCGCGGCGGCAGGGGCCAGCCGCTGATGGGGAAATTCGTGACCGCCCGTTGCGTCTGCACGCCGTAATAGGCATCGGCGGGGACTTCCAGCGGGCCCATGGAATCTTTTTCGATGCGAGTAGTCATAGAGACTTCCTTTCAACCACAGAGCCACAGAGGACCCAGAGAAACCGACTCTGTGAACTCTGTGTCTCTGTGGTTTGTTTCCAACTACCTCTTGTTCAACATCTCATTCTAATGCAGCGGAAAGATCTTTGCGGCCACGATCGATGCGTGGACGAGCGGACGCTGAAAGATGCCGATGCCGATCATGGCGGCCATGCACACGTACAGGCCGAACCGCATCGGCTTGCTGACAACAATCGGCGAGGCATCTTCGGCCTCCTGCAGATAAATCGCCCGCCCCACACCGAGATAGAAGTACAGCGAGATGACCACTGCTGCCGCGCCGATGAGCGCCAGCAGGTAATAACTCGAATCCGTCTGCGCCCGCTGGACCACCGCCGCAAACAACTGGAATTTCCCAAAGAATCCACTCAACGGCGGCACGCCCGCCAACGACATCATCGAGAGAAACAGCGCCAGTCCAAGAATCGGCGAGCGTTTGCCGAGACCCGAAAAGCTCGGGATCTCATCGCTTCGGGTTGCCGCGGTCACCGCGATGATCGCGAGGAACGCGCAGAGATTCGTGAACGCGTACTGCCCGAGGTAGAACAATACGGCACCCGCACCGAGCGCGTTGACCGCGGAGACACCCATCAGCATGTAACCGGCGTGACCGATGGACGAATAGCCCAGCAGCCGCTTGATATTGCGCTGCGGAATCGCGCCGAGATTGCCGTAGAGCAGCGTCGCGCCCGCGAGTACCGCGATCAGCGTGTTCCAAACCATGCTCACGGGAAGCAAGCCCGCATACAGCACGCGCAGCAGCAGCGCGAATCCCGCCGCTTTGCTGCCGACGACAAGAAAGGCGGTCACCGGTGTTGGCGCCCCTTGATACACATCGGGCGTCCACACCTGGAGCGGCACGCTGGAGATTTTGAACCCGAGCCCCGTCAGCACCAGCAACATGCCAAAAACGAATGCCGGCGCTGGCGTCCCAGCCTGCGAACGGAGAAGATCGGCGAGCCTGTCGAAGTTCGTCGTGCCGGTCGTCCCGAAAATGTAAGCGATGCCGTAGACGGTGAACCCGCTGGCGAGCGCACCGAGAATCAGATACTTCGTGCCGGCCTCCAGCGACGGGAGCTGCCGGCGCAGGTAGCTCGCCAGCACGTACAGCGTGATCGTGACCAGTTCCAAGGATACGAACAGCAGGATGAAATCGTTGACCGACGCGGTCATCAGCATGCCCACGGCGCAAAACATCAGCAGGGCGTAGAACTCCGCCACGCCCGATTCGATCCGTGGCGAGAACTCCGCCGCCATCAGGAGCACCACGGCCAGCGCCAACAGGAACAGCCGTTTGAAGTACAGCGCAAACGGATCGAGCCGGAACATCCCGTGGAAGAACGGTTCGGCAACGGGCTGAATCGCGAAACTGTAGAGCAAGGCCACCGCGACAAACCCCGCCGCCATGTATCCCACAAGCCGTTTGTTGGGGATCGGCGTGAACGCATCGACGAGCAGCAGGACGATCCCCCACGTCGCGATGAGGCATTCCAACTGGATGGCGTACAGACTCATCATGGCGTGGCCCTGCTGTTGGAAGCGGTGATTGCAGATGCGGCAGTCGCTTCACTGCTTGTCGACAGGTGGCTGACGACGGATGTCGCCACGCTTTGGCGGATGATGTCGGTCAGCAGGCGCGGATAAAAACCGACGGTGAGCAGCACGGCCAACAGCAGCGCGTACGGAAACTTCTGTCTGAAGCTCACTGCGTCCTTGAGCATCGACCATTTCTCGTCGAACGGCCCGAAGAAACTCGTGCGCACCGCCCACAAGAGGTAGGTCGCCGTTACGACGATCCCCCACACCGCGCAGATCGTCGCCACGCGAAACAGGGTCGATCCCTGCTGCCACGAACCGAGAAAGACCAGCACTTCGCTGGCGAAATTCGCGAAGCCCGGCAACCCGCTCGACGCCATCACGGCCATGACCATGCACACGCCGACGAACGGAATCTTGCGCGCGAGGCCGCTCAGGTCCGGCACGAACCGGTTGTGGGTCTGGTGGTAGAAAAAGCCGATCAACGAGAATGTGAGCGCCGCCATCACGCCGTGGGCGAACATGAGAAGGACCGCGCCGCTGACGCCGACGACGTTGAGCGTGGCGATTCCCAGAAGCACATAGCCCATGTGACTGACCGAGCTGTAGCCGATGACGAATTTCCAGTCCCGTTGCGTCAGCGCGGCCCAGCCCGCGTAGAGAATATTGAAGCACGCCAGCACGGCGAGGAGATTGGCCCAATGCCGCGCGCCTTCGGGTAGCAGCGGCAACGCCAGGCGGATGATGCCGTACGCGCCGAGCTTCTTCAGCACGCCTGCGTGCATCATCGACGCGGCGGTGGGCGCGGCGGCGTACCCCAGCGGCGACCACGTGTGAAACGGCCACATCGACGCCAGAAAACCAAATCCGAACAGCAGGCACGGGAACGCGATTGTCTGCGTTGTCCGGGCCAGGACCACGTTGTGCTGCAACCGCTCGATATCCAGTGTTCCCCCCGCGAAATAGATGGCCAGCAAACCGATCAGCGCCAGCACGGCGCCGGCCGTCAGATACAACGTCAGCTTCATCGTCGCGTATTCTTTCGTGCGGCCGTGTTTACCCGGCGGCAGCGATCCCCACATGCCGATGAGCAGATACATCGGGATCACTGCCATCTCGTAAAAGAAATAGAAGAAAAACAGGTCCATCGTGCAGAACGTCCCGCTGATACCGGTCGCCAACGCGAGAAACAGGATGTAGTACTCCTTCTCGCGCTCGTGGATTTCGCTGGAGACGAACGCCCCGCAGAACGACACGAACCCGACGAGCAACAGCAGCGTCATCGAGATGCCGTCCACGCCGAATTTCAGCGAGCAGCCGTAACTCGGCAGCCACGAGATGCTGTGGACAAACTGATATCCGCTCTTCGTGCGGTCAAAGCTCGCAAACAGCGTGAGCGTAATCAGCAGCGACACGCCCGTGGCAAACAGCGCCAGCGCCCGAATCGCCTTCGGATTCTTCGCCGGCAACAAAAACGCCACAAACGCCGCGATCAGCGGCAGCAGGACGGCGATGGTCAACAGAATATCCATGGTCAATCGAGCCACCAACCCTCGTTCCAGTAGAAACTCGCCAGATAGCTGAATAGCGTCGTGCTCCAAATCGCGGCAGCTAGGCCTAATGCAACTGGGTGCTTTGTTTTCGAAGCGAGCTCTCGCACCAAGAGTCCAACGGACATCAAGACTAATATCACTGGCACGTCAGGCCAATTCTCCCTGATTACGTATCCCAAGTCGGAGGGGCCGTGCTTCCCAAACGCCATCAACAGCAAAAGGACCAACCAAAACGAGCTAACCACTGCAACCTCAAGAATCTTTTGGGCGAGACCTAGCGGTCGCTCGCTCACACGAAAAAGCTTTAACTGGTTTCCGCCTATCAACATGCCGATAGTTGTTGAAACACACCCCACGAATGAAGTCGCTATGACGAAGGCCGGTGGAATTCCCCGCGCGAGCGCGAATAATGGCAGGGCCACGATGGCAATAAGATACGTAATCCAAAGCCTCTTCACATGTTCACCTCACCACCACGTAGTAAATGATGACGGTTGCGCCGAGGCCGAAGAAGAAGGCGTAGCCGGAGATGCTGCCGGTTTGCAGGAGGCGGACAGTGCGCCCGAGCAGGCCCGTGCCGACCGACAGGCCGCCGATGCCGAGCCGCTGGAGTATCCAGCGGTCGAACACATCGCACGTGGTTGCAATCGTGCCCTGCACGTACTTGATAATCCAGTGGTACAGCTCATCGAAATAATACTTATTCTCGACCAGCGTCCAGAGTTTGCCGAGCGCGGCTTTGACAGGCGCATCGCTGGGGTCGGGTTTCCAATAAAGTCTCAGCGCCACAATGAACCCGAACACCGGCACGGCGATCAGTCCACCCGTCAGCAGGAGCGAATGACGTTCGGCTTCGTGGGGCGGCCCGAGGAAATCGGGGACCTTGCTGTACCAGCCGGTGATGATGGAGAACAACGCGAGGAAGATCAGCGGCGCCGTCATCACGAGCGGCGATTCGTGCGCGTGGTCGTAGGCATGCTGGTCGCGTGGCTTGCCGCAGAACACGACGAACACTTCGCGTCCCATGTAGTAGGCGGTCAAAAACGCGGTTGCGACCGCGATCAGGAACAACGGCTGGTTGCGCTCGAAGGCCAGCAGCAAAATCTCGTCCTTGCTGTAAAACCCGCTCAGCGGCGGCACGCCTGCCAGGGCCAGCGTGCCGATGACGAAGGTCCAGAACGTGATCGGTGTTTTCTTCCATAAGCCGCCCATCTTCCAGATGTCCTGTTCGTGGTGGAGCGCGATGATCACGCTGCCCGCGCCGAGGAACAGCAGCGCCTTGAAGAACGCATGCGTCGTGAGATGGAACATGGCCTGGGTCGGTCCACCGAGGCCGACGGCCATCACCATGTAACCGAGCTGCGAGAGCGTGGAATAGGCGAGGATGCGCTTGATGTCGTTCTGGGCGATGGCAATCGATGCCGCCATGAGAGCGGTGATGCCGCCGATCCAGGCGATCAGCCACAGGGCAGTTTCGCTCGGCAAAATCAACCAGGAAACGCGGCAGAGCATATAGACGCCCGCTGCCACCATCGTCGCGGCGTGAATGAGCGCGCTGACGGGCGTGGGGCCTTCCATCGCGTCGGGCAACCACACGTGCAACGGCACCTGGGCGCTCTTGCCCATCGCGCCCGTGAAGATCAGCACGCCGATCAGGGCCAGTGTGCCGATCGACAGATCCAACGACGGCAGCCTCGCCTTCAATTCGGCGAACTCAAACGTGTGCGCGTGCGACCAGAGCAGCAGAATCCCCAACATCATCCCGACATCGCCGATGCGGGTCGTGAGGAATGCCTTTTTGCCGGCCTCGGCGGCGCTGGGTTTTTCGAACCAGAAGCCAATGAGCAGATAGCTGCTCACGCCAACCAGTTCCCAGAAGATAAAGATCTGAATGAAGTTGCTCGAGATCACGATTCCGAGCATCGAGAAGGTGAACAGCGACATGCAGGCGAAGAACCGCGAGAAGCCGGGGTCGCCTTTCATGTAGCCGAGCGAATAGAAGTGAATCGCCGACCCGACGCCGGTAACAACCAGCAACATCAACAGCGCCAGAGCATCGGTTGTCATGCCGAACTCAATGCGCACGGAATTGCCAATGACGAGCCATGGGAACGGATGCGGCTGGTGTTGGATGCCTTTGAAGGCAAATAACCAAAACAGACGGAGTGAGAGTGTGAACGAGAGGAGTATGGCGCCGATGGACAGCGCGGCGCTCAAGGCTTTGTTCTTTCCCGTAACCAGCGTAATGAGCGCGGCGGCTACCAACGGGCTGAAGAGAAGGATCCACACCGAGCAGATGGGAAACCGGCCCATGCCCCAGTCGGTGCCATACATGTAGATCAGGTGATTCATAGCCGCATGGTCGTCAGCTCGTCCACGCTCACGGTTTGTTTGCGGCGATACAACGCCACGATAATCGCCAGACCGACGGCAACCTCCGCGGCGGCGATGGCGATAATGAAGAACGCGAGGATTTGACCGTCGACCAGTTTATTGAACTTGGAGAAGGCAACGAGGGCGAGGTTGGCGGCGTTGAGGTTAATTTCCAGCGCCATGTAGATGACGAGCGCGTTGCGGCGGATAATGATGCCGGCGATGCCGAGGGCAAACAGCAATCCGCTGACAATGAGGTAGTCGTTGAGGGTGATGGCGGTGGTCATTTGAGTTCCTTTCTGGAGAGCAAGACCACACCGATCATCGCCACCAACAGCAACAGGGCCGTCACCTCGAACGGTAACATATAATTGGCAAACAGGGGTTTGACGACCTGTTCCAACCCGCCGCGTAGTTCCTGGCTGCCGACGGACAGCGGCTTGATGGGCCGGGCGAGAATGATTTTCAATTCCCACACAAATGCCGCCGCCACCGCGATTCCCCCCGCAACGCCGAGCGCCCGGAACTTGCGACGCTCGCTGGCCTTGATGTCGAGCAACATGATCACAAACAGAAACAGCACCATGACGGCGCCCGCGTAGACCAGCACCTGAATCGCGGCGATGAAGAACGCTTCGAGCAGGACAAACAGCCCGGCGAGGAACACAAACAGCAGCACCAGAAACAGCGCGCTGGCGACGGGATTGCGACTGAAGATCACCAGAAAGCCGCACACCAGCATCGCGATGCTGAAGCAGTAGAACAAAATGTCGTGTACGTTCATCAATCTCCAATCAGACTGGCAACCCTCGCTGATCCCCACACTCCATTATCCGCGCCTATCTGCGCGCGTCTGTGGACGGCTTGAGACGCTGCTCACTTCTCACGGGCGCATCCGGCGCGTCAGGCGGCGGAGCTCCCTTGTACTTCCACTTCCAAATGGAATCCGGCTGCACGCCTCCCAATTCCAGCAACTTCTCCTTGTGAAACTGTAATTCGTCGCGGGAATAGCCGGCAATGGCAAAATCCTGCTTCAGGAATATCGCCTCTTCGGGACAAACTTCCTCGCAATAACCGCAATAGATACAGCGCAGCATGTCGATGACAAAATCCTCGGGCTCCTTCTCCACATTCTCGTCGGGCGCGGCATCCGGACGCGAGCCTGGCGTGATGCGGATGGCCTTGGGCGGGCAGACGAATTCGCACAGCTGACAGGACACACATTTCACCCGCCCGTCCGGGTCCTTCACGAGTGTCGGCGCACCGCGATACGCACCGTACAATGGCGGCTTTTCCTCGGGATACTGACGCGTAAACTTGCGTCGGGGGATGTGCTTTATCGTCAGCCACATCCCGTGCAGAATCTGGGGGAGATATGTCCGCTCCCAGATCGTCAGTTTTGGACGTTTGAGTTGCATCGTCATTTGGTAATCGCCGCCAAGACCACTCCCGAAATCAAAATATTCAACAGCGTCAATGGAATGAAGATTTTCCAGCCCAGTCCCATGAGTTGATCGTACCGGAATCGCGGGATGGTCCACCGCACCCAAATGAAGAGGAACAGAAACGCGCAGACCTTGGTCAAAAAGATGACGACGTGGATCAATCCCACCCGGAGCGTCAGGGCGGGCGCATTGTACGGCGCGAACGGCAGCGACCAGCCGCCGAAGAACAGCGTCGCCATCAGCGCCGAGGCCACGAACATCGCCGCGTATTCGCCCAGGAAGAACATCGCGAACTTCATCGAGCTGTACTCGGTGTTGTACCCGCCGACGAGTTCCTGTTCCGCCTCCGGCAGATCGAACGGGAGCCGGTTGGTCTCGGCGAACGCGCTGACGAGGAAAATGAAGAACGACAGCGGCTGCGTGAGACACAGCCACCTATTCTGCGCCTGGTATTCGACCACCCTCATAAGATTGAGCGAGCCGGTCTGCATGAACACCGGCACCACGCTCAGGCCGAGGCAGACCTCGTAGGAAATCATTTGCGCGCTGGAACGGATGCCGCCGAGGAACGGATACTTCGAGTTGCTCGCCCAGCCTGCCAGCACGATGCCGTAGACGCCCAGCGACGCGATGGCGAACACGAACAGGATGCCGACATTGAGGTCGGCAATGACCCCCGGGATCGGATCATGGGAGATGCTGGGAATCACCAGTTGACTGCTCCAGGGCACCACGGCGATGGTAATGAGCGCGGGGATCATCGCAATCATCGGCGCCAACGTGTAATAGACCTTGTTGACGTGATGCGGAAGCACGTCCTCCTTGAAAACGAATTTCAATCCATCGGCCATCGGCTGAAGGAGACCGAACGGCCCGACGCGATTCGGCCCGATGCGGTCCTGCATCCAGGCGCAGATTTTGCGTTCCGCCAGCACGGTGTACGCGACGATCCCGAGCATCACGCCGATTACACAGATGATCTTGAGGAGGTGGATGAGGAGCAATGGAATCATGCCTTCGCTCCCGCCGCCGTTGCCGGCGCGCCTTTGGGTTCCGTCGTTGGCGCAACCGCCAGATTCAGTTCCACGCCGAGGTCGCCAATTCTCGACAGATTCAGTCCCGCCAACGGCGGCAGCGTGCGCGCCATGTCGGCGAACACGTCCTCGATCGCCAGGTAGCTCCCATCGGCGCCCAGTTCGTTCAACAGCGCGGCGAACGTCTGCCATTCGGGCCGCGCGATACCCGGCGACTGGATGGCTGCGTTCAGGCGCTGCAGCCGGCCCTTGGCGTTGATGAACGTACCGCGTTTCTCGGCGAACGTGGCTCCCGGCAACACGTAATGCGCCAGCTCCGTCACCGGGTTGGGCAAGGTGTCGATCGCCACAAGCAGATCGAGCTTCCCGAGCAAGTCTTCGGTGACGCCGTATTTCACGATGTTTTCCCCGTGAACGATGAGAATCTTGATCTTCCCGGCCCTGATCGCTTCGGCAATGACCGAAATGCGCCCGCCGACCGGCTCGGCGGCCACACCCGTGAGCTTCGCGCCGTTCGTATTCGGATTTCGGTCGGCATTGAGCAGGAACTTGTCGGCCTCGCCGTTGTGCGGCACGCAATCCACCAATTCCGCGCCCAGAACGTCCCGCGTGAGCTTGTTGAACAGAAACAACTCCTCGGTTGTGGCGCGGGCGGTGCCGATGGCCGCGATTGCTCCGGCCCGGCCCTTCGGTTCGCTCAATTTCTCCGCGATCTGCCGCGTTGCCTCGGGCCAGGTCAAGGTCAATCGCTCGGCCGTTGTCGACGATTTCACCGCGGGCGCCGTGAGCCGATGGGGATCATTGATGAACCTGTAGTGCAGACGGCCCTGGTCGCACATCCAACATTCATTGACCGCGTCATTGTCGCGAGGCGTCTGGCGATAGACGACGCCTTCGCGGGACCAAACGACGGTGTTGCACCCGGTGGCGCAATTGGGGCAGATGCTCTTCGTCTCCTTGAGGAACCACACGCGCTGCTTGAACCGGAAATCGGTTGGTGTGAGCGCGCCGACCGGACAGATGTCCGTGATATTGAGGTCGTAGTTCGTTTTCGGTTCCATGCCCGGGTAACAGGTGAGCGTGGAATGACTGCCGCGGTTGACGAACCCGAGACAGTCCTGGCCCGCGACGTCTCTCATGAAGCGGATGCACCGCGAGCACAGGATGCACCGTTCGTCGTCGAGCATGATCTTCGGGCCGAGAGCCGTCTTCTTGGGTTTGTGGACCTTTTCCTCCACGAACCGACTTTGGCCCTTGCCGTAATCGACGCTGAATTCCTGGAGCCGGCATTCGCCCGCCTGATCACAGATCGGGCAATCGAGCGGGTGATTGATGAGCAGAAATTCCATCACGCCCTCGCGGGCCTTGATGACCTTCGGCGAACGGGTGTGCACGACCATGCCTTCGGCGACGGACGTATTGCAGCCGATGGAAAGCTTCGGGCCAAACACGATCACGGGTTTGCCATCGGCGCCGACCTCCGGCTTCTTGTCGGGGCCCATCTTGGGCATTCCCACGTCCACCATGCACATCCGGCAATTGCCGACCACGGCCAGTTTCGGATGATAGCAATAGTGCGGCACCTCGATGCCGGCGAGTTTCGCCGCCTCGATCAGGTTCATCCCTCTCGGGGCTGTGACCTCGTTGCCATCGATGGATAGTTTGACAGTCTGCTCGGCCATCTTACCTTCCGGGCCGTGGCCCGTTCCTCCGGACGCGGTAGGTGGCCTGACGCTCTCGGACATGAAACCCGATCTGTTTCCGCCGACGCTGCGGTGGGGACATCAACTCGCGGATGGCATCGAAGACAAACTTGAACTGAGCATCGTACTTTTCTTCCAGTTCGTCGAGCTTGCGAGCCAGATCGGCGTGGGTCGCCAGCACCTGACGCAACTTGACGAACGCGCGCATGATCTCGATGTTGACGCTCACCGCGCGCGGGCTGCGCAGGACGCTGGAGAGCATCGCCACGCCCTGCTCGGTGAAGGCGCGCACCCGTTTGGAGTACTTGATGTCAGAGGATATCACAAATTGTGATATCCTTTTGATCTCGCCGCGGGAGAGCTCGAACATGAAGTCTCTGGGAAACCGGCTGATGTTGCGCTGGACGGACTGGTTGAGGACGCGGGTTTCGACACGGTAGAGCGCGGCCAAATCTCTATCGAGAATCACCTTCTGGCCGCGGACGAGCACAATGCAGTTCTGAATTCGTTCGACGGGGACGATGGAATTCTGTCTAGCGACCATTCCGACCTCCGTTCTTGCACGCCTTTTCAAAGTCGCTGCGGTATTTGGTCACGAAGGCCTTCACGGGCCAGGCGGCGGCTTCACCCAGTGGACAGATCGTTTTGCCGTCGATGTTGTCGGCGACGTCCCACAACATGTCGACGTCCTCGGCGCGCCCGTGGCCATGCTTGATGCGGTGGAGTATTCTCTCCATCCACAACGTTCCTTCGCGGCAGGGCGTGCATTGGCCGCAGGATTCGTGGGCGTAGAACTGCGCCACGTTGAGCGTGCTCTGGACGATGTCGACCGTATCGTCCAGAACAATCACACCGCCGGAACCGGCCATCGTGCCGGCTTTGCGCAACGACTCGAAATCCAGCGCCACGTCGATCTGGTCGGCTTTCAGGACGGGCATCGAACTGCCGCCGGGCACGACGCCTTTCAACTGACGGCCCTCTTGAAGTCCGCCGCACACGTCGTAGATGAGCTGGCGCATGGTCAGCTTGCCCATTTCGAACTCGTAATAGCCGGGGCGTTTCACCGGGCCGCTGACGCACACCAGGCGCGTGCCGGTCGAGCCGGGCACGCCCATGCCCTTGAACCACGCGGCACCATTGTTGATGATATGCGGCACATTCGACAGCGTCTCGACGTTGTTGACCACGGTCGGGCACCCGAACAGGCCGACGACGGCCGGGAACGGCGGCTTGATGCGCGGGTAGGCGCGTTTGCCTTCGAGAGATTCGATCAGACCCGTTTCCTCACCGCAGATGTACGCGCCCGCGCCGCGGTGCACATAAATCTCACAGTCGAATCCCTTGCCGAGAATGTCCCTGCCGAGGAAATTCTTCGCGCGCGCGTCCTCAATCGCATTGATGAGGATCTTCGCGCCGTGGGGCATCTCGCCACGGATGTAGATGTAAGCGGCATGCGCGCCGACGGCGTAGCACGAAATCAAAACGCCTTCGATAAGCTGATGCGGGTCGTAATGAATAAGCTGGCGGTCCTTGAACGTGCCCGGCTCGGATTCGTCGGCATTGCAGACCAGATAAATGGGTTTGCCGGTGCCTTTGGCGATGAAGCTCCACTTCATGCCGCAGGGGAAACCCGCGCCGCCGCGTCCGCGCACTTCGCTGTTCTTGACCTCGGCGACGATCTCCTCGGGCTTCATCCCGAGTGCTTTTGGCAGAGCGCGGTAGCCCCCCTCGCGGATGTATTCGTTGATCACGCCGCTGTACCCTGGCTTGCTCATGTTGGCCAACAGGACGCGTTTCTCGAGCGGGTGCGCCGGCAACACCGGCGGCAGCGGCTGCGGGTCGAGTTTGCCGGTGGTCTTGATGCGGTCGATGATCGCCTCGGCCTTGTCCGGAGTAAGATTCTCGAACGTTTCATCGTTGATCATCATCACCGGGCCGGTACCGCAAAGGGCGAGGCACTCCACCGTGGAAATCGTGAACAGACCGTCGCGGGTGTTCTCGTCGAGTTTGACCCCGAGTTTTTGCTGCAGCCGTTCGAGAATACCACCGCACCCGCCGAGCTCGCAGGAAAGCGTGCGGCAGACCTTGATGTGGAACTTGCCGCGGGGTCGGACTGTGAACATGGGATAGAACGTGATCAATTCCCAGACGTTGATCGGCTGCAGGCCGAGTTTGGCGGCAGTCCACTCGACCTGTTCCTTGCCGAGTTGTCCGAAATGCTCCTGCAAGAGATGCAGCAGCCACAGCACCGCCGCCCGTTTGTGCTGGGGCGGGTAGTGCGTGACGATCTCGTCGATGTGCTGTTCCAGTTGTTGCGGTACGGTCATTTGCGCCACGAATTCACACGAATCTGCACGAATTCGGCCGGTCATTCACATGACCAGCCGTTTGAACTCACATTTGCCTCGTCCAAAGTTGATCAAAATCCCTAATTTGAAGCCGGTTGCCTTCAGGTAATTCAGCAATTGCGCTTCATGTTGCCTGTTGTATTCGTCCTCTGCCTTCAATTCTAGAATCACTTTCTCCTCAACAACGATGTCGGCGACATAATCACCGACGATCGCCTCTTTGTATTTCACTGTAATGGCCGCCTGCGACTCCGCTTTCAAGCCGCGCTTTACCAACTCGATCAGCAAAGCCCGCTCATAGACTTTTTCCAGAAACCCGTAGCCAAGTATGTTGTGCACCTCGAACGCAGCCCCAACAATCTCTTTCGCCAGCTCCCCATGAATCAATTCCTTATTCGTGGTCATTCGTGTGGATTCGTGGCTACCGGTCACATTCTCCCATCACGAAATCGATGCTGGCGAGGATGGCGACCATATCGCTCATCATGTGGCCCCTGGCCATGATGGGCAGGGCCTGCAGGTTCACGAACGATGGCGCGCGAATCTTCAGTCGATGCGGCGCGCCCCCGCCTTTGCTGACGATGTAAAAGCCGAGTTCGCCCTTCGGATTTTCCGCCGAGAAATACACCTCGCCCGGTGGCGCGTTAATACCTTCCGTGACGTTGATGAAGTGGTGGATCAACTCCTCCATCTTCGTCAGCACGGCTTCCTTCTGCGGCAGCAAGATCTTGGCATCGGGCGAATTCACCGGGCCATCGGGCAGATTGTCGACGGCCTGCTGGAGAATCCGCACGCTCTGCCGCATTTCTTCCATGCGCACGAGATAGCGGTCGTAGCTGTCGCCGACCGAGCCGACGGGCACATCGAATTCGAAATCTTCGTAGCTGCTGTAGGGGTGCGACTTGCGGATGTCCCAATCCACGCCCGACCCGCGCAGGCACGGCCCCGTGACGCCGAGATCGATGGCGTCCTCCTTCGTCAGCACGCCGATACCGCGGGTGCGATCGCAGAAGATGCGGTTGCGCGTGAGCAGCTTGTCGACCTCATCAACGGCTGCGGGAAACTCCTTCAAGAACTTGCGGAGCATCGGCTCGAGTTCCGGCGGCATGTCGTGGGCCAGGCCGCCAATGCGCGTGTAGCTCGTGGTAAACCGCGCGCCGCTGATGCACTCGGCCATGTCGTGAATCTTCTCGCGTTCGCGGAACGTGTACAGGAAAATGGTCATCGCGCCCACGTCCATGCCGAAACTGCCCAAACCGAGCAGGTGCGAACTGATGCGCGCGAGCTCAGCGCAAATCACGCGGATGTACTTACAACGAGGCGGCACATCCATGCCCATCAATTTTTCCACCGCATAGGCGTACGTGACGTTGTTGGCCAGCGGCGCGAGATAATCGAGCCGGTCCGTGTACGGGATGAACTGCGTGTACGTCATGTTCTCGGCGATTTTCTCGTCGCCGCGATGCAGGTAGCCGATATCCGGCCAGCAGTTGACGATCTCTTCGCCATCGAGTTCCAGCACGACGCGCAACACCCCGTGCGTGCTGGGATGCTGCGGACCCATATTGATGATCATCTTCTCGCCGGCCAGCTCGTCGTCCATCGCCTGCTGGGCGCGGGCGGCGGAATCGATCAACTCCATTTCGTGCTGCGTGGTCATATTCCCTTAGCCACAGATTCACACAGATGTTCACAGATTGCTGCCATATCCGTGAGGATCCGTGTGCATCCGTGGCTTCTTACACTGGTTCCTTCTTTGTCGGGTGCGCCAATTTCTCGTCTTGCTCGGCGATCGTGTCGTATTGGCGCGGTTCGCGACGAATCGAGCTGCGCGTGCCAGCCGTGGGCACGAACGGCCCGCCGAGCATGGGCGCGGACCGCACTGTATCCGCGTTCACCGCCGTCTCCGGCAAATCCGCGGCGATGCCCGCCACCGGGAAATCCTTGCGCAACGGGTGATACGGATAGCCCTCCCACATGATGATGCGTTTGAGGTTCGGGTGCCCGCGGAAGCGGATGCCGAACATGTCAAACGCTTCGCGCTCGTGCCAATCCGCGCCGCGCCAGATGCCGGTGACGCTGTCGACAATCATGTCGTCTTCCGACACGCGCACCTTCAGCCGCAGATGGCATTTCTCCGCCAGCGAATACAACAGGTAGTCGACCTCGTACCGCGGGTCCTCGCCGTAATTGTCCACGCCCGAGAGATCGGTCAGCATATCGAAGCCGCATTCCTTCTTGAGGAATTCGCAGGCAACGACGATCTTCTCGCGCGCGATTGTCACCGTCGTCTCGCCGCGAAACTCAACCGGGGCGGAGACGTCTTCGCCGAGCCGGACTTTCAGTCGATCGATGGCTTTTTGCAGGTTCATCGCGTGATCACTTGTTCAGCTTCGGCGCGTACTCGCCGCGGACGATGATCGGGCCCTGGATCGGAGCAGAAATGCCCGGGCCATCACCCTTCTTCATGTTCACGAGGGCTTTCTCGTGCGCGATCTTGCGCTGGATGGCCATCAATCCTTCCAACAAGGCCTCGGGCCGTGGCGGGCAGCCGGAGATATACACATCCACGGGCAGAAAATGGTCGACGCCCTGGACGACGGAATAGCTGCGGTACATGCCGCCCGTGCTGGCGCAGGCGCCCATGGCGATGCACCATTTCGGATTCGGCATCTGGTCCCACACGCGCTTGACCACGCCCGCCATTTTGTAGACGCAGGTGCCGGCCACGATCATCAGGTCGGACTGGCGCGGCGAGAATCGCATGACCTCCGCGCCGAATCGGGCAATGTCGAACCGGCTGGCGCCGGCGGCCATCAATTCGATCGCGCAGCACGCCAGGCCCATCGGCATCGGCCAGCAGGAGTTTTTCCGGACCCAGTCGATCGCGGCGTCCACGCTCGTGACGATCACGTCGCGGCCTTCGACTTTTGGATCAAACCCTGTGTCCAGCCGTTGCATCATGAGTCCAGAGCTTTCTCCTTGGCGTCGCGGTCTTTGCGCGGCGCCCAATCCAGCGCGCCCTTCTTCCAGGCGTAAAGGTGGCCAACTTCGAGAATCGCGAGAAACAGCAGCGCACCCAGCAGCATCTTGATGCCGATGCCGCCTTCGGCGACGGGCTTGATCAAATCGCGGAATACCGCGCCCCAGCCGAGCATGAAAACGACCTCGATATCGAACACGATGAACAACATCGCGATTATGTAGAATTTGACGCTGAAGCGCGGCTGGGCGTCGGTCATCGGCGGCAGGCCGCACTCGTACGGGCTGTCCTTGACCGGGTTGTGGACGCGGGGTTTGCCCAGGATCAGCGGCGCCAATGCCATGCCCGTGGCGAATCCGATTGCGACTAATAACAAAAGCCCGACAGGGACGTACTGTTGTAATTGTTCTGCCATCAAAAACCCCACTTGGTTTGCCCGTCACGCCTGCGGGCAGACTTTGTGACACATTTCACAAGGAACCTACCAAAACATTGGGCGCTTGCAAGTGTTCTTTCGCCTTCATCCACGCGCGCGGCTCGGCTATCGTGAGTGTGTGGACGGCAATCCAGAGTTGGCGCGTGAACTCCGTCGCGAGATCGACGCGAGCGGCGGACGGATCACGTTCGAGCGGTTCATGGACCTGGCGCTGTATCACCCGCAACACGGCTACTACGTGGCGGGTCGCGAACGGATCGGCAAGAAGGGCGATTATTTCACGAGCGTCAGCGTCGGGCCGCTGTTCGGCAGAATTCTAGCGAAACAGTTTTTGAAGTTTCGCGAGGAACTGGGCAATCCGTCGGAGTTCGAGGTGGTCGAATTCGGCGGGCATCGGGGTCAGTTGCGGGCGGACGTGCTGGCGGCGGCGCCGGATTTGCGGTACCGCGTGATTGAGGCGGGCGATCCCCTCCCCGATTCGATTGTCGGGTGTGTGTTCTCGAATGAGTTTCTCGACGCGTTACCGGTTCATGTTGTGCAGGTGAAGGATGGCGAGTGGCAGGAGGTGTATGTGAGAACACCCAACCCCTCACCCGAACCCTTTGCCGCAAACGACAGCGGCGTCTCGCGGACTCGGCTCCCCCCTGAGGGGAGAGGGGCGAAGGAAACGGTGCCACGGTTTCAAGAGGAACTCGGGCCACTCTCGACGGGGCGGCTGGCGGAGTTTTTGCGGGATTTGCCCGTTCAACGCATGGAAGGCTATCGGACGGAGGTGAATCTGCGGGCGCTGGATTGGCTGTCGGACGTGGCGAAACGACTGAAGCGCGGATGGATTGTGACGATCGATTACGGCTACGAGCGGCCCGAGTATTTCGCGCCGCATCATCGCGACGGCACGTTGCTGTGTTATCACCAGCACACTTCTACTCCGAATCCGTACGCACATGTTGGCGAACAGGACATCACGGCGCACGTCGAGTTCACGTCGTTGATCGAGCATGGAAAGAAGCTCGGGCTGGAACTCGTCACTTTCACCGACCAGTCACATTACCTGTTGCGGGTTGGCGAAGCTGAGATAGCCGAGATCGTCGAACGCACAGCGGGTCAACCGAGCAAAGAACGCGCGGCGATCAAACAACTCCTTCATCCCGAGATGATGGGAACGACGTTCAAGGTGCTGGTGCAGAGGAAGGAGATTTGATACGGACCATGCGCAACAGCGGCACGGACCAGGACGACATCCGCCGTCTGAAAGGAGAATCCGATGAAGCCCGTTGACATGTCGCCCGGAGCAATCACCCGACGGCTGCGGCAGGTCGACGAGTTGCGAGAGTTATGTCTGGCGCTGGCAGGTCCGCGGCTCAAACGGCCTTGGGGCGTGCCGCCGCCCGCTGATGTTCCGCCAGCGGTGAAAGAACGGCCCGCGCGTTACACCGTGTGCGAGAAGAAAGCCCGGAAAAAGCGATGACGAGAAGCCTTCAGATGTTCACCTGCCGGGCGCAACGTCCGGGAAAGTTCCCAAATTCGGCAGCAGATCTGCAATCCACGTAATCGTCGAACGCACTGCGGGTCAGCCCAGCAAAGAACGCGCGGCGATCAAGTAATTGATGCATCCCGAAATGATGGGAGCGATATTCAAGGTGCTGGTGCAGAGGAAAGGAAGCTGATAGGATGGCGTTGAGGCTTCCGCCATGAATGAACAGGTTCCGCCGCCCCTGTCGAACAAGGGTTCGGCACACGCCAAGGTCGCGATAGTCATTGGGGTGCTCGTTCTTGGTGCCCTTGCCCTTCTGCTGCTCTTGCGAGCACCGACCGCAAACCGCGACTACGCCCGCACCCTTATTTGTGCGAGCAATCTCAAAGCCATTGGCATCGCCATCGCAGGATTCGCCAGGGACCACAACGGCAGGCTGCCGGAAAAGCTCGAAGATGTTTCCCACTACTACACCTCAGAGAAAATGCTCTTTTGTCCTTCGGCTAAAGATCAAATCCACTACAGCTACGTGCTGACTGGCGCGACAAACGTCTGGGGCGTGAGCTCTAACACAATCATCGTAATCGAGGTCGAGCCGAGCCATTATGGCAAGCGCCATGTCCTCTACGATGACGGTCGCGTTGAACTGGTGGCGAGCGGTAAGTAGAGTTGCGCTTTCCCCTTCCCGCTTTAGCTGATTCACCCCGAGATGATGGGCCGCACATTCAAGGTGCTGGTGCAGAGGAAGGGAAGCTGATAGCATAGCGCTGAGGCTTCCACCATGAATGAAACGGCTCCTCGCGTCCCCGCACAAAGGTTCAGTTGGCCCGCGTTTGCGAGCGTTGCGCTCGGTGCTTGGGCTCTGCTCCAGATGGGGTGGGCCCTGTACGTCTTTGAAAAGACCATTGTGGCGATTATTTCCGTTGCCTTTGGTGTTGTTGCGCTCGTTGAAACCACGAGATCAAGAGGACGCATCAAGGGCCGCTGGCTGGCAGTTGTTGGTTTGTTGCTCGGTTGCGCTTATCTGTCCATTGCCGCACTGTTACTCGAGAATGATCGGGTGCTGTACAAATCAGCTCGCAGGGCGATTTGCGCGAGCAACATGAGACAGATCGGCCTCGCAATCGTTGCGTATGCGGGTTATCACGACGGGACCATCCCGAAGACCTTTGACGATCTGCGGCCGTACGCTCCCAACTTGGACAAGCTTCTGATTTGTCCTTCTGCGAAGGACACAAGCCGCCCAAGCTATCAAATTGTGCTCGGTGGGAAGAAGTGGAACACTCCCGAGACGGCAGACGCGATCGTCGTGACTGAACCGCTGGGCATTCATCCAATGGGTCACAATGCCCTGTACGGCGACGGCCACGTGGAGTGGGTCTTGGCTTCGGCGACCGAGTGAAGAACGCGCGGCGATTCAGCAATTGATGCATCCCGAGATGATGGGAACAACGTTCAAGGTGCTGGTGCAGAGGAAGGGGATTTGATACCATGAGGGTGTGAATGAGGGGCCATCCTCGCTTACCAGGACGTCGCGTTTGGCTACCGCGAGCTTGGTGTTCGGAATCTGTAGCTTAGTCCCGTGCTTGGGTATTCTGACGCTCTGCCCTACCGTCGTGCTTGGCATTTTGGCGTTGGTCAAAATTCGCAAGTCCCGGGGCCAATTGACTGGCCAGTCGCAAGCCATAGCGAGCTTGGCCATGAGCTGTATTAGCGTCGTCCTCATATCGATGTGGCTACTGGCGCTCGATCGAGGACCAGAGAAGGCGCGGCGCTCCTTGTGCTTAAACAATGAAAAGGGCTTGGCGGAGGCTTGCCTGATGTACGCGAGGGACAACAATGGCGTACTGCCCCGCTCCTTTGACGAAGTCAAAAAACATTGGGTTTCGAAATATGGGTTCGAGCTTTCGCCGAAACTGTTTGTATGCCCGTCTCGGCGGAGTTCTTCGTCAGGCGAGAATTATCACCTCGTAAATGGCGGCAGTAAGCTCGCAGATATTAAGAATCCCAGCGACACACCTCTGATCGTCGAAGACGTGTCGGATCACTACGGCCTTGGCGGAAACGTTGCCTACGTCGATGGGCATGCCGAGTGGGTTGCGTCGACAAACCGTCCCGGTCGCGATTGACGTTCATCGGCTTTGCCCTTCCCGCTTTCCGCTTTTGCGGCTATGCTTCGTGCATGTTCGTCGACAAGGTCAAAATTCGGGTCAAGGCGGGGGATGGCGGGAACGGGAGCGTATCGTTTCGGCGGGAGAAATATGTCGATCGGGGCGGGCCGGATGGCGGGGACGGCGGCAAGGGCGGCGACGTGGTGCTCGTGGCGGACAAGAACGCCACGGATCTTTCCGATTTGTATTACCAGCCGCGGGTCGTGGCCAAACACGGCGTGCACGGACGCGGGAAGAATTGTTTCGGGCGGAGCGCGAAGAACGTGGTGGTGAAAGTGCCGATCGGCACGCAGGTGTTTCGCCTGACCGCGCCGGTGAAACAGCGCGCGCCGTCGAATTATCATCCCGCGGCAGCGACGGAAGAATTTGATCCCACCGCGGGCGTCGGGATGCCGTTCACGCCGGGCCGGGCGAAGCAACTGGCGAGGGAGATGGAAGAAGACCACCTGATTGAACCACAGAGACACAGAGGTCACAGAGAGGAGAGCGGGGAGCGCGGAGGAGGCGGTGGACAGGAAGGAATGGCGATGGATGGTGTCGGCGCGGTCGTGAGACCGGCGCCGAACGATGGCGTGGGACCGGAGCGGGAATTGATTGCGGATCTGGTGGAGGATGGGCAGCAATTTGTGCTGGCGAAGGGCGGACGGGGCGGACGGGGCAACGCGGCGTTCAAGAGTTCGACGCACCAGGCGCCGCGCGAATTCGAGTTCGGCGAAGCGGGGGAGCAGCTCGATGTCGAGTTGGAGCTCAAGACGCTGGCGGACGTGGGGTTGGTGGGGTTTCCCAACGCGGGCAAATCGACGTTGATCGCGAAGATCACCAATGCGCATCCGAAGGTTGCGCCCTATCCGTTCACGACGCTGACGCCGAACGTGGGGATTTTGAATTATGACGATTTCACGCGGATTCGCATCGCCGATATTCCCGGGCTGATCGAGGGCGCGCACAGAGGGAAAGGGCTCGGGCACGATTTTCTGCGGCACATCGAGCGGTGTCAGTTGCTGGTGGTGCTGCTGGACATGGCGGGGGTGGACGGGCGCAAACCGCAGGATGACTACGAGCAGTTGATCGAGGAGTTGAAGCTGTACAATCCGGAGATTTTGAAGAAGAAGCGGCTGGTGGTGGCCAACAAGATGGATTTGCCCGAGGCGAAGAAGAACCTGACGGCGTTCAAGAGGAAGATGACAGGAGGGGCGAGAAAGAAGCAGTCGCCCGCCTTCGCTAAAGCTACGGCGGGCAGGCCCGCACAAGTTAAGATATTGGAAATCTCCGCCCTTGAAGGTGCGGGCCTGGAGAAATTTAAGCTGGAGTTGCACAAGGCGCTGGCGTAGCGTCGAGGTCGTTCCCAATTCAGAGTTGGCGTTGAACCACGGAACAAGCGAGGAGCCCAATGTACAAGATCATCGGTGGTGATGGCCGGCAATACGGTCCCGTCAGCGCGGACCAGATACGCCAATGGATGGCCGAAGGACGCGCCAACGCGCTGACGATGGCGCAAGCCGAAGGCAGCACGGAGTGGAAGCCGCTGGGTCAATTCCCTGAGTTTGCGCCGGCGGCGCCGCCGGCGGGTTCGACGCCACCACCGCAAACACCTCCGACAGCAGGCCCGACTTTTCAACCGCGGGAGCACGTGCCCAGTTGGCTCGTCCCGGCAATCCTGAGCACGATCTGTTGTTGCCTGCCGTTTGGGATCATATCGATTGTTTACGCGGCGCAGGTGAATACGAAGCTCCAGGCCGGGGACATTCACGGAGCGCGGGAGGCATCGCGAAATGCGCAGATATGGTTCTGGCTGGCGGTGGCGTTCGGTCTGATATCCATGTGTTTCTTGTGGGTGCCGTTCACGCGGTTCCACATGCACCGGTTTTATCAGCCATGGTGATGCGATTCAAAACGATCAGTCTGGGCGTGGCGTTTGGGGTTGTCGCGGCGGTGTTGTTCGCCTTCGACCCGGTGCGGGCGAGCATTTATCCGGCGTGTGTGTTTCATCGATTGACGGGGCTGTGGTGTCCCGGCTGCGGCACGACGCGGGCGCTGCATCAGTTGTTGCACGGGAACGTGGCGGCGGCATTTCATTTCAACGCGCTGTCGATGGTGATCCTGCCCGTGGCGGGCTACCTGATCGTGCGGGGCGATGTGAGCACGCTGAAGCCGAAATGGATCTGGGCGCTGCTGGCGGTGATTGTTGCGTTTGGCGTGCTGCGCAATATTCCCGTGTACCCATTTACGTTGTTGGCGCCCTAGAGGTTTCACCCTGATTGAGCGGAGGCTGACATGTACAAGATCATTGGAGCCGACGGAAGAGAGTACGTTCCGACGAGCGTAGAACAATTGCGGCACTGGATTGCGGACGGCCGGGCCAACGCGCAGACCAAGGCGCAGGCCGAAGGCAGCACCGAGTGGAAGACGCTCGCCGATTTTCCCGAATTTCACGCCGCGCTCGGAATTTCGGTGGGCGCGCCGCCGCCGATTTCGCCGCCGGTGCAGACACAGACGGTGACGAGACTGCCAGGGGCGGATCGGAAGATCATTGCGGGCGTATTGGCGCTGATTCCGCACACGGGATGCCTAGGGATCCACAAATTCGTTCTCGGCAACACGGGCGCGGGCATTGCGATGCTGCTGATCACGGTGCTGACGTGTGGCATCGGGGGCGCGGTGATGTGGATCATCGCTCTGATTGAGGGCCTGATCTATTTGACGAGGACGGATGAGGAGTTCGTCCAGACGTATATCGTGAACAAGAAGGCCTGGTTCTGACGAGCGTACCGCGGAGCCGGCTGGGCAACCATGGCTGATCAACCACCCGTCCTATCGCCGCCCCCGAAGCCGGTGAAGAAACTGACGGCGTGGCTGTGTCTGCTGCTGAACGCGCTGGTGCTGCCGGGGCTGGGGTCATTGATTGTGCGCAACCCGGTCAAGGGCATCGCGCAGGGAGTCCTGGCGGTGGCGGGCATGGTGCTGTCGATGGCGGGCGTCGGGCCGACACTCGATCAGATGGTCAAGACGGGCGAGTTACCCGATCACGTGGGCGGCACATTCTGGCTGTCCATCGTGGGAATCATCCTGTTCGCGATTGCCTGGGTCTGGGCGTTTATGAGCAGCGTGTCGACCATCGCCAAATCGGGCAACAAACGGCCGCAATGACGACCACGGGCTTGCAGGCGGGGCAACGGATCGAACTCGACATCACGACGGTCGCGTTTGGCGGCGATGGCATCGGGCGGGTGGACAACTTTGTGGTGTTTGTGCCGTTCGTGATCGCGGGCGAACGGGTCGAGGTCGAGATCGCGGAGGTGAAGCGGCGGTATGCGACGGCGGACCTCGTGCGGGTGATCACGCCATCGCCGCGACGGGTCGAGCCGCGTTGTCCATACTACATGAAATGCGCGGGCTGCCAGTATCAGCACATCGAGTACGCGCACCAACTTGAGCTGAAACGCAGCCAGATTCGGGATGTGTTCCAGCGCATCGGCAAGATTGCCGATCCGCCGATCGAGCCGGTGGTCGGTTCGCCACGGGAGTATCATTACCGCAACAAGATCGTGGTGCACGGGCCGGGCAAGCCGGGGTTTTGGACGGTGCGGGGCCGGTCGATTCTTGGCATCGAACAATGTCCGATTGCGCGGGAGGAAGTGAACGCGAAGCTGGCGGAGGTGAGCCGGCAATCGTTGGAGAACGTGCACCTGACGATTCGCGCCAACTCGGAGCGCGAGGTGTGGCTGTACACGGAAACGCGGCGCGCGCGCGATCCGTTGGATGAACCTGACTCGTCGTCGGAGCAGCCGCCAGTCACGAGCAATCTGATCACCGAGACGATTCTCGGCAAGAAGCTCGACGTGCCGCTGGGATCGTTTTTTCAGGTCAACCGCGAGGTGATCGAGTTGGCGCTGGGGCACGCGCGGAAAAGTTTTGCCGAGAGCGGGTGCAAGGTTTTGGTGGATGCGTATTGCGGGGTTGGATTGTTCGCGCTGATGCTGGGCGACCTGGCCAAGCACGTGTACGGAATCGAAGAGGATACGAAAGCGATCAAGGCCGCGAATGAGAACGCGCAGCGGTTGGGACTCAAGAGCTACGATTTTTATCCGGGCAAAACGGAACGGTTGCTGTTCTACACGTTGCGGCAATGCAACCTGGATGAGACGTGCCTGATACTTGATCCGCCGCGGTCGGGATGCGCGCCGGTGGTGCTGAAGACGTTGCGGGAACAGAAGCCGCAGAAGATCATTTACGTGTCATGCGCCCCGCCGATGTTGGCGCGAGACATCAAACAGTTGGTCGCGCACGGCTACAAACTGGAGCGGGTCACGCCATTCGACATGTTTCCCCAGACGGCGCACTGCGAAGCCGTGGCGGAGTTGACTTACCGGTAGCGGCGTCGGGTGGCGATCAAAGCCACGCCGCCGCAAAAGACAAGAGCGAGCGACGAGGGCTCTGGAATTGCCTCGCCGTCGATGGTGAACACGTACGAGTAGGAGGACGAATCGCCCGACTGTGAAAATGATGTCAACTGGATGCTGATATCATCGATCTCGTCACCATGGAGGTCAACGCGTGGGTCGCTTGAGTTGCCAAAGAGCCAAGTTGCTTCGTGGCTGTACCGGTCGGCTCCCCCCTTACCGGGGGTGACAGTGGAGAAATGGAGCCATTCGCTAACACCGTCGGTCATGAGAGAAACAAACTCATTGAAATTCGGATCGGTTGCCGACGTGGCGGTCTGCGTTATGCCGACGTCATTGGAATCCCAAAGGGTGTTTTCGAAAAGGATGGCCACTCTGTTGTAGTAAGTTGCAATGCTGTTGGTTGAATAGGCAACTTGAAAGGAAACGTTTGTGAAAGGGTTCCCGCTGTCATCACCACCAGAAATCGTCACGGAAGACAGGATATCGGCCTGGGCGACACCGGACAAAGAAGCACAGAGGCCCAACGCAATGACCACTCGCAACCGATTCCTGGTGAATGCGGAAAATGCTCGGATTGCGCCAGGAAGCCTCTGGTGAAGCTCGCGTTCTCTTTCTGCGTTCATAGATTTCTCCTGCCGCGACCCGAACGCTCAGCCTTACCGGGCAATGATTATAAGGGTGCCACGATCCATTGCAAGCCAGAAGATTGCTTAGGTCCAGCAGGACAACGGTGGAGTTCCGAAGGAGATCCGGGACGAGCGCGGACCTCGAAACAACGCGGCGTGGCTCGCCGGGCCTTCGCCTCGTCGACCCGGGCTGCGCCGAGGCGAGAGTGGCTTCGGCCATGCAGGCGGGGTGCTCGCCCCCCGAGGGACGCTGGAAAACAAAACGCCGCGTCAGGGGACGCGGCCTACAACGGCGGCTCGCGGAACACCTGAGCGACGTGGGAAGACGGGAGCGGCAATGTGGCGATTCGGAAGCGGGGACGCATGCGCCACCGGTCTTGGAGTAGATAGCGGTTGACGCGGCCCGGAAGCCGGGTATGGTGCGGGGTGGCTGGCAAACCAACACTCAACTGGACCGGAGGTCGCTAATGAAGATGCTATTGGACGTCACGTTTCCGCATGAACCATTCAACGCGCTTGTTCGCAAGGGGGTGTTGGGCAAGAAGATGGCGGAGATCATGGAGGCGATCAAACCCGAGGCGGCGTATTTTAGCGAGAAGGATGGGCACCGCGGCGTGACGATGATCGTGGATGTGGCCGAGCCGTCGAAGATTCCTGGAATCGCCGAACCGTTGTTCCTGACATTCAATGCCGATGTGAAACTGCGGATCGTGATGACCCCGGAGGAGTTGGGGAAGGCCGGGTTGGATGCGATTGGCAAGAAGTGGGCGTAAGAAAGAAGGCGGACCATCCCTCACCTCAATCCTTTGCCGCGCGGGCACGACGGGGCGGCGTCTCGAGGACTCGGCTCCCCCGTGAGGGGAGAGGAGGGGGCGGCGACCGGAGACGAATCTGAGATTTGGCGGGAGCGCCGATAAGCTGGAGACCTGCGGTCGAGGGGTGTGCGGGGTCGGGAGACCCGCGCACAACGAGATAAGCTGGAGACCTTGGGTCGAGGGGTGTGCGGGGTCGGGAGATTGCCGCGTAGGAAACTACGTCGCGGCGTCTCGTCAGACTCGGCTTACGCACAACGAGTGAACCGCGAATGATCCACCTTCGCTAAGGCTTCGGCGGACAGGGATTCGCGGCTACAATAAAGGTAGTCGCGCGGAAGCCACGCCGAAGGCGGACAGGCGCAGCCCTCCAACCGGGCGGGGCGGATTTTGGGATTGACGGCTTTATCTTAATCCGATAGAGTTGGCGCGTTATGCAGAGAGGTCAGACTCTTGGTTCTCCCCCACCCCGACGACTCTGTTGCAGGCTCGTGGTTTGCCCTGGAATTTGGTATGATGGGAACGTGAAAGGGTCGACAACTGAATCGAAAAGCCCGAGAGGGCGTCGGAAGGGGCGGACTATACTGCCCCCCCTATTTCTGCGAAACGAAGCCAACGGTTTTCGGATCGGCCAACAAACGTATTATCCTGGGCGCACGCTGGTTGCGTTCGGAGCGGGAGCCAAAAATCGATTGGCTTCGTTTGGCTTCGTTCGGCCCCAAAATGGCTTCGTTTCCGAGGTGACCGGGATGATTTTGGACCATATCGACGGCACAAACGAATGACGACGCAGGAGACATTGGAAAGCGTTGAGGGGTCGGTCGAGCGGATCGTGTACACGAACGAGGAGAACCATTACACGGTGGCGCAGCTGTTGCCGGAGGGGGGCGTGCGGCGGACCGAGCCGATCACGATCGTGGGGAACCTGGCAGCGCTGAACGTGGGCGAGACCGTGCGGGCCCTGGGTCATTGGGTGAACCACAAGCAGTGGGGCCGGCAATTTGCGGTGGAGCGATTCGAGTCGGTGCTGCCGCGGACGGTGGTGGGGATCAAGCGGTATTTGGGGAGCGGGTTGATCAAGGGGATCGGCGGGACGTATGCGGATCGGATCGTCGATAAATTTGGCGAACGGACGTTCGAGATCATCGACACGCTTTCGGCGCGGCTGCGGGAAGTGGAGGGCATCGGTCCCGAACGGGCGAGGCGGATCAAGGAAGCGTGGACAGCGCAGAAGAGCGTGCGGGACATCATGATTTTTCTGCAGGGGCACGGGATCGGCAGCGCGCACGCGGCGAAGATATACAAGGAGTACGGCGAGAACGCGATGTCGGTCGTGAAAGAGAACCCGTATCGTCTCGCCAAGGACATTGCCGGGATCGGGTTTCGGACGGCGGACGGCATCGCGTCGAAGATGGGGATCGAGAAGGATTCGATTCATCGGCTGAAGGCGGGCGTGATTTATTCGCTCGAACGCGCGACGGACGAAGGGCACACGTGTTATCCGCGGGAGCGGTTGATCGAGTCGGCGCGGGAGTTGTTGGAGGTCGAGGTTCTGCCGGTCGAGAAGGCGATCGAGCAACTCGCGGCGGCCAGCGACGTGGTGATCGAGGACGAATACGTGTACCTGGCCGGTTTGTACAAGTCCGAGCGCGGTGTGGCGACGAAGATCCACGAGTTGCGGTGCGCGGCATTGACGCTGCCGTCGATTGATTTCGAGAAGGCGCTGATTTGGGTGCAGCAGAAGACGAGCGTCGAGCTGGCCAGCGCGCAGCGGCACGCGATCCAGACGGCGCTCACGTCGAAGATCTCGGTGATCACGGGCGGCCCCGGCGTGGGCAAGACCACGATCGTCAACAGCATCGTGAAGATTTTGCAGGCCAAGAAGGGCAAGGTGTTGCTGGCGGCGCCGACGGGACGGGCGGCCAAACGGATGAGCGAAGCGACGGGCGCGCCGGCGCAGACGATCCACCGGCTGCTCAAGTACGAGCCGCGCGCGGGTGGGTTTAGCCACAATGAGCGGCGACCGCTCGACGGCGACATGATCATCATCGACGAGACATCGATGCTGGACATTCCCCTCGCCTATCATTTGCTGAAGGCGATTCCGTTGACGGCGTCGGTGGTGTTTGTGGGCGACGTGGACCAGTTGCCGTCGGTGGGGCCGGGGAATTTTCTGCGGGACCTGATCGATTCCGACCGCGCGCCGGTGGTGCGGCTGACGGAGATTTTCCGGCAGGCCAAGAACAGCTTCATCATCACGAACGCGCATCGGGTGAACGAGGGGCACATGCCCGTGCTCGATGCGCGGGATGAAGGCGATTTTTTCTTCATCGACGAAGAGCAGCCCGAGAAGGTGCTGGCCACGATCCAGACGTTGTGCGGCGAGCGCGTGCCGAAGAAGTTTGGATTCGATCCGATGCGCGACGTGCAGGTATTGACGCCGATGCACAAGGGATTGTGCGGGTCGGAGAATCTGAATCGGGAGCTGCAGACGACATTGAACGCGAGCGGGCCGACCGTGCAGCGGTACGGGCGGACGTATCGGGTGGGCGATCGAGTGATGCAGGTGCGGAACAATTACGACAAGGATGTGTTCAACGGCGATCTCGGGCGCGTGAAGAAGATCGATCTGGTCGAGCAACACGTGATGGTGGAGTTCGATGAACGGGAGATTCCGTACGAGTTCACGGACATGGATGAGGTCGTGCCGGCGTACGCGATCAGCGTCCACAAATCACAGGGGAACGAATATCCGTGCGTGATTGTGCCGCTATTGACGCAGCATTTCGTGTTGCTGCAGCGGAACCTGCTGTACACGGCGATCACGCGCGGCAAGAAGCTCGTGATCCTGATCGGGTCGAAGAAGGCGCTGGCCATCGCCGTGCGCAACAACAAGACCGCGGCGCGCTTCAGCCGGCTGCGGGAACGGCTGAGGGATGGACGATTATCGGACGATTAATGCAACAGCACGATTCATTTGACGACCGCCCCCTCACCTTGATCCTCTCCCCCGGAGGGGAGAGGAAATCCTCTTCCTTGCACAGCACTTCCTCCTCGTGCCGGGTCGCCGCCCGCGGAATCGAGCGTGTCCCCGGAATTAGTTGTTGGCGGGCGGGCCTTTTTTCGGGGATTCGTCGCGGCCTTGATCGGAGCGGGGCTGGCCCTGGCCTTGTTTCTCGTGGATTCGCTCCGTGCGAGGCGACGACTCCTCCGCAGACGCGTGGTGCCGCGGCTGGACGGAATCGGGTGCCGTGGATGAATATGGGGATGAACCCTTGGATTCAAAGTTCTGGTAATAGTGCTGCTGGCTCTTATTGGGCTGCGGCTGGGTCGAATCATTCTGTCCCGTCCATGCGGGTTTTTGATTCGACGAAGGTTGCTGCTGAGTGCGCACCTGCTTTTCGGGTTGATTTCTCTCGTAAACGTTCTGGCCGGAGCCGCCGCGTATGACCTCGGGCTCGGCTTTGCCGGGTTTCTCGGCTTTCACCGGTTCGCGGATGGGTTCGCCGGGACCGGGCCTGACGACTTCTGGGATGGTTCCTCGGGGTCGGGTGGTGGCCGCATTGCGTTCGAGGGCGGCGCGTGGCGGGGCCTCGGTCAATTTGCGGGCGCTGTGTTTCTGGATCTCGTCGACCTTGAGACCGCGGTTGACGACGACGTTGTTGACGCGGGTGACGCCGGTGATGTTGACGGTCTTGTTGATGATGACGGTGTTGTTGACGATGACATCGCGCCGGTGAATGGGCTCGGAAAAATGACCGATATCGACAAAGACAAAAAAGCGGTCGGGTGGCGGGCCGGTGCGGTAGACGATTTCGCCGGTCGGGCCGAAGACTGCGCCGGGCGGGAGCGGAGCCCAGCCGCAATATCCGCCACCTTCACGCCAGCAGACCCAGGAGGGACCCCAAACGGTGTCGGGCACCCAGATCCAGCCGTAGTAGGGATCGTAGGCCCAACGGCCGTAATGGTAGGTGGCCCATGCCCAGGGCTCGCTGCTGACCCAGTACCAGCCGCAGCTCGTCCACATCCAATAGCCCTCGGAATACGGGTACCAATTGGACGCGACGTAGGCCGGGCGCCAACATCGACCGTAGCCTGGGTCGCTGATCCAATAGCCGCAGGATTGGAGCGGCGCGTTGAAAATGCTGACTGAAAAGCTCACGCCGGCAAACGATTCGCTGGTCGCCAGAGAGGACAGAGCCAGCGCGGCACAGAGTAAAGTCCATGATCTTGTCTTCATAATCGACTCCTTGTTGTGCACCTCCAAAATGGTCGGACGCTCCGCGGTGCATCATTCATGGCCGGTCTGCGGTCGTCCGTGCCTGTTTCCGTCGAAGCCTGACGGGCATTGCCTCCCCGCGCCCGTCGGCGGGCAGTAGCCTGATACACACCGAACAGAAACGCAATCGTAAAAAATCAAAATTGACTTGGGGCAAGCGAGCAAGCATCATGCGGCGCGAGGCGGGGGCTCCTCGCCGCGAGCGGTTCACGATGAGCGTGATGCCGCGGGAGCGGGCCACGTCGAGTTGCCGTCAGCCCGGTGTAGGAATCCGGACAAGCGGAGTCCCGATTCGGAATCGGGATCGAAACGCAGAATACGCCGTTGCCCCGACGAACGAGCGGGGCGGAAGCGCCAGAAACAAGCCGGAGGCTAACAAGTGCCGAAATTGCACATCCTGTCGGGCCAGTTGGAGGGGAAGGTTTTCGATCTGCTGGAAGAACGCGTGAGCGTGGGGCGGGCGTTGGACAACACGATCCGCCTGGAGGACGGGACCGTGTCGCACCATCACGCGTTGTTTGTGCTCGACGGCGACAGCTACAAGCTGCGCGATCTCAATTCCACCAACGGGACGCGAGTCAACACAATGCGCATCACGGAGACGAAACTGACCAACGGCGATCAGGTGCGGATGGGCTCCGTGGAGATGAGATTCGAATCCGACCTCAAGAAGACGAGCCAGCCGCTGCCGCCATCGCAGGCGGGGGTGGACATCGGCGAACTGGGCGCAGGCGGGGGAGCGCCGGCCACGTTTGGATCGGCATCACCATTTGGGCGAAAGAAGCGCGCGGATGCGAAGGGCTGGTTGTGGGCGGTGTTGGGTCTTGGGCTTCTCGCGGCGCTGGTGCTCGTGTGGTTCGCCTACAGCTTTTCCCAGTTGAAATAGGCGCACGCCTTTCATCGCCGAGTCTGTCGCTCAAGCCGCGTTCCTGTTTCGGACGTCTCGCGCCCCCCCAGCGGTTTGAGCTTCTGATGTTTGCCGGCTTACTGTGACGGGCGCTCGGATAGATCACCACCTACAGACTGGCGGTAAACACGCCCATGGCGATACAGCTCCAAACGTGTCCTAATCTCCTCGGCCAACTTCGGCTGCTTCGCGGCACTCGCCAACTCCATCGCTCTCCGGGCGGTGGCGACGGCCTCGCTAAATTGGCCGGTGGCCGCGTAGGCCGCGGCCAAGGTGTCAAGGTACGGAGCGACCTGATCACGGGTGAGTTCGCAAACCCGTTGGGCCAACCGCAGACCTTGAGTTGGGTTGCCACCGTCCTCTGGCGCGCTCGTCGCCAGCAGCCACGCCAGGTTGTTTTGTGTCTCGACGGCGTCGGGCTCGATTCGCAACGCCTCCTCGTACTGCCTGATCGCCTCGCGCACCCTGCCCGCCCTTGCCAGCGCATCGCCGAAGTGGTTGTGCGCCGAGGGATCATCGGGCTTGAGGCGCACCCCTTGCTCGTATTGCCCGATTGCCTCCGGCAGCCTGCCTTGTCTCATCAACGCGAGCCCGAGCGTGTTGTGAGCCTCGGCGAGGTTGGGATTGATCCGCAGGGCTTGCTCATAGTGGTTGATCGCCTCCGTCACCCGGCCCTGTTTCATCAAGGCGAGTCCCAGGTTGTAGTGCGCTTCGGTGAGATCAGGATTGATTTGCAGAGCCCGCTCGTAGTGGCCAATCGCCTCTGTCAGCTTGTTCTGACGGACCAAGGCAACTCCCAAGTTGGTGTGCGCCTCGGCATCGTCGGGATTGATCCGCAGGGCCTGCTCGAGGTGGCTGATCGCCTCCGGCAGCCTACCCTGACGGGTCAAGGCAATTCCCAGGTTGTCGTGCGCCCGGGGGTTGGCGGGGCTTTTCTGCACTGCGTCCTGCCAGATAACCGCATCCGATCTGTAGTCCTGGTTCCGTCGGATCGTCAGGAGTGTAAACAGCACCACCACGGACGCAACCGCCACGCATCCGAGAGCAACGCCCCGGCGTTTGTCGAGCACCCGTTTTCCGATCTCGAACGCTCCGATTACGGTGATTGTTACCACCGCTGCCAACGGCAGGTACATTCGCCGTTCGGCCGCCACTTCCCCGGCACTGGGCAGAAAGCTGGACGTTGGCGCGAGGATCAGGAAGAACCAGGCGCCCAGGAAACCCAGCCACGGCCGGCGACGGAAGGCCCATACGGTCGCGCCGAGCAGGCCGACCACCACGATGCCGGGTAAGAGCACATCATCCAGTGACCGTGCAACCGGCCAGCCGAAATAGTCAATCACCAGCGGATGGGGCCAGAGACAGAGCCGCAGATAGTACAAGATCACGCCCGTTTCCGTCATCAGATACTCGCACGGGGTCAGGTTTCCAAAGGCGAACCCGGTCGCCCTGCGCGGAGTCCCTGCCACCAGGACTGCCAGCAACAGCCAGGTCGCGGCCAGGCCCAGATACAGGCCGGCTCGCTTCCGCCACAATTCACGAAACGAGGACGCCAGAAACACCCGATCGTACAGCAGCACGACCAACGGCGCGCTGACCATGACCTCCTTGCATCCCATACCCACCGCGCAGGAGACGACCGCCAGCAAGTACCACGCGCGCGGGCGGTCCGACCGGGAACCGCGAAGCGTGGAATATAGCGTCAGCAGCAGAAACAGGCCCATCAGCAGTTCCGTGCGCTGAACGACGTAGGTCACGCTCTCGGTTTGAAGCGGATGCACCTCCCAGATGAGCGTGATCGCCGCAGCCAGCCAGACGGCCGCCGCGCCGAGTCGATCACGAAAACTCCCCTCCTCCAGTGTGCGTCGGGCCACGCCAAACAAAACCAGCGCCGACAGCAGATGGACCGCCAGATTGAAGGCGTGGTAGCCCCGGACATTCAGTCCGCCCGCCGCATAGTTCCCCGCCAAACTCAGACAAACCACCGGGCGTCCATCGACCGTGCTGTTGACGGGGGCGGACATCGCTCGGTAGAGCGGCCAGAGGTGGCGGATGTGCGGATTGTCGGGGATGGAAGATATGTCGTCAAAGATAAATGGACCGTGAAAGCTGTTGTGATACGCCCAAATGCCAGCAGCGATAATTAACACGGGAATGAACTGGCGCGGTTTCAACAGCCACAGAGGTTATCCGAGTTGGCCGCGCGTGACCAGCGTTTACCGATCTGTGCGTCTCCCCGCTTTGGACGACCTACGAATCTGGCGGTTTGAGCTTCTGATGTTTGCCGGCTTACTGTGACGAGCGCTCGGATAGATCACCGGCCGCAGACGGGCGGTAAACACGCCCACGGCGATACAGCTCCAAACGTGTCCCAATCTCCTCGGCCAACTTCGGCTGCTTCGCGGCACTCGCCAACTCCATCGCTCTCCGGGCGGTGGCGACGGCCTCGTTGAATTGGCCGGTGGCCGCGTAGGCCGCGGCCAAGGTATCGAGATACGGAGCCACCTGATTACGGGTGAGTTCGCAAACCCGTTGGGCCAACCGCAGACCTTGAGTCGGGTTGCCACCGTCCTCCGGCGCGCTCGTCGCCAGCAGCCACGCCAGGTTGTTTTGTGTCTCGCTGGCATCTGGCTGGATGCGCAACACCTCCTCGTACTGCCCAATCGCCTCGTGCCCCCTGCCCGCCCTTGCCAGCGCATCGCCCAAGTGGTTGTGCGCCGAGGGATCATCGGGCTTGAGGCGCACCCCTTGCTCGTATTGCCCGATTGCCTCCGGCAGCCTGCCTTGATGGGCCAAGGCAATTCCCAGATTAGTGTGGGCCTCAGCGTAATCGGGCTTGATGCGTAGCGCCTGCTCGTAATGGCCGATTGCCTCCGGCACCCGGCCCTGTCTCATCAGGGCGACTCCCAGGTTGTTGTGGGCCTCGACGTAATCGGGCTCGATTCGTAGCGCCTGCTCGAAGTGGCCGATTGCCTCCGGCCCTCGGCCCTGCCGCATCAGGGCGAGTCCTAGGTTGTTGTGGGCCTCGGCGAAGTCGGGATTGACCCGCAGGGCCTGTTCGTAGTGGTCAATCGCCCCCGGGATGTTGCCCTGTTCGAACAGAGCGATTCCCAAGTTGTTGTGGGCGTTGTCGTAATCGGGCTTGATTCGTAGCGCCTGCTTGCATTGCCCGATTGCCTCCTGGAGCCGGCCCTGTCCCATCAAGACAACTCCCAAATTGTTGTGCGCCCGAGCGTTTTCGGGGCGTTTTTGCACTGCGTCCTGCCAGATAATCACATCTGATCTGTAGTCCTGGTTCCGTCGGATCGTCAGGAATGTCAACAGCACCACGACGGACGCAGCCGCCACGCATCCGAGAGCAACGCCCCGGCGTTTGTCGAGCACCCGTTTTCCGATCTCGAACGCTCCGATTACGGTGATTGTTACCACCGCTGCCAACGGCAGGTACATTCGCCGTTCGGCGGCCACTTCACCAATCGTAGGCAGGAAGCTGGAGGTTGGCGCCAAGATGAGAAAGAACCAGGCGCCCAGGAAACCCAACCATGGCCGGCGACGCAAGGCCCATACGGTCGCGCCGAGCAGACCGACCACGACGATTCCGGGCAAGAGCACATCATCCAGCGACCGTGCAACCGGCCAGTCGAAATAATCAATCACCAACGGATGGGGCCAGAAGCTGAGCCGCAGATAATACAGGATCACGCTCGTCTCCGTCATCAGGTAGTCCCATGGCGTCAGGCCTCTGAGTCCAAACCCGGTTGTCAATTTCGGAGTCCATGCCACGAGGAATATCAGCAGGAGCCAGGTCGCGGCCAGGCCCACATACAAGCCGGCTCGCTTCTGCCACAATTCACGAAACGAGGACGCCAGAAACACGCGATCGTACAGCAGCACGACCAACGGAGCGCCAACCATGACTTCCTTGCTTCCCATGCCCAGCGCGCAGGAGAGAATGGCGAGCAGATACCACGCGCGTGGGTTGTTCGAGCGGGAACCACGGAGCGTACAATACAACGTCAGCAACAGGAACAGACTCATCAGTAATTCCCCGCGCTGGATGATGTACGTCACGCTTTCGCTTTGCAGTGGGTGCACCTCCCAAATGAGCGTGATCGCCGCGGCCAGCCAGACCGCCACACCTCCGAGTTGATCACGAAAGCTTCCCTCCTCCAGCGTGCGTCGGGCCACGCCAAACAAAACCAGTGCCGACAACAGATGCACCGCCAGATTGAAGGCGTGGTAGCCCCAGACATTCAGTCCGCCCAGAGCGTAGTTTCCGGCCAAAGTCAGACAAACCACCGGGCGTCCGTCAGCCGTGCTATACACTGGGGCGGACATCGCTCGGTAGAGCGGCCAGAGATGGCGGATGTGCGGATTGTCGGGGATCGAAGATGCGTCGTCAAAGATGAATGGACCGTGAAAGCTGTTGTGGTACGCCCAAATGCCAGCGGCGACGATCAACACGGGGATGAACTGACGCGGTTTCAACAGCTCCAGAGTTTATCCGAGCCGGCCGCGCATGACCAGCGTTTACCCGTCTACGCGTCTCGCCGCCCGTGGTTGGAAATCTCGCGCTTGTGTGTCAGCCGCGGCCGCGTAGTCGGACGTGCTTTAAGAATTCAGGCTTTCAGCCACGCAGCAACCTGTTGCGCCCAGTACGTAATAATGATGTCGGCACCGGCGCGGCGGAATCCCGTGAGCATTTCGAGGACGACCTGTTTCTCGTCGAGCCAGCCATTCTGCGCGGCGGCCTTGACCATCGCGTATTCGCCACTGACGTTGTAACAGGCGACGGGATAACGGAACTTCTCTTTGACGCGCCAGATCAGGTCCTGATAGCCGAACGCGGGTTTGACCATGACGATGTCGGCGCCTTCTTCGATATCGAGGGCGACTTCGCGCAGGGCCTCATCGGCGTTGGCGTAATCCATCTGATACGTGCGGCGGTCCCCGAATTGCGGGGGCGATTCGGCGGCTTCGCGAAACGGGCCGTAATACGCCGAGGCGAATTTCGCGGCGTAGCTCATGATCGGCGTGTCGGAAAACCCGGTTTCGTCCAGCGCGGCGCGGATGGCGGCGACGCGTCCATCCATCATATCGCTGGGCGCGACGATGTCGGCCCCGGCTTCGGCGTAGGCCAGCGCGGATTTGGCAAGGATGGCCAGCGTCGCATCGTTGTCGATGCGAAACTCGCGGCCCGATTTGCGGACGACGCCGCAATGGCCGTGGCTCATGTATTCGCACAGGCACACGTCGCAGACGACGACCAAGTCGGGGAATTCCTTCTTCAGCGCGCGGACGGCTTTCGGCACGATGCCATTCGGCGCACACGCGCCGCTGGCTTTTTCGTCTTTCTTGTCGGGGATGCCGAACAGGATCACCGCCGGCACGCCCAGCTTGACCACTCGCCCCGCTTCCTTAACCAGTTCGTCCACCGAAAGTTGGAACTGGCCGGGCATGGAGCTGATCGGCTTGCGGAGGCGCGCGCCGTCGCGCACGAACAACGGCATGACGAGGTCGCTCACCGACAGGTCCGTTTCGCGGACGAGCGCGCGGAGAGCGGCGGTTTGGCGGAGCCGGCGCGGGCGATAGATCGGGAAGCGCATGGGTCAGGTCCCGGGAATGGTTGGCTCGACCTCGCGAATCAGGGCGACGACGTCCTCGGGTTGCTGGGCCGCTTTGAGCCGGGCGCGAAAGTCAGGGTTGTTGACCAGGCGGGAGAGCCGCGAGAGCAATTGCAGGTGCTGGCGAACGTTCGGCGCGCAGAGCAGGAAGAAATGGTACACGGGTTTGCCGTCGAGCGCGCCGAAATCGACGCCGCGGTTGTGCCGTCCGTAGGCGAGGACGGGGCGGTCGACGAGGCCGATGAGGGCGTTGCGGGCGTGGGGGATGGCGACGCCTTCGGTGACGCAGGTCGGGCAGAGGTCTTCGCGGGACTTGAGCGCCTGGAGCAGCGTATTGAACAGATGCTCCTCGCGCGGGTCGATCACCAGGGCGGACAGCTCGCGCAGCACGCCATCCTTGTCGGGCGCGCTGAGGCTGAGGGTGATGCGGGAGGGATTGACCACGCTGGACACGGTCAGCGGTTGCGGCAGGCCGGTGGACTCGGGCGGCAACTGCTGCTGATCGACCGGCGTGTTGTTGGGGTTGGCCATCCACGAGTTGATAAGGTTGCGCTGGAACCGCCACTGGCGCGTGAATTTCTGCGCTGGAATGCGGCCTTCCTGCGCCATGCGGCTGACGGTTTTTTCGCTCAGCTTGAGGTACTCGGCGACCTCGCGGAGCGTCATGATTTCACTTTCCATAAACGGGATCGATTTCCTCGAAGCAGATAGTACGGCGGGGATGCGGGTTGCGCAAGCGGCGAAACGAAGCGGCGGGGATCTGCTCACCGCGAATGGACGCGAATTGCCGCGAATGATTTGCGACGGCGGCGGGTGTTTACAGGCGGGCCGGTTCCGTCGCGGCGCCCTGATTCTGCTGATCGTGTTCGGCAGCGGCCTGAACCAGGCCTCCTGCGTCATCCAGTGGTGACCGCGTCACGGCTTGGATTCCGCCCCGTTAATAGTAAAGCGTCGCCCCCTTCACTTCCGCCAAAGATGGGTTTCGAAATAGCTTCTAGAAAAAATCCGGGTCGTGCCAGTCAGTCGCAGATGGCGGACGGAGGCTGTCAACAAAGCGGCGTAACCCCCTGTTTGTATGTCTCGAAAGCAAACGCGAGGCCAGACGCAAGGGCAGTGACGTCTTGGGGATGAGATGCGAGGCGCCGAAATGGGCCAGCAGATCGTACTGACGGTAGGCGGAGAGAATAACATGCCCCTTGTCGCAATCTATTCGGTCGAGCCGGAGATACAAGGCATCACCATGGACGATTTGACCGCCGTAGGGGTGCAACTGATGGCCCTTGGTTCGCCAATAACTGCGCTTCAATGCGCGTAACGTAAAGCCTTGCTGTCGCATAAAAGGATCAACATCGGAAAACAGAGGTTGTCCCGAATACTGCTGCACAAACTCGACCTCCAACTCGACGGCGAGAGCACTGCGGAGCAGCCGCACCGCTCCCTGCAAGATGCTCAACTCGGTACCCTGGGTGTCGACCTTTAGCACATCGGGCTGAAAATCTCTGCAAACAGTGTCCAAGCGCTGGAGAGTGATGGGATGCTCACCGACCACTTCCATGGCTTCGCCGAATGGATACAGGCCGCACAACTTCATGTTCGGTCGCAAGACGCTCGACGATCCGGGCCCGCGGCACATAAACAGTGTCGCTTGCTGCCCGTCGCATGCCCCCAGCGCTTCCGGGAGAAATCGCACCGAGTACGGATGCCGTTGCGAACTTAGTACGGCACATTCTTTGGGGTCCGGTTCGAACGCCACCACGTCCAACAGGTGATAGAAGGGCTTCCACCGAGAATCAATTCCGCCGCGCGCGCCGACATCAACTAACCGGATCCTCATTCCGTTGGGTTGACTGGCAGCGAAAGGCCTTGGCGCTGACACTGCGCCGTTCTCGAGCTCTCGAGCTGTTTCTCGCATGTAACCTGCGCCTCACCAGAAATCGCAAGTAATCTAACCATCGATATTACCGATGCCTCAGAATGCCAACAAGTCTTTTTTGCTGGGCGATTGCATCTTGGGCGCATCTCGGCACCGCCGCCAAATAAGGTGCCGTGATAGTGGGGCGGGCGTCTCGCCCGCCTTGCCGCAGCCTTTCAGGACCACGGGCAGGACGCCCGCGCCACCACGGTGACAGTGTCAAGATGCACCCTTGCATCTCGATTCTTCTGGCGGGGTGCTGGCGTCGTTCAGAATTTGCGCTCGTAGCTGCGGATGACGCCGATGACTTTGCCGAGGACTTTGGTGTCGCCTTCGACGGGGATGGGCTGGTAGCGGGCGTTGGCGGGTTGGAGCCAGAGTTTGCCGGCGCGGCGGGCAAGGCGTTTGACGGTGGACTCGCCATCGACGAGGGCGACAACGATATCGTCGGGCTCGGCGTGATTCTGGGCGCGGACGACGACGAGGTCGTCCTCGTGGATTCCGGCGTCGATCATCGAGTCGCCGTGGACTTTGAGGGCAAAGACCTTTTGTCCGGCGAATTCCTCGGTGAGGTCGAGCGTGCCTTCGATGTTTTCCTCGGCGAGCAGCGGGCCGCCGGCGGGGACGCGACCGAGGATGGGCATCGGCGGGAATCTTTCCTGGAGGATGGCGGGCCAGTTGCGCGGGACGAGGCCGCGGGATTTGCCGGGAAGTTTCTTGAGATGGCCTTTGGCCTCGAGGGCGCGGAGATGATCGCGGACGGTGCCCGTCGAGCGATAGCCGAAGACGCGGCAGATTTCGCGGACAGTCGGGGGCCGGCCGTTGGCGCGGATGCTGTCGAGGATGCAGGACAACACTTTTTGCTGTCGCGAGGTCAGGTCTTCTTGCACGGGCACACAGGTACCACACAGTTGTGTGGTGTGGCAAGAGAAAAGAAAATCGGCGCGACGGGATCAGGCCGCCACGGCGCCGTGGATGGCGCGATCGAGGTCGGAGACGTCGAACGGTTTTTCGAGGAAACCGCGAGCCCCGGCTTCGCGGGCTTCACTCTCGGTGGTGCGGCTGCCGGTGACGATGACGATCTTGGCGGCCGGGTCGGTCTTGGACAGGAGCGAGGTGCAGGTCAGGCCATCCATGCGGGGCATGCGCACATCCATGACGATCAGGTCGGGGTGGATGGTGGCGTATTTCTCGATCGTTTCGTGACCGTCGGCGGCGAAGCCAATCACCTCGTGGCCGAGGTATTCCAGGGCCAGTCGCAAGGCATAGCGGACCGAATCGGTATCGTCGGCGATCAACACTTTCATTCCGCTGATGAGGGTAGCACCCGTCATGCCATGGGCCTGCAAGCCAGCAAAAATGGTGGTTTTGAGGCGGAATCAAGCGGAAGGAGGCGGAAGTAGACGGAACTTGGCCGTCAAATTGGAGGGCGCAAGTTCGAAAACGTAGAGAACCGGAGGACGGCGATGCGGTCACACCCGCGGCGCGGTCGAATGGCTATGGGCAGGGAACAAACGGCGAAGGCGAACCTTGGGGTTGCGGTGGAAGTAGCGGAAACATCTCGGTGCACTTCGGTGGCAAGCCCGGGTTTTCCACCCATTCCACGTGCCCGTCCATGAACAGGTAATTGCCCTTGTACGTCCAAGGAGCGCTCCTGTCATGTCTTGACAGAGGGGGATACGCTCCCTGGGAGCCCGACAAGGGAAGGCCACTACTGTTCAGCCCGGTGACATAGACCAAACTCGGAGATGTATCGTCTCCGAGAGCGGGCAAGTAGCTCTTCCCGCCATAGTTATCGCCGTAATACTCTGCGACGATCGCGACTGAAGTGTTTGTCAGATACGGGCAGGTCAGGCGCGAGCCCGCAATCCACTGGTTGCCCGCCTGGGTCTTGCTGCCGGGGTTTGAATCCGCGACGACAATCGCGTACGAGCGCGGCGCGATGCCTGACCCTCGACTGTACACATCATCAGGGCAGACAAAGTTCTTCGCCGTGGTGTAGCCGTTCGTCAACGCCGTGTACCACAGGGTTGAATTAACCGTAACGCTTTGCACGCTGGTCGAGGTAAACGGATACGGATTATTGAACGGCGACGGAAAATGGTTTTGGTTGTCGGCGGCGAACAGGAACATCGCGAGACCGATCTGATGAAGGTTGCTGGCACAGCCGACGCGCTTTGACTTCTCGCGCGCGGTGTTTAGCGCGGGCAACAACAGCGCGGCGAGCACGCCGATCACGCTGATAACCGTCAGCATTTCAATCAATGTGAAGCCCGAAGTCCGCTTGCTGATAGTGGTGGTTTGCATCGTAGCCCTCGAATCTGTCCGCAGCCCGTAAGTACACCTGCATTTGGGGCTCGTCAAGGACGTTCCGCATTCGTCGCGTTTTGCAGTGGCGCTCGCGCTGATTATCTGAATCCCGTTCAGCATCTGACAAAACACCATATACCATCTTGACAGACTTGTCAATACATTGTATATACGTTGCAGGTACGGAATATGGAGTTTGACTGGTCAGATCCGCCGTTCAACCCGAAGGATTCGCCCACACTTCGCGAAATTGAGGAGTCGTTCGAAGATCCTCTCGGCATCCGGCTGATACCTGATTCCGGGCGATTCGCCAACGAGTCGCGCGCGTTTTGCTTGGGACGAACCTTGACCGGTCGCGGCATTTTTAGCATTTATCGGTCGGATGGCAAGCACGTACGCGTCATCGGTTCGAGGCCGATGACGGAGGAAGAGGATTACTTCTACGACAGGAAGGTGTCGGAATGGACGTCGTAACGGAATGGGAAGAGATTCCGCAGTTTGCCTGCGAGCACGACGAGGCGAAGTTCTGGCTATTGCATCGGCTCGACCCGAAGCTGATGGAGCAGTCAATGGCGGGCGCGGACCAATCCGAATCGACGGCGATCACGCTGCGAATCGATCCGCGGATGCTGGCGCGGATCAAGCGGCTGGCGCGGTCGCGATACCTCAATTACCAGAGCATGATCAAGCAATGGATCAGCGAGCGGATGGAGCAGGAATTGCGCGACCGTGGAGGGCGGTGAATGGCCGCAAGCAGGGACGCTTGCGCCACCAATGGTAGTTAATCGATGAACGCGGAACAGGAAAACGATACGGCGGGGGTTAGAGGACGGAGGGCCGAGGGCGAGAAGCGGACGCGAGGGGTGCCGATGATGCACGTAGTAAATGGCTCCCCTTCCCCGGAGGCTTTCGGGGTGAACCTCTGGCACTCTTCCCCCGCCGGTTTTACACTGATCGAGATGCTGGCGACGCTGTTGATTATTGTGCTGCTGGCGGGGCTGATCATCGGCACGGCGAAGTACGCCAGCACGAAGGCGGCCACGTCGCGGGCGCAATCGGAAATTGCCGCGATGGAACTGGCCCTCGAGCAGTACAAGAATGATAACGGCGTTTATCCGGCGGCCGGAGCAGGCGCGCCCCGGGTTACTTCGGGGAACAACGGTTATCCGGGCTCGGCCGAGTGGAGCAACTCGGCGGTCCTGTATACGGCGCTGGCGACCGGCCCGAAAGTCTACTACACGTTCCGGCCCGACCAGATACGGCTAGTCCCGTCAACCACGTTTACCAATGTGATCGACCCGTTCGGCAACCCGTACAACTATTACAACTACCCTACGAATCTCGCGGTGTCCGCGGACCCCCTGCACTTTGCGAACAATACTTCCACGTTCGATCTGTGGTCGTACGGACCCAACGGGCGGAACGACGAAGGCACCAACGACGACATTACCAACTGGAGACGATGAGGACGAACATGAAGCCAAATCGGACAAATCGAAGACTAGTGCAGCGACACGATGGATTTGATGAGCGCCCCCTCACCCTCACCCTCTCCCCCCGAGGGGCGAGGGGATACTCCTCGTTGCGTCGCCGGTCCGCGTTCACGTTGATCGAGATACTCACCGTCGTCGCCATCATCGGCGTACTGGCGGCACTGCTGTTTCCCGCGATCAAGGGCGCCCTGCAAAAGGCGGAGGTCGCCCAGGCGCAAAATGACATCCAGAACATCCAGACCGCCGTGAAGATGTTCTATACCGAATACGGCAAATGGCCGAATCCGTGGCCCAGTAACGCCGGCTCAATCAACGACGTGTCTTACGGAGCGCTCTCCTCTGGCACCTACGGGCCCTCCACGGACGACGGGTACTATAAAAACTACTGGTTGATGAACGTCCTCCGTGCAATCCCGGACGTTGGGAGCATTGATTGCGGCAACGGCGGTACCGTGGGCAACTCTGTTCAGCCCACCCCGATAAATTCCCGCGGCATCGTCTTTATCACGATCCCCACAAAGAGCCTCAAGATCTGGGATAGCCAGCACGGCTACGCCGATTACGTCGATCCGTGGGGCAACCCGTATCAGATCACGTTGGACACGAGCTACGACAACATTTGCAGCAATTTGGCGGGAACCCTTGTTTCCAATCCTGGTGTCGCCACACCAGCCGGAACGCTCACATATGCCTACATAACCAACACCGTGGCGGTGTGGTCGTTTGGCCCGCTGGGCCCGAACGGAACTCACACAAAAGCGAGCGATTGGATTACGTCGTGGTACTGAATCGTCAACGACAGCGAAGTCGTCCCCGGGCTACTGGCTACTGGCTACTGGCTACTGGCTCGACCGGTTTCACGCTGGTCGAGTTGCTGGCGGTGCTGGTGATTGCCGGCATCGTGATCGCCTTCACGATCCCCGCCATCACGAACTTGAGCCGGTCCACGGCGCTGCCGGGCGCGATCCGACAGGTCGCCAATGAAGCAAGCCTAGCGCGGCAGTACGCCATCACCCACCGCGTGCAGGCTGCGGTACTGGTCAATACGAATATGACCGCGGTGACCGTCTCCACCAACGGTGTTCTGTTGGACAAGTGGAATTATCTCCCTGCGGGTACCATCGTGTATTTTAATCCCCCCTTCCCCCCATTCCTCAGTGGCGCTGTTGGAACGAATCTCGTGGCCTTTACCCCGACTGGCGGCACGACCTATCAGAACGAGATTGGCATCTGTGTGCGCGAGGGGGCGTATGAGAATATCGGAGGCGGTACGAACACGTACTATGGGATCACTTCCAATTCTGGCACGATCATGATCAATAATCTGCTCGGGAGAATCGCGATTCAGCGCCCATGAACTCAACGACCAGAATATTGGCAAGCACGGAGGCTCACCCCACCGGAGGCAGGGCAGGCGGGGCACGCGGCTCACAGAGCCGCGGCTACACCAATGGACGCCGGTCGGGCTTCAGCCTGATCGAGGTGGTGCTGGCGCTGGCCGTGTCGGCCCTCGGCTTGATGGTGATACTCGGGTTGCTGCCGCACGGTCTGGAGGCGAGCCGCAATGCCGCCGACAACACCGTTTCCGCGACGCTCGTTCACGACATCTTTGCCACGATCCGCACCAGCCCGTTCACCAGCATCACGAACATCGATTCCACGCTGGGGTTCAATCTGCATAGCCTGTCTGGTGCTACTCAGCCTATTAACTTGCAGACGTTTAATAACGTCGCCAACAGCAGCCTCGTGGTCTCGGGCTACTTCGACAAAGCGGGCTTTATCCCTGCAATGACGAATGCCGACTTCTATTACAAGGTCGTGCTTACGTTTCAACCGGAGTTGCCCGCGGGCACACCGATCAACACGCCGGCAGCGGTCTCGATCGTGACGGCGACGGTGGTCTGGCCGGCAAATTCAATGGCGCCGATCAATACGAATGTGTTCGTGACCAAGGTGGCCCAGTACAACCAATGAAATCGGCAAGAAACAGTGACAGGGGTGTTGTTCGGCGCAGGTCTCCTGACCGCGCCGCTCGGCTTGACCGCACGGCCTGCCTCAGTCAGACAGGCTGGGAGACCTTCGGTCCAAAACTGTGCGGGGTCGGGAGACCCTCGCACAACAGGGAAACTTCCGATATGCGCTGCGGACAGCTCCGTCGACGACACGCGAGCCTTCGGCGCACGCTACATCGTTCCTCCGGCTTCACCCTGATCGAATTGTTGGCCTCAATCAGCATCCTGGTGGTGATGAGTCTGCTGCTGTTTGCGGCGTTCGACCAGACGACGAAGGCGTGGCTGCAGGGCGAGAGCCGGGTCGAGACGTACACCAGCGCGCGGGCGGCGCTGGACTACATGTCGCGCGAGCTGTCGCAAGCGATGGTCAATTCCAACAGCCTGGAGTTTTTCGGGGTCACCAATGCGGTGGCGTTTATTGCGCCCTTGGGTAACAACTACGGCGGTGCTGTCGACCTGGCCGAGGTGGTGTATCGCCTCACCAACGCGAACGGAGTGATACCACCGTACACGCTGGTGCGCCGCTCTTCGGTTTATACCAATCCCCCGCCCAGCGACTGCTTGAATTATGCCACGACGCCGCCGTCAGCATGTGGCACTGCCGCATGGGACATTTACAATAACAATGTGACCTGGATGGAGACGTCCGATTCCAACCTCACCGCCGCGCTGGCCGAGAACGTCATCTCGTTGACCTTCACGTACGTCAGCGCGACCAATTATCCGTACGCCTACTGGAACTCGACAACCACGGCATCGGTCTGGAACAACGAATTCCCGAACCTCCTGTCGACTCTTTTTAATGCGGCAGATATCCGCGGTGATGCGAACTCGCAGGGAGAAGTGTATATGACAAACCGAGCCCCGGCGGGCGTGTACATCAACCTCGTCACGATCGACAGCCGTGCCGCGGCGCGGCTTAGTGCGGTCCCCTACCAGAGCACCGCCTGGTATACGATTGCGAACTCGGCCACGCAGAGTTTCACCACGTTTGTCGCGATACCGAACCAATGAAAAAGAGTTCCATGTCCATGAGCCATCAACCATTCCGCGTTCGGCGCAGGTCTCCCGACCGCGCCGAACCTCAGATGTCGTGCGGGGTCGGGAGACCCCCGCACAACGGTGGCGGGCGACAGAGCGAGTCCGGCGTCGCGCTGATCTTGACGCTGGCGATACTGGCGCTGGTGACGCTGCTGCTGATCGCATTTGTCGGCAGCATGCGCGTGGAGAACACGGCGTCGAAGAACTTCAACGAGCTGGTCAAAGCGCGCGAGCTGGCTCGTGCCGGCGTGGATGACGCCGTCGGCGCGATCCGCATGGCCGCGCCGGCCGGGTGGTCCAGCGCGTCGACCCTGACGAATTATGTGACCGCTCCGGGCGTGATCTATACAGAGGTCAACGGTACGTGGACGAGCAACTTGTTGTACACCTCGGTGAATACGGTTGATCCCAATCCCCTCCAGGCGAAGGTAGTGGATTTGAACACGAACGTGAATCCGATCACCGGGATAGTCTCCGGCACCTACAACGCCAACGCCGCGCCGATCACGGCCGGCTGGTCGAATGTCACCACCACGGTGAACGGAGTCAATCAGTTGGTCGGACGCTACGCCTACTGGGTGGATGACGAATCGGCCAAAGTGGACGTGAACGTGGCCGGGGCGCGCACTACTGATCTTCAGGGATACATGCCGGACGCGATTGATCTGCCGACTCTGGGGCTTCCGAGTGCTCTGACCACGTATGTGCAGGGGACCCGTCCGCTGGCCACGATTGAGAGCATGATGATGGCCACGCCCGGTGTCAGCGTCAGCACGTTCGCCAACAACCAGTTCTACATGACGACATATGCCACCTCGCCCGATGTCACGCCCTGGGGAGCCCCGCAGGTGTGGCTAGATTCGAACAATCTCGGGATTTCCGGCAGCACCCCGACGATGGCACAGAAGCAGAACGCTGTGAACACGATTGCGGCCGCGCTGCAGGACAGCAAGTTGAAAACCTGGTATGGGAAGACATTCGCGGACAAGTATCCGAGCGTACAACAGATCGCGGCCAACATCGTTGACTACATCAGCGCGGACAATACTCCCACGGATTCCTCAACCTCACCGACCGACACGACTCAACCGGCGTATCTGGGGCTAAAGGAGACGCCGTACCTCAACCAACTGGCCATTGCGAATGTGTTTTCGATAGCGGATAGCGGGGCGCTGTCGAACGGGCTGGAGTACGGCACGTTGACGATTTCCACCACCGCCAGCGCCCAACTTTGGTACTTGTACAACAACGCCCCCACCTGGACAGTGACGGCCAAGAACGGACCATGGGTGTTTTTCGCGGGCGCCCCTTCGGTGTCTCTTCAGGGGGGAGGGGGAATTAATCAAACCGTGAACTTCAACCCGGCGACCATAAGCACTGTGGGGCCGGGGGCCATCAAGTCCATGTCAGCTTCGACCTGGCAACTCCCTTTCATAACTTCGCCGGCGCAGTCCATCTTTGTGCCCGACGTGACGGTGCCGGTTGTCGTGTCGCCGGGTTCCGGGCCGATTACGGCCATCTTTTCGAGCCCGCAAGGGCGAATGGACTGGGCTCAAGCCAATGTGCCGGTGAGCAAAGCCAAAGTGACCGTCACGTTGGGTTCGGCCGGAACACTCACCTGGGCGCTCCAGTGCACGGATCCACGGATCAAGCCAAGTTTGTCAGGGAACTGGTCAACAATCCCGGCTTCGCAGCTCGGAAATCAGACTCTTCCCAGCGTGTCCGCCATGTCGCAGGGTAATGGCACCATCATTGGCGACGGCGACCCGTCCTGCCATACCGTTTCGGTGAGTCCTTTGCCCAATACGGGGACGTCGGGCCGCCAGCGGGGCGCGATGTACCCGAGCGAGCTGGCATACATTCATACGGGAATCCCGTGGCGGACGTTCTTTCTCGAGCCCGAGCCGTCTCAGGAGGTCGGTGCCGGAATGATTCCGGACTGGGTTGTGGTCGACCTGTTTACATCGGCAAGCAACGGCGTTGCCACGGGGCGGATGAACATCAACTCCCAGATCAATACGGCCGCTGGGATCCCGTCCACTTACCAACGCCTTGGGCCATTGGAGGCGTTGTTCGGCAGCACGTCCACGACCGAGCCGCAAGACATTTACAACTACAATGTTCATAACACGCCCGTGCCGACGACGGCGAAGTTTGCGCCATCCAGCTTGAGAGTTTTCACTACTGACGGTCAGGTCTGCGAGGTAAGTGGGCTTGCCGACGCCGGCTACGTCGGCGGCTATGGTAGTGCGGCGAAGGCGACGCGCGAGCTCGCGGCGCAGCAAGTCCTTAATATCGTCACGACCAAGTCCGACACATTTACGATCTGGTGCATCGCGCAGTCGGTGAAGAAGGTGGACAAGACGTCTGCCAATCTCGCGTATTTCACCCCCGGCGTCGATGTCGTCACGGGCGAGGCGAAGGTGCAAGCGATCGTCGAACGAACGGTGGACTACTCGACGGCGACGCCACAGGTCAAGTTCCACACGCTGTACTATCGGTATTATTATCAATGAGTTGAGAATGGCTGATGGGCGGAAGGCGGGGTGGTAAAAGGGTCTCGACAAATGGCGTGGAAGGCAGTAATATTGAGGTTTACAGGGAAGCGAGGTAGGGAATTCATGAGGGTTTTGTGCATCTTCGCAGCGATCATGTCATTGGCTCTGGCCGTTCCAACCCAACGAGCATCCGCAGCCACACTGACCCCGCTCTGGCAATTCGGTGGCGCGTCGGATGGCGCCCAACCGGAAGCGCCGTTGGTTCAGGGTCTTGACGGCAACTTGTACGGAACGACCTCGTCCGGCACGGGGCACGGTCTTGGCGCCGTGTTCCGAATCACGCCGGCGGGCGGACTAACCAACCTGTACGCGTTCACTGGCGGCAGTGATGGCGGCATTCCTTCCGCAGGCTTGATTCAAGGGAGCGACAGCAATTTCTACGGGACGACCTACTTTGGCGGCAACAACACCTGCGCATGCGGAACCGTCTTCGAGATGACCTCACAGGGAACGCTGACAACGCTGTGGCGATTTACTGGTGGCACCGACGGAAGCGAGCCGATAGCGAAGCTGGTACAGGGTTTCGACGGGAATTTTTACGGGACGGCATCCGGGGGCGGCACAGACGATTGGGGCACTGTGTTTCAGATCACGCCGCAGGGCACGCTGACCACGCTGTGGCAATTCAGCGGCGGCACCGATGGAGGCGGGCCGGAGGCGGGCCTGGTGCAGGGTGTTGACAGCAATTTTTACGGCACGACGTACGAAGGCGGCACCAACGCCGGTTTCGGCACCGTGTTCAAGATCACGCCGCAGGGGACCTTGACAACCTTGTACCGGTTTTCCGGTGGATCGGACGGCAGCGAGCCCGAGGCGGAACTGGCGCAGGGGGCCGACGGCAACTTTTACGGAACGACGTTTGCGGGCGGCCTCGGCGGTCGCGGTACCATCTTCAAAGTCAGCCCGTCGGGGACGTTCTCAAACGTGTATCGGTTCACCGGGGGCGGTGACGGTTCCGGCCCGGAAGCACCGTTGTATCTTGCAAGCGATGGCAATTTCTACGGGACGGCCGAGGCCGGCGGGACGAATGGCTTTGGCGCCGTGTTCGAGTTGACGTCTGCTGGCGCCCTCAGCAATCTCTGGCAGTTTGGCGGCAGCGACGGATCGTACCCGCTCGCGGGATTGATCCAGGGGAGCAGCGGTTTCTTTTACGGCACGACATACGGCGGCGGAACGAACGCGGACGGCAGTATATTCAAGCTCTCGACGACTTCGTTGAGCGGATGCGATACGAACTTTGTGCCGCAGATCAGCGCGATCCAGATCATCGGGACGAACGTGGTCATTACGCTGCCGACGGAGGTGTGCCAGACGTATCAACTGCAGTACACCGAGTTGATGGTCCCCGCGAGCTGGAACAATACCGGCAGCGCGATGGCCGGTACGGGCAGCGCCATTCAGTTGACGGATGTGGGCGGCGGAACGCATACGCAGCGGTTTTATCGGGTGCAGATCACGAACGGGAGTGTGTCGAGCCAGGCCGCGCCGCAGATCAGCTCGATCCAGATGGTCGGCTCGGACATCGTCATCGCGATCAACGCGCTGGCCGAGGACAAGTACCAATTGCAGTACAGCGACAGCATGCTTCCAGTCTCTTGGAACAATATCGGCGGTCCGATCAGCGGCGTGAGCGGCAACTTGCAATGGACCAACACGAACGCGGGGCTCCAGCCGCAGCGGTTCTACCAGGTCATGGTCACGATACCGCAGTGAGCGGCGGGCGAAGCGGGTTGACCTGTCGGGCGGGGGTGTGAGACTCTGCGGGGCATGGTGCGCATTCCCTTGGAGGATAATCTCGGCGACATCATCGGCAAGGCGCAACGCGGGTTGCGGCTCGCCGACTCCCAACTCGCCGACCGCGCCGGTCTCCCACTTGCCCAGCTCCGTGAGTTGAAGTCCGGTTCCATAAACGAGTCCGCGCTTCGCCAACTGGCCGCGGCGCTCCATCTCGGCGCGGACGCGCTTGTCGCCAGCGCGAAAGCGTCCTGGCGTCCGCGCGATCAGGAGGCGCTGGACGGGTTGGCCGCATTCACCACGCCGTTTGATGATATGACCGTGAACGCTTACGTGGTGTTTGACCCCGAGACGCGGCGGGCGGCGGCGTTCGACACGGGCGCCGATGCCGATCCGCTGTTAAGATTCCTCCGCGAGAAAGGGCTGAAGCTGGAGTTGGTTTTGTTGACGCACACCCACACCGACCACGTCTACGAACTGGACCGGCTCGTGGACGGTACGGGAGGGAAGGCCTGGGTGAGCGAGCGCGAGCCGCTCTCCGGTGCCGAGCCGTTCGCCGATGGCCGCGAATTCGCCCTGGGCAAACTCAAGATCGCCACGCGCCGCACCAGCGGCCACGCGCAGGGCGGCACGACGTTCGTCGTGACCGGCTTGGCGAGGCAACTCGCCATCGTCGGCGACGCGCTGTTCGCCGGCTCGATGGGCGGCGGCCTGGTCAGCTACGACGAAGCTCTCCGCACGAACCGCGCGAGCATCTTCACGCTGCCCGATGATACGATCATCTGTCCCGGCCACGGCCCGCTCACCACCGTCGGCGAAGAGAAACGGCACAACCCGTTCTTTCCCGAGTTCCAGCAGCAGGCGGCACAGCACCAACAGCAATGAAGATCATCCGCTACCAGGACTCCCGCGGCGCCATCCATCATGCCGCCCAGCAACCCGACGGCTCCGCGCGCCGCATTCAGGGCGACCTCTACTGCGATTATCACGTGACTAGCGAGCCCGCCGAGGTGAAGAAGCTGCTCGCGCCGGTCGCGCCGGTCGCGTTCCTCTGCATCGGCCTCAACTACCGCCAGCACGCCGCCGAGACCAACGCGAAGATTCCGTCGTTTCCCGTCCTGTTCATGAAATCGCCGGGTGCGGTGCAGAATCCCGGCGACCCGATCCTGCTTCCGACCCGCTTGAAAAGCGCCGAGGTGGATTACGAATGCGAATTGGCCGTCGTCATCGGCCGGCGCTGCAAGAACGTTGCGAAAGCTGACGCCCTCCGCCACGTTCTCGGCTACACCTGCGCCAACGACGTGAGCGCGCGCGATTGGCAGAAACAATTCGGCGGCAGCCAGTGGTGCCGCGGCAAGACGTTCGACACGTTCGCCCCTCTCGGCCCGTGCCTTGTCACCCCCGATGAGATTCCCGATCCCAATAACTTGCGCATCCGCACGGTGCTGAATGACGCCGTGATGCAGGACTGCAACACCAGCGACATGATTTTCGACGTGGCCACGCTGATCGAGTTTCTCAGCGGCAGCACCACGTTGCTGCCCGGCACCGTCATCCTGACCGGCACGCCCCACGGGGTCGGCATGGCGCGCAACCCGCCCGTCTGGCTCAAGCCCGGTGACACCGTGACCGTGGAAATCGAAAGCATCGGCCGCCTGACCAACCCCGTGCGAGCAGAGGCCTGACCGATTCGTCAAGGGGAATAGCTGGCGGCCCCAACGGGATTCGAACCCGTGTACCCAGATTGAGAATCTGATGTCCTAGGCCTCTAGACGATGGGGCCGTCGAGGTCAGAAAATCACGGAGAGTCTACCGACATGCACCGCAAAATCAAGCGCTTTGCGGCAGGACGGACGGTCCAGCCTCTGAAACCTCGTCATTACGGGCCGACTTGCGGCACCCAACCGCCAAACCAAGTCCCCAGATCCCGCACCGCAGCCGCCTCATCGGCGGTCAACTGACGCGACCAACTTGGCCGCTGGCTGACGTCGATGAGATTTGTGCCGGTCAGGTCGGTGCTTTGATACTCCCAGAACCGTAGGTTGGCCGGGGACGATGACCCATCAAGGTACCAGCCGACCGGGTTGATATTGGTGCTCATCATGCAATTGATGTAAACGGTCTGACTGGCCGGCGCGCTGTCCTTGCTGTTGTTGCGTGCCAGATATTGCGTGTTGAACGCGCCACCGGCTCCGGTGAGCTGGCAGTCCACAAACGCCAGCCCGTTGTTGGTCGCGCTGTTGCGCGGCTGACAGATGTAGCCGTTGGGACTACTCCCCCGGTAGATCGATCGAATTTCGCAGTTGTTGAAATAAGCCGTGCCCGATCCCCAAACATAATCGACGTTGCCCTGCACGAGGCTGTCGCTGAAATATGCCTGGTCGCCGTCGTTGCTGACCATGATCGTGTCCTGCAGACTGTCGAGTTCCCCGTTCCAAAAGATGAACCGCAGGCCCGCGACTTTCAGCGCTTCCGCCTGCGAGCCGCCCTGGGGAGTGCTGTTGACCAGTTTCAGGTTCTTCATCGTGATATCGTTGCCCAGCGTGTAGAACATCGAGCGCAACGGGGACGTGCTGTTCAGGTTTTCGTTGTTGGCGTAGATGATGACGGTTTGGGTCCGGTCCTGGCCGAGAAACGTGAGGTTGTTGCGGCCGTTGTTGCGGACAATTTCGCGGTAAACGCCGTTCTGGATGCGGATGGTTCTCGGCGTCGTGTTCCCGGATGGCACAGAATCGATCGCGCCCTGCACGGTGCAGAAATCGCCGCTGCCGTCCGCGGCCACCACGATGTTGGTCGCGTCGGACGACGGTGGGGCCGCCTTGGTGGTGAAGCCCCAGGAATTCGTGCCGCTGACGCCGGTCCAGGAACTCACGCCTTGAAACACCGCGTTGTCGATGGTGACGTAATAGCTCTGCCCGTAGGCCAGGCTGGCGTGCAGGGAAATGAATGCGGTGTTGCCTTCGATCAGGACCGGATAATAATGCAGGCTCGTTCCCCCAAATGTCTTGGTTTGAGACGACAGGGAAAGATCGATGGTGTCCGCCGGCGTCCCCGGGCTCGAGGCGTTGTAGATGCGGACCTGGCCGGACGTCCCCAGCGTGGGCGCGCTGTCAAACGTGAGCTCGAGCGGCGTATCGACACAAATATTTGCCGCGCCATTGAGTGGGAAGAGATTGGTGGCGCCACCGCTGGCGACGGTCAACATGGCGACGGCGCTGGTCGCCGCGCCGAGACTGTTGGTCACCACAACGGAATAGCCGCCGGTGTCGCTGGTCTGTACGCTGTTGAGGATCAACGCGGCATTGGTGGCGTTGGCCAGCGGCGTGTTGGTATTGAAGTACCATTGATAATACAGCGGCGCGCAGCCGCTCACTCCGACCTGGAAAGTGGCCGCGCGGCCTTCGACGACCGTCTGGCTCTGCGGCTGACTGGTGATGAATGGCGCCGTGTTCGAATTGCCGACTTCAATGCTATAGAACCGCTGCAGATCGATGGGGGAAACCGGATTCGTGCAGTCAAAGTTGCCGGTGGCGTCGAACTGATACGCCGCCAGGGGCAGCCAGTTGGTTACGCTCGTGCTCAGGTCGGTCGACGTGAGCACCTGATAAACGCCGGCGGGGGCGCCGCCCGTACCGCGCAACACACACGCGTCGGAGCTTAAGAACACCTGTGTGATCACCGGATTCGAAACCGCCGGGGGAATCGGCGTCCCGCCGCTGGTCGGCGTTACGTCGGCCCAGTTGGTGCCCACGCGGAGTTCGTCAATCCACAATGTCTGCGATGCCGCGTGATTCAGGAAGATGTAATTGATCGTCGTCGCGTCGCTGGAACTGGTGGTTCCGGAGGTCAGAGTGGCACCAGGAACGCTGCCGTTGTCCCCCATGGAGATCGGATCGACCCAAAGGTCCACCTGGTCGTTGCCGGTGAGAAACGAGTAGCGAGCCACGATGAAGTGAGTGCCCGAACTCAAATTCGTACTCGCCGACGGAGTGGACACCTTCTTGCCCAGCCCAATGCTGTTGCCGTTCAGAAAAATGCCCAGCTCCGGCGAACTGGTGGCGGAATTGCCATTGCGCAGGTAAATGAACGCCTTGACCGTGCTTGGGGCCGTCTGGATGTTCAGCAGGAACGAGCAGTACACCGTCCCGCTCGTCTGCGCCGAGAACGGCGCGGCTTTCTTCTTGAACGTGCCGCCGGTAAAGATCACGCCACTGCCAGTGATCCCGTCCAACGATGAATTCGTCAACGCGGCGGAGCTGTTGACCATGATGGAGCTGCTGGGACTGTCCCCACCCGTCCACACCCCGTCTCCAATCCCCGACGATCCCAGGCTTCCGTTATTGTAGGCGAAGTGTTCGACCAACAGTTGAGCCTGTGCGCTCTGTACGACAAGGGCACCGGCGATAAGAGGAATCCAAATCTTTTTCACAGGTCACCTCGTTCGGTGATTGATGATGGCAACGTCATGGCGCATACCGGCCAACGCCGATCAGCGGAAGGAACACGAACGGCAAAACAGACAATCCGCACCCATCGCCCGCCATTCCTACCCTCACCCTGAATTAAAACAACTGCTCAGTTCCTAGCAGTTTGTTGCCATTCAAGTCAATTCAGTTCGGACGCCCGAACCGAGCGGACTCAGGCAGCGACGCGTTAAGCCAGGCCAGAGCCTCATCGGACTCGAGACGGCTGTGCTTCCGTGACTCGAGAGTCAAGTCCTGCGGCGCAACCGCGCCAGCCGCTTCTCGTGGATCCCGTCAAACTTCCTGTTCGACAAAACCGCCACTACGTCGTGCTCGTGCGGACTCGGCAGCAGCCGATTCACAATCTCATCCGCGCTCGGCGAGCATTCCGCCACTCGACCTGACTTGAGGAAACCAACCCGATACGGACAACCAAGGCGTCCGAATCCCGACGATCTTGTCTCTCTCCGCGGTTCACTTTATCATGGGCGCGATGACGAGAGCCCCTGAAGCGAGGTCCCCGTGGCGGCAATGGGTAGCCGTGGGGGCGGCGTGCGCACTGGTCATGGGCGTGTACGCGTATACGGCCCACTCGGGCTTTGTCGTGCAATCGAGTCTGAATCCGGCTGACAGCTATTACAATTTACTGGTGCAGGGCTTTCGCGCCGGCCAACTCAACCTGAAGACCGACGTGCCGCCGGGACTTGCGCAACTGGCCAACCCTTACGATCCGGTTGCCCACGATCCCTATCGGGTGTTGGACATGAGCTATTACAGGGGCAAGCTGTACCTCTATTTCGGCGTCACACCCGTCGTGTTGCTTTTCTGGCCTTATGCGGTGACGACCGGCAATTATCTGCTTCAGAAGGACGCCGCCGTGGCTTTTTGCGTTGTCGGTTTCTTGGCCAGCGTAGGCCTGTTGTGTGCGGTGTGGCGGCGCCACTTTGCCGAAGTCAGCGTTTGGGTGGTAGCTGCGGGTGCGCTGGCCCTCGGCTTGGTCACCTGCGCGCCGTCGCTTCTGGCGCGGTCCGATGTTTGGGAGGTGTCCATCGGCTGTGGGTATGCGTTCACGATGCTGGCCCTGGCAGGGATTTGGAAGGCGTTGCATGACCGAGAGCGGCGGTGCTGGTGGCTGGCGACGGCCAGCTTGGCCTACGGGCTGGCGGTGGGGGCGCGCCCCTCCCTGTTGTTCGGGGCGGCGGCCCTGCTGCTGCCGGTGGTTCATGCGTGGCGCGAGCGGCAGCGTGTTTGGACGCCGCTGATCGCGGCAATCGGTCCCATCGCTCTCATCGGGCTGGGACTGATGGTTTACAATGCGTTGCGGTTCGACAATCCCTTCGAGTTCGGCTACCGCTACGGGCTGTTTCTGGACCGGCTAAACACGGACCCGGTGTTCAGTTGGCGGTATCTGTGGTTCCACTTCAGGGTCTATTTTCTGGAGCCGGCGCGCTGGAGCGGACGGTTTCCCTTCGTGCGCGGCATCACCGTGCCTCCACTGCCGGCGGGCCATGGAATGCCGGAGCATCCCTTTGGCGTCTTGACCAACATTCCCATCGTCTGGCTGGCACTGGCGGTGCCGCTGGCGTGGCGCTGCCGCCCGGCGGACACGCGTTCCACCTTGTTCGAATTTCTGGCGGCCGTCGCCATCCTTTTCGGGACAAGCGCACTGACGTTGAGTCTCTATTTCTCGGCGAGCATCCGCTATGAGTTTGAGTTTCTGTCCGCCCTGGTGTTGCTGGCAGTGATTGGCATCCTGAGCTTGGAGCGAACCTTGGTTCACCAGCGGCTCCGGCGGAATGCGATGCGCTGGGGTTGGAGTCTGCTGCTGGGGTTTTCGGTGGCGTTCAACTTGTTCGCGAGCGTCGAGCGATGTGCCGAGTCGGTCAACAATCTGGGGAGGGCACTATACGAGGCCGGCCGGATCCGGGAGGCGATGGCACGCTTCGAGCAGGCGCTGCGTCTCACGCCCGATTTCGCCGAGGTGCATAACGGCCTGGGGCTTGCCTTGATGGCTCAGGGCCGGGTGCGGGAGGCAATCGGCCACTTCGAGCAGGCACTGCGTCTCACGCCCGATTTCGCCGAGGCGCACTACAACCTGGGGATCGCCATGGTCGGACAAGGCCGGCTGCAGGAGGCTATCGGCCAGTTCGAGCAGGCGGTGAGCCTCAAACCTGATTTCGCCGACGCGCATAACGACCTGGGATTTGCCCTGATGAGTCAGGGCCGGCTGCAGGGGGCGATGAGCCACTTCGAGCAGGCACTGCGTCTCAAACCCGATCTCGCCGAGGCGCACTATAACCTGGGGCTTGCCCTGGTCGGACAAGGCCGGCTGCAAGACGCGATCGCACAGTGGGAACAGGCCCTGCGGATCAAGCCGGATTTGGCCAAGGCGCATTACAACTTGGGCGTGGCGTTGTACCAACTGGGCCGGAAACAAGAGGCGATTGGCCATTGGGAACAGGCTCTGCGGATCAAGCCGGATTACACCGAGGCCCGAAGCAACCTGGAGCGGGCACGGGCGGCTCGGTGATTTCCATGCTCTGACCACACCCCGCCGCAGCATTAGCCGGTCACGTCTGCCCGCCGCAATCGCTCCAGCAGCTTGTCGTGGATCCCGTCAAACTTCCCGTTCGAAAACACCGCCACCACGTCGCGCTCGTGCAGATTCGGCACCAGCCGATTCACGATCTCATCCGCGCTCGGCGAATACTCCGCCATCCGACCCCGGCTCCGCAGCCGCTCAATGATCGCCTCGGGATTCAGCCGCTCGCCCTCGCTGAGTTCCTGCAACCGGTCCACCCGCGCGATGTACACGCCGTCCGCCAGCGACAACGACTCCGCCAGCTCGCGTTGAAACACGTTCCGCCGCGTCGTGTTGCTCCGCGGCTCGAACAGCGCCCACAGCCGCCGTTGCGGATACTTCTGCCGAATCGCGCGGATCGTCTCGGCAATCGCCGTCGGATGATGCGCAAAATCATCGAGCACCGTCACGCCCGCCGCTTCCCCGCGCACTTCCATCCGCCGCTTGATCCCCGTAAACGTCCCGAACCCGATCTGAATCTGCTCGCGCGACAACCCCAGCTCCATCGCGCTCACCGCCACCGCCGCCGCATTGCGTCGATTGTGCTCGCCCGCCAGCGGCAGCGCGAAACCATCCGCGTCGGTCTTCGTGAAGAATCTTACCCGGCACGGCGCGTTCGCCAGCACGTCCCGCACATTCGCGTCGTCGCCGTTGGCCACGATCAGCCCGCACCGCGGCACGATCGCCACAAGCTGCCGGAACGCCCGCTTCACGTCCGCTAAATCGCGGAAAATATCGGCGTGATCGAACTCGATGTTGTTGAGGATCACCGTCCCCGGCTCGTAGTGCACGAACTTGCTCCGCTTGTCGAAAAACGCCGTGTCGTACTCGTCTCCCTCGATGATGAAAAACCGCTTTCGGACCGCCGCGCGTTCCGTCTCCTCGCCCCTCCGGGGGAGAGGATCAAGGTGAGGGGGCATCTTCCCCGCCCGCGCGCCGCATCCAAAATTGTTCGGCATCCCGCCAATCAGAAATCCAGGTGAAAGCCCGGCCGATTCCATCACCCACGCCAGCAGCGATGTGGTCGTCGTCTTCCCGTGCGTGCCGGCGATCACCACCGAGTGCCGGCCCCGCAGAAAACAATCCCGCACCAACTCCGGCAACGAACAGAAATTCAGCCGCTCATCCAGCGCCCGCTCGACCTCGGGATTCCCGCGCTTCATCGCGTTGCCGATCACGATCAAATCGGGCCGATGGTCCAGGTTCGCCTCGCGAAACCCCGACATGATGCGAATCCCGCGCGATTCCAGAAAGGTCGACATCGGCGGATAGACGTTCTCGTCGCTGCCGGTCACATGGTGGCCGAGTTCGCGGCACATCGCCGCGACGTTCGCCATCGCGGTCCCGCAAACACCCACGAAATGGATGCTGTTGACCTCCTCCTTCAACATCACTTAAGGTTCCCCACAGCCCTTGTAGCAGACATGGCCAACGTAATCAAGATTTCTGATTTTGCCCTCGCCGCCACGCTCGAATGCGGCCAGGCGTTCCGCTGGCACCGCCACGCTGATGGCTGGTTCACCGGCATCGTCGGCCACCAAGTCTGGCGACTGCGACAGATCGACGACGCATTGGAGTGGAATTGTAGCCGCGAAACCGAGTCCGACGAGACGCGACTTCTGCGCTCCGCTGTCGCAACTTTTTCGCGGCAGAACCCGGCCGGCCGGATCCGCGAATACGATTCGCGGCTACAAAAGTACCTCTCGCTCGATCTCTCTCTCTCCGACATCTTTGCCACCTTCCCCGACGACCCGCACCTCCGCCAGGCCGCTCGCGATCACGCCGGCCTCCGCGTACTCCGCCAGGAACCCTGGGAATGCCTCGCCTCGTTCATCGCCAGCTCCTCCAAACAGATCGTCCAGATTCGCCAGATCGTCGGCCTGCTCGCCGAGCGCTTCGGCGAGCCCATCGACGCCGAGCATCACGCTTTCCCGACCGTTGCCGCCATCGCCCGCGCGTCCCACCAGCAACTCTGGGACTGCAAACTTGGCTTCCGCGCCAAGAACCTCCTCGCCGCCGCCCGCATGATCGACAGCGGCCAACTCGATCTCCACGCGCTCCCATCGATGGACTACGACCGCGCGCTGGAAGAATTGATGAACCTGCCCGGCGTCGGCGAGAAGATCGCCAACTGCGTCCTGCTGTTCTCCTGCGGATTCCATCACGCCTTCCCCATCGACGTCTGGATTGAGCGCGCCCTCCGCCGCATCTATTTCCCCGGCAAACAACGCGTCACCGCCCGCGAACTTCGCGACTTCACCCGCTCCCACTTCGGCCCCTACGCCGGCTGGGCCCAGCAATACCTCTTCTTCAACGAACGCTCCATAGTGGCGCGGGCGTCCCGCCTGTCATAGTGGGGTGGGCGGCCCGCCCGCCTGAGCTGCATAGGCGTCTCGCCTGTTCGGGCCAAATTCTACCTCATCTCAGAACCGCTTCCGGCTCCGTCTCCCCCTCCGAAATCGACTCCGCTGCACGCACCGCCGCATCTTCCGTCTCAAACTTCTTCGTCTTGTGCGTCAGATAATCCATAGGGAAATTGCCCTCCACCACGCTGACCGTCGCCCCGCCAAACCCATCCGCCTCCACGACAACCTCCTCCGCGTCGCAAGAGGTCAACGGCTCGCAGTACACCATTTCTCCCGGCGCACTCAACCCGAGTTTCTTCCGAAGCGCGTCCACTTCCGCCTGCAACTCCCTCAGCCTCCCAATCTCCGCATTCGCTTTCATAGTGGCTTAACGTTATAGCATCTGATTCCCCGGCCGCCAGCAAGCAGTTGTTGGTAGGGACGGCTCGCCGAGCCGTCCGTGCTTCGTCCGTCCCCGTGGAGGGCGAGGCTCCCGCCGAGCCACGGTCCTCTCATCGATGTCATTCCGAGCTTGTCGAGGAATCTCAGCCCGTAGCGCTTCTTGGGTACGCTTAAATGCCGATTCCGGCTTACACCCGGCGCGTCTACTGGCGCATTGACGACAAGAAGCCCTCGCTTTAGATTCTGAGGCGATAGACTTGGTAATTACATGACGCAACAAGCGCATCCGCCAATGTTCAACCGGTATGTATACGAACGTCTAGCCGGTATCCAAGACATGCTGATTGCGGCACACAAAGGAGGCGGGGCTTTGTCGTCGGCGACAAAAGGCGGCGAGAGAGAGCATTTCATCGACTCATTTCTCTCACAAGTGCTGCCGCCTCCATACCGATTCGGCAGCGGCGATGCAACCGACCAAAACGGAAACAAGAGCGGCCAACTTGACGTAGTAGTTGAGTACCCCTTTCTTCCCAGCCTTCCACTTGTTGGAGGCACAAACCGTCTTTATTTGGCCGAAGGGATTGCAGCAGTGATTGAGGTGAAATCTGACCTGTCTGGCCAATGGAAAGAGGTTTTGGGCACGGCTGAAAGGCTCTCGGCTCTGACGAGGGAATTCGGGATCATGTCGGTGAGGGGCGTGGAGCCTTCAACAAGAATACCGCTTTATGCCGTTGGCTACACTGGTTGGAAAACAATAGATACCGTGCGAGAACGCCTAAAGGACGGGGCCGTTCAAGGAATACTCGTAATCGACTCAGGCATCTTCGTTGGCAAGGAAGAGCGGTTCCAAGCCGATCAAAGCCCGTGGTCTCTTTGGGGACTAATTTGCGGGTTACACCACGCCACAAGTTCGGTTAGATCCACAACAGCCCACCCGATCGGTTACTTTGTCAGGGTGCATGATTCGGTTTCGATAATCTTTCGGGACAAGCCGCCCAAAGGGTAATGGGCTCACCCCACCACTCCACCACTCCATCACTCCAATTTCCCAACTCCCCTTCCCCCTCTTCCCCCCTCTCACCCCAAAGTCTTCATATCAATCACGAACCGGTACTTCACGTCGCTCTTGACCAGCCGGTCATAGGCTTCGTTGATCTTCTGGATCGGGATCAGTTCGATGTCCGACGTGATGCCGTGTTCGCCGCAGAAATCCAGCATGTCCTGCGTCTCCCGTATCCCGCCGATACACGACCCCGCCAACCGCCGCCGCCGCCCGATGATGCTGAACGGTTCGACCGCCAGCGGTTGCGTGGGCACACCCACCAGCGTCAGCGTGGCGTCGTGCTTCAGCAGCTCCAGGTACGGATTCACGTCGTGCGGCGCGGCCACGGTGTCGAGGATGAAATCGAAACTGTTCGCGTGCTTCTTCATCTCGGCCTCGCTCGTCGACAGCACCACGTCCTTCGCGCCGAGCCGAATCGCGTCCTTCGACTTGCCGGGCGTTCGCGTAAACAACACCACCCGCGCGCCGAACGCATTCGCCAGTTTCACCGCCATGTGACCCAGCCCGCCGAGCCCGACCACGCCGACCTTCCGCCCCTTCCCCGCCTTCCAGCGCCGCAACGGCGAATACGTCGTGATCCCCGCGCACAGCAACGGCGCCGACGCCGCCAGGTCGAGCCCCTTCGGCAACCGCAACGCATACGCCTGATCCACGACGATCGCGGTCGAGTAGCCGCCATACGTCATCCCGCCGTGTTTCTTGTCCTCGCTGTTGTACGTCCACACGGGGCCGACATCGCAAAGCTGTTCCTCACCGGACTTGCACGGCTCGCACTGGCGGCACGAATCCACCATGCACCCCACCGCCGCCAGATCGCCCTCCTTGAACTTCTTCACCTTCGATCCCTTTTTCGTCACGCGCCCGACAATTTCATGCCCGGGCACGCACGGGAACGTCGTGCCCTTCCATTCGTTGCGCGCCTGATGCACGTCGGTGTGGCACACGCCGCAGTACTGGATTTGGATTTCGATCTCTTCCGCCTCGGGATCGCGATGATGAAATGAAAACGGAACCAGCGGCGTCGTCGCACTCATCGCCGCATAAGCCTTCGTGTTGTTTTGCATGATCAACCTCCTCCTGTAGAAAAACTCGCCGACCCGAATCTACGACAAAACCGCCGATTGTCCAATCACTCCGTCAGCCCGTCGAAAAAACACTCGCCCACTGAAGGCAGTGGGCCTACAACACCCTCTGATTTCCGAGAAAATATTGTAGGCCGCGTGCCCTCACGCGGCGGTCGTGGACGTTCTTCAACGAGCCGCTAGTAAAGATGACTGTCGCGCTCACTCCGGCGGGTTCGTATCCGCCGGCGGCGGGGCCGTCTTCGCATCCGGCACGCGCCGTATTCGCACGGCCATGTACGGCTTGCCCGGCAACGGCACGGCGCGCCCGGTCGCATCCACGTAATGATAATTGTCCTTCTTCTTGGTGACGAATTCGCCATCCAGCGGCGTCACGGTCATGTTCCATGTGTCGAGCACGTCCACCTTGAATCGCATCCCGTCCTTGATGCGGTCCTTGTACAACTCGAATGGCCACGAGGTCGGCGTCTCCTTGCCGAGATACAGCAGATAATACTCGCCGAGCTGCCCGCCCATGTTCGAGTCCTGCCACTTGTCGATCGGCTCGAGCCCCTCCGCCGGACTCTCGGCCAACACTTGCTTCAAAAACGCCAGCCGCGCCGGGCTTTGTCCGTGCAACTTCCCGCCTTCCGACGTCCACGAGATATGGTCGGGGCTCGAGAACGTCTCGCCGTGCGTCACATACGTCCCCGCGATCGTCGCTTCCCAGAATCGGAACACCAGCTCCTCGCCCGACAATTGTCCCCAGCGCCGCGCGATGTTGCCCTCGTATTTCACCTCGTCGAACACGACCGGCTTGCGATACACGTCGCGATACAGCATCGCCCGCTCGTTGTCCTCGACCGCCGCGCCGTTCTGGATGCTGGCGTGCGTGACCCACGGCTTGGTGTTGTTGTAGATGTAAAACCCGTTGTGGATCGACCGCAGATGCGCGTACGGGTCTGCCTCCTGCACGATCCGAAACAGCCGGTCCCAATCCCTCTCCGTCTTGTTCTTGTTGAAATCGTACTCGTTCGAGAGCGACCACCAGACGTTGCGATACGCCCCCAGCCGCGCCACCATGTACCGCACATACCGGTCGTCCACGTCCGCCTTCATGCGGTCGAATCCCCACCGCCCCTTGTCGTACGGATCGAACAGAATCAGGTCCGCTTCGATGCCGCGGTCGCGCAGGTCGCCAATCCGTTTCTCCAGATGCTGGAAGAATCTCGGATCGAATCGCGTGTAGTCCCACGTCTTCGGCGGCGTGCCTTCAAACGGATACAGCGCCAGCTCGTTGGTGTTCCCCTCCTGATGCTTGGGAAACACGCACAGCCGCACCTTGTTGAACGGCGCCGCCGCCAGACTCGCCAGCGTCTCGTCCTCGATCGAGTCGACCATGTGCGTCAGGTTGTAGCAGGTCGTGCCGATCGGACGGAACGGCGTGCCGTCTGCATACGCAAAATGATACACGTGCGCCACGCGCACTGGGCCATGGTTCTGTGCCGACGGCGCGCTGACGACGAAGTCGCCGCTTTGGCCGTTCAGTTCCGGGACATTGCTGTGGGTTACATAGTGAACGTGCCCCTGCTCTTGGGGCATGAATCGCAGGCGATACTCACCGCCGCCATCATAAAAACCATTCACCTCGACGTTTGTGTCGCCCCACGAAAATTGTCCCGAGAATTGCACATCGAGAAACGGGTTTTCATTCGTCGGGCCATGCCACGACGCCTCGAATATCCCCCATTGCTCGATGCCGACAACCTTGGCTGACACGGAGAAGGAGGTGATTTGGAGTCCAATGAGATAAATCCCAACGCGAATTGAATCAATCCGGAGCATAGCGAAACCAGACGCTACCATTTCATCGTGGGAATTAACAGCCCTTCTTGCCGTCTACTGTTTCTCAATGATGGCGATGTGTTGCTGAATCGCGCTGCGCAGTGCCGCCTGCCGGTCCGTCGTCGCCGCCAACGCCGCTACGAATGCCGCCCGCGCTTCCGGCCGTTTGCCCTGCTTCAGATAGATCGTCCCGAGCGTGTCGAGAAAATACGCCTTGCGGCCGGGCAACGCCGTCGCCGCCCGCTGACAAAGCGCCACGGCCTCATCCAGTTTCTCCCCCATCTCGCAATATGTGTAGGCGAGATTGTTCACCGCGTCGGCATTTTGCGGGTCGAGCTCGACCGCGCGCGCAAACGCCCCCGCCGCGTCGCCAAGCCGGTGCTGCTTCAGAAGTGCATTGCCGAGATTCATCCGGAAATACGAGTTTTCCGGCAGCATCTCCGCCGCCGCGCCGTACTGCTGGGCTGCGTTCTCAAATTCCCCCGCCCGCTCCAGAAATACGCCGAGATCGTTGTGCTCCGCCGCCGACAAATGCCACGTTGCCTTCTCCGGCGGACACACCAGCATCGTCCAGTTGCCCGCGCGGTCCCAATACCGCCGGAAATCCTCGAACCGCATCTCGAACCGCGCCCGCGCATCGGAGTGCACCGTCACCACCTGCCGAAAATTGTCCCAGCCCAGCACCACGAAATAATGCGGATGCTCCCCGAATCGCCCCAGCACCAGCAGCGGCACGCCCGCCGCCAGTTTCTCCTGCAGATCGTCGACCGACCCGTGATATTGCCGCACCCACAAATGAAACCGCCGCGCGTACTCGCCCAGCTCACTCGTCACCGTCCCGCCGATATCGGGCAGATAAATCGCGCCGGCAATTTCATCTTGCGTCACCGGATGGCCGTAGTAATTGGCCAGCATCGCCAGCGCCGCCGGGCCGCAGTAGTTCGCCTTCTGCGCGACGAACGGAACATTGAGGACACCCTCGCCGGCCAGCGTGACGCGCGGAATGAAAATGGACGCGCAGACCAACGGCAGAATCGCGGCGCGCATCAGCCGATGCGAAACCGGATGTCGCGCACGGCCTTCTTGCCGACGCGCTGCTGGACTTTCTGCAACAGGAGCGGTTTGTGGTACCGCGAGAGTTCCTGCAGCCAGACCGGATGATCGACCGCCACCACCAGCAGCCCGTTGCGCAAGCTGACCGGTTGGGCGTGGTGCGCGACCTCGGTGCCAACGATCTCGGACCACAGAAAGAACACCTGCGATTGCCGCAGCCGCTCTTCGAGCCCCAGCTTCCTCATCACGTCCGGGACGAGCTGGCTGGCGGGACTGCCCGTGGGCACGCGCGGGGCCGGGCCGAACGGCTGCCATTCGCGGAGCACCTGCTCTCGCAGCGCAGGCGTCATCAGGCCGGGGTCTGCGGAGAGGGTTGCGCGGGGGTGGCCGCGCCGACCTGCGCGCCGTCATTGCCAATCGCCTCGACCGGACAACCCTCCATCGCTTCCTTGCACAGGGCTTCCTCGTCCGGCGATACCGGCTGCTTGAACACGAAACTGTAGCCGCCATCTTCATTGCGCGTGAAATTCTCCGGCGCGGTCTCGCGGCACAGATCACAATCGATGCACTGGTCGTCCACATAGAACTTGCCCAGCACGTTGTCGGAATAGCGATTGGTAAACGCTGCCATGTATCCCCCACTCTCCGTGACCGCACAGCAGTATACCGAACCCGCGCGCGGTTTCAACAGCATTCTTGGCCCGCAACGTCGAAAACCACGACCACTCGCGTTCAGGCTTGAAATCGCAGGATCGCCCCCACGCGGCCGGCGTCACGCAATGCGGTCGCGCCGCGGACGTGCTCGATCTGGCAGTTCGTTCGCCACGCCAACTCGATGGCCTCGTCCACGATGTCGGGGCATGGTTCGAGCGGCTGGCGGCAGCGCGGACATTCCCCGCCGCCGAGGCTGGTGTAATGGCAGCCGTAACAGACAAAGCCGGGCATCTCGAACCCGTCCTCCACCAGCAGCGTTTGCGCTTCGCCCCGCGTCAACGCCCCGAGCGTCGCGCCCAACCCGCTCACCGCCCGCCCGCCCGCGCCGGCCTTCTGCACCAGATTCTCGGCCATCCGCCGTTCGTGTTCCCACTCAGTCTGCTCCTCGATCTCCAACGCCCGCGCCAGCACTTCGGCCGGCGACGTCTGGCCTGGCTCGGCCTGAAAATCGCCGACCCACCGCGCTTGCAGGTACGGATGCAGGTGCTCGTGGAATTCCCGCAGCACTTCCCGATGGCCACCCAACACCAGGTAATCGAACCGGTCCCGCTTGAATAACTCGAATGCCTCGTCCGCCAGCCGCTGGAGATGCTGGTGGACGACCTGGCTGTGGTGGCGCTCGATGTTCCGCTCATCGCGTCCGCCGAGACCACCTTCCTTCACGCGGCGCGGGACTTCAGCAACGACGTTGGTGCGTTCGACGATCTCGCCCATGTACACTTCGAACACCTGCCCCATCACGCGGTCGACCAACACCACGCCGTAGCGATGGTACTCCGCCAGGACCGCCGTGAGCGGCCGGACATACGGAACCAAATCCGCAATGAGGATGTTGCGCCCCATCCGCGGCAACGCAAACGTCTGCCAGAACTTCTGGACCGAGCACGAGAAGACCGCCAGGCCTTTGTGATGATTGGTCCCGATTTCCTGCGTGAGAAATTCTTCGATCCGCCCAAAATCGTCCTGCAAGGACTCCCGCTGCCCATGGCCACCGGCCTTCGCGGCCAACTCTTTCCCCGCCGATTGGAGCAGATCCTTGACGCGAATCCTCAGCACCTGCGGCAGCCACTTGGCGCGGTCCAGATTGAAGTAACAACTCGTGACCAAGTATTCCCCGCTGCGAAACTGCAGCAGGCGATCCACCTCCGTCCGACTGATCATGAACACCTCCCGATGGCGACGACAGCTCGGCAGGGCGCCTTCACTGGCGCGGCACACTGCTTCCGACGTGAGCTTCGACAATTCATCGATGCACCGACGTCACGGGCCACCACGTAGTATGGCAGATTCCTCCGTGATTTCAAAACGGATTCTGTCACCCGCACCGGTTTTGACGCTGCTCCGCATCAGACCGTTGAACGAACCGCCGTCATTCGGTGTCGCATAGGATGTACATGCCATCTCGCCCAACGGAACCAGAGCAGTGAAAGGTGCCAGTGATATGAATGTGAAGAAGCTCCAAGCCATCCGCCTCGTTACAGGAATCGCGTCGTTCGTTGCCGCCGGACTCATCGTGTTCGCGGCGGATAACACACCGCCGCCCGTCCCGAGCGGCGACACCGCCGCGTTGCGCGCCCTGGCGGATACGTTCGGGGCCGTTGCCAGCCGCGTCGGCCCGAGCGTCGTGACCGTCTACTCCGAAAAAGTCATCAAATTTCAACGGCCGGACTTCTCCTTCCCGTTCGGAGACAACTCTCCGTTCCAGTGGTTCTTTGGCGACCAGAACCAGCAGCCGCAGCGCCCCCACCCGCCTCGCGAACGGCAGTACAGGTTCTCCCAAAGCGGAATCGGCTCGGGCATCGTCATCGACAAGCAGGGGCACATCCTGACGAATTATCACGTCGTCAAAGAAATGGATGAGATCAAAGTCATCCTGCCGGACAAACGCACGTTGGACGCCGAAGTCGTTGGCACCGACCCGCGGAGCGATCTGGCCGTGATCAAAATCAAAGGCGATGTGCCGCACGACCTGGCTGTGGCCACGCTCGGGGATTCCGATAACGTACGCGTGGGCGACTGGGTGATCGCCATCGGCGCGCCATTTGGCTTCGCGCAAACCATCACCCACGGCATCATCAGCGCCAAGGGCCGGGGCCACGTCGGCTCGGGCGATAACTACGAAGACTTCATCCAGACGGACGCGGCCATCAATCCCGGCAATTCCGGCGGCCCACTGGTCAATCTCCGCGGCGAAGTCATCGGCATCAACACGGCCATCGCCACGAGCGTCGGTCAGTTCTCCGGCGTCGGCTTTGCCATTCCCATCGAGATGGCCCGCCAGATTCTGCCCACGTTGCTCGCCGGCGGCAAGGTCCGGCGCGGCTTCCTGGGCCTGTTGATTCAAGATGTCGACGAAGATAGCGCCGAGACGTTTCACTTGCCGGATTCGCAAGGCGCGCTGGTGAAACAGGTCAATGATGGAACGCCCGCCGCCCGCGCCGGCGTCCAACCCGGCGACGTCATCGTCCGCTATGAGGGAAAGAAGATCGAGGACGCGAATCATCTCCGCAATCTCGTCGCCGGCACGGCGCCGGGATCGAAGGTCGATCTCGTCGTGTTGCGGGACGGCCACGAACGATCGTTGTCAGCCACCATCGGCCAGTTGAAGACTGGCGAAGACGGCAACGAATCCGAAGCTGGGAATCAAGGCGAAGAATCGCCGAATTCTTCGGCGTCACAGCTCGGCCTGACCGTCGAGCCGCTCACCGCCCAAAACGCCAAGCAATATAATCTGGATGAAGATGACAAGGGCGTGGTCGTGACGGATGTCGATCAGGACAGCCCGGCCGCGCGCGCCGACTTGCGTCCCGGCGATCTGATTACCGGAGTCGATCGGACGCGCGTCAACTCTGTCGCCGAATTCCACGATGCGATGGCCAAAGCGAAGGGCAAGGACAGAGTCCTGTTGAATGTGACGCGCCAGGGCGACCGCCACTTCGTGATCGTCCACCCGAAAGATCAATAACTCACGGCCCGGACGCCAGCGTCCACACGCAGCGGTCTTCGATGGCCTGGCCGCGGCGCCGGGCCTGGGCTTCGATCTGGTTCTCGCCGGGCTTCAGATGGGCGTCCTTCCAGATGAACACCCCGTTGACGCCGTTGGTCCGCGTTCCTTGCGAGACGCCGTTGATCAGCAATTTCACCTCGGCCGCGTTGGAATACACCTTCACGTCCGTCACGGCATTGGTGCGCGCGGTGAACCGGCGGCTGGTGATGTAGAGGGTCGGCTCGTCGGACCAGTTCGCCTTGTAGAAGTAGAACGCGTCCTTCTTCGTCTTGCGGTCGTAGGTCACCAGCCCCTTGTCGTTGCGTCCCAACTGGGCGCCTTCGTGGCGAAAGTAGCTCGTAAAATCAAACATGTTCCACACAAACGTGCCCCAGATGTACGGCCGCGACTTGAACATCGCCCAGTCGGCTTCGTGGACGATCGCCTGCCACTCTTCCGGGTGCCACTGGCCCGTCGTCACCGGCTGTTTGGGATTCTGCTCGTGTTGCGTCACGTTCGCTCCCGCGCCGTATTCGCTGACACAGAATCCGCCATGGCGGCTCGAATCGCGACGCTCGTCCAACCATTTGCTCATGACCTCCGTGCCGCCCGGCGTGTACCAGCCCGGGTAGAAATTCCAGCCCAACCAGTCGGGGATCTTGTTCATTTGCGGGTATCGCTCCGTGCAGGTCGCCGCGATCGTCGGCCGCGTCGGGTCCTCGCCGTTGGCAACGATCTTCAGATCCTGCAACTCCCGATGCGGGTCATCGCTCTTGGCGCCGACACCGACCTCATTGAACAGGCTCCACGCGAAGATCGACGGGTGATTGATGCTCTGCCGGATCAAATCGAGCAACTGATTGCGCGACGTCTCTTCAAACGCCGGCGTGCCGTGGACCGAGTTCACCTGCGGGATTTCCGCCCAGACCAAAATGCCCGCCTTGTCGCACAGGCTGTAGAAGTAGTCGCTGTGCTGATAATGCGCGCACCGCACCACCGTGCAGCCGAGCTCCTTCATCAGCTCGATGTCCTCGTCCTGGTCCGCCTCGGTAATCGCCCAGCCTTTATCGGGCCGGTCCTGATGACGGCACACGCCGTGCAAATCGTACAACCGACCGTTCAGAAAGAACCCCTTCTCCGGATCGACCGCG
>Ga0335069_10000078_pt1 | contig 169248 bp, 144 predicted proteins | sample Lox_Sample_11_FD_206714 | JGI IMG/M metagenome (GOLD analysis project Ga0335069, IMG submission 206714) | Soil microbial communities from Loxahatchee National Wildlife Refuge, Florida, United States - Lox_Sample_1.1 | ecosystem: Environmental > Terrestrial > Soil > Wetlands | place: USA... | reverse complement strand
TCTGATTGAAGACTCGATCGCGAAAACGCACGGCGGGAAGGCCAAGCTCGATCTGGTGGCACAGGGCATCCATGACATCACAGCCAAGGTCGGCGAGATCAAGGCGCTCGTCGACGCGGTAAAAACGGGCAGCACAGAACAGACGCGCGGCATCGAGCAAATCGCCAAGGCCATCGGGGAGATGGAGCACGTGACGCAATCCGCCGCGGCCCACGCGGAGCAAAGCGCGTCCGCCGGTGAGCAATTGAGCGCGCAAGCCATTGCCACCAATGAGATCGCCCAGAAGCTGACCGGCTTGGTGGGGGCGAGATAGCGGGGCACGAAGACAAAAGACAAAAGGCAAATTGCAAAAGAGACGTATTGCACCGCTACCGTTTGCCATATTGCCTTCCGTGTGTCCCCTTTTGCCATGTGGGTAGAATGGGGGTATGTGGGCGACGGGCGCCGTTCTCGTTCTGCTGTTCGCTCCCGCAACGGATTTTGAGGCCGAGGGCCTGAAGGCGCTCGATGGAAAACAATACGACCAGGCCGCGCAACTGTTTTCCCAGGCCGTCCAATCGGACCCAAAAGACTTCACGGCGCATTTCCATCTCGCCCTCGCCTATAGCCTGCTGGGCAAGGACGCCGACGCGGTACCCGAATATCAAAAGACGCTCGAGCTGAAGCCCGGACTGTATCAGGCGGAGCTCAATTTGGGAATTCTGCTGGTACGCATGAAACGGGCGCAAGAGGCGGTACCGCTTCTCGACGCGGCGGTCGAGGCCAAGCCGAAGGAGTTTCGCCCACAGTGGCACTTGGCGGAAGCTCTGCTCGCTTCGGGCAATGCGGCGCAGGCGGAAGCGCATTATCAGGCGGCGGCGGAGGCGGATCCCAAGTCGGCACCGGCGGAGCTCGGATGGGGACGTGCACAAGCCAAACAGAATCGGCTGGCAGATGCCGCCGGGCATTACCGGAAAGCCGCGGAGATCGACCCGCACTTTCATGATGCGCTGTTGGAACTGGCGAACCTGTATGAACAGAACCACCAGCCCGAAGAGGCGATCGCTCTATATCAGGCGTTTACTGGCAATGCGGCGGCCGAGGCGCGGCTGGGAGAGCTGCTGATCGCAGCCAAACGGTATGCGGAAGCGATTCCCTACCTGGAAAAAGCCGCGGCCCATGATCCCACGCCGGCCAATCGACTGGCGCTGGCGAATGCGTACCAAATGAACCATGATTCGGAAAAGGGGCTGGCGCAAATGGCCGGGGCCGTAGCGGGGGAGCCGGGAAGTTTTGATTTGCACATGCGCTACGGCCGGGCGTTGCGCGATGCGCGGCAGTTCATTCCCGCAGCGAATCAGTTCGCCGCGGCCGCCAAGCTCCAGCCGGATTCGAGACCGGCGTGGAACGAGCTAGCCGCCATGCTGAATTCGGCGGAACAGTATCCGCAGGCGCTCGCGGCACTGGATCACGTGCGGGCCTTGGGCGCCGAGGTCCCGGGCGATTATTTTCTGCGCGCCATTATCCTGGATCGTTTGCACGAGTATAAGCCGGCGCTCGCGGCATATCAGAAGTTTCTCGAGACAAGCGGCGGCAAGAGCCCCGACCAGGAATTTCAGGCGCGTCATAGAATCATCACCATCCAGAACATTTTGAACAAGAGATGAGACTCGCGCTTTTTTTGATGGCTATCGGCACGGCCCTTGCACAACCGGCTCCACCGGCGGAGGACGAACTGTCGCGTGTCGAGGCCGAGCCGAACCTTGAGAAGCGCGCCCACGCCGCCCTCGACAATGCCGACGACGCGCTCCGCCGTGCGCGCGAAGCGTATACCAAGGGCGACGATGCCACGACCAACGCCCGGCTCGATGAGGTGGAGAAGTCGGTGGAACTGGCCGACACGGCACTCAAGCAGACGGGCAAAAACCCGAGCCGCAGTCCCAAGCATTTCAAGCAGGCGGAGATGCGAAGCCGCGACCTGCTGCGCAGGCTCGACGGCTTCCGGGATCAGATGAGCGTATCGGACCGGGCGGCGGCGGAACGGGTTGTCGAGGTGGTCCAGAAGATACACGATGCATGGCTCGACGGCATCATGGGGAAAAAGAAATGAAACACGCAATACTGTTGCTGGGTTTGCTCACCGCGGGCCAGTTGTCCGCGCAACGAGATTTTCTGACGAGCGACGAAGCCGACCAGGTGCGGTTGGCACAGGACCCCAATGACCGCCTGAAGCTCTACCTGCATTTCGCCAAGCAACGGCTAAACATCGCCGAGAATGTATTGCACAAGGAGAAGGCCGGCCGTTCGATCCTGGTACACGACGCGTTGGAAGATTTCAGCCAGATTATCGACGCCATCGATACCGTATCTGACGACGCTCTCAAGCGGAAGTTGGATATTAAAGAAGGCATGGCGGCGGTGTCGGCGGGCGAGAAGGAACTGCTGGGGAGCCTCGAAAAGATTCAGGACAGCCAGCCCAAGGATCTTGGGCGATACGAATTCGTGCTGAAGCAGGCTATCGAGACGACGCGGGATTCGATCGACGCCGCGAGCGAAGACCTTGGCAAACGAGCCGCGGAGGTACAGGCCAAGGAAGAGAAAGAGAAGAAAGAACTGGAGTCCATGATGCAGCCCAAGGATCTTGAGGCCAAGAAAGCGGAGGAGAAGAAGGCTGCCGACTCTGAGAACAAGCGGAAGGCGCCCACCTTATACCGCAAAGGCGAGCAGCCTCCCGATCAGAAACCACAATGAGGACGGCGCGCTAGGCAGGCAGCGCAGCGGTTGCCGGGCTACAGCGATGTACCCGGATGAGCGCCTGCAGCGCCTCGCCGCGCACATGCGGATCGCGGTCTTTCAGCAGGCCTCGAAGAGCGGCTTTGCAGCCTGAATGTAGCGTCTGGCCCATGGCGAAAGCGGCGGCGGCGCGGGCCTTGGGATCCCCTTGGGCGGCCATGGCGTGCAGGCTGGCGCTGACATCGGCGGCGCCTCCATAATGCAGGCCGACCAGAGCATTGGCGGCAACACGGGGATCGGAATCGCGAGCCGCTTCCTGCAGCACGGCGCTCGCTGTTTCCGAACCCGCGCCCCACAGACTGATCACCGCGTACGCCCGCACGGTGGCGTCCACGTCCGACAAGCGGCGCCGGACCCATTCCGGACTGTTGGCGGCGCGGCCATATAAGGTCACAGCGGTCAAGCGCACGTACTCGTGCCGGCTGCGCAGCAAATTCGATAAAGGCAGGAGGAGGTGCCTCTCGGGGGGCAATTCGCGCAGAATGGCCAACACGCGGTGAGCCCGCGCCATATCGAATGCGGTTGCGCCCGAGTCCGAGGAGAACCCGATCTGCAGAAGCTTGATGTCCAGCAACGGTTCCCACCGGATCCACAGCTTGGCGAGCGTGATGGCCGGTGCGAGCGGCATCCATTGCGGGTCGGCCAGTGCATCGAACAGCCGCGCGCTCGACCAGAGCAGATCCGCCAGATAGGCAGCGCCAGGACCGTCAGGACATTCCTTTAAAACCCGGCAGGCCGCTTTCAGGAAGGATCGCGGATCCTTCTCGAGCAGGCGGCGCATATCCCTCTTGAGCATGGCCGGGCTGGAGGCGAACTCCGCTACCAGGGTGCGCAGGTAGGCTTCGTCCTCCCCCGACGTATGCGGCAACTGTACTCGCCTCACAAACTCAGCGACTAATGTCGTAACCGGTGCCTGCACTGCCCCACCCTCGCCCCAGATTCTCTTCGGCGCCTACCGAAGAAGTCTTTAGACGTTCAGGTCACTGACAGCACCTGTCTAAAGCTTTCGTGCAACATGCCGATCATTGGTTTGAGTAGGCATGCGAGCCCCCAAGTGGGACCCCTGCCTTAGCCGCTAACAGGAGAAGCCATGGAAACAGCAGTCGAGACCAATCCGCGGGAAAGCGCCGTCAAAACCGATGAGCGCGCCGGCAAATACCTGACCTTTCAATTAGGTCGGGAAGAGTTCGCCATACAGGTGCTCAAGGTGCGAGAGATTATGGGCGTGCAAGACATCACCGCTGTTCCCCAGACGCCTTCGCACGTGAAAGGCGTGATCAATCTGCGGGGCAAGGTCGTCCCGGTGGTTGACCTTCGCTTGAAGTTCCGGCTGCCCGAAATGGAGTACACGCAGCGCACCTGCATCATCGTGGTGCAAGTGGATTTCCAGGGTACCTCATTGATGATGGGCATCGTCGTGGATGGCGTGTCGGAGGTCTTGAATCTCGCAGGCGCCGACATCGAGGACACTCCTGAATTTGGCAGCGGCGTGGTGACTCCGTACATTCTCGGAATGGCCAAAAGCAAAGGAAGAGTCAAGATCCTGCTGGACATTGACCAGGTTTTGAGCAGCCAGGAACTGCAGGGGCTCGAGTCGGTGGTGCAATAAGGCCCGCGCGTGATCGAGTAAACCGAAACAGGAGAATTGCTTGTGATTACGAACATGACGATCGGGAAAAAATTGATGCTCGCCTTTGGAGCTATGCTGGCGCTGACTCTGGGATTAGCGTGGTCTTCGCTGTCGTCGGTGGGCAGCTTGGGCAAGGAACTGGATACCGAGATCAACAGCACGGCGAAGAAGACCGAACTGGCAACGGCTATCCAGACAAGCGCGATGCAAATACGCGCCGGGGTTCGGGGTCAAATCATGTACTCGCTCCTTAAAGACCCCGCCAAGGTTGAACAGAGCAAAGAGACATTGCAGGCGGGCTTGGAGAGTATTCGGAAATCGATCGCGGAGCTACGGCCGCTGTTGGCAACGACGGTTGGCAAGCAGGCTGTCGAGAGTCTGGAGGCGGCGCTGATTGCCTGGCAGCCGGTATTGGAAGAGATCGGGCGATCCTGCGCCAATCAACGTTTTGACGCGGAACTCCAGCAGAATCTGACCAAGTCTGGCGACCTTCTTGGGCAGATCGATGCCGCAAGTTCCCGGCTGGTGCAAGCGCAGAGAGAACTAACAGCCGCAGCCGCCAAGGAAGCGGATTCTACCACGGCGTCGAGCCGCTGGATCGCGATCGCGCTTATTGGCCTCTGCCTGGTCGTGGGTGGCGGAGTGGTCTTCATGGTGCGCCAGATTAGCGCCGCCTTACGGCATGTGGTGGAACAGATGGCGGACAGCGGCAACCAGGTGGCCAGTGCGTCCAACCAGGTTTCGAGTTCGAGCCAGGCGTTGGCGCAAGGGGCATCCGAGCAGGCAGCGTCGCTCGAAGAAACCTCGGCTTCGACCGAAGAGATCCACTCTATGACCCAGAAAAATGCGTCGAATTCAAAATCGGCCGCGGAGTTCATGGGTGAGGCAGCCACCAAGGTCAACGAAGCCAATCGCGTGGTCGACCAAATGGTCGAGTCCATGAAAGAGATCAATGCGTCGAGCGACAAGGTGGCCAAGATCATCAAGGTCATCGACGAGATTGCTTTCCAGACGAACATCCTGGCCCTGAATGCGGCTGTGGAAGCGGCGCGCGCGGGCGAGGCCGGCATGGGATTTGCGGTGGTGGCCGACGAGGTCCGCAACCTGGCACAGCGCTGTGCCCAGGCAGCCAAAGACACGGCCGGACTGATCGAAGAGTCCATTGCGAAATCCAACGACGGCAAAACCAAGCTCGACCAGGTGACTGCCGCCATGCGTTCCATTACCGAGAGCTCCAACGCGGTGAAGACGCTGGTCGATGAAGTTAATGTGGGGAGTCAGGAACAGGCGCGCGGTATCGAACAGATCGCCAAGGCCGTCACGCAGATGGAACAAGTTACGCAAAAAACGGCGGCGAGCGCGGAGGAAGGCGCTTCCGCGAGCGAGCAGCTTTCGGCGCAAGCGCAGACTATGCATGCGGTGGTGGCAGAGTTGCAACAAATGGTGGGCGGGGGTGACGGAGCGACGCTTCACCATATAACCCGCCGGCCAGCTGCGGTCCGCACACCGTCGGTCGCGGTGACGGCTCGCCCGCACCCGTCGGCGCATGCTGCTGAGACCCTGTCCAAACCAACACCGTCATCGATTCCCCTGGATGACGATTTCAAGGAGTTCTGAGAATACCTGGCGGGCTAGTCGCCGCCTCTGTGAGCATCCATGTCTGAATCCCGGCAAGAGCAATTAATCGAAACGCCACTCGTCCATGAGCTGGTGGATAACCTGGCCGCGCAATTGGTCCTGGGTGATGGGGACTGGGCGGACAAACAGTTGCAGGATCTTGCTTCTCTGCTTGGCAGGATCAGCGCGGCGGCTGAGCTCAGCGGCCGCCCCGACATCCACACGACGGCTGTGAAGCTGCAACTGCAGGTAGCGGAGGTGCGCCTGGGTGCGAGCGAGCGCGGTGGCCTGGAGCGGCAATTGCGCGAGGGGCTCACCCGCATGCAGGAGGCGCTGGAGCAGCCCTTCAGCGTACAACCCCCTGCCGGCCCGCAGCAGCCCGCCGCGACGAACGTTCTGGCACAGGATGCAGAACTCGTCTCGGATTTCATTCTGGAATCTCGTGAGCACCTGGCCAACATCGAGGTCCAGCTTCTGGCACTCGAACAGAACCCCGGAGAAGTGGAGCCGATCCACTCCGTATTCCGCGGGTTCCATACCATCAAGGGTCTTGCGGGATTTCTAGAGTTCTCGGCGATGCAGGCCGTAGCTCACGAGGTGGAAACCCTTCTCGATCGGGCGCGTAACGGCGAGCTCGCGGTCACCCCGGCGGTGGTCGACGGAGCCTTGGCCGGCAAGGATTATCTGGGCCGAGAGATCCAGCGCATCGAGAGCGAGTTGCGAGGTGGGCCTGCCGCGGCGGCGCACGAAAACGGAGCATTACTCAAATCTCTCCGGGCTCTGCTCGGCGGAAGCGCTGTAACGGGTGGGGAGACGCCTTCGCCTGCCAACACCGATCTCCGCGCCTTGGCACAAGCAGTTTCGGCGCCAGAAGACGCTGCAGCCAACGGCCCGTCGGCGCCGTCCGAGGCGCGAACCGAGAAAAAGGCATCGGCCGGCGTTGAAAACCGATCGGTGAAGGTCGACACGGGCAAACTGGACTTCCTGGTGGACATGGTTGGCGAGATGGTGATCGCCGAATCCATGGTTCGGCACAGCCCGGAATTAGGGGGCCTGACGAATTCCAAACTGCTGCGGAGCTTGGCACAGCTTGGACGGATCACCAACGAGGTGCAGAAGACGGCCATGTCCATGCGCATGGTTCCTGTCGGGCAACTGTTCCAGAAGATGGCGCGTCTGGTGCGGGACCTGTCGCGAAAACACAACAAGCAGGTGGATTTACAGACGATAGGAGAGGACACGGAGCTCGACCGCAACATTGTGGAGGAGCTGGCGGATCCTCTGATGCACATGGTCCGCAACGCGATTGACCACGGCGTAGAAACACCCGATATTCGCCGCGCGGCTGGCAAAAATCCGGTCGCCCGCCTGACACTGCGGGCATTTCACCAGGCTGGCTATATTTCCATCGAGATTTCGGACGATGGCCGCGGGCTGAACCGCGACAAGATCATCTCGAAGGCAAGGGAAAAAGGATTGATCGAAAGCGCGGATCATCTTTCGGATAACGAGATTTTTAATCTGATTTTTGAACCGGGCTTTTCGACCGCCGATAAAGTGACCGACATCTCCGGGCGCGGTGTGGGTATGGACGTCGTGCGCAAGAAAATCCAGCAACTCCGCGGCCGGGTGGAGATTCAGTCCACCGCTGGCCAGGGAACCACGTTTTTGTTGAAGCTGCCCCTTACGCTGGCCATCATCGAGGGCCTGGTGGTGGGGGTGGGCAAGGAACGCTACATTGTGCCGGTGTTCGCCGTGAAAGAGATGCTTCGCCCAAGCGAAGAGAGCATGTTCACCGTGGAAAACCGCGAAGAGATGGCGCTGGTCCGCGGGCGGCTGTTTCCGGTGGTGCGGCTGTACAAGCGGTTCCAGGTCGAGCCCCGTTCCGAAGATTATGCTGCCAGCGTGCTCATCATTGCCGAGAGTGAGGGCAAAGACTTCTGCCTGATGGTAGACGATGTTCTGGGCAAGCAGGAGGTCGTCATCAAGAGCCTCGGAGAGAGCTTGCGCAACATATCCGGGGTAGCAGGCGGAGCCATTCTGGGCGACGGGCGTGTGGGTCTGATTCTCGACATGGAGGGAATCTACGGAAGGGCTTCCCATGCATAACCCGGCCTCGCTGGCCGACCCGATCCAACCGCTGACGGAGCGGGAATTCTCGAACATCAGCCAGTTGGCGTATGAGAAATTCGGCCTGCAGTTGAAGCCGGAGAAGTATGAACTGGTCACAGCCAGGCTGGGAAAAAAGGTGCGGGCGGCCGGGTGCCGCTCGTTCCAGGAGTATTACCAGCGTGTGGTGGAGGACCGGACTGGCGAAGCCCTGATCGAACTGATTGACGCGCTCGCCACCAATTTCACGAATTTCCTGCGCGAACCGGCACACTTCGACTTCCTGCTGAAGGAGGTGCTGCCTTCCTGCAGCAGATCGGACCGGCTCTCGATCTGGAGTGCGGCCTGTTCGACGGGCGAAGAGCCCTACACCATCGCTCTCTCGGTTCTCGATGCTCTGGGAGGAACTGGCGGCCCCCAGCTACGCATTCTGGCCACCGATATTTCTTCGAAGGCCCTGGCGGAAGCCCGCCGCGCTGTTTATCCTGCGGCCAAACTCGAGAATCTTTCACCCGGTTGGCTGCGGACTTACTTTCTGCGTGGCGAGGGGCGGTGGAAAGGATATTACCGTGTCAAGCCGGAGGTGACGCAGCGCGTTGAGTTTCGCCGCCTCAACCTAATCGAACGGGCGTCGGACACCGAGCTCTTTCGTGTCATTTTCTGCCGGAATGTGATGATCTACTTCGACAAACCTACCCAACAAAAGCTGGTCGCGCGGCTGGCGGCGCAACTGGAGCCGGGCGGTTATCTTTTCATCGGCCATTCGGAGAGCCTGACCGGCGTGGATCACCCGCTCAGCTACGTACGTCCCACGATTTACCGAAAGGCAGGCCGATGAAACAGCTGGTGGTGCAGGTTGCAGATTGTCAGATCAGCAAGGATCCCGACGGATCGATCGTTACCTATGCGCTCGGCTCCTGCATCGCCGTAGCCATCCACGATGCAGCCGCCGGTGTCGGCGGATTGCTGCACCTGATGCTGCCCGAATCGGGAATCGACCGGGTCAAGGCACAGACGAACCCATACATGTTTGCCGACACGGGCATACCTCTGTTGTTCCGGAGTGCCTACGAATACGGCGCGGAAAAACGTCGCTTAACGGTGCGGCTGGCGGGTGGCGCACAAGTGATGGATGAAAACGGCGTTTTCAACATCGGAAAACGCAACTACCTGGCGGTGCGCAAGATTCTGTGGAAAGCGGGGGTTCTGGTGAGCGCTGAGGATGTGGGCGGGAACCTCTCGCGGACCGTGCGGCTCGAGGTGAGCACAGGAAAGTTCTGGCTGCGGACAGCGGGAGAAGCCGAGCGCGAGATGCCGGCCGGGCGCACGGATTGGAAAGGAGCGACTAATGGCTTATCGCGTACTGATCGTGGATGATTCTCCATCGATGCGCGCCTTTGTGCGTCGGGTGATGGATCTTTCCGGCTTCGAGGTGGATGCCTGCCTGAACGCCGGCAACGGAGCTCAGGGACTTGCATTGCTAGAAAAGCAGGCGGTGGACATCATCCTGACCGACATCAATATGCCCGAAATGAATGGCGAGGAGTTTTTGAGGCATCTGGAAGAGCACGACCAGTACCGGACGATTCCGGTCGTGGTCATTTCGACCGATGCCACCGAGAACCGGATGCAGCGCATGATGCAACTGGGCGCCAAGGGTTACATCTCGAAACCATTCTCCCCGGAGGCTCTGCGCGAGGAGTTGGAACGCGTGTTGGGGGTAACCAATGACTGACGAATCCGTCGCGGAATCTCTGGCCGCGGCAGCCGGGGATGTTTTGGAAACCATGTTCTTTAGTTCGGTCATCGGAGAAACGCCGGTGAGTGCGGCGACGGCGGATGGAATTGCGGCACGGCTGGTGTTTTCGGGCGCTCGCGCAGGTGCCTTTACGCTCCGGCTGACGGGGGGAGCGGCGCAGGTCATCGCGGCGAATTTCCTGGCCGAAGAAACCAACGAACCCACCAGACAGCAAGTGCAGGATGTGGTCTGCGAGCTGGCCAATATGATGTGCGGTTCTGTACTGAGCCGGTTAGACCGCGGCGCTCATTTTGATTTGGGACAGCCGGCAATGGTGGATGCCACCGAGCTGGCAACACCTGAGGCAGTGTCGCGGGCTTTCGACATCGGCGACGGCGAAGTCGCCATGTTCCTGTCCATGGAGCGGAAATCATGAACGGCCCGCAACGCATCAAAGTTTTGATCGTTGATGATTCGGCGATTGTCCGCAAGATTTTGAGCGAGGCGCTGGCGGGCGAACCGGACATCGAGGTGGTGGGGACGGCGCCCGATCCCTACGTGGCGCGCGACAAGATTCTTTCCCTCCAGCCCGACGTTCTTACGCTGGACATCGAGATGCCGCGCATGGACGGGCTCACATTTCTGCGCAAGCTCATGCAGTACCGTCCTATGCCCGTGATCGTGATCAGCTCCCTCGGCCAGGCGTCTTGCCGTATCGCACTGGAGGCGCTCGAATCCGGAGCTGTTGAAGTGCTAGCGAAGCCGGGCGGCCCGTACTCGGTGGGCGAACTCCGTTTAGTGTTGGCCAACAAGATCCGAGCGGCGGCCGCGGCACGCATCCGCACCACTCCCTCGGATGCTGCTGGCGCCCCGCGCGCCGGTGCGCAGTCCACGACAAGGGCTCCGCTAGCGGCACCGGCTGCTTGGGATCCCGGCCTCATCGTGGCCATTGGCGCGTCTACGGGAGGAACCGAAGCCATTGCCGAAGTGCTGGTGAACATCCCTCAGCAGTTCCCGCCCATCGTGGTAACGCAGCATATTCCGGCAAACTTCTCGCGGGCTTTTGCGGAGCGCTTGAACCGCATTTGCCAGCTGGAGGTTCGTGAAGCCGTGGACGGCGACCAACTGCACCCGGGGTTGGCACTGGTAGCGCCCGGTGATTTCCACATGCTTCTGCGCAAACGGCCCGGCGGCTATTGCGTTTCCGTAAAAGACGGTCCCCGCGTGTGCTATCAGCGGCCCTCGGTCGATGTCATGTTTCGCTCGGTCGCGGAAGTGGCGGGCGCCAAGTCGGTGGGCGTGCTACTGACCGGAATGGGGAGTGACGGCGCGGCTGGAATGCTGCAGATGAAGCAGGCCGGGGCAATCACCATTGCTCAAAACGAAGCCACTTGCGTGGTCTTTGGTATGCCGCGCGAAGCCATCCGCATGGGAGGGGTGGACCATGTTCAGCCATTGGCTGCCATCCCCGGCAGCATGCTCTCGGCGATCCACGCAAAACCTGTAGCGGTCTAGAGCAATCCCCCGAAAGCGCTAAGGCGCAAAAAAGACTAAAGAATTGCCCAAGTCAGTCGATGGTTCCAGTAGCAAAGGCGATGAAGCTACTCTACATTTCTGACAGGGATACAATCCCGCAGGCCTGGTTCGAAGCACTGATTGGTCACGAGACGGAAGATGTTCTCCCGTGGCAGGGGCTGGAACAGCTTCGCGGTTCGACCTGTGATGCCGTGGTGGTGAGCCTCCCGCTAGAGGACAGTAGTGCGGAGGACTTGCTCGAACAGATCCAGCGCATACAAACCGGCCTGCCTGTAATCTTCCACGATCCCTCAGGCACGGCGGCCGACGCGGTACGGTTGATTAAACTTGGCGCCTTTCACTTTCTGACCTGTGACGATACCGACGAAATTCGGCAGGTCCTGAACTGGGCTTATGAATGCGGACCATCGCGCGCGTCCTGCCTGACCCCAGGCGGTTCTGCCGAACCTTGGCGGGATCTGTTAGTTGGGGAAAGCCTCGCCATGCAGCAGGTCATCGAAATGATCCGGTTGGTCGGCCCGCGAAAATCCACTGTGCTGATCTCCGGAGAGACCGGTGCCGGAAAGGAACTGGTCGCACGCGCGATCCACTTGGCGAGCCATCGTGCGCACGCGCCCATGGTGGCAGTGAACTGCACGGCACTCCCCGAAAATCTGTTGGAAGCGGAATTGTTTGGTCACGTCAAAGGTGCCTTCACTGGCGCCATTCAACAGCGCGTGGGCCGCTTCGAGCAGGCCCATCGCGGCTCGCTGTTCCTGGACGAAGTGGGGGACCTGCCGCTGGATATCCAGGCCAAGCTGCTGCGCGTGCTGCAAGAGCGGGAGTTTCAGCGCGTCGGCAGTTCGGAAACCGTTAAAGTCGACGTACGGGTCATCGCGGCTACCAATGTCGATTTGGCGCAAGCTGTGCGTGGCGGAAAGTTCCGCGAAGACCTTTACTACCGGCTCAATGTGGTTCCCCTGAGGGTTCCGGCGTTACGCGAACGGGCGTCGGATATTCCGGCGCTGGTACAGCACATGATCGGTAAGATTTGTACGCAGGAGGGGCTACCGCCAAAACGAGTCGGACGCGAAACCATGCAAAGGCTCGCGGCTTGTCCATGGCCTGGTAACGTGCGCCAGCTCGAGAACGCTGTCGAGATGGCTATAGCTTTGAGCAGCGAGCGCGATACACTCTATCCCGCGGATTTCCCATTGCCGTCGGCGCCGGTTCTCCGATCCAGCGCAGGCGCGGCCATTCCAACGATCGCCCTGCCAGACGAAGGCCTCGATTTCGAACAAATTGTCGCTCACATGGAGCGCGCCATCCTGGAGCAGGCGCTGCGGAAGACAGGGGGCAACAAGGCTCAGGCCGCAGGCATGCTGCGGCTCAAGCGAACCACCTTGTCCGCTAAACTGCGCAGCCTCGCGCGCACCGCTTAACCGCGGGCCTGCTGTTCTATAATCGAAGCCGGATGCTCCTCCGAATCACGGCTGCGACGTTCACTAGAAGCTGCCTTCCATCGTGCGGCGATCCCCTCGGCCGATTAGCACAACTACGCCACAAATCGCGCGATCCCCTGTGAGCCGCTAGCCTCCACCGTCCTGCCAGATGCAAACGCTTCTTGAAGTACTTGCGGAGATTCGCCGTCTGGATCGCGCCGAAGCTCTGCGATTCTTCAACGGCTTTCGTACCTGGCGGCTGACTTACCGCGAACTTTACCGCGACATCGAGGCCTTTGCCGGTTATCTCGACCGCGCTGGGATCCGGAAGGGCGACCGCGTGATTATCTGGGCGGAAAACCGTCCGGAGTGGTTGAGCGCCTTTTGGGGATGCGTGGCGAGTGGCGTTCAGGTGGTGCCGGTGGACTACCGGTCTTCGGGCGATCTGGTGAAGCGCATTCAGAGCGAAGTCCACGCGCGCCTCGTGGTCGCCGGCGATGCGGTGGTGTGCGAGGGACTCGATCTCCCGCAACTTCCCGTTTCCGCGTTCGCGGCGTTGCCGGCCAACGATACATTCGCAGCAGCCGTATTGTCCCCGGACGACGTGGTGGAGATCGTTTATACTTCCGGCACCACGGGCGAACCCATGGGTGTGGTTCACCGGCATCACAATATTTGCGCCAATCTCACCCCCATCCAAACCGAAATGCGAAAGTATGAGCGATGGGCGCGGCCGTTTCAGCCGGTTCGCATTCTCGACATGCTGCCGCTGAGTCACTTGTTTGGACAATCGCTGGGGATACTTGTTCCGCCGCTGCTCGGTGGTGCCGCGGTTTTTATGTCGGAGCTGCACGCCGGAGCAATACTCGATACGGTGAAGCGCGAGCGCGTGTCCGTGCTGGTTTCGGTGCCCAAGCTGCTGGTCCATCTGCAAAGTGAAATCGAGCGCCGGCTGCACCCGCCAAACATTGCGGCCAAGCGCAAAGGGGTACCTGGAATATTCGAGCGCTGGTGGCGATACCGGAGAGTACATAGGGCGCTGGGATACAAGTTCTGGGCGTTGATCGTCGGCGGTGCAGAAGTGAATCCGGATGTCGAAGCGTTCTGGACGCGGCTCGGGTTCCTGGTTGTGCAAGGTTATGGATTGACCGAGACCAGTCCCGTGGTCGCGCTCAATCATCCGTTCAATGCGCGGAGCGGTTCGATCGGAAAGCCGCTGCACGGCCAGGAAGTGCGGATTGCGGCCGATGGCGAAATCCTGGTGCGCGGTGAGAGTGTGATTCACGATTACGTGGGAGCGCGTGCCGGCGAACAGGAGCGGATCGATGCCGAAGGTTGGCTGCACACGGGAGACATCGGTGCGATCGACGCCGAGGGCCGCCTCTATTACAAAGGCCGAAAAAAGGAAATGATTGTGACGTCGGAAGGCATGAACGTGTACCCGCAGGATGTGGAGCGCGTGCTCAATTCCCTTCCCCAGGTGAAAGACAGTGCCGTGGTGGCTGCGCGACGCGGCGGCGAAGAACTCGTACACGCGGCCTTGATTCTTTGCGATGCCGCCGACCCAGCGGAAACCATTGCCGAAGCAAATCAGAAACTGGAATCGCATCAGCGCGTGCAAAGCTGGTCGCTCTGGCCGGATGACGATTTTCCGCGCACTCCCTCCACCATGAAAGTGAAGCGAGGGGAGGTTGCACAGAGGCTTGCCGAAGGCGGAGGTAACCAGCAAGCGCCGACTGCGGGCGGCATCCTCGGTAGAATTCAATCGACCCGCGCGCAGGGCGATCTGGGTCTGTCTTCGCTCGAGCGAGTGGAACTGCTCGCAGAACTCGAGTCCCACTACGGGGTGGAACTGGACGAACGGCGCTTCGCGGAAGCATCCTCGCTGGATGAACTGAACGCTCTTGTACGCAATGCGGGCGAACCAGCCCGGCAACCGGACGCTATCCTGCTGCCGCGCTGGACCCGCAGCTTGCCGGCGCGAGTCCTTCGGTTCCTGATTGTCGAGGGGTTCGTCATCCCGCTGTTTCGTGGTCTACTAACCCTCGAGGTCGAAGGCCTCGAGAACCTGGCGGACTTGAAGCCGCCGGTGCTTTTCGCATCCAACCACCAAAGCGACCTGGACACGCCGGCCATCTTTACGGCGTTGCCCCGCCGTTGGCGTTACCGGGTAGCGCCGGCGATGTCACAAGATTATTTTCGCGAGTGGCTACAGCCGGGCAGCGCACCGTTGTTCGAGCGTACAAAGACAATGATCCAGTATTTTCTGGCTACAGAGTGCTTCAACACCTATCCGCTGCCACAACGGATGTCAGGTGTGCGGCGTGCGTTGAAGTACACCGGCGAACTGATTGACCTGGGATACTGTCCGCTCGTTTATCCGGAAGGCAAACGCACGCCGGACGGCAGTTTACAACCGTTCAAGAGCGGGATCGGTCTGATGGCTACACGGCTGCGGGCGCCGGTGGTGCCGATTCATTTGCGAGGCCTATTCGAGATCTACTCGATACACGACAGTTGGCCGCGGCGCGGAATCGTGAAAGTGCAGTTCGGAGCGCCCCTCTATCTGGATCAGCAGCCCGATGAGGCCGCAGCCACGCGCACGATTGAAGAGGCCGTCACGAAGATGTCCACGATGGCCTGAGTTCAGAACAACCGCTGCTGTTTTCGCAAGTTTCCCGCGCTTCCAAAATTCGCCACCGTAAATGCGAATCCCCATTGCGTTTCGTCACGGATGCCGATATTGATCACGCGGTATTGGGCGGTAAAGCCGCAGCAATCGGTGTTGTATGTCACCTGGAAAATGCCGTATTGTATGGTCCCGACGCGGTAATCATAAACCGTATCGAATCCGGCATTCCACCCTCGGTGGTTGGGATCACCCCAGCCGACGCGTCCGCGGATTTGGTTGCCCTGCGGGGACAGGAGCCTGGTTGTGTCTGGCGCGGAGGAATGGCACTGGATGTCGTCCGCAGGCGTGAGCGGCCGGCAGGCGACCAGGTTATAGCCCGGCGAAAAGAAGAGATTTCCTTTGCGAAAATCGGCTGAAAACTGGCTATCAACGATCTTCTTCACCAACGGGTCGTAATCCGTGCGCCACTCGAAACGCCATCCCGGCTTAGGCGTCACCGAGATAGCCGACACCAGCGGCGAATAGCTGCGCGGGCCATTCAAAAAAGCAAACGGCGTCAGCTCGATGGAGCTGAGCACCACGTTTCGCTGGCCGGGAATGACGGCTCCGCCAAAACTCGGATCAAAATAGAATTGCTCCCACAACTGCCAGCTAAAAAGCTCCCAAACATCTTTTCCGCGCTTGGTATATACACGATTGGTGAGCGAAAGCTCCAGTTGATTGGTGTCGGAGACAAGATCGGTGGAGTCGAAGCGGACCACTTCGTTAAAGTCTTGAACTCCCGAGACATATCGGTACGAAACGCGCGGCTCAATCACGTGCTTGAGCTTGTCGCCAAAAATGGTCTTCCGGTTGAATACGCGCTCGAGCGAAGGAAAGATCAGATCGAAATCCAGTTCGCGTGAGAACCGGTTCAGATCGTGCTTGACGACTTCCTGGTCCTGCTGGCTGACGCTGTAATTGGTTTCGCGGAGTGAAAACCCAGGCACGAGATGAAAGCCTTTCCAATCGAAGGCGGTCATTACGCGCGGCGAAAGGTCGACGCGCTCAGTGAGGGATGGCGTTTGGAACGTCGGCTCGCCGCCGACCAAAGGATTGCTGCGGTCGAGCAGGCCGGCGCTCGAATCGAAGGAAACCCAGACCGGCAGATTTTGCCAAATTTGCCGGTCGCGGCTCGAGAACTCCGCCTCGGGAAGTTTGCGGATAAGGATGGCATCGCCAGGGGTTGTACTCTGGAAACTCTCCAGCCGCGAGGCCACCGCGTCGAAGCTGAATGATGACCAGTCCCTACCGATGAATCCCACCGAGGAGCTATCCGAGTAAGCGGCTTCGTTAAAGGATTGCGTGAAGGTCTCGCGGAATGCCAGGGAACTGAGATAGTCGACCAGGCCGCCTGCGTAGAAACCGTCACCGAGCTCGGCGCGGCCTCTCGCCGTAATGTCGTAGCCCGCTGTCTTGACGCCGCCCACCACCATCCCGGTATTCTGAACGCCCAAAACGATGACGTCAAAATCAGAATGGGCGGTGGGTTTGCCGCGAAAATCGACGTGGTGCGCGATGGCCCCAGCGGTGTAATCCAGAATGTCGTAGGTGGCGTCGTAGCTGCGATTGATGGCCCAGTAATAGCCGAACCCGATCAAGTAGCCTCCCGTGCCAAGCGAGCTGTGGCCGATCGTGGGTGATAGGAAGCCGCTCTGCCGCGGCACTCTTGCCAATGATTTGTAAAAGTACGGCGTATAAAAAAGCGGCATCCACTTCAGGAAAAATACGCCGCGGTGCGCGACCGCGTACTGATCCTGGACGATATCGAATCGCGGACCGCGCAGCGTCCACCATGGATTCGGCAGCTTACAGTTGGTGATTCTGCCCTCATGCAGAATGTACTTATCTTCAATTTTCTCTGCCCATTCAGCCTCGAAATATAGAGGTGTGCTCGAGGTGAGCATGCCGGGCTTTGATATGACCTGCGACCGGCTCCATCCGCGCACGTTGTAAAATTTTCCGGTTTCATCGTGTGTGTTGTATTCCACTCGGTCGGCGTGGATCTCTTCGTCGTGGATGTACTGGTGAAAAACAACGTTGCCCTTGGCTTTGATTTCTCCGGTATCTTCGTCGGACTCAATCTGGTCTGCGGTCAGCAGGACGTCGGCGCCCTCGATTCTGGCCCCGCCCGACAAAAAACGCTTCGAACCATTGCTCTCCTCATGGGCCGCGCTGATGTCCCAGAAACCCGGAGGAGGCGGGTTAGGTGGCGCTTTGAGCGTAAAGTCAGGCACCACATTTACCGGCGGCGAAGGTGCCGTGGGTTTGGGCGTATCAGCCGTTTGCGCCAACGATAGAGGAGCCGCAAAAATCAGGGCAAGGAAAATTCTTGGGGATGAGAAAAATCCGTGACAAACCGGAGTCCGCGTGTTATTCAGACAGAAAGAGCTATGACGAGCGAAGGGCCCCAAACGAGCAACGTAGCACAACTGAGCGCGGTCGCGCGCGGGTGAATATGAACTGCCGGTACTGCCAAAGCTGGAACGCCGAAGATGAACATCGATGCGGTTGTTGCGGCCGCCGCTTGACGACGATAGCGTCTGGATCGACACGCCATCCCGCCAGCCGTTCCTCCCACGCGCTCGCTTTGGAGCACCAGCCTTCCTCCGCTTCGGCACCGGCAATAGAGACGCGGGCCGTGACGAACCAGTTGCCGGTTCCGCAGAGATTCAGTTTTGACGACGCCCCGGAATCCAATATCATTCCGTTTGAATCTTTCGCAGCAGACCGGATTCAGCCATTTGTACGATCGGTGCCGGTGGCGCGCGAGCGTCGTTCGACGGAAACTCGCAAGGCGCCGGGTGCCAAGAGCGAACCTCGGCGCCGTTCCGTTACCCAGCCGCAGAACGACCTCCAGCCTGGACTGGATTTCCTGGTGCCTCCGCCGCATGGACCGAGAACTTTGAAGACACAGGTGGAAGCGGTAATTTATTGTGACGCCGCTGTCGCCAGCCCGAAGCATCGCGCCATCGCATCGGCGCTGGACGGCGGAATGATTTTTATCGGGTTTGGAGCGTTTCTTTTCACCTTCCACCTCATGGGAGGTATGTTCCACCTGAATCGTCAAACCATTCCGTTTTTCATCGGGGTGTTCGGGACACTGGCCTTGTTTTACAGCATGCTCTGGATCTGGTCTGGCCGCGAGACGTTGGGTATGCGATGGACCAAACTCCGCCTAATTGATTTCGATGGCCTTCCGGCGGCGCGACGAGAGCGAATTCTCCGTATCGCCGGTGCATGCCTGAGCTGTTGCGCCGGCGGCGTCGGCCTCCTTTGGGCGTTAGTAGACGAAGAGAAGTTAACTTGGCACGACCACATCTCCAAGACCTTCCCAACACCTCAGGAATCCGACAGTCCGTTTACCCGGAGCCGGTAGCGCCAGGGGATCGCGCTACTTCTTGGCGGAAGCAGGCGCGGCAGACGACGATGCGGCTGCGGGTGCCGCAGGCGGTGGCCCAAAGAAGCTGTCATCCAGCACAACCGTGGTCTTCTTCTCAAGGTTATCCACCGCGCTGCGTGCCAGTTCAGGCCGAAGTCTCTTTTCGATTTCGGGTTTTACTTCATCAAATGTTTTGACTTCACGTTGCTCTACTTTGATGATGTGATAGCCAAATTGCGTCTTCACGGGCTCGCTAATCTGACCAATGGGAAGGCTGAAGATTGCCTGATCGAAAGGAGGTACGGTCTGATTGTGCTTTTCCGGCCCGAGATCGCCGCCATTTGCTCCGGAGCGCACATCGTCGGATTCTGCTTTCGCTAATGTGGCAAAATCCTCTCCGGCCAGTAGCCTCTTACGCAGGTCCTGCGCTTTGGCAAGGGCTTCTTCATCAGTAAGATCCTTCTTGCCCGGCTGAACGGGTAGCGGCGAACCTTTGATGCGAATGAGAATGTGTCGGGCGTGCGCGGTTTCGTAATCGGATTTATGCTGGTCGAAGTATTGGTGTGCAGTTGCGTCATCGACCTGCGCGTTGGCAATCATCTCCTGCATGAGAGCGCTCGCCACAATGTTCTCTCTTTGTAGTTCAACCTGCCGCTGGATCTTGGGATTTTCATCCATCTTCTGCTTCCGTGCTTCCTGGTACAGGACCTTGAGGCGCACCAACGAGTCGGCAAACGTCCGCTTTTGGTTTTTGAATTGGGCTTGAGCCTGCGGAGGGAGAGAATCGATCAACAAATCGAACTCGGCGGCGGTAATCTTCTCTTCGCCAATAGTGAGAACAACCTTATCGGGCGGAACGGAAGCCGGAGGTGGCGTAACGGCAGGAGCACCTGGAGTAACGGCAACGTGTGCCGGTGGAGCACCGCCGGCAGGGTTGACCGGCGTTTGGGCGGCGAGACACGCCGCGGCGAGGGAGATTACAAGAAACCGGGATAATTGCATTCATTCATAATATCAGCACGGTCGGTGCGGTTCGCTTGCGCCCGCTGGTTCTACGACGGCCGACATCGATGCTTTCGACCGCGGTAGACGCCAGTCGGGGCCATAAGCGTGGATCTGATCACGCGCAAATTCCGCCTCACCCAATTCGCAGGTGATCAAAACGGTGCGTCCACAAGTGTCTACTTCTTCCGCGTGCCTGTAAGCCTGCTCGAGGGAAAAGACGAAGATCTTCTGTAACATTTCGATTACGTAGTCGTAGGTGTGGTCGTCGTCGTCGAGCAGTACGACGCGATACAACGGCGTCAATTCTCCCCGGCTGAGGATTTCTGTTTCGGGAGACGCGGTGGCTCGCGACATCGTTTGTTCAGGCACGCCGCACGGCGGTAGCCAGCGTATAGCCCATCCAGGGTTTAGCGGAGCTCTTCCATCACCTGTTCCAGCGTTTCGCGAGGCGGCCGGACTTTCGATTCCGGAAGAGTTGCCAGCGGGGCTTCCTCAATTTCGAGCAACTCCATGAAGTTCGGCTTGCTGGTGTCGACGTAGAAGACGCCTGTAAGGACTTCACCCTTCTTGGCAGCTTCGTCGATTGCCTTCAGCGCATCGAATTTGTTGGTGGGATCGTAGTCCCGGCCCAGCTTCTTGATACGTAGCTTCGAGCCGTCATGCATTTCCACATCTTGAACTTCGCCCTCCGCGATCTCCACGGAGATGTCCTCGTAAAACGGAACGAAGTCGATCTCATTGAGAAGCTCATCGTGTTCCTTGATATAGCTGTAGCTCTTCGTGGAACCCTCGTGATCGTTGAATGTGGTGCATGGCGAGATGACGTCGATCACGGACAACCCGTTGTGTGCAATCGCAGTTTTCAAAATCGCCTGGAATTGTCGCTTGTCACCGGAGAATGACCGCGCCACGAACGTTGCGCCGCATTGCAGAGCCAAGGCGCAACAATCAAACGGAGGCAAATCGTTAATAACACCGGTCTTCAGCTTCGAACCGAGGTCGGCGGTCGCAGAAAACTGGCCTTTCGTAAGGCCGTAGACGCCATTGTCTTCGATGATATAAATAAACGGCAGATTGCGGCGCAACAAGTGCATAAACTGGCCAAGACCGATGGATGCCGTGTCGCCGTCGCCTGTGGCGCCGATTCCTACGAGCGTACGATTCGCCAGCATGGCGCCGGTGGCAATGGACGGCATGCGGCCGTGCACCCCATTGAAACCGTGGGAGAGGCCCAGAAAGTACGCAGGCGATTTTGATGAACAGCCGATGCCGGAAAACTTCGCGACGCTCCACGGCTGCACACCAAGCTCGAAGAAGCATTCGATGATGCGCTCAGAAATCGCATTATGGCCGCATCCCGCGCAAAGAGTGGTTTTGGCACCCTTATAGTTGGCGACTTCCAAGCCAATCCGGTTCAGCTTCTTGGGCGGCGGCGTAACGGTGGTACTCATTTTTCCTCCTGATGGACGACGTCATCGGTGACGGTTCGCGCATCGAGCGGAAGACCGCCATAATATTTCATGCTGCGCAGTCGATCCACGTCCGCGGGCTCGAAATCCAACCGCATCAGGCCGAGCAACTGGGCATCGCGATTCTGCTCCACCACATAAACACGCTTGTGCCGTCTTATAAAATCCAATACCTCTGGTGTGAACGGGTACGCTTTCAATCGCACGTAGCTGGTTTCGATTCCAAACTCCGCTTTCAACTGATCGCGGCTTTCCGCGACTGCATAATGCGACGTGCCGAAGGCGATCAAGCCGATCTCCGCCTTTGGATTGTATTCGACGACTGGTTTAGGCACCGCTTTTCGGATGGATTCGAACTTATGCGCGAGGCGGTCCATATTGTGGACATAGTCGTCTTCGCGTTCGGTGTACTGGGCCTTTTCATTGTGACCACTGCCACGCGTGAAGTACGCAGCTTGCGGATGACCGGTTCCCGGGAGCGTCCTATAACCGACGCCGTCGCCATCCACGTCTTTATAACGGGCGAAGCCGCCAAGGCGCTCGAGATCCTGCGCCGTCAAAACCTTCCCGCGGTTCAACGGCTTGGTCGGATATTCGAAAGCATCGGCCATCCAATTGTTCATGCCGAGATCCAGGTCGGTCATGACAAAAACTGGAGTCTGGAACTGCTCCGCCAGATCAAAGGCATCACCGGCCATGCTGAAGCACTCTTCCGGCGAGCACGGAAACAGCAGCGGATGCCGGGTGTCGCCGTGAGAAAGCAGGGCCGTCGAAAGAATGTCGCCTTGCGCGGTGCGTGTGGGCAAGCCCGTAGACGGGCCAACGCGCTGGACATCGAATATCACGGCGGGAATCTCGGCGTAATAACCCAGGCCCACGAACTCTGCCATGAGCGAGATGCCGGGCCCGGCGGTCGAAGTTACCGAACGAGCACCGGCCCATCCGGCACCCAACACCATGCCGACAGCCGACAACTCATCCTCCGCCTGTACTACGGCATATGTAGCTTTTTTAGTCTCCTTGTCGATGCGGAAGCGCTTCAGGTAGCCGATCATGGACTCAACCAACGACGATGACGGAGTGATGGGATACCAGATCACTACGGTGGCACCAGCGAAAACACAGCCCAGGGCGGCGGCCGCATTGCCGTCGATGATGATTTTGCCCTTCGTCGCGTTCATTCGCTCCACGCGATACGGGTCGCTCTTCGAGAACGTCTTCGATGCGTATTCAAAGCCGGCCTGGCATGCACCCCAGTTCAATTCAGCCGCCTTTGCCTTCTTCTTGCCGAACTGTTTGAACAGCGCCTTGTGTATCTCCTCCATTTCAATGGAGAGCAGGTTCGCAACGACACCGTCGTAGATCATGTTGCGCACTAACTTGCGCAGCTTTGCTTCCGGGCAGACTGGCCCCACCAGCTTGTCGAATGGCACCGGGTAGAAGTGGAGATCAGAGCGAAGCGCATCGAGCTTGAGCGGTTCATCATAAACGACGGCTGCACCGCTATCCAGCTTCATTACGTCTTCGCGCGCGGTTTCCGGATTCATGGCCACCAGGAAATCGACTTCCTTTTTGCGGCCGATGTAACCGTGCTTGCTCGCACGGATTGTGAACCACGTGGGTAGTCCCTGGATATTCGACGGAAACATGTTCTTTCCCGAGACCGGAATACCCATCTGGAAAATGGCGCGCATCAGAACGCTGTTTGCCGTCTGGCTGCCCGAACCGTTTATGGTTGCGACCTGGATGCTGAAATCGTTGACTACAGGTTGCTGAAATTCGCCGGAACGTGGCGAGGCCGGGGAAACCTCAATCGTAGACATCTATATGCGAAATCCTTCTCCGAGCGGCAGAAGCGCTCATTGGGTTGAACTGTAGTTCCTTTTGATTATACGCTCCCTGTCGCGCATGGTGGTCAGGAACCAAGCGCTATGAATCGAGTGACGAAACTCACGAGGCGCGGTTTGTCGAATCGAGACTCCGCAATCTCAAAATACGCTAGACTGGAGACATCCAAGGCAGAACTGTTTGAATCGATTCTTGCTCTTATCCTGCATTGCGGCGTTGACGGTCACAGGTAGATCGGCCGAGCGGGGGCAGTTGGATTTTAGCCCGTCCCTGTTCACGGTTATGGCGGCCATTAATGCCGCCGGGTACGATACCGAGCTTAGCTCGCCAAACGCCGACCCTCTGCGCCGGCAAGTTCGGCAGGCGGTGGAGGCATCGCACGCCCCAGTGCTGGCAGACCTCAAGAAGTTCGTTGAGGAGCATCACCAGAGCGACGCAACGGCGGAGATGGGCCAATACGTTTCCTTTGCGCTCTCGATCGGCGATCCGCCAGACTTCAAGTTCCGATACCGCGACGTTGAGCTCGCCCCCGACGTTCGCCAGATGCAGAAATTGGCGCCGTTACTGGTGCGCTTTTACAAAGAGGCGAATATTGGGGAGCTTTGGAACAAATCGCAACCGTCGTTTGAGCGTGCCCTAGCCCGATATCATGCGCCGGTTTCGCGCGCGATCCTGGAAGCCAACGCCTACTTGCGAAATGCCACCGCGGGTTTCCTCGGCAGAAACTTTCAAATCTACCTCGATTTGCTTGGCGCCCCCAACCAGGTACAAACGCGCAGCTTCGCTGATGACTATTTCGTGGTGGTGACGCCGTCGGCGGAGCCCAGGGTCATGGACATCCGCCACGCCTACCTGCATTATTTGCTCGATCCCTTGGCCACCAAGTACAGCGACGACGTGTTGAAGAGGAATTCGTTAATCGATTACGCGCAAGGCGTTCCTGTGCTTGCCGATTCGTATAAATCGGACTTTCTGCTGTTGACCACAGAATCGTTGATCAAAGCCGTAGAGGCCCGCCTTCCAGGCAACCCCGAAACCGTGGACCAAGCACTGCGCGAAGGCTACATCCTGACGCCATTTTTTGCAGAGCAGCTCACGCTCTTCGAAAAGCAGCCTCAAGCTATGCGGCTTTATTTTCCGGAAATGATCAAGCGCTTAGATGTGGTGCGCGAAGACCAGCGCCTTTCCAAGGTGCAGTTTGACGAGCACGCCAAAGTTCGTGCCGCGAAGGTGGTGGAGGCAACGCGGGCCGAGCCAAGTCCCGACGAAAAAGCGATCGAAGACGCCGACAAACTATACAGCAACAAGGATTATGATGGCGCCAAGAAGGCTTATCTTCGTGTGCTCGAGGTCACTGCTGATAAATCCATACACGCGCGGGCGTATTATGGCCTGGCGCGGATCGCTGTGCTCCAAAATGACGCGGAGATCGGCGCGCGGCTGTTTCAAAAAGTTCTCGATTCCGGCCCTGATCCTTGGGTGATGGCGTGGACACACGTTTATCTGGGGCGTCTCTCGGACATCGCGGGAAATCGCGAGGAGGCTGCCAAACACTATCAGACAGCGCTCGCGGTGGATGGGGCCTCAGCGGCCGCGCGACATGCGGCGGAACAGGGTATTGAACAGTCATTCAAGAAACCATAAAACTGAAGGAGTTGTCTTTGATGCTACGAATTTTCACCATCCCGACGCTCGTGCTGTGTGCGGCGCTTAGTTCTCCTGCGGCGGATCAAAAGCAGCCCGCGCCGAAGTCTAAGGGCGAACTGGAGGCGTTGCAGCAGATGTTTGGGGCGCAGGATCCGGACGCGCGCATTAAAGCCGCCGAGACCCTGCTTACCAAGTACGCCGATACCGATTACAAAGGCCTGGCACTCTATGTTGAAGCCACGGGGTACCAACAGAAAAATGAGTACGACAAGATGGTCGTCTACGCCGAACAGGCCGTTCAGGCGGATCCCAAACAATATCAGGCCATGCTCATGCTTGCCACTGGCATCTCCCAACGCACGCGAGAGTTTGATTTAGACCGCGAAGAGAAACTCGGCCGCGCCGAGAAGTACGCTAAAGATGCCATGCTCATCGTGAAGGACCTGCCGAAGCCGAATCCCCAGATCACCGATGAGCAGTGGACGCAAGCCAAGAACGATTACATGTCTCAGGGACACGAAGCGCTTGGCTACGCGGCGCGAGCTCGCAAGAATTTCGACGTCGCCATCGCGGAACTCAAGGAGGCGGTCAACCTCTCGCCAGTCCCGGTTACCATGATCCAGCTCGCGGCAACGTACGACCAGGCCAAAAAACCCGACGACGCCCTTCCGTTGCTGGAAAAGGTCATGGCCATGCCGGATGTTTCGCCGTCCATTAAACAGTTCGCGCAGGCAGAGAAGGTGCGGGCCACGCAGTTGAAGTCTGGTGGCGCAAATCCGGCTTCCTCACCGGCCCAGTCCCAGGCTCCGCCGCAGGTAGAAATCAAGAAGCAATAAATCGGACAAGAGCGTGCCGTGATGCGCCCGGATGTTTCCGGACTTGAAAAAGTGATCGGCTACCGGTTTCGCAATCGGGAACTGCTAGAACGCGCACTGACGCACAGTTCTCATGTCCACGAGACATCGTCCGCTGATGGGGTACAAATGGCGGACAATGAGCAGCTGGAATTCCTAGGGGATTCCATCCTTGGCTTTTTGATCAGCGAAGCTTTAGTCGAGCGTCTGCCGGGAGATTCGGAAGGGCGCCTTTCCAAACTTAAGGCGCACATAGTCAGCGCGGCGCATCTGTATGGCGTTGCCGATGGCCTTCAGTTGGGTCAGTATCTGCAACTGGGCCGCGGTGAGGAGATGAGCGGAGGGCGCTCCAAACGAACACTACTCGTGGATGCGCTGGAGGCCCTGATCGCTGCGCTATACCTCGACGCCGGTATCGAGCACACACGATATTTCGTCAGGCAACACATCGCTGGTGACCCGGCTGTAGCCGGAATGTTCTCCGCGGACCAGCCGCCGGCCGCGGTCACGGACTTCAAGAGCGCATTACAGGAGTTGGCACGTGCCCGCCATCTGCCGCTGCCACGGTACGTGATTGTGAAGGAGGCTGGGCCCGAGCATTCCAAAACCTTCACCATGGAAGTCCGCGTGGGAAAGGACTGGACGGCGCAGGCGGAGGGATATTCCAAGAAAAACGCCGCACAGAATGCCGCGCGCCTTGCGCTCGATCAGTTGCTTGCCGCGCCGTCATCAACCTGAACTGGAGCAAGGGCGAGAATGCGTCTGCGCCTTTGCCAGTGCGCACCAACGGCCAAAAATGAGCTGCGCCACTTCAGTTGCTCGCGCCGAATTGGCAAGCGAGTCGATAGCTTGCGTAACTTCACCCTTCCCACAGGCCTCGTCTTCCTGACACCACTGAGAGATCATTACCGGCGTCACTTCAAGATGGAACTGCAAGCCATATACGCGATCCCCAAATCGAAATGCCTGATTACGGCAGGCGGAGGAGGACGCAAGCAGCTCGGCGCCTTGGGGCAGGTCGAAAGTTTCTCCGTGCCAGTGGAAGATCATTTCGGAGTGATGGCCGTGAAAGAGCGCATCGTTCTGCGCGCTTGCATTGAACGTTACCGGTTCCCACCCAATTTCTTTCTTCCCGTTCGGGTAGACCTTTGAACCGAGCGCCTTCGCGATCAATTGCGCACCCAGACAGATTCCCAGCACCGGTTTGCGGGAGTGAACCGCGCTATGGATGTACTCGATTTCGCGATGGATAAAGGGCAGATCATCGTTCGCGGACATCGAGCCGCCTAATAGAATCAAGGCGTCGGCATCTTCGATGCCGTTCTCTCGCGCTGGCGCACTGTACAGATCGGCGTATGCCCAAGCAATGCCGTGATTATCCAGAACCCCGGCGATCAGGCCTAGACCGTCCCATGGGCCATGGCGAAAAGCGACAACGCGCACGGTCGCTATTCGGAGGAGGCGCGCTGCGCAACTTGAAAATGACTCAGCGATTGCGCATATCGCGAGACACCCTGATAAAGGGCCTCGGCAAGGCGCTGGCGGTGCTCCGGCCGCTTGAGGAGTTGTTCCTCTTTCGCATTGCTCAGGAAACCGACTTCGGCCAAGACCGACGGCATGGAAGCTCCGATGAGCACCACGAAAGGAGCCTTCTTCACGCCGCGGTTTTTGGCAGCGTTATTGTAACGGGTCTCGAACGTCTGCAGCGAACCTTGAACTTTGGCGGCGAAATCCTTCGACTCCTCCACCTTCTCATGCAACGTAATCGTCTGAATCAGATCGCGCAGTTCGTAAACGGATTTGTCGGAACTTGCGTTCTCCCGCGCGGCCACATCCAGGGCATCGGCTGAATGGGTAAAGTTCAAGTAATAGACCTCGATGCCGCCCACTTTGGGATGCGGTGACGAATTCGCATGAATCGACAGGAACAGGTCCGCCTTCCTTTCGTTCGCAAACTCGGTGCGAGCGTGGAGGGGTATGAACGTGTCGTCCTGCCGCGTGTAGATCACTTCACTACCCATGCGCTCCTCGATGAGCTTGCCCACACGCTTAGCAACATCCAAGACGAGTTCCTTCTCCATCAGCCCATGACGCCCCACGGTTCCTTGATCGGTTCCGCCGTGCCCCGGATCGATGACTACACGATTGATTTTCAGCCCGAGAGCGCGCGTCAGAGACCGCTCACCGTCACCAGAAATATGCGCAGCCTTGGGAACTGCGCGCGAGGAAACGGCACTCACGGCGACGGGTGCCGGTTCATCCAGTTCCGCTGGAGCGGGCTTCGGGGGGGGCAGATTTGCGGGAGGGTCAGGCAGAACTACCTGAGGTGTGGGAACGACCTTGGCGGCCATGCGCGAAGCGGAGGTTCTATTGATTTCCCTGGTTACCGGCGGGTCGGGAAGCGTTATGGGCGGTGCCGAAGCAACTGGTGCAGGAGGTTCACGCATCGGAATAGCGTCGCGCTTCATCGCTGGTTGCTGCGTGGTTTGACTTTCGGGTGTAGCCTCAGCCACCTGGCTTGCCGGCTCCGACTTGTGTGTGCTGCCAGCGGGACGCAGCTCAATAATCAGCCGGCTTGGATTATCCAGCCTAGAAACCGTGAAGTCGGCGTCGGACTCCAGATCGAGAACCACGCGCGTAACTCCAGGCGACGTCTCCGCCACGCGAATCCGCTTGACCAGCTTGTCGCTGACATCGTCCGAGAATAGTCGCTTCCCTTCAATACGAGGCCGCGTGCCTGCGATGTCGAAGAAGATTCGGGCTGGATTCTCCGCCCTGTCGGAATGGTAGCGTGCCTCGCCGGTCACTTCGATAGCGATACGAGTGGTATTGGCCAGTGACCAGTGCCGGACAGCGGTGACCTCGAGATCTGCGGAGCGTCCGGCGACTCCTGCCGCGAACCCTACCAGCATCATCGCCGATGTGATGCGCCGTCTCATAACCTACGGTGTTCGATAACAGATCCTCCCCACCGCATTCACAAAGGCGCGGATGGGGTTAAAGTCTTCTTCCGTGTTAGCCGGTGAGCCCGCCTCCTGGCGTTTCTTCGCGTCCTTCTTTGCATCCAGTGCTTTGCCTACCCGATAGACGTAGCTTCGCGTCTCTGTGAACGGTGGAACACCGCCGAAACGCTCCACAGTCCCCTCGCCCGCATTGTAGGCGGCAAGCGCCAGCCGGTGGTCTCCGTTGTAGTGATCGAGTAGATACTTCAAGTAACGGACCCCGCCTTCTACGTTTTGTGCAGGATCGAAAGCGTCCGCGACGCCGAACCTTCGGGCCGTGGACGGTACCAACTGCATAAGGCCGAGCGCTCCCTTGTTGGAGATAGCCAAAGGATTGTAGTTGCTCTCCACCGAGATCATGGAGTGCACCAAGTCACGATCCACCGCATGGCGCGCGGCGATCTCGTCCACGAGTCGTGCGAAGGCTTCAGGGACATCGCCAGGCGCGGAAGGCAGCTCAATTTGTGGCGCAGAGGTTTCGGCTTTCGCGCTCCCCGTCCGCGCCACGCTGCGCACAAGGCGACCGGTGCGGGCGTCTGGTCGCACCACAAGGGTTACCGTAATCGCGTTACTCACAGCACCGGCAGATAACAAAGCAGCGGTCGATGCGCTCACCGAAAATAGTATAAAACAATTCTTCATTCTAATGTTTTAATTCTCTGTCACCTAAATAAATCGGACTGATCGTCCAATGTTATCATTTCTGCATGAAACGCGCCGGGTTCGTATTGGCTGGAGGCCGCAGTTCGCGCATGGGCCGCGACAAAGCGCTGCTCTCCTTTCAAGGCTGCCGGCTCGTGCAATTCGTTGCAGCCCAAGCACGTGAGGCGGTCGATCAAGTAACCTTGGTCGGAGAAATTAGCCGGTATGCTAACCTTGGTTATCCCGTTATCGAAGACATTTTGCCCGGGTGCGGGCCGTTGTCGGGCGTACACGCCGCGCTCACTAAGACTGACGCGGAATGGAATCTGATTCTCGCCTGTGATATGCCGCAAGTCGGCCGCACATTCCTTGAACAGCTTGTGACGCGGGCCGAAGCCAGCCCAGCCTCGGCGGTCATCCCCGTGGGTCCCGACGACCGTCCGCAGCCTTTGTGTGCTGTTTATCACCGCCGGTGTGGCTCTGAGATCGCGCGAGCTCTCGAGCGTCGTGTGCATAAAGTGACGGAGGCTCTCGCGGCGCTCGAAATCGACTTTTGGCCCGTCCCCCACGCGGATAACTTCCATAACGTCAACACGCCCGAGGACTGGGACGCTTACTCGCATGCCGCAAGATGAATTCCCTCACTACATAGAATTCCGCCACGTTTATAAGACGTTCGACAAGCCGGTTTTGGCCGACAGTAATTTTTACGTCGACGGCGGGCAAACCGTTGCCATTATTGGACGCAGCGGTGTGGGTAAGTCGGTTACCCTCGCGCATATCATGGGCTTCCTGAAGCCGGACAACGGGCGCGTCATCGTCGCGCATGAAGATACAACCGACTTCGACGAGACGGAACTCCGCCGCATTCGCAAAAAAGTGACCATGGTTTTTCAATCGGGTGCATTGTTCGACTCATTAACGGCCGCCGAAAACGTTTTGTTCTCGCTTGAACTCCGCGACGATTACGACGAGCAGAACAAAGAAGATGTCGTCAACGGATTGCTGAAAATGGTGGATATCTACGACGCTCGCGATGCCTATCCGGCTGATTTATCCACTGGGTATAAGCGCGCGGTTGCTATTGCTCGCGCCCTGGCCGCACAGCCGGAGTGCATTCTTTACGATGAGCCCACCACCATGGTAGACCCGATTATGTCTGACCACCTCGCCGATTTGATGTTGCGTCTGAAGCGGCAATTACGGCTGACTTCGGTCGTGGTGACGCATGACCTGGACTTGATGTACCGTGTGGCAGATCGAGTGGTGTTTCTTCATCAGGGGCAAGTGATCTTTTTCGGTCCGGTACAGGACCTCGAAAAATCTGATAATCCGAATATTCAGCAATTCTTGGCGCTCGACCACGTCAACACCACTTAAATGATCAGCGGTGTTCGGCGCCAAGACCTATGAAGCATACGCCGGCCATGATCAGCAGCAGCCCCATAGTTTTTGCCCGTGTAATCGGTTCCTTGAAAAATATGCGCGACCACGCGAGGGTCCATACGTTGGCTAGAGAGACCATGGGATAGAGCACGGATACTTCACCGTTCTTTAGGCCAAGAACATAGAACGCCGACGAGGCAAGGAACAAGACTACACCGACGGCCAAACGAAGGTTCAGAATCAGGTATCGCAAACCGTGACGGAGTTTTTGCGCGCCGGATTTCAGAAACACTGCGCCGAATGATCCAAACAACGATGCGACGAACACGAGCAGCATCGAAGAAACGGGCGTATTCACGATCTGCTGCCCCTACCCAAAACGCCTACGCCCGCCACGACTACAGCCACGCCCGAAAGCTTGAAGGGATTTAGTGATTCGTGAAAGAAAATAACGGATAAAATTGTGACCCAGACATAAGTCAAGGCAATAATCGGATAGAGAATCGAAAGCTCACCGTCCCGTAGGGCGAATACCATGAGTACCGTATTAAGGCCGTACAAGCTGTAGCCAGCAAGCAACGGCAGGCTGACCAGGTAACCCGTAAGCCCCGGATGACTGAGATGGACGAGCCCGATCTTCATGAGCATCTGCGCCGCCGCACCTAGAATCGTGCAGGCAAAGACCAGCGTCATCGACTGCATCCGGCTGAAGGGCCGATGATAGACGGGTACAGTGGCGGACGGTGTCACGTCTCACAGCATAGCAAACACTGGATTGAATCTCGTTCCGTTTTTTGAACTCAGCTCCTATACAATGGTCTTATCGTGAGCCCAGAGAATACCAGCGTCGCCGAGCAGGTGCCGGAGCAACTCAAGCAACCTCGCAAAAGTGACATCCCTCGAGGCGTGATTGCCGAGTGGACGGTCACGATTATCCTGCTCCTGTTTGGCACGACTACGCTTGTCCAAGCCTTCGTCATCCCCACAGGATCCATGGAGGACACACTGCTCATCGGTGATCATCTGCTTGTGGACAAGCTGGCTTATGCCCCGCCCGGACCGCTGACCAAGCGTTTGCTACCCTACGAGGACGTGCACCGTGGCGACATCATTGTCTTTCGCTATCCGGTGGACATCAAGCAAACCTTCGTCAAACGCGTGATCGGGATTCCGGGAGACCATATTCACCTGGAGAACAAGCTGGTGTACTTAAACGGTCATCCGCTCATCGAGCCATACAAGTACAACAAGACTGATTACATCGATTCCTACCGCGATAACTTTCCGAGCGTCCCTAACGTGGGTTTATCTCCGCAGGGCCAGGAAATGCTGGTCGACAATGTGAAGCAAGGAGAGGTTGTCGTGCCGCCGGGCCATTATTTCGCGATGGGTGACAATCGTGACTCCTCGCTGGATAGCCGCTACTGGGGCTTTGTGCCACGGGAAAATATTATCGGGAAACCGCTGATCATCTACTGGTCGTACGACGCGACGACGGAAGCGCTGTCCAATCCGGCAATTGGAATCGATCACCTGATCGATCTGGCCGAGCATTTCTTCACCAAGACGCGCTGGAGCCGCACGCTTCGCTTGATTCACGGTTATCCCATAATGTAATCGATCTCATGCGCCATCACTACGGCTTGATCCTGGCGGGCGGTCGCGGTACGCGATTTTGGCCGCGTAGCCGGCGCAATCGCGCCAAGCAGGTTCTCAGCATTTTTGGCGAACGGTCGCTGATTCAATCGACCGTCGATCGCCTGTCGCCGCTCATCCCATCTGAGCGTCTCTGGGTTCTGACCAACGAACACTTACGCGGAGAAATCGTACGGCAACTGCCATCCATTCCGAAGCGCCAGATTCTCTCCGAGCCTGTGCAGCGTAACACTGCGCCCGCCATCGGTCTAGCCGCCCATATTTTGCAATCGCTGGATGCTGACTCCGTGATGGGTGTCTTCCCAGCGGACCACGTGATCGCGAAGCCGCGGCGCTATCTGCAATTCGCGCGTGCGGGCTTTCGTGCCGCCGGCGAGAGCAAGATCGCGGTTCTGGGCATTGTTCCCCGTTGGGCCGAAACGGGCTACGGTTACATTGAATTTCCACGCGGCACGCGAGCCGGGTCACTCGATCCTGCACTGGTCTCCAGCTTCCGCGAAAAGCCTGATTCCAAAACGGCCGCGAAATATCTCGCCGCGAAACGGTTCTATTGGAATGCGGGAATGTTCTTTTGGCGCACCGACGTTCTCTTAGAAGCGCTGCGCCGGTACCTACCAAAAACGGCAACGCTGCTGGCATCCCTGCCTCGCTTCTCCGACCGCAAGTTCCACAGCAGGCTTGCCGAGGTTTTTCCGCGCTGCGAAAACATCTCCATTGATTACGCCGTCCTGGAACGCGCGAAAAACGTTGTCGGTCTCGCCTGTGACGACATCGGCTGGAACGACGTCGGGAGTTGGAACGCCGTCTATGAGCTGGTAGCCCGCGACAGCCATGGGAACGCGGCCCGGTCCACCGTCATTTCCACGGATAGCAGCGGTAATTACGTCGACGCCGGTGAGAAGCTCGTGGCCATGCTGGGTGCGAACAACCTCGTAGTGGTCGATACCCCAGACGCTCTGTTAATTGCCGACCGTGAGCGCGCGCAGCAGGTGGGCGACATCGTCAAACTTCTCGAACAACACCGGCGGGATGATTTACTGTGAAGCTTGCGCCGCGAAGATGCCGTCCAAGATGCCGACCGCCGCGTCCACTTCGTTCTCCGTGACAATATAAGGCGGCAAGAACCGTAACACGGTGTCATGGGTGCAATTGATGAGCAAACCGCGCGACTGCGCGTCGGCCACCATCTGCTTTCCAGGTAGGCTCATGTCCACGCCGACCATGAGGCCACGCGCGCGCACTTCACGAACGAATGCGTATTTAGCTGCCAACTCCTGTAGGCGGGCCACGAAATAATCCCCTGTGCGCCGAATCGAGGGCAACAGGTCGTCAAGGATATCAAAAAATTCCAGCGCCACCCGGCAGGCCAGCGCGCTCCCGCCAAACGTCGATCCATGCATGCCCGGACCAATGGCGGCGGCTGCTTTCTCATTCGCAACGATGACGCCAAGCGGCAGACCGCATGCAAGTGGTTTTGCCGCCACCATCACGTCCGGCAGCACCACGGGGTTTGCCAGTTGGTAGCCGAACCAGGTGCCGGGCCGTCCGACACCGCACTGAATCTCGTCGAAGACCAGCAGCGCGTTGTATCGATCCGCAAGCTCTCGCGCCCTGCGCCCGTATTCGTCGGAGATCGGGAAAATACCACCCTCGCCTTGGATCCACTCGATGACAATCCCCGCGGTTCGTTCATTGAAAGCCCGCTCCAGTGCGGCGATGTCATTTTGGGGCAGAAACTTCACGCCTGGAACGAGCGGCTCAAAATCACGACGGTACTTCGGCTGGCCGGTAATTGATAAAGCGCCCAACGTTCTGCCGTGGAAAGAATTCTCGAGCGATAGGATCTCGATCTTCGCCGGATTGATTTTGTTGCCGTGCGCGCGCACCATCTTGAGTGCGCCCTCCATCGCCTCGGTGCCGCTGTTGGCAAAAAACGAACGTTGGAGTCCGCTCACCTCAGCCAGCCGCTTCGCCAGTGGGCCCTGAAAGCGATGGTAGTAGAGGTTTGAAGAATGAATCAGCAGCCCCGCTTGTTCACGGATCACATCGACGATGCGCGGATGCGCGTGGCCCAGCGCATTGACGCCTATTCCGGCAATGAAATCCAAATACCGATTCCCGTCCACGTCGTACACATAACATCCATCGCCGTGATCGAGTGCCAGCGGATAGCGTGAGTAGTTCTGCAAAAGGTACTCGCGCTCGAGATCCATGATCTGCTGCGCTTCGGAAACATCGGCGGAAGTAGCGGAACGCATTTGTCCATCATACAATTTCATCGAATGGGAAAAACTGCATTTTTGTTCCCCGGGCAGGGATCTCAGTACGCCGGCATGGGAAAAACATTGGCCGAGACCTATCCGGCGGCGAGGCTGGTTTTTGAGTCCGCCGATCAGGCGCTCGGCTTTCCAATTTCGCGTATCTGCCTCGAAGGCACCGATGAGGAGTTGCGCCTCACGGAAAACACGCAGCCGGCACTATTGACAGTCTCCATCGCCGCGTTCACTGTGCTTCGGGAACTGGGCGTGCGGCCCAGTTACGTTGCGGGTCACAGTCTCGGCGAATATTCAGCCTTGGTTGCTGCCGGTTCGCTACGCTTCAGCGATGCATTGCGATTGGTCAGGAAACGCGGCCGATTCATGCAGGAAGCGGTTCCGGCCGGAATGGGTGCCATGGCGGCGATTCTCAAGCTTCCTCCGGAGCGCCTGGAAGACGTGCTGCAAAAGGCAGCACAGGGCGAAGTCGTGACGGCAGCCAATTTAAACGCTCCCGATCAGGTCGTCATCGCCGGGCATGCCGGCGCCGTTCAGCGTGCGATAGAACTAGCAAAGGCTGCGGGTGCGCGGCGGGCACTGGCCTTGGCCGTCAGCGCGCCTTTTCACTGCCCACTCATGCAGCCCGCACAAGAGCGCATGACGCCGGAATTGAATGCCGCTGTTTTCGACGACCTGGATTGGCCTCTAGTCAACAACTGGCAGGCGCGCGAGGTCCGCACTGCCGCCGAAGCTCGCGAGGGGCTGATTCAGCAGATTCCGAATCCGGTTCATTGGGAAGCCACGATACGGCACCTCGCGGCTCAGGGCGTCGACCGGTTCTTCGAAATCGGGCCGGGTGGTGTTTTGACAGGCCTTTTGCGCAGCATTGACCCCGCGCTACAGGGGATTAGATTCGGCGAGGCGGCGGATGTTGAGAAGCTCCATCTTGCCGCCGGCTCACACTAAAACGTTAGGCCTACCAGGAATTCCGCTTGATTCTGATTGGATCGCAACGCCGTCCCGAGATCCGTCACGCTGGCGGCACCCCACCGGGTGTACCGAATCTCTGGCGAAAGCCTCACGAGCGGCAGGTGGAGTTCGATACCGGCCCCCAATACGAAGCCGGCGTTAGAACCCGACGTACTCGAGCTGGACCCAACACCGCTCACAGCCGCAATAATCTGGTTCGTGCCGCTCCAATGATCAAATGCTACGCCGCCGTCCAGAAACGGCTTCACGAACAACCCCGGTGTCCGGTACTTCACTAGCAGAGGGAACTCCCAGGCATTGCTCGCCGTGGTGTGGACCAGTTCGTCGACTAGATTGGTGGAGCCGTTGTATTGAAAATGACGGAACAGAGCATCGGCTTCCAAACTGAACCCGGCCGGCAAACGCAATTCCACGGTCGGACCGATAATGAATCGGGTGGCGCCGGAAGAGAAAGTCTCATCCGGATTCGACGCCGCTTGAAAGAAGTTGGTCAGCGGTAGTCCGCCCCGGACTCCAAATGAGAATTGAGCAAAGACACCTGTACTTGCGAATACGAAAAGAAGCACAAGCTTCATAGCAAACTTTACGCGCGGGAGAAACTGAGCGTTCCGAAAATGTCACGAAGCACGGTCGAGTAATCCGAGCAGCTTTGTCTCATCGATCACTTCGATTCCAAGCTCCCTGGCCTTGTCCAGCTTAGAGCCCGGGTCGTCGCCGGCTACCACGAAATCGGTCTTCCGGCTCACCGAGCCCGCCACCTTGCCGCCTGCAGCTTCAATCCGCTGCTTGGCTTCTTCCCGGCTGATGTTCATTGTGCCCGTCAGAACAAATGTGAGTCCGGCCAGTGGTCCACTATGCCGCCGCCGGGCCCGATATTCGAACTGCAGGCCCGCCGATCGCAAACGCTCCACAAGCTCCTGGTTACGCGGCTCGCGAAAGAACTGGTAGATGCTTTCCGCTACCTTGGGTCCCACCTCTTCCGCCCTCTGCAGTTCGTCCACGGTAGCCGAGGCAATCCGATCGAGCTCACCGAATTCCTCGGCCAGGAACAGCGCCGTACGCTCGCCGACGAATCGTATCCCGAGCGCCTGAATGACGCGCGGCATCGAATTCTGCCGCGAGTTCTCGATATTGCGAATCACGTTGGCCGCCGACTTTTTCCCCATCCGGTCGAGCTGCACTAACCTTTCAACCGTTAGGTCGTAAATATCGGCTACGCTCGCTAAACTGCCGCGGTCCACCAACTGTTCCACCAGCACATCGCCCAGACCGTCGATGTTCATGACGGCGCGTGAGGCAAAATGCAAAATCGACTCCTTCAAGCGGGCCGGACAATTGGTGTTGATACACCGGCTGGCTGCCTCGCCTTCCTCGCGCACAATGTTCCCGCCGCAAACCGGACAGTGCTTGGGAATTTGGAAGCGCCGCCGGTAGGACCCCTGCGTATGCACGCGCACCACTTTCGGAATCACGTCACCGGAGCGTTCGATCACCACCGAGTCCCCGATCTGTAGCCCCAGCCTGGCAATTTCATCCTCGTTGTGCAGCGTTGCCCGCGATACCGTGACGCCGCCCACTACCACTGGCGCGAGATGCGCAACGGGAGTGAGTGCCCCGGTCCGCCCCACCTGTACCTCGATATTCTCAACCGTGGTGACTGCCTGCCTGGCCGCGTACTTGAATGCGATGGCCCATCGCGGCGCTTTTGCCGTGTATCCCAGTCGGTTCTGCTGAGCCACCGCATCGACCTTGGCCACAACCCCATCGATCTCGAACGGCAGATCGTCGCGTTTCGACTCCCACTCACGGCAGAATGCCAGCAGCTCGTCAATGTTCTTGCAGAGCCTGCGGTGTGCATTCACCTTGAATCCCATGCGCACCAGCGCTTCTAGCGACTCCCAGTGGCTCGGATAGTGCCGCTCGCCGTCTACGAGCAGGAAATACGTATAGAATTCCAACTGGCGTGACGCCGTGATCGATGGATCCAACACTCGCAGGGACCCCGCCGCGGCATTGCGGGGATTGGCGAAACGCGAAAGCCCGCGCTCATCCCGTTCCGCGTTGAGCTTTTCGAATGCGCGCCGCAGCATCACCGTTTCCCCGCGCACTTCAAAGTGATCGAGCGAGCTGGTCGTACTCAAGGGAAGCGAGCGGATCGTCCTGGCATTCTCCGTCACGTCCTCCCCCACGCGTCCATCTCCGCGAGTGACCGCCTGAATAAACACGTTCTTACGGTAGTGGGCAGCCATCGAGAGCCCGTCCAGCTTAAGCTCCGCCACATACCGGTACGGTTCTTTTCCCAGTGCATCCCGAACACGCGTGTCGAACGCCCGCAATTCGTCCTCGTTCAGTGCGTTGTCCAGGCTGAGCATGGGCGAACTGTGCTCCACCTTTACGAATCCCTCGCGGGGCTTGCCGCCCACGCGACCTGTCGGTGAATCGGGTGTGATCAGCTCGGGGTGTTGCGTCTCGATATCTCGCAGCCGGTTCATCAGATTGTCGTATTCGGCATCGCTGATCTCCGGCTGATCGAGGACGTAGTAGAGGTGTTCATGGCGCCGGAGCGTCTTTCGCAGATCCGCTACTTCGTCGATGAGTTTGGCCTTCATCCGATTCCCATTATAATGATCCGAGTACCAGCACATGCATCTTCACATGGCTCCGGCCAGACGGGTCTTCCTATCAAATCGCTTTCCACAAAATTAATTTACAATCCTGTGGCGGGACGGCTTCGCGGCAGAGGCCGCGCACGGCTCGACCGCGCCGTCACCATCCTTCAGCAAGCCGGTTACGACATTTCGATGGCCCCCACCACCGGTCCAGGCACGGCGGGCGATATCGTCCGCGACGCCATCGCGGGCGGCGCGGAGTTTATCGTAGCCGCCGGCGGCGACGGCACCATCAACGAAGTCCTCGATGGCGTCGCCAACACTTCGGTTCCTTTGGGTATTCTCCCAGCTGGCACCGCAAACGTTCTGGCCACCGAGATCGGTCTCGGCAGCAACATGGAGCGTGCCGCAAGATTGATGCGGGAGTCGGTCGAAACACGCATCGCCGTCGGCCGGCTGGAGACCGGCCAGACGGTTCGTCATTTCCTGTCCATGGCCGGAGTCGGCTTTGACGCCCACATCGTTTACAACTTGGGTGCCGGTCTGAAGCGGCGGTTGGGAAAGGCCGCTTACTGGGTGGGAGGGTTCAGCCAGGTTACGGGACGATACCCCGAATTCTACGTGGAAATCGACGGCGCCGCCCGCGAGTTGTGCTCTTTCGCTCTCATTAGTCGCGTGCGTAATTACGGCGGCGATTTCCAGATTGCCCGGCACATTCGCCTGGTGGATAGCCATTTCGAGGTGGTGCTGTTCCGCGGGCGAACCCCACTTCCCTATTTCAAATATCTTTTCGGCCTGACAACCGGGCACTTGGCCGGCATGCGCGGCGTTTCCTTTTCGAAGGCCCAGTGCCTGCGTGTCTCCGATCCTGAAGATCGCCGCATTCACATCCAGGTGGATGGCGAAAGCGCCGGGCATTTGCCTGCCCGCGTTTCGCTCGCTCCAGATGCCGCAACGCTTGTGATTCCTCCGGCCTACCTGAGCCCCAGCTGAGAAATTCTTCCAAGACCTGCATCGTTTCAGGCGCGGCGGGGTAGAATAAGACATCCGGGTAAACTGATGATCTATTCCCGCTCCGCTGAATACGCAATTCGTGCATTTGTACACTTGGCTCAGGTTCCTGAAGGAAAGTACGCGATGGTAAAGAACATCGCCGCAGAAGAAGAGATTCCTTCGCACTTCCTGGCTAAAATCCTGCAGCAGCTCGCGCGAAAAGGGCTGCTGCGCTCCAGCAAAGGCCCCACGGGCGGCTTCTCCCTCCGTGTTCCCGCGGACGAGATCCGTTTGGTCGACATCGTGGAAGCGCTCGATGGCCTCACCGAATACCAACAATGCGCGGCCGGGTTGGCTGAGTGTTCGGACGACATGCCGTGTCCGCTTCACGATTCGTGGAAAGCTGTCCGTTCGCGTATCATGGATTATTTGGGGCGCAACACGATCGCGGACCTGGCAAAGGCTCTCGAGCAGAAGCGGCGGTTGATCGAGAAGCAGCGCCGGCCGAAACGCGCCGCGGTGAAAAAGTAAAACTGAACCTTCCGAAGAAAGCTGAGGAGACGAATCCGATGGGCCACTCTGTTCTGGTCCCCATGGTGGTCGAGCAGACCTCCCGGGGTGAGCGAGCATACGATATTTACTCGCGCCTGTTGAAGGAGAACATCATTTTTCTGGGGACGCCGATTGATGACGCGGTTTCCAATCTGATCATCGCCCAGTTATTATTTCTCGAAGCAGAAGATCCGGAAAGAGATATTTCGATTTACATTAATTCCCCCGGCGGTTCCATCACCTCAGGGTTAGCCATTTTGGACACCATGCGTTTCGTGCGGCCCGATATCGTCACTTTCTGCGTCGGCCAAGCGGCCTCTATGGCCGCTGTCCTGCTAGCCGCCGGCACTAAGGGCAAACGCTTTAGCCTTCCGAATTCGCGCATCATGATTCATCAGCCTTCCATGCAAGGCTTGGCCGGGCAAGCCGCCGACATTGACATCTACGCCAAGGAAATCCTCCGGATGCGGGAGACGCTGAACAAGATACTTGCGGAGTTCACGCAACAACCGGTCGACCGGATCGCTCGTGACGTGGATCGCGATTACATCATGAGCCCTGAGCAAGGCGTGGATTACGGCATGATCGATAAAGTCGTGACCAGCCGCGAACTCACCCCCGTGCCAGTGTCGAAATAAAACACCTGCGTGCGGCTCGCGAATAAGACAGCCATCATCACCGGCGTTGGCGCCGGAATCGGCGAAGCCATTGCTATTCGATTCGCCGAGGAAGGCGCTCGCCTGGTTCTCAACGACATCAGCGAAGGAGCCGCCCAGGCGACGCTCCGCAAAGTGTCGGATCTTGGCGCCGACGCGACGGTCGCCGTCGCCGACATTTCTCAGGAAGCCGGCGCCCGCTCCATTTCGGCCGTGGCCGTCGAGCGCTTCGGCGCGATCGACATCCTGGTCAACAATGCCGCTGATTTCACGCAGAAGAGCGTCTCGGATGCCGAAGTCGCCGATTGGCAGAAAGTCTTCGGCGTAAATGTCATTGGAACCGCGCTGGTCTCGAAGCACGCCATCCCGCACATGAAGGCCAGGGGCGGCTCGATTGTCCATATCGCTTCGATGAGCGGCACCATCGCGCAACCCGATTTTGCTACCTACAACTCAAGCAAGGGCGCCGTGCTGACCATGACCAAGTGCATGGCGCTCGATCTCGCGCCGTTTAAGATTCGCGTCAACAGCATCTGCCCTGGCTGCATTCTGACTAGCGCTTCGTACCGGGAGATCGAACGGATGGGATTGACGTTTGAGCAATGGCGCGATCGAGTTGCACCGCTCCACATGCTCAACCGCCTGGGTGAGCCCCGCGAGGTTGCCCATGCTGCTCTGTTTCTGGCGTCGGATGAATCCAGCTTCATCACCGCCGCTCATTTGATGGTGGATGGGGGCTACACCGCCCGCTAGCCGCGCTTTACGACTCGCAGAAATCTCTCGTAAGCCCGATCCCAATCTGCTGTGGGCTTCGGCCGGAACGTTTCCAACGCGACCGATCGCTTGACAATCTCCCGAGCTTCCCGCAAGCTTGTCAGCTCTCCTGTCCCAATCGCCTGAATCAGAATATTGCCCATCACCGTTGCTTCTGACGGTCCGGCGACTACCACACGATTCGTTGCGTCCGCGACAAACTGGTTGAGCACACGATTGCGCGACCCTCCGCCGACAATCTGAATCACCTCCAGCTTGCGGCCGAGCAGCTTTTCCAGGCTCTCCAGCACTTCGCGGTAGCGCAGAGCCAGGCTCTCCAGGATGGTGCGCGCCACTGCCCCCACCGCGTCCAACGCATTTTGACCACTCGTCTCACAGAAGGCGCCGATCTTCGCCGGCATGTCGCCTGGCTCCAGAAATGCGTCGGGATCGAGGGTCGCGGCAAATGGCGGAGCATCGCTGGCCATCGAAGCCAGTTGCTCATAGGAGTAATCCTGGCCCATCGTCGCCCACGCGCGGCGGCATTCCTGCAGCAGCCAAAGACCTGCAATATTTTTTAGCAGCCGCGTTTTGCCTCCGGCGCCGACCTCGTTAGTCAGGTTAAGCGCCAGTGTGCGCTCGTCGATGATCGGTGCGTCCAGTTCCACGCCCATCAACGACCACGTTCCCGAGCTGATGTAGCACCAACTCTCGCCGCTAGCCGGTACCGCGGCCACCGCCGACGCTGTGTCGTGACATCCGGTGGCATAAACGTTGGTGTCACCCAGCCCACACGATTCCGAGACCTCCGCCAGTACCGGTCCGAGCCGCGTACCCGGTTGCACAATGTCCGCCAAAATCGCCTTCGGAAGCATCAGCCGGTCAAACAATTCAAAAGCCCACCGCTGCAATCGCGGACTGTAGAATTGCGATGTGCTCGCTATCGTCACTTCCGATTTAGCCACACCAGTCAACCAATAGTTGAATAGATCCGGAGTCATGAGCAGCGTCCGCGCACAAGCCAACGCGCGCGACCCCGCCAGCCGCATTGCGTAAAGCTGATACAGCGTATTGATCTGCATGATCTGGATGCCCGTGTGTGCAAAGATCTCTTCGCGTGGGACTACCGCGAAGACCGCCTCCACCATGCGGTTCGTTCGCGCGTCCCGATAGTGCCGTGGATTCTCGATCAAGTTCCCGTCCTGGCCGATCAATGCGAAATCCACTCCCCAGGTGTCCACGCCAATCCCATCCAGGTGGACTCGCCGTTCGCGCCCCGTAATCGTCAGGCCGTGCCGGATCTCTTCCCACAGCCGCAGCGTGTCCCAGTGAAGCGCGGAAAGAACCCGCACCGGCGTATTCGGAAAACGATGCAGTTCTTCGAGCGTCAGCCGCTGTCCGTTGATGCTTCCCAGCGTCGCGCGCCCGCTCTCCGCTCCTAGATCGAATGCCAAGTAATGCGACATAAATGCGCCGCAGCGCATTATAACGTGCCGGGCGCTGCTAAAATTCTTCTAGTTCTTCTGATGACTCTCGACGACAAATATCGGCTGGAGCGCGGGCGCGCCTATCTCACCGGCATCCAAGCCCTCGTCCGCCTCCCCATGGACCAGATGCGCCGCGATCGCCGCGCCGGTCTGGACACTGCGTCGTTTATTTCCGGCTACGAAGGCTCGCCGCTCGGAGGTTACGATCTCGCCCTCGCACGCGCTCGTCAATTACTCGCCGAACATCAGATTCACTTCGTTCCGGGCGTTAACGAAGACGTAGCGGCCACCTCGATCTTCGGCAGCCAGATCGCTCACGTGCTCGGCGAGTCGAAATATGCAGGCGTCGTTGGCATCTGGTACGGCAAAGGACCGGGCGTCGATCGCTCCGGCGACATTCTCCGCCATGCGAACCTCGCCGGCACCGGCCCCAATTCCGCGGCACTTGCTCTCGCGGGCGACGATCATATCTCGAAAAGTTCCACCATTCCGCACCAGAGCGACCTCAGCTTTTACAACTTCGGCATCCCGCTGTTTTATCCCGGCAACACCCAGGAAATCCTCGATTACGGCTTGTTGGCAATCGCGTTGTCCCGTTTCTCGGGCTCCTGGGTGGCGATGAAAATGGTCACGAACGTTTGTGATGGCGGAGGCACCGTCGAGCTCGATCCCGACCGGGCGTCCATCGCCCTCCCGCCGGGTTATCAGAAACATTCCGATGCGCGCCTCGTCATCCCATTCACTTTGCAACTCGAGCATGAAGTGAACTATCGGCGCCTCGAAGCAGCGCGCGAATTTGCAGCCATCAACCGTGTGAATCACGTGTTCGGTGCACGCAGCGACGCGCGCTTGGGCATCGCCACTGCCGGCAAGCCGTACTACGACCTGATGCAGTCTCTCCGCGATCTCGGCATCCGCCGTGAAGAACTGAATGCCCTCGGTGTCCGCGTCGCCAAATTCGGAATGACCTTTCCGCTCGAGCCGCATTCCGTAGCCGAATTCGCCGCTGGCCTCGACACCGTCCTCGTCATCGAAGAGAAGCGCAGTTTCCTCGAATTGCAGTTACGCGAATCGCTATACAACCAGGCAGAACGTCCCACGATCATCGGCAAGAACGACGAGCAAGGCCAAGTGCTGCTGCCCGCTACCGGCGAGCTCGATCCGGAAAAAATTGCCGGCGTTCTGGCCCGCTACCTGCCCCCGCGCGATTCTTTTACCCAGCGCCTCAACCGGATTCGCGAAGCCGCCACTCGTCATCGCGAAAAAGTCGGTTCCCGCACGCCCGTCTTCTGTTCCGGCTGCCCCCATAATCGGTCGACGCTGCTGCTCGAAGGTCAGGTTGCGGCCGGCGGCATCGGTTGCCACGGCATGTCCGCCACGCAAGGCCAATCGGGACGCGGTTACGCTTTCCTCACTCACATGGGCGGGGAAGGCGCGCCATGGATCGGCATGTCGCCGTTCGTCAACAGGAAACACATCTTCCAGAATATCGGCGATGGCACCTACTTCCACTCAGGTTCGCTCGCCATGGAAGCCGCCATCGCCGCGGGTGTAAACATCACGTACAAGATTCTCTACAACGGCGCCGTGGCGATGACTGGCGGCCAACAGCCGAGCGGCGCGCTTCCCGTCCCCGCCCTCACGCGCAAACTCGCAGCCGATGGCGTACGCAAAACCGTCGTCCTCACTGACGAGCTGGAAAAGTACGCGGGTATCTCTCTCGCCGCCAACGCCACTCTCCGCGATCGCGACTCCCTTCCCGAAGTCATGCGCGAGTTGGAGCAGGTTCCCGGCGTCACCGTGATTATCTACGATCAGCTTTGCGCCGCCGAGAAGCGCCGCCAACGATCGCGCGGCAAGCTCGCCGAGCCGACGCTACGCGTGGTCATCAATGAAGCAGTTTGCGAAGGCTGCGGCGATTGCGTCCGCCAATCCAATTGCATGAGCCTTTACCCGGTCCAAACCGAGTTCGGCTCGAAGACGCGCATCCACCAATCGTCGTGCAACAAAGACTACTCCTGCATTCTGGGCGATTGCCCCTCGTTCGTCACCGTAACACTCAAGCCCGGCACTGGCCTGCGCAAGCGGACCGCGCCGGCTCTGCCCGCCGCGGAAGTCTCCGAGCCCCAGAATAGAGTCGCTGCCGGCGGAGGCTACGCGATTCTTGCTCCGGGCATCGGCGGCACTGGCGTCGTTACCATCAATGCGTTGCTCGCAACCGCTGCCTGGCTGGACGGCACATCGGTCATCACGCTCGATCAAACCGGTCTCGCGCAAAAAAGCGGCGCCGTAGTGTCGAGCATTATCCTGAGCGATCATCCCATCGAAGCCGCTGCCAAGATCGGATACGCCAACGCCGATCTGCTCCTGGGCTTTGACCTGCTGGGCTCGGCCAGCGCTGATAATCTCAACCGCGCGCATCCTTCTCGCACCATCGCGGTGATCAACACGGCCGAAATCCCTACTGCCGATGTCGTCCGCGGCCGTACGGTGCTGCACGGACCGTCGCGCGCCATCGATATCATCGACAGTGCCACGCGCAAAAGCCGCAACATCTATGTCGATGCCAACCGTATCGCCGAGGCGCTCTTTGCCAGCCACCTGGCGGTCAACGTGTTTCTCCTCGGAGTCGCATACCAGGGCGGCCTGATTCCCGTATCATCACATTCATTAGTCGAAGCCATTCGCCTCAACGCGGTGGACGCCGAGCGGAACGTGCAAGCGTTTCTTTGGGGCCGTAAGTACTACGACAACGCTCAACTCGTGGAAGCGCTCATCGCTCCGTCGCCGGCCGCGCAGGAGCCCATCGCGTTGGCCGACCGGCGTAAGATCGAGCTGGAGCGTTACCAGAATCGCGACTACGCGGAAGACTACCGCGCGTTCGTCGAGCGGGTCGCAGCTCGCGAACCTGCTCTCGCCGAGCCGGTGGCACAATACCTGTTCAAGCTGATGGCGTACAAGGACGAGTACGAAGTTGCTCGCCTACTCACGCAACCAGAATTCGAGCAGCAGACTCGCGACATGTGGGAATCCGCCGAGTCCATCAGCTACAATCTACATCCCCCACTGCTTCGCTCTATGGGCTTAAAGAAAAAACTGAAGCTTGGTCCGTGGTTTCGCCCAGCTCTTCGCCTTCTCGCGAGCATGAAAGGCCTGCGCGGTACTGCCTTTGATCCTTTCGGCTATGCCGCAATTCGGCGCGAAGAACGCACTCTCATAAGCTGGTATCGTGACCTCGTCGGGAACGTATTGGAGCACGTCGCGCCGAACAATCTCACCCTCGCCATCGAGATCGCCAGTCTGCCCGACCGTATCCGCGGTTATGAGCAAGTCAAGCTATCTAGCATTCGCGAGGCGCAGCGCCTCGCCGAAGAGAAGCTCACTCTGCTTAAGTCGGTGGACGCCACCCCTGTGACATTGTGATATTTTACTCGTGTGAAACGCAGAGACTTCCTCACAACTGCGGCCGGCAGTCTCTTGGCCGGAAGCCGCGCACTTGGCGCCAACGACCGCGTGCGTGTTGGCCTCATCGGCACCGGCGGGCGATGCATGTACCTGGCGGAGCTGCTCGATAGCCTTCCCGCCAACGAAATCGTCGCCGCCTGCGATATCAATGAACTTCGCCGTTACGCGGCCGTCGATACGGTTGGGCATCAGGCTAAGCCGGTCAGCGATTACCGCGAAGTCTTGGACCGCAACGATATTGACGCCGTCGTCATCGGCGCGCCGGACCATTGGCATGTTCGCATGACGCTCGATGCGGTCGCCGCGGGCAAAGACGTCTATTGCGAGAAGCCCGTGACCCACACCATCGAAGAGGGCGACGCCTTGATCGCGGGCGTCGAGAAATCGAAACGCGTAGTCGCCACCGGAACGCAACAGCGCAGTTGGGACCACTATCTCATCGCGAAGGAACTGGTGCAGGGCGGTCGTCTCGGGCAGATCACCCTTGCCGAGATGTACTGGTATCAGAATTACGTCCGGCCAAGCTGGCAGGACGCCGAACCCGAAATTGATCCCAGCCGCATCGATTGGAAGAAATTCCTGGGCTCGGCTCCCGATCAGCCATTCGACACCGTCAAGTACCGCCGCTGGCGTTTTTTCTGGGACTTCGGTGGCGGTAACTTCACCGACCTGATGACCCATTGGATCGATGTCGTGCAGTGGTACATGCGCAGCCCTCTGCCGAGTTCCGTCGTGGCCGCCGGTTCAACACATGCGCTGCGCGAGCTCCAGTGCCCGGACACCGTCAACGCCTCCATTGAGTTTCCGCAGAACTACACCGCCGTCTACAACGGCACGTTGGTTAGCTCGCTCGAAGATGGCGGCATCGTCCTTCGAGGCTCGAACGGCATCATGAAGCTGACTCGTGCCGGCTTCTGGGTCTATAGCGAGTTCAATGAGCATCGCACCGATCGTGAGCTTCCCGAACCAGAGATTGTCATGAAGAGCACCGGCGACGGCACCAAAACGAATCTCCAAAACTGGCTGGAATGCATCCGTTCTCGTGGCGTCCCGAACGCCAACGTCCACGCCGGCGTGGAGGCTGCGCGCACTTCGCACTTGGCCAATCTCGCCATGCGCCAGGCGAAAGTGATTCATCCCACCGCCTGACGCATGGTCACCGTCTACGACGAGCTTCCCTACCCGGGCCTCCCTTTTGCGGAAACACATCCCGATCGCCTCGCCACCATGGCGACTTTGTTCGGCATGGCCCCTGCTCCTGTCGATCGTTGTCGTGTACTCGAACTTGGTTGCGGCGACGCCGGAAATCTCATTCCCATGGCGTTCACCCTGCCGAACAGCACTTTCACCGGCATCGATCTTGCGGGTACGGCCATCCTGCGCGGTCAGGAACTCGCCGATCAATTGGGACTTTCGAACATCGATCTCCGGCAGCTGGACCTTCTGGACTTCGTTCCCAACTCTGGTGAATTCGATTACATCATCGCTCACGGCTTGTACTCCTGGGTGCCACCTGACGCGCGTGAACGGATCCTCGAGATCTGCAAGACTCATCTCGCGCCGAATGGAGTCGCGTACATCAGCTACAATACCTACCCCGGCGGGCATCTGCGTGAAGCCGTTCGGAGGATGATGCAGTACCACGTGAGGGATGTCGTTGGTTCAGAGGAGAGGTGCAAACACGCGCGCGAATTGCTCGAGTTTCTGCTGGCCGCGCATACCGGGCGCGATGAATACGAGGTATTTCTGCGGAGCCAAGTCCAATACATTCTCGAAACCGGTCCGGGGCATTTCTTTCATGATGAACTCAATGAATTCAACTATCGTTTCTATTTCCACGAATTCGTGAAGGATGCCGCGCGCCACAGCTTGCAGTTTATCTCTGAAACCCAGCTACTCAGCTCGCAGTCCGATGTCCTTCCACCGGGTGTCGCGGAAAGGATGCCCGCTTTGGGAGAGGAAGATCACCTGGTGCGCGAGCAATATCTGGATTTCGTGAAGCTCCGCAATTTTCGTAAGAGCCTGTTGTGTCACTCCGCCGTGCATTTGGATCGCCGCTTGGATCCTTCGATCGTTCTCCGAATGTTTGCCGCGTCGCCGGCAAGCCCCGCGTCCGCCCAACTCAACGTTTCCGAAACTGCCGCCGAGGAGTTTAAACTTCCGAAGGGTGGCAACATGTCCACAAACCATCCGCTCGCCAAGGCCGCCATGCTGCATCTCGGCCGAATCTGGCCCGCCGTCATTTCGTTTCCGGATTTGCTGAAAACCGCGCGCAGTCTTTCCGGCCGGGACTCGCCTTCGGCAAACGCACCCCTTGAAGAGGACGAAGCGTGGCTTTCCGAGATGCTGTTGAAGCTCTTTGCCGCCAATTTCGCGGAACTGCACGCATACATTCCTGCGGGCGCCAACAGCGTTTCCGAACGGCCGGTTTCTAGCCCCGTCGCGCGCGCCCAGCTTCCCCACGGCCAGCGCGTTACCAATCTTCGCCACGCGTCGATTTCCGTCGATGACGAAAGCGGCCGGCTGCTGCTTTCGCTGATGGATGGCACTCGCGACCGCGCTCAATTATTGTCCGAATTGAACAAACACTTTCATTCTGTAACCGCCGAAGAACTCGAAGTGAACCTGAACGAAATGGCCAAAATGTCGCTGCTGGCGGCCTGAGCACCTCGCGGAATGCTCACCCTTCCAGTGCGACCATCTGAATCACGGCCTGAATATAGCCGAACGCAAACGCAAAGGCCTGACGCCCGCCGGCGTCCCCGTCGATTTTCGGAACGTGGTCGGGCATAATCATGCCGTCGTAACCGATCTCTTTGTACACCCGCATAGCCTGGATCATATTCACGTCGCCATCATCCGGAAACGTTTCCTGGAAGTTCAGGAACCGCCCCCGAATGTTCCGGAAATGAACGTTGAAAATCTTGCGTCGCATGCCGAAGTAACGGATCACGTCAAAAATCTCGCGCCCCGGATCTTGTAGCATCTCCGAGACCGTGCCCTGGCAGAAATTCAAGCCATGATATGCGCTCGGCTGGATTTCGATAAAGCGCTTCAAGCCTTCCACACTGCCTAGGACCGTGTGCACTCCCCGGTAGCCGGTATCGTGCGGCATTCCGGGATCGTGCGGATGGCACGCCATCCGCACTTTGTACTCTTCGGCCACGGGAATCACGCGCTTCAGAAAATAGGTGATGCGCTCCCAATACTCATCCTCGCCGACGGGCCCGGCCTCGGTGAGCGCCGGATCCTGGCGTGTCTTTTCGTAAACAAACGTGCTGTACTGGCAGCCGCCACGGCCACGTGTCGGTTCCGTGCGCACCACGCCCAAAATGTTCAGGTTATATTTCAGCGCCGGAATCCCGGCCTTCGCCGCATTGCGAATCATCTGGCAGATGGCATCGATCTCACGGTCCCGCTCCGGGCTCTTCCCCAGCAGAATTTCCGGGCTCTCGTACCTCGTGATGTAATTCGAGCTCAAGGGCAGCGGAACCATATCGAGATGCACGCCGTGGGATTCCACGCGCTCGCGTAGCCGCACCAGTTCCTCAACCGTCCAGTTCGCGTCCATCCTGGCCGAGGGAAGCGTGCTACAGATATGCTCAACGCCAAAGGCCGCCATCACGCGAAGCGTTTCATCCGACGAATCGTGCTGCGTCCCTGCCTTCATCAGCGCCGTTCTCGGCGCGGGTTTGGATGGCAGCGCCTGGGCACCCACCAAGGCTGTGCCCGCGGCCGCCGAGAGAAACTTTCTTCTGTGCATAAAGAGAGCGGGACGAGGATATCACAGCCGATCGAGGCGCTGCCGTAATGAGACGCAGAGTCCGATCAACCACCCCACACTACAGAATCGCGGCCGCAAGCTTCGCATCTAACTTCCGGATTACGGGGCACCATCACCCGAAGTTAACAGCAAGGTATTTTCCAAACAGGCTAACTGCCGCTAATTGTGTGAAACGAAGGCGGGACGGTGCTTTGTGGCACAAAAGGCCGCGGCGAGAGCAGTGACAAACTGTCACTCGGCGCACACAAATCTGGAGGGGCGCGCCCTTGCCGGGCGCGAGAGGGCGAAAGATGAGTCTATTACGTTACGCGCCGAGGTTATTGCTTTCGGCGACGTGCCGTTCGACGTACAAGCGATAGTGCAAATACGTCAAGTACATGATCGGAACGATGAGAAGAGCGGTTCTCCAACCCACATATTGGCTCGAAACGCTTACCATACCGGCTACCGCGGCGCCGATCAGATAATACGGAAACGTCCAGAGGTAACACTGTTGCCAGGTGCGCGCGAACGGTTTGGTTTCAACCAGCGACAGCACAGTGGCCACAAGAACTGTATTTGTCAGGAAGAAGAAGCAGGCGGCCAATGCCAGTAGAACCGGGATCTTTCCATTCACTTGCTGGATCTGCGGCAGGTGGTAAATGAAATTAGCGCTTGTAATGGCCATCGTCAGCGAGGCCACGTTGAACAGAACCTGGATGATGCTGGGCCGCGTCTTCGAGCTCCACACGCACTGAGTCACCGTCGCAACGGCCCCTAATGCCAGGGTCTCGGAAAAGCTCATTTGAGAGACACCGATCAGGATAAACAGAAAATTCAGGGACATCGTGCCCGTGAGCCCCGGAAGCCGCACCTTGAGTGTGGAGGCGATCAACGCAAGCAGTAAGTAAATAACAAACCGAGCCGGGTCGGCAGACTCCCAGTGCGATACACCGAGCGACAGCATAATGAGGCCAGGGACAATTGCGAGCGCTATGAAAAACTTCGCTTTGGTCGGCACGACTACACGCCCTCCCAATTTCGATTTGCGGAAAAAGACCGAAGCGCCCCAGGCCATCGCGGCGTGGGTGACCAGCGACACCGTGGCCTGGATGGAATCGCGAACAGCCCCGGGAGAAGGGCCGCTGCCTGGGGCAGCTTCGGATCTGGCGCGGGCAGTTGAAGCAGCGTAGCGAGAGCCCGCGGAAATGAAACAGCACGGGTAAGAAGATTTTTAGTTTGAAACCGCATCTTACTCCGATTCTGCTAGGGCAATCCCTGTACCAAATCGACCCGATAGCTTTGTAAGTGAAACAGAAGGAATTAGGCGGGGTTAGGTAAATCCGCCCGCACAAATTTTGTGACAGGATGTCACTGGCGCGGGCGGAACGCGTAGGATAACGTTATCCTGCTTGCAGAACTGCGGTGTAAGTGAGCGGTTACTTCGCCAACACTTCGACGCCGCGCTTTAGAATCGGATCGTCTCCGGTTTTTTGCTCGGCTTCGGCGGCATCGGGGCGAGCGTTGTCGTTGTCCTCATCGGCTTCCAACTGCGGCTCCGGCTCCTGCACGGCTTCGTTCGGAGTGACCCCGGTATCCTGAATCGCCTTTCCACTAGGCGAATAATATTTCGCGACGGAGAGAATGATGGCACTGCCGTCATCCATGGTCAGAGCGCGGAGCAAAGATGCGTCACCGTAGGTCCGCTCGCCCACCACTTGAGCGCGATTGTTGTCCTCGAGAGCGGCTGTCGCAATCTCTGCACCATCAGCCGTGCCGCGATTCGTCAACACTACCACCGGCAGCTTCCAAACCACCTTGGATGCGTCCGCTTTGAAATCCTGGCGCGATAACCTTTGCCCCTGCAAATAGGTCACAAGACCTTTGTCGAGGAAAAGATCCGCCAGCGCCACTCCATCGGCGGGATCGCCAACCGCGCACTGACGCAGATCGAGGACGAGCTTCTTAACGCCTTTGCCCTCGAGATCTCGCAAATCCGCCGCGATTTGTTGGACCCGATCCCCCGAGAGAATTTCCGGACGGATGTATCCGACTTCATTCGGCATGGTTTTGGAAACCACCGGAGGCGGATTCAGCGCCGCGCGCGTCAGCGTCATCTTCTGCGGTTCCGGCCGATGGCGCAACACGGTGATGTCGATGGTGCTGCCTGGCGCGCCGCGCAGCAACAAGGTTGCATACGCCAATGGCATATCGCGCGTGCCCACTCCCTTGATCGTCTCGATAATGTCGCCGGTCGACAGGCCGGCCTTCGCGGCCGGTGATCCCGGGAATGCGCTCACCACGCCGATATAGCCGAATCTCTTCGAGAGGATCAGTCCCACGTCGCCTTTGGCCTCGTCGTGCTTCTGATATTCCTTGTACTGGTCGGCGTTCAGGTAGCTCGCAAACGGATCAATCGATTCCAGCAACCCGTTCAGAGCGCCCAGCGTGACGCTTTTCATGTCGGGCTCTTCGACGTACTCACTCTTGATGCGAGAGAGTACTTCCGTGTAAACCGAGAGTTGCCGGTAGGGCCCTTCAGACGTCGAGGTGCCTTTTCCGAGAACGGTGCCCAGCAGAAGCAAGAGCACAAGCAAGGTCGAGCTGATCACGACCAGGTATTTCGCGCGGCTATTCATATGCGGCACTTTCAGTATAACAGTACGGTTGCCGCACTCCGTGCGTTTCCTCGCGTGTGTTTACGGCTGTGTCGCGATCATGGCGCCGGTCTGCGAATCCACTCCGCCCACCGTCACCACGACCGGAACTCCTTTGGGACTCGTAGTATGCGCCGGAACTGTGAGCGTCACTTCGAGCACACCAAGCATGCCTCCGTCGAAGGGCCCCGCCCAGGTAACCGGCGCGTTCACTCCCCCAATTGTGGCTGTGACCGTGGCATTGAGCACCGGCATGGCCGCCTGCGCCGTTGCGAGAGGAATGATATAGCCGTCCAGCGGCGTGACCGCGGTTGTGTAGGTCCCTTCACCGGTAAGGTAGAGACTCACCGAATCGCCGACGTGGGCGGCATTCGAAGAGGAATTGATGGAAGTAAGGCCGGTGGTTTTGCTGGTGTTAATCGCAGCCACATCAGTCCCGTCGCTGGTGAAGATCCCTGGAGACGTTGCCGCGATGGTAATCGTGCCGTTCGCAGATGGACTTGCTCCGTTGCTGACGACAATCGCCTTGTTCGGGCCGATCGACGCTTCATACGGGATTTGCACGTTGATCTGGTGCTGGCTGATGTACACGATGGCCGCAGGATTCCCGTCGATCTGAACCGACACACCGCCAAGGGTTTGGGTCACATAGCCCCCGGCTACAGTCATGCTCGCCGCAACCGAAGGTCCGATGTTGTCACCGAACAACGTGATCAGCTCTCCCGGCGCTCCGCCGCTCAGATAACTTGCGGAATTGACCGCCTCGTCAACTGTGGGTGTGAAAGTGAAATTCTGAGTGGTTACGGAAGTTCCAGCCGGCGACGGATTCGTCACCTCAATTGTCAGCGTATTTCCCGCCGCCATTTGGGCCGCCGGAATCACGGCGTACAGGATCTTCGAGCTGATGAAGGTCGTAGTTAGAGCCACCACTGGAGGACCTTCGATTTCCGCAATCGATGCCGCGCCGAAATTCGTTCCAAAGATCGTAATGGTCGTCGCCGGTGAACCTGCCTTCCCGGTAGGAGGCCACAGAGCGGTCACGGTGGGCACCTGGTAACTGTTGGTGAACGTAATCGGAATGGTTGCCGTTTTGCTGGCCGACCCGGTCTCGGTCAAGGTGATTTTTCCCGTGTATGGCGTCACTTGCGCGCCTAAAGCGGCCGGATTCACCGTCACCGTTAATGAGACGGGACCTCCCGGCAGCACCACGCCGCTCGTGGGCGAAACCGATAACCAGGTTGCGGTACCGGCCGAGGCCGTGAACGAAATGGGACCGGCGCTGGTGGTCAACTGAACGAGCTGCGCAGCCGGGTTAGGCGGAGCCGCAAAGGTCAGCGATGACGGGCTGGCAGTCAAAGTCGGTGCAGGCGCGGTTACCACCAATTTCACATTGGTCACACCGGCGGTTCCGGGCGGCACCGCGGCGGCCGGTGTAAAGGCCACCGATGCTGTGTACGTCCCGACTTCCAATCCTGTCGGGTTGACGCGCAGAGCTACCTTGGCCGGCAAAGTTCCAGAGTCCGGAGTGGCGGTCAGCCACAACGCCGACGGCGTGGAACCAGTGGGGGTGATGGTCGTGGTGTAAGTGGCTCCTGAGCCGCTGGACGTTACGTTGACGTTCTGCGCCGCGGGTAGCGTCGTCGCTCCTTGCAAATAGTAGAGGTTGATGTTCCCCGGCGCGGCCGTGACCGTCACACTCTGGCCTCGTGCGATTCCTCCAGCCAGCAATACCAGAGCGCCTAATGCGCCCACGTTTCTGCTTGTGAACACCCGGTAGTTCATACCATTGCTATCGGCAAATCGCCGCCCTTGCATTAGAGACGGCTATGATGGCTCAGATGGCTCGTATCCGCTTGTTTCACTGGAGAGCCGAAGAAGCCAAAACGTTTACGGAGCCGCTGCGCGCCGCGGGCCACCAGATTGCCTATGACGAAAAGATCGTGCCGGGCTTGTTTTCCAAGATCCGGGCATCGCCGCCCGACGCGTTCGTGATCGCGCTCACTCGGCTGCCTTCGCACGGCCGCGAGGCGGCGGCGTTTCTGCGCGGCTCAAAAGCCACCCGGCACATTCCCATCGTTTTTGTCGACGGTGAACCTGACAAGGTCGACGCCATCCGCCGGATCATGCCGGACGCCACGTATACCTCACTTAGCCGCCTGGATGCCTCATTGAGGAGAGCTCTGGCCCGGCCCGCGGTTGCTCCCGTCGTGCCGCCGCAAATGATGGAGCGGTATCGGATGCGTACGACGGCTCAGAAGCTCGGCATCCTGAAAGGCACGATGGTCGGATTGCTGGATCCGCCTGGAGACTATGCGAGCGTCCTCGGCTCCATGCCCGAAAGCGTGAGCTTCGCGGAAGGCGCTACAGACGAGTGCGCGGTGACGCTGTGGTTTGTGACCGATGCCGGTGTCTATCAATCCGGCCTTCGGCGCGCGCGAACGGTGGCTGCACGCACCAGGCTCTGGATTCTCTGGCCGAAAGGCGCCGGGCGGCCGGGCATCAGCCAGACCTATCTTCGCGAAACGGCAAAATCGGTGGGGTTAGTCGACTACAAGATCTGCGCGGTCAACGACCGCTGGAGCGCCATGGCCTTCGCCAAAAAGAAAGCGTAAAATCGGCCGGGGTCCAGGTATGTCGAGACTCGATCGCAATCTACAAACGCTCGCGATCTGTTACCGCATCGGGGGCGTACTCCTGGCGTTGGCCGTGACCTTCCTGGTTGTTACGTTTGGCAGCATGTCAACCCTCGGTGGTTCCATTAACCTGCCTGGGTTGATTTTCCCGCTGCTCGTTCTGCTACTGGGCGCCGCTTTGGTTTTTGCGCTATTCGAAGTAGCCAGCGCGCTGCGGAATCACGAGCGGCGCACGTTCTGCCTGGTGGTTGCCTGGCTGACTTGCGCGGCATTCCCCGTTGGCGCCGTGTTGGGCGTTTTCACCATCCTGCAATTGATCCAACCGGACGCCGAAGAGGCTTTCGCCGTGGCGGAAACCCGCAACATGACGCCGGAAGGCCTCGGCGCACAACCAGGCCACGCCACCGAACCGTGAGGTGGGCATGCTCCATCTATTTCTGGCAGCGTTTCTGGGTGTCGGTGCGGCCACGATCACAGTCGCGCAGGCGCCCGATGCGCCCCTTCCGCCCGATGTCTACCGAACCGGGCATGGTGTCATTGCACCGCAGGTCCTTGAGAAGACCGACCCGGAGTATTCGGAGGAAGCCCGCGCGCTGGGACTCCAAGGTACGGTCATGCTCTCCATGATCGTGGACGCGAGCGGGCTGCCGCGAGATGTTCGAGTCACCAACCCGATCGGTCTCGGCCTGGATGAGAAAGCCATCGCAGCCGTCAGCAAGTGGAGATTCCAGCCAGGCACGAAAGACGGCCAACCGGTAGCCGTGATGGTCACGATGGAAGTGAATTTTCGCCTCTTGGCCCACACATCCGGGTGGCGTCTGGAACGCGCGGACTTTCGGACGCCCGCAGGCGCATCCAGGCCCGCGTTCGACCATGTCGATTTGCCACCCGCCGGCGTGCAATCCGAATTTGCAACTGTATCCATGTCGTTCGAGGTCGGCGCGGACGGAGTTCCTGTGAATCTGCATGTGCGGAATGCCTCCGATGCCGACGCGGAAAAGCTCATCATCGCGACGGTCCGCGGCTGGCGATTCCGGCCCGCCATGCAAGACAAAACTCCCATCGCCGTTCCCGCCAGGTTCGATTTTGTACGCGGCAGCCATTGATTCCAGGGAGTTTCGCCGAGCGTCGGCCGCAAATTTATCCGTTTTGCAGGCAACGTTCCGGCCGATCCTGTCGTCATGTAGTTTGGTGGTGAGTCGAAGCGCATGAGAATCCTCTCGGCAATTGTGTTCCTCGCAGCTAGCGCCATACCTACGTGGGCGGCTTTGGGCCAACCCCACGCGTCGATCCAGTACGATGCGGAGACCATGAAAGGCAAAGTGCTCACCAAGCAAATGGAGGGCTACTCGGTGGAGGAGATCACGCGCGGCGACGGCTCCATACTTCGTGAATTCGTCTCGCCCGCGGGTCAGGTTTTTGGCGTTGCCTGGCAGGGATTCACCATGCCCAATCTCAGCCAGATCCTGGGTACTTCCGCGGATGTGTTCCAGAAAGCCACCGAAGGGGTGCATCATCGTGGACCGCTCTCGGTGCACGTGGGGCAGCTCGTCGTCGAGACCGGCGGGCATATGCGATCGTTTCACGTTCGCGCTTACCGGCAGGACCTACTGCCGAACGGAGTCTCTCAGGAAGTGGTGCAATGAGCAACCGTGCGAAGCTCGTGAGGCCGCGCGCGCGCCAGGTTTGGGCGTTGTGTGCGGGCGGAATGCTCTTGCTGGTGACGAGTGGCTGTGGTGCCGGCAATTCCAGTAGCAGCGGCACCACCAGCTCTGGAGGCGGCAGTACCACGCCGACTCCGGTGAACAACACGCTCTCGATCCAGGCGAGCGGTGGGACATCGAACGGCTTCTTCAATCTGCTCCAGACCACCGTCACGATTTGCGTGCCGGGCACCACTACGTGCCAATCGATCCCCAACGTTCTGGTGGACACGGGGTCGACTGGTCTGCGCCTGCTTGCTTCGAGCGTGACGATCTCGCTACCAATCGCGAAGGACACGGCCGGCAATCCGCTTGGCAACTGTGCGAGCTTTGCGGGCAACACATACGCCTGGGGGCCGGTAGCCACAGCTGATGTGGAACTGGCCGGCGAAACGGCATCGAGTGTGCCCATTCAGGTGATCAATGCTTCCAGCTTTGCGGCGGCGCCGGCGGACTGTTCCGCCGGGGCCACGAACACCGACGCCGCGTCGCTGGGTACCAACGGCATCCTGGGCGTGGGCGTGACGCAGCAGGATTGCGGCAGCGGCTGTGCCACAGCCACTGGTGCGCTTCCGCCCGTGTATTTCGGCTGTCCTAGCACGGGTTGCGTCGTGGAGGCGGTCAGCCTGTCGCAACAAGTTCAGAATCCGGTGGGCCTTTTCGCGCAGGATAACAATGGCGTGATGATCACGCTGCCCGCGCTTGACGCGGGCGGCGACTCGTCGGCCCCGGGTTCGATGGTTTTCGGCATCGGTACGCAATCCGACAACGCGCTCACCGGCGTGCAAGTACATACCACCGATGGGCTCGGAAATTTCTCGGTGACCTTTAACGGCTCGGTCTACTCCGGCAGCTTTATCGATACGGGATCGAACGCCTACTTTTTCCTGAACAGCAGCTCACTCGGTGTGCCAACGTGCCCGGTCAACACGAGTTTCTATTGCCCTTCCTCGACGCTGAGCTACACGGCGATTGCCTCGGGCGTCAATGGTGTGCAGAGCTCGGTCGCTTTCAACATCGCGAATGCGAATACGCTGTTCAACACAGGAAACACGGTCTTCAGCAACGTGGGCGGTCCGAACGTGGGCGGATTTGATCTTGGCCTGCCGTTCTTCTTTGGCCGCACCGTTTATATAGCGATCGAGGGCGCGAGCACCACAGGCGGCTCCGGACCGTTCTACGGGTTTTAGCGAAAGCCCGCGGCGCCCCTACGAGAGAGTGTCACAGCCCGCACACTTCGAGCCTCTTCGCCGGCGAGTTTCCGATTGAGACACTGAAATTGTGTCACAGCGAATTGCGATCCGGAGTATGATCCGTCACAAATATCTCCTTTCCGCAGGCGACTTATTCGGTGAAACCTCAAACTCCCAAATCACGTCCTTACTGGAGAATACGGCGTCGAGCAACGGTCATTGCGGCCGCATCCTAATGCAGGGGAAATCGCAATCCCCAGGGAGTTGCCTCGCATCGCGCGCGCATATTTCAGTTGAGACTAGAGGAGATTGCTGACATGAAACGAGCCTTCCGGTACTTGCCCCTACTTGCCGTTCCCCTTCTTTGTACGCAGTTCGCCCGGGCGCAGGCCGGCGTTGACATCAATATCGGATTTGGGTCCGCCCACGATAGCGCCAATAGCGGAGGCCTCGATAGCGCAACGGGCAGCGCGTGCACGCCCAGCTCCGGAGGCACGTGCCAGTCACTGTCTGCGCTCAGCGGTTTCTTTTTGGGCATCGGAGGTGACGTCATGTTCCGCAAGCAGTTCGGTGTCGGCGCGGATGTCGATTTTCGGCCTGCCCGCAGCAACTACGGCCCGTTTCTAGCGCGGCAGACATTCTTCGATGTGGATGGCATTTACGAACCGATTAGCACAAAGAGAGCCAGTGTGAGACTGCTAGGCGGAGTTGGGTTTGCCCGAACGGGTTTAGCTTTCAACGAGAGCTCTTGTGTAGGCAACGTGGCCTGCTCCAGCCAGATAGTGCCAGTGGCCACCGCGAACCATTTTGATGTCCATTTCGGAGCGGGTGTCCAGATCTACGTCACCGAACACATATTCGTTCGCCCGGAATTCGATTTCCACTACGCGCCAGGTCTCGATAATGTGTATGGCAGCAATGCGGTGCCGGCCGGCATGGTTTGGGTCGGCTATAACCTGGGCCACAATCAGTAAGACTGAGCATCGATTTCCTTCCGGCGCGCATCCAAGATGCTAATGCGCGCCGTGCTACACTCCTCGGTGATGCCGCTCGATCGCGTGCAGATACCGGATGAGCCGCCTCCCTTCCTCGGCACCTGGCCGCGCGTATACGTAGCGGTTCTGATTTATCTGGCATTCCTCATCTCCCTCTTCTACGTTTTCACGCGCATGTTTTCATGAGACCGCTCGATTGGGTGGTGCTGGGCGGAACGCTGACCTGCATCGTCGCTTACGGCTTGTATAAGGGCCGGGGCAGCGACACCATGAACAAGTACCTGCTGGCCGGCCGCACCATGCCCTGGTACGCCATGGCGCTTTCCATCATGGCCACGCAGGCGAGCGCGATCACTTTCATTTCCACGACGGGTCAAGCCTACGTGGACGGCATGCGCTTTGTGCAGTTCTACTTCGGCATGCCCATCGCCATGGTGATCCTCTCGGCTACCGCGGTGCCGCTGTTTCATCGCGCCAACGTCTACACGGCGTACGAATTTCTGGAAAAGCGATTCGATACCAAGACGCGGGCGCTCGCCAGCATCGTGTTTCTCATCCAGCGCGGCCTGGCAGTAGGCCTGTCGCTCTATGCGCCGGCCATCGTGCTGGCGGTCATTTTCGGCTGGCCGGACCGCATCACCACGCTGGTGATGGGCGCGCTCATCACGATCTATACAGTGACCGGTGGCATCAAGGCGGTTACCTGGACCGACGTTCAGCAGATGATTATCATTCTGTGCGGACTGGTGGTGGCGTTCCTGATGATTGTCCACATGCTGCCGCCAGGGGTTTCGTTCACCGATGCCTTGTATCTGGCGGGCGCAACCGGGAAGCTGAACGCGGTGGATTTGAAATTCGATTTGAACAATCGCTACAACCTGTGGAGCGGGCTGATTGGCGGCTGTTTCCTGGCGCTTTCATACTTCGGATGCGATCAATCGCAGGTGCAGCGCTATCTCACCGGAAAATCCATCGCACAGAGCAAGCTCAGCCTGCTGTTCACGGCCATGGCGAAAATTCCGATGCAGTTCCTGATCCTGTTCGTGGGCGCCATGGTCTTCGTGTTCTTTCTGTTCGAGCGGCCGCCGCTGCTATTCCAGAAAGTGGCCATGCACGATCTGGAATCGCCCGCGCGGCGCGAGGCATTCACACCCATTGATGCACGTTTCGCGCAAGCGTTCGAGCAGCGCAAACAGGCGTCGATCGGGATGGTAGAAGCGCGGCGCGCACACGACGACGCGAGATGGGCGGCATCTCGACAACAGTATCGGAAGGCCCAGCAGCAGATCAATGACGTCCGCGCTTCCGGCGCTCAGCTCTACGAACAGGACAGCGGAGAGAAAGGCTTCAACGACACGAATTACATTTTCCTTTCCTTCGTGACCCGCTACCTGCCGGCGGGCGTGGTAGGGCTGCTGATCGCGGTGATTTTCGCAGCGGCCATGTCGTCAAGCTCGGGGGAAGTGAACTCGCTGGCTACGGTGACGGTGATCGATGTCTACCGGCGGCACATTCGCCCGAACGCCACAGATCGCCATTACCTGTGGGTATCGCGGCTGGCGACGGCGTTCTGGGCCTCTTACGCCGTATTCTTCGCGCAGTATGCCAAGAAATTGGGATCGCTGATCGAAGCGGTGAACCTGCTGGGATCGCTGTTCTACGGCTCGCTATTGGGGGTCTTTGTGCTGGCGTTCTGGTTCCGGCGCGTCACCGGTACCGGCGCATTCATCGGCATGCTCGTGGGGGAAGCGGCAATCTTCGCGGCATTCTGGTTCACCAGCATTTCGTTTCTCTGGTACAACGTGATCGGCTGCGTGGTGGTGATCGTGACGGGTGTGATTGTTTCGTGGGTAAGACCGGCAGTGCGGGCGGTTTAGAGCATTAGACGGAACGTTTGCGGCACGACACCAGTGTTCTGAATGATAAGTTCATGGAATTGGTCTTCGCCCGCCACATCTTTCAAGGGGAACGCCAGGGTTAATTCACGAGATGAATCCGGGTGCTTTTTGTGGCGCGGACTTCAGGCTGCCGCGTCGGCTTCAGCCGACGTCTTCGCTTTTTGTCCAATCCGGCCGATCATCGGCTGAAGCCGATGCTGCAAGCTGAAGCTCGCGCCACGGCCGGGTGGCCTATTACCGGGAGGTCACTTATTAAGCGTATCTCCTACTCAGGACACTAGTGTCCTGTCTACTGGACCACCTGCTCGACTTTATATCCTCGATTTTGCAGCAAGTGGACCACGCCGTCTTTGCCCACCATGTGACCGGCGCCGACCACGATGAAGCAGCGGTCGGCGCTCTTCAAGCATTGCTCGGCGCGGTCGGCCATGCGCGGATTGCGGTCCGCGAATACGCGCTTTTCATACTCGGGGTCGTCACGCATGGAGCTCGCCAGGTAGGTATTCAGTTTGTCGGGATCTCCATCCACCCAGAGGGTTTGTAGCTTTTGAAAATCCTGCGCGGACTGGCCTGCATTCTTGACGGCGCTGAGCAGATTGTGTTCCTGCTGGACCTCGGGCAGCGTGGACAGCAAGCGGACCTGATACTCGGCCGATTCGAGCGGTTCGACGCGCATGCGGTCGCCCGCCTCGTCGAGGAAATACTTGTCGATACCCGGGGCAAGATTCTGCGGCATGGCAGCCACGGGCAGGAAGGACGTCGCGAAGGCAGCCAGCCACGGCTTCATGCGGGCAAAAGAATCCGGATCCATGCTGTGCTTCTGGCAGAAGTCGACGACGAGTTGCCGTGTGCCGGGGCTGACGTGATTCCACAAGGAATCCTGGCGCGGATAGAGCCCGTTGGCGGCCATCAAGCTCTCGAATTTTGTGTGGTCGAGCCGGTTCAAATCCACTTCCACGACGAGGACGTTTGATTTCCGGAACGCCTGCTCAATATGGTCGGGCAACGGATAGAGATCGCGCGAAGCCATGTGGATGGAACCGAGCAGATACACGGTGTTGCGCGCAGAGGAAGCCTTCCACATAAGGCCGCGCTTGGCGCCAAGGGTGCTGGTTTCGGGTGCAGGCTGCCAGGCCGGCTCGGTCTCGGACGCCGTTTCGGAAACAGCCGGGGCGGGCAGAGTTACAACTAGCGTTTCCGGAGAGGTCTCGGGCGACTGGCCGTAGACCGGTGCGAGCAGCACCCAGCCAAGGATCGCGAGCGAGCGAAGGCGAGGCATCCCTCCGATTCTACGGGCGCCGGCGCCCACGGAAAAGTCTTCAATAGTTAGTAACGAAAAGTCGACGAAAGCGATTTACCGGTCTTATACCACCACGGTTCCGACTTCAACCGGCGACCGGTTACCCTCGACGACGACAATGCCGCTATCGGTCACATGATGAAACCGCCGGTCGTATTCGAGGTCGTACCCGATAGTGGCCTCTGCGGGAATACGCACGTTTTTATCGAGGATGGCGCGGCGGATCTTAGAGCGGCGGCCGACGTCGCAATTATCCAGGATGATCGAGTCTTCCACTAACGCGCCGGCGTGCACGCGGACCCAGCGGCCCAGCACGGAATTGCGCACCACACCGCCCGAGAGAATCGAGCCTCCGGCGATGACCGAATCGATGGCCTGCCCGCGGCGGTTCTCCTCGTCGAAGGTGAACTTAGCGGGCGGGTCGGGAAAGCTGGAGGTGCGCAGCGGCCACTGGCGATTGTAAAGATTGAGCGCGGGCCAGACGCTGCGCAGATCCATATTGGCTTCGTAATAGGCGTCGATGGTGCCGACGTCGCGCCAGTACGCGATCGCGTCCTCGGGCTCACCGGCAATTCGATTGGCTTGAAAATTGTAGGCATAGACTTCCGACCGGGTCACGAGTGAAGGCAGAATATCGTGACCGAAATCGTGCGAGCTGCGATCGTTGGCGGCGTCGTCCTGCAACTCGCGCAGCAGCACCCGGGTATTGAAAACGTAATTGCCCATGGAGGCGAAGACGCGATCTGGGTCGCCGGGAATCGTTGGCGCATCGGGCCTCTTTTCGTGAAAGCGCACAACACGCCCGTCGGGCCGGCACTCGATCACGCCGAAATCCGCCGCCAGCCGCTTTTCGGTGGGGATGGCCGCCACGGTCAGGGCCGCGTTCTTCTGCTCGTGGTATTCGACCATGGTGGCGATATTCATGCGGTAGATGTGATCGGCGCCGAAGATAGCCACAACATCCGGGTTTGCCTGCTCAATCAGGTTGATGTTCTGGAATATGGCGTCAGCGGTTCCCTGGTACCAGGTTTCGTCCGCCGAGCGCATCTGCGCGGGCACCGGAATGATGAACTGGTTCTTCAGGAGGCTGCCGAATTGCCAGGCCTCGTTGAGGTGCTGCAGTAGTGACTGGCTGCGGAACTGAGTCAGCACGTAAAGCGAATAGATTCCCGAATTGATGAAGTTGCTCAGCACGAAGTCGATGATGCGATACTTTCCTCCGAAGGGAACCGCGGGTTTAGCGCGCTCTTTGGTGAGCGGGTAGAGCCGGGTGCCTTTGCCTCCGGCCAGGACGATGCCGAGCACACGCAATCGCATAACGCAGGATATTGTGTCAGTAGAATCCCCGCCCTTGCAACCACGTGCTATCTTGATGCGGAAAGCGAGGCTACGAAATGCGAAAAGCGATGGCGCTGAGCGCGCTGATCTCTGCGATGGTAACGCTCGGGGCCGTGTGGAGTTTCGGCTGGGCGGCACTCCCGGTGAAGATTGCGCTGGAGAACGCGCGCGTGCGCGTCAGCGAGGTGACGTATAACCCGGGCGTGCCGCGCGAGCGATCCATTCGCGCCTCCGATCAGGTGATCGTGTTCCTGGATGATTGCCGCTATCAGCGCACCGACTCCACGACGCATGAAAAAACCGTGCGCGAAAGGAAATCCGGCGACGTAATCTGGCACAGCAAGGGAGAGGACGCGCCCGAACTCGTGAACCTGGAATCGAAGCCTTACCGGACGCTGGTGATCGAGTTGAAATGAGACGCCGCGCTCATTTCACGAGGACGTTCACGGGTGTGCTGGCGATGCCCCCGACGATCAGTTCGACCGGGTTACTGCCCGACGGCGTCCCGGCGGGAATGGTGGCATCCACTTCAAAGAAGCCTTCGAACGAACCGGGCACCGTACCGGCGTAGCTGGTGGTCGCCATAGCGCCACCGATCATGGCCTGCACGGGGAGCACGGGACGCGGCGGACTGTTCAAATTTGTATACAGGCCGTCAACGCCATCCGGTATGAGTAGGCCCTCGCCGGTCGCAAAAATACGGATCTTCGAACCGGCAGGCGCCGGATCTCCCGGCCCGTTGAAGCTGCCGTCCTGATTCAGGATGATCCCCTGCCCATTGCCCGAGGTAAAGATCGCCGGCGCGGCAATTACGCACAAATCGGCAGTGAGGCTCCCGCCCACGCCGTTGTAGACCACCTGTACGCTGACGCTGTCTCCAAGCCGATTGGCCAGTTCGTAAGGCGCGACGGCGTTGATCTGATGCTGAGAAACATAGAGCAGCGGCGCCGCCACATTATCAACGAACAATTGCACGCCGGCGAGTGTGGTGGGTATCAGCCCATGAACATCCATGCCGCCCACTTCAGGTTGCGCTGGACCGAGGCCCGAACCCAACACCGTGAAGATCATCCCAGGCGACAGCCCCGTATCGACCAGGCTAGCGCCGTTGAGGATCGCATGCGGGGTGGGTCCGCTTTGGGTAAAGTCGAATTCCACAACGTAGGCATTGCTGCCGCCGCCCCCATACGCCTTTTGCAAAGCCGAAATAGTGATGGGCGGATTGGAGGACTGGACAGTACCCGCCGCCGCCACGAAGTTGCCGGTTTTGTCCACCGCAACGCCTATCAGTTCGTCGTTTTGATTACCGCCGATGTAGGTTGAGTACACGAGCGAAGCGACGCCAGATTTTGAAGGATCGAAGCGCGCGATGAAACCTTGGCCCGTGGGCGAGGGGCCGGCATTGAATTTCTGAAACGCATTGCTGGTGACGGGCATGGCGAGAGAATCGGTCTGGCCGGCAACGGTGATCACTCCCGTCGAATCCACGGCGACGCCAAAGCCTTCGTCGTCGAGAGCTCCGCCGAAAAAGGTGGAGTACACCACTTGTGCCGCTCCCGAAGCGGTGATGTCGAGCTTGGTGACAAAGACATCTCCCACACCGGCAATCCCGCCCTGCGACAGGGATCCCGCATAATGGCTGCTGAAGGCGCCGGAAGATACCGGGTAATCGTCCGCGTTGGTTGCGCCAGTCACGTAGACCAATCCCGCCGGATCGACCGCGACCGCGTTGGCTACGGTTGAACCATCCTTGCCAGCCAGGTAGGTGGAATAGACCAGCGATCCGCTGCCGCCGGTTTTTGGATTGAATACCGAGAGAAACGAGTCACCGGGACCTCCGCTGGCCGAGCCCTGTAACGCGTTGGAGGTCGTCGGCAAGTCGCTGGAGGTCGTGGTGCCGGTTACGTAAACCATCCCGGAAGATGACACAGCGATGCCGATGGGCGATTCCAGCTTCGAGCCGCCGAAATACGTCGAGTACGCGAGGCTGGTCCCATTCGCCGTCACTTCGCAGACGAAAACGTCACCGCCGTCGGTGGTGCCTTTTTGCGTGCTCTGATACGGGGACCCTGCCGTCGGGAAATCGGTGGAAAAGGTTTGCCCCATCACGTAGGCGTTACCTGCGGCGTCCACGCCGATGCCGAAAGCCTCATCCTGTTTGGTTCCGCCCAGGTTTGACGAATAGACCAGCTTTTTCCCATTGGCCGCGAGCTCCGTTACGAATGCGTGCTCGCAAGTCGCGGGATTTCCCGCGGAATCCGAGCAATTGGTCGCCGTGCTGAACGCGACTTGGAATGCGTTATGCAGCGGGTAATTCGTTGAGAGCGTCCGGCCCGCGATGTAGATGTTGTTGCTCGAGTCGAGAGCCAGACCGAACGCCTCGTCGGCGACGTTTCCACCGATAAAAGTGGAAAAGATTAACGAGTTCTCGCCCGACGCCGCCGGATTGAATTTCGCAATGAACGCGACATCTGTGGCGTTGCTCAGTCCCGGGTAGAGGGCGGCCTTCGTCGGAAATTTGCTGGAGTTGGTGCTGCCCGCCACGTAGATATTGCCTTGCGGATCCATGGCAACGGCATTGGCGACGTCGGTGCCTTCGCCGCCAAGAAAGCTGGCATAGTTGAGGATGGGATCGACTACCAGCGAGCGCGCCGGATCGTAACCATCCACCACGAACCCGGCCGTTCGCTTTCCAAGCACGGCGTAGCGGCCGTTCACAAGTTCTTCGCCCGCGCTGCCGCGCTGGTAAATGCGCGGCTTGCGGCTGCGTAACTCCACATCGCCGACCTTCACCACTAGGTCACCGGTTGCATCGGCGGTGACAGCCTCAGCGCCGTCAAACGCCAGCCGGATTTTCGCCGGATTCGCGCCGGGGCTCACGACGAAATCGTATTCCAGGTCGCTCGCGCTTCCATAAAACACCACGTCGATGCCGGGATAGACGTCGCGGTACCGGACCTTGCCGAACTGCGGGACATCCGTGTACCACTTGTTCGGGTCAGTTCCGATGAAGTAATTACTCACCCCTGTGTGCCGCTCCTCGGCCTCCATGCGCGGCGCGGAATTCGCACCGGCAAAACGGAGGTTCAAAACCGCTCGCGCGGATTTCCGATCGCGGCCCGGGGCGGTCTTCAGAACAGCCCCGCGCTCGGTGAGCCACAGCGTCGCATGCGCGGAGTGTGCCAGGTACTTCACACGTGTGTCGGTTTGGCCCACGTTGGGTTCGAAGACGACACTGCGAATAGGGGCCGTTACCGTGGCCGCGAGCGCCATCCCCGCGGAAACAGCAAAGCACGCGGCCGGCGCGAAGAGCTTACGGAGATGGCGTGATCGTAATGTAAACCTGAAAATTGGCACCGATGTAAGACGTGACCTCAAATGGGGTGGTTACGAGCGCAAGTTAAAAGGGATTGTAGCTTAACGTTGCAGCTCAGTTCAACTCCGCTACAATCACTGCATGTCGAATACCAGCTTCCGCAACGCCGCTGTCATCGGCACGGGCATGATGGGGCCGGGCATCGCCGGCGCCCTGGCGCTGGGTGGCGTTCACGCCACGATCCTCGGCCGCAGTGACGAAAGCGCCGCCAAGGGACTGGCGGCCGCGCGCGCCCAACTCCGCGTGCTTGCGGACAATGCGCTCGCCGAAATGAACCAGGTACGCGAAGCCGTGGAGCACTTAGACGCTTCCGCGGCGTTCGACCGCACGGTGGGCGATGCGGATCTGGTGATCGAATCCATTCCCGAGAACATGGAGCTCAAGCAGCGGCTGATGTCGCGAGTGGACTCGCTGGCCGGGAAGACCGCGGTGCTCGCAAGTAACACCAGCGGCCTGAGCATTACCGCGATTGCCTCGCGCTGCCGTCATCCCGAGCGCGTGTTGACCACGCACTTCTGGAATCCGCCGCACCTCATGCCGCTGGTGGAAATCGTGCAGGGCGAAAAGACGTCGCCGCGCATCGCGCAAAACGTGCGCGATCTTCTGGCCGCGTGCGGGAAAGTGCCCGTGATCGTTAGACGCGACCGCCCGGGCCAGCTCGGCAATCGATTGCAGATGGCGCTGGTGCGCGAAGCCGCCTACATCGTGGAAGAAGGAATCGCCGACGTGGAGGATGTCGACCTCGTGGTCAAGAACGGCTTCGGTCTGCGCATGCCGGCCTACGGAATCTTCGAGCACCAGGACGCCGTCGGGCTGGATATGGGGCTCTCCATCGTCGACTACGTAGCGCAGGATTTATACAACCTGCCGAAAGCCCCGAACAACTATCGCGCCAAGGTAGCGCACGGCGATCTGGGTGCCAAGACCGGCAAGGGCTTCTACGACTGGTCGAAGAAATCGATCGACCAGGTCAAAGCCGCACGCGATCAGTTTGTGATCGATGTGCTGCGCGGCCGGCGGCAAAAACGAGAAACGTCGGCGCTGTAGCGGCGCGTCCCCCTAATCCTTCCAGTCCATCGCCAGATTCACAAACGTGCGCACGCCCACTCCCGACGGCCCTTTCGAGGCGTACGGTTTCGATTCGTCCAGCCAGGCGGTGCCGGCGATATCCAAGTGCACCCAGGGCGTGTCGTCGGCGAACTCGCGCAGAAACCATGCCGCCGTGATCGCGCCGCCCGGTCGCCCGCCGACGTTGGCCATGTCGGCGAAGGGGCTCTTGAGCAGTTCCTTGTATTCCTCATCGAGCGGCAGGCGCCACATCTTTTCGCCGGCCTCGCGCGCGGCCTGAAGCACGCGCTCCGCCAACTCGTCGTTGTTGCTGAAAGCTCCGATGTTCACATGCCCCAGCGCGACGACCACCGCGCCGGTAAGCGTGGCTGCATCCACCAGATGTGTGCAGCCCAGGCGCTTGGCGTAGGTGATGGCGTCGGCCAGAATCAGGCGCCCTTCGGCATCGGTGTTAATCACTTCGATGGTCTTGCCCGAGAGCGAGGTCACGATGTCACCGGGCCGCTGCGCGCGGCTGCCGGGCATGTTCTCGACCGCCGGAATCAACGCGGTTACCGGAATCGGCGGCTTCAGTTGCGCCAGCGCGCGCATGGCTCCGATCACTGCCGCGCCGCCCGACATATCGTACTTCATCTTTTCCATGCCGTCGGCCGGTTTGATGGAGATGCCGCCGGTATCGAACGTCACGCCTTTGCCGACGAGGCCCAAATGCACGGCGCCGTTCGATCCACCGGCGGGCTTATATTGCAGAACGATCAGCGCGGGCGGCTCCGCACTGCCCATGGCCACGCCCAGCAGCGACCCCATGCCGAGCTGCTTCATGCGATCCTGATCGAGCACATCGCACTCGAGCCCATACGCCGCCGCCGTGGTGCGCGCCGATTCCGCAAGACGCATGGGCGTCAGCCGGTTGGCCGGCTCATTCGCCAATTCCCGCGTCAGGTTCTGCGCTTCGGCGGTGATGCGGCCACGTTCCACACCCGCGTCGAGGTCCGGGCCACCGCCCGGCACCGCCACGGTGAAACGATCCACCTGCTTCACGTCTTTCTTCTCGCTTTTGTAGCGATCAGGCTCGAAGTCGCCGACAAGCGCACCCTCCACCACTGCCTCTGCATCCTCCGCGTCGGCATATTTGGCATCGAGCAGGAAAGCGATGGAGCGCAGCGAACGTGTTTTCAGATAGCGCAAGGCCGCCCCGCTCACGCGCCGCAACTCGGCGGGCGTGAACTTCTCTTTCTTCCCCGCCCCGGCCAGCAGCAGCCGCTTGGCTCGGAATCCGGCCAGGTGGTGCACCAGCGTCATTTCGAAAATCTTGCCTGTCACCTCGCCCGAGCCATACACTTCGCCGAGCGATTCCTGGAACCGGCTGTTGGGCTGATCCTCAAAGGTCAGGGCCACGAGCGCGTCGCACTCAACAGCCTCGGCCGGTTTCCGCTCTAGATGTATTTCCATTTACACTCCATATTTGGCTTTGCTCCGCCGGACCGCGTCCCGCGCCTCGCTTTCGGCGCTGCGTGCCCGCTCGGCCTCGCGCTTGTCATGCATTTTCTTACCCCGAGCCAGCGCCAGCTCGCACTTGATCTTGCCACTCTTCAAATAGATCTTGGTCGGAATCAGCGAAAGACCCTTTTCCCGGGTCTTCCCCAACAATTTATCAATCTCGCGGCGATGCAGCAGCAGTTTCCGGCTGCGCACCGGCGAGTGGTTCTCGCGGTTGCCGTGCGAATACTCGCTAATGTGCGCGTTCACCAGCCAGGCTTCGTTTTTTTCGATGGTAGCGTAGCTTTCCCGGAGCTGGATCTTGCCCGATTTGGCGGACTTGACCTCCGTTCCGGTTAATACGATGCCCGCTTCCACGCGGTCCATCAGAAAATAATTGTGACCGGCCTGCCGGTTGTCGCTTAAAATCTTGATTTCAGCTTCTTTTGCCGCCAAAGTTCGTTCCGAGAGGTCTCTGATCCAAAATTGCTGTCAACGCCGGAAACCCGTCACTCGTCAGATAATTTGATGATAAAGCACGTGCCGCCAGCGCCGCATCCTGCCACAATATCATCATGCCAGAGATAACATGCTGACTTTTCATCGGTTAGCACGGATGGCGGGGTATGCATGGCTGGCTTTGGCGCTGGCCGCCACGCTCGCGGCGCGCACCCGGAAAGGCGACAAACTGCTGGCTCAAAGCCGGGCGGCGGAGGTGCGCAAAGACTGGGATAAGGCCATTTCGTATGCCGAGCAGGCGTTGAGCGAGGATCCGGCGGAGATCGCTTATCAGCTCACCGCGTCGCGCCTGCGCTTCTATGCCGGCCAGTTTCATGTGGAGCTGGGTCTCAAGCTTCGCGAACAGGGAAAGCTCAATGAGGCATTAGTCGAGTTCCAAAAGGGCTATGGCATCAACCCGGCGTCGACCATGGCGACGGAGGAGATCGAGCGCACCAAGCGCATGATCGAGCGCGAGAAAGAGAAGCCGCCGGCGGAGCGTAAGCCCGAGGAGGCCGCGCTCACGCCGGCCGAGGCGGAACGGCAGAAGGAACAGAAGAAGTTCGAGTCCATGCAGCCGCTACCCGAGCTCAAGCCGCTGAATGCAGAGCCCATCTACCTCAAGATGAATAACCAGCCTCCCAAGGTCCTATTCGAGACTGTCGGGAAGTACGCCGGTATTAACGTTTTGTTTGATCCTGACTACACCACCGGCGGGCAGCCGATGAAGCCGCAGTCGATCGAGCTCAACAATTCCACGCTCAATGAGGCTTTGGACGATCTGGCGCTGATCACGAAATCCTTCTGGAAACCCCTGAGCGCGAACACGATTTTCGTGACGCAGGACACTCCCACCACGCGCCGCAACTTCGAAGATTATGTGACGAAGGTGTTTTATCTGAATAACGTGCTCACGGCGCAGGAACTGACGGAGATGATGGGCACCATCCGCAGCGTTACGGAATTGTCGAAGGCATTTCAATACGCCGCGCAAAACGCCATCATCGTCCGCGGCGAGGCCGACAAGGTGGCCCTGGCGGAAAAGATCATCGCCGACCTAGACAAGCCGCGGTCTGAGGTGCTGGTGGATGTCATGGTGATGACGGTTAATCGAAACCTGGAGAGAGATCTGGCCGCGGCCATCGCTCCCAACGGCATCAATTCGCCGATCAGCTTCACTCCGCGTTCAAGCATTGCGGTGCCCACGAGCACAACGTCTACCACCGGGAGCACATCGACTTCGACCTCTACCACTATTCCTCTTTCCAACATCGCGGCTATCAGCACGCGGGATTTTTCGCTGACGCTTCCGGGGGGATTGCTCAACGCCCTGCTGACGGATGCCAACACCAAAGTGCTGCAGCGGCCGCAGGTGCGCGCGGTCGACCGGCAGAAGGTCAGCATGAAAATCGGCGACAAGGTGCCGTATGCCACGGGAAGCTTTCAGCCGGGGATCGGCGGTGTCGGCATCAATCCCCTGGTCAACACGCAGTTTCAGTTTCTCGAGACGGGCGTAAACCTGGACATCATTCCGTATGTGCACAACGCCAACGAAGTCTCGCTGCACGTGGAGGTGGACATTTCGAACGTGACGGGCCAGGTCCCACTGGGCGGCATCAATGAGCCGGAGCTGGCGCAGACCAAGATCATCAACGATGTCCGCCTGAAACAAGGCGAAATCAACCTGATGGGCGGGCTGATGCAGGTCGAGTACGACAAAAGCATCAGCGGTGTGCCGGGCTTAGGAAATATCCCGGTGCTGCGGCGGTTGTTCACCAGTGAGACGAACACGACCAAAGAGAGCGAACTGGTTATCGTTCTGATTCCGCATATCCTCCGCGCCGTCGATATTACGGATACCAATCTCAAGACCATCGATTCGGGCAACTCGACGGTCTTCAAACTTCGTTACGCGCAGCCGAAGCCGGAGACGCCGCCCGCAGCGCAACCGCAAGCGGCTGCTCCATCCGCTGCTCCAACAGCGGCTCCGCCGGCCAACCAGCCGGTCCCGGTGCCCGTGGCTCCCGCTGTTACTCAACAGCCGCAAGCGGTGCCGGCTGGGGCTACGCCGAGTATCGTCGTGCCGGCGCAAGGCGCTCCTCCGCCGGGAGCGGCGACTCTGCGCATTCCGGGCGTTAATGCGCCGCCGGCAGGCACCCCGCCCGTCGGCGTGCCGGTTCCATTGGTAAAGCCCCAGGTGCAAGCCACGCAGGAGGCAGCGGGGAAGGTCAGCGTAAAATTCGTGCCTGCTCAGGCGATCGCGCAGGTCAACGGAACGGTCACTCTAAGCCTGATGGTGGAAAACGCCGCGGATCTCGCATCCACGCCGATGCTGATCCGCTTCGATCCCAAAATCCTCCAGTTGACCGACGTGGTGCGCGGCAATCTGCTGGCCAGCGACGGGCAGCAGGTGGCGTTCTCGAAGAATGTCATCAACGACACCGGCGAGGCGACGGTGAACGTAAGCCGCTTCCCTGCGACGGGCGGCGTTTCGGGGTCGGGATCGATCCTCACCCTGGTATTTCAGGCCGTGGGCAAGGGCCAAACGGTGGTGACGGTGCCCAGCCTGGTTCTGCGCAATTCGAAATCGCAGCCGATTCTGAGCGCGACGCCGGCGATCGCGGTCACTGTGAAATAGGGTTGATCATGCGCGTTCGTCGCAGCCAGCGCGGCCTTACGTTGATTGAACTGATCGTCGCATTCACCATCCTGCTGATCCTGACATCGATGTCGGTCCCGTTAGCCCGCTCGAAAGTACGCGGGGAACGGGAGCGGGACCTGCACCGGGCGTTGGACGAAATAAGACACGCCATCGACAAATACAAGGACGCCTCAGACCAGGGTCTGCTCCCGCCGGGGAAAGTGGATACGTATGGTTATCCGGAGAGCCTTGAAATGCTCGTGGAAGGTGTCAAGCTTTCGGGACAGGTGGACAAGAAGATGAAGTTTCTGCGCCGGATTCCCAAGGACCCCATGACCAACTCCACCGACTGGGGCAAGCGCAGCATGCAGGACGACCCCGCGTCTGCGAGCTGGGGCGGCCAGAATGTGTTCGATGTTTATTCCAAGACAACCGAGAAGGCGGCCGATGGAACTTCGTACTCCGACTGGTAAACGCCGCGGCGGCTTCACCCTCATCGAGCTGCTCATCGTCATGTCGATCGTGACGATTCTGGTGTCGCTCGCCATCCCCGTCTATCAACGCTCCATCCTGCGCGCCAAAGAAAGTGTTCTCAAAAGCAACCTGATGAGCATGCGGCAGGTGATCGACGAATACACCTACGACAAGCAAAAAGCTCCGCAGACGCTGCAAGATCTCGTGCAGGAAGGTTACCTGCGGCAAGTCCCGAACGATCCTATCACCGATTCCAATACCACTTGGCGCGTGGTCATGGAAGACGCGTTACAGAGCGTCGACCAGACTGAGCCCGGGATTTTCGACGTGCACAGCGGTTCGGACAAAACAGCGTTGGACGGGACGCCTTACGCGGACTGGTAAGTACTCACTTCGCCTTCTTTGAAAACCCCACCGCTTGTTCGACCGTCGCTTGCAGCGGCAGGCTGTATTCCAGAATCGTCCAGCAGGGTTCACGCGTCACTGATTCATCGGTCACCGCACACCGGCCGGAGATCCAGGCTCCGCCTCGAGAACTCCTGACGATCAGCGTCAACAACTCCCATAGGCGCTTGTCTTGTTCGTTAAGGGGACCCACAAAATCATTCCCGTTTCCCGGATTGTAGTCTCCGGCGAAGTCTCCGACCGATGGATCAGCCATTCTCGCCACCGTTACGAACAAGTTCATGCTGGCCCATTGGACCGTGGTTCTATCGACTACGAAGCTCGGAACAATGTGATCCAGCCAGGTTCCGAAGTCGGCCCGGCGAATCAGGACGATCCCGTGCTGTTCCGTTAATTCATAGGAGCCTTGCGGCAGAACCTGGCGGATGGCAGCTTCTACGGTCGCATGTGAACTGTTGAAATGCACCACATCACTCAACATGCTGGTGTCTGGTGCTTCGATGCCGAAACAGATGTTCTTCTTGTAGCCAAGTTGGACGAGCGCGGCCAGCCTGGTCGACTTGGCGATATGCACTTCGCCGATGATGTCCGAGAGCTTGCGGTCGGCATTGCACCCGTGATCCGCGCTGGCGAGCCCTGCGGGCATCGTCAAAAAGAACAATCCGGCTAGAAGCGGACGCATAGGTGCCAGGTGTTTACCTTAATGCAATTGAAGCACACGAAGCACGCAGCGTTACATCGGATTTCTTTAGCGCGCATAGGTCCGCACCCTGTGCGTCAGAATGACCCAGGCGGACGGTATCAGGAGGCGATTGCCCGATGACCCCTCAAAAGTTGACCCTTTTGGCGAGGCAATTGCCGTACACTTGAGATAACCAGAGTCCAAGAGGTCTCATTCATGACGGCTAAAGCACTCTTCCGATCGCGCCCGGCGGAAGTGGTTTTGAAGCAGTTTGCCCTATTTCCCTTGATATTTAGCTTCCTTGCCGCGGCCGGCGGCAACCTGGCTTCCGCGCAGACTGCGCTGCTCTGCACGCCTTTGGCATCGCCGCTCGAAGTGCGCTCCGAGGGCATTGCGGAACGGGTCGGAAATATCCAATTGACTTGCTCCGGCGGAATCCCCGGCAATGTGGTCACCAGTAATATGACTTTCTTCCTCAACGTTGCTGTGACCAACAAACTTGCTTCTAATGGCAACTTCACCGATGTCCTGTTGACCATTGATACCGGTTCGGGACCAACACCGGTGAATGTCCCCGCGGAACCGTTTGGCACCGATGCCGTCACGTTCAATGGTGTCACGTTCACGCTTCCGCCCTCCGGTAGCGTTACCTTGGTGCTCAGCAATCTTCGTGCAAATGCCAGCCAATTGGGAACAGGGCAAACGGGGCAGATACAACCCATCACTGCCACCGCTGCCGTGAGCGGCTCGCAGGGCATTGCGATCAGCAACAACGCGCAGTTTGCGGTTGGCTTCGCGCAGCCGGGCTTATTGGCCAGCTATTCCTCGAGTGGTGTTCAGTGCACGGGTTCTCCGTTACCCACGCCCATTAATATCGGGAACCTGTTCGCGGCGGGCACCCGTTTCTTCTCCACGCGAATCACCGAGGGCTACACGGGGGCATTTCAGGTTCAGGACTCGTTTTCTGACACCGGAACGCGCATCATGGTCAGCTACTCAAATTTCCCCGCCGGTTCGCGTCTTTTTGTTCCGGAGTTCGTGGCGGGATCGGATGCGGTAGTGCCGACGTCCGGAGGCGATCTTGGGCTGCTGGCGTCGGGTGGGTCGTATCAGCCTACAGCCACCGGATCTCTCTTGCTGATTCTGGTCGGCGGCGCGGATAAGAACGGCGCTGGGGGAGCCATGATATTGCCCAAACCGCCGTTACTCACGCCGTTCAATATAGTCATGGAGGTGCTGCTCACCAATGGCGCGGGCACCGCCGTCTATGAAGTGGCGGATACCAATCCCAACGTGCGCGAGAGCGCACAGTTTCCCACCTTCCTGGGCCTGACGGGGTTCAGCGGCACGAGCACCACCGCTTTCGCGAACCTTTCGTTCGCGCCGGTCTCCACGGTGCAGGTCGCCGCGAACGCCCCCGTTCCCAGATTCGTCAATGTCATGCCGCCTTCCGATTGCCCGGAGTTAGGGGATTGCAATGCGTCGTACTTTCCGCACCTGCGCATTAATGCGCCGGCAGGTGGACTGAACTTTAGCGCGGCTCAAAATGCGTTCCTGCAAACGGCGTACATCGAAGTGCAGAACGCCGGCCAAGGCGACTTGAACTGGACCGCGACCGTCACCTATCAAAGCGGTTCCGGCTGGCTGGTGGTCAGCCCGCAGTCCGGCATCAATAATGCCACCATTCGCATTGATGCGCATCCGGAGAAGGTCCCGCCCGGTACTTACCAGGCTACGTTAACAGTCGACGCCGGACCGCTGGCCGGCGCCCAAACCTTCCCCGTGACGTTCACGGTCACGGGTCCGGCGCCGGGCGGGCCGATCGTCAACAATGTTTTCAATGCCGCGAGTCTGTCCCCGGGCCCGCTGGTTGCCGGATCGCTGGCCGCCATTTTTGGAACCGGACTCACCGGTGAACAGGTCTCCGTGACGTTCGATGGCGATCTGGCGCCGATCCTTTACAAGAGCGCCACGCAAATCAACCTGCAGGTTCCCTCTTCGGCGGCGGGCCAAACGGTTTCGCAAATGGTGGTGGGAGTGGATGGGCATTCGAGCGCGCCCGAAAACGTGCCGCTCGCGGTCGTCGCGCCCGGCATTTTCAATCCCGGCATCGTGAACCAGGACAACACGCTGAATTCAGCCGCGCATCCCGCCGTGAGAGGCACCACGATTGAAATCCTCTGCACCGGATTGATTTCCTCCGGCAGCGGCGCCATCAGCGCGGTGATCGCGGGCCAGAACATCACCAAGCTGGTTTCCGCGGGTCCACTGGCCGGCGTAGCCGGCGTACAACAGGTGACCGTAACGGTTCCCACCGGCATTCCGTTTGGTACGACCCAAGTCGAAGTGTGCGCCGTGGCAAGCAGCGGTAACCCGCCCGTTTGCAGCATGCCAGCCTCGGTGATCGTGAAGTAGGCTATCATGCGTTAGCGCTGCGGTTTAGGCCGGGTGTGTGCCCGGCCGCTACCTGGGCCGTACAATTCTGAACAAGTGAAGAACCGTTGGGTCCAGCTTGCGGCATCGCTCGTGGCGATGATCATGATCGCCAACCTGCAATACGCCTGGACGCTCTTCGTCGAACCCATTCGCCAGGCCACCGGCTGGAAGCTCTCGGACATCCAGTGGGGCTTCACCGTTTTCATCGTCTTCGAAACCTGGATCATGCCGCTCGAAGGTTGGGTCATCGACCGCATGGGGCCACGCATCTTCACGACAATTGCCGGCGTGTTATGCGGTCTCGGCTGGTCCGGCCTGGCATTTGCCACAACACGATGGCAGCTCTACGGATTCTACGCCGTGGCAGGAGTGGGTGCGGCGTTCGTCTATAGCGGGTCGATTGCCTGCGCCCTTAAGTGGTTTCCGGATAGGCGCGGCCTCGCGGCGGGAATCATCGCCGGAGGATTCGGGTCAGGCGCGGCGCTGTTTATTCCGCTGATCGCGTCGCTGATCCACAGTCATGGTTATCGCACGGCGTTTCTGGTGACGGGAATTCTACAGGGCGCGATCATTCTCGCTGTGGCGCAGATATTGCATCATCCCGGCCCCGAGTTCGCCGCGTCGTACCGTGCGCTTGCCGCCGTACATCCGCGCGTGCGCCGTAACCGCGAGCAGTTTACGACGCCCGAAATGCTGCGGACGCCGCAGTTTTACCTGCTTTACCTCATGTTCGTCGCGATGGCCACGGGCGGGCTGCTGGTGACGGCGCAGGCGGGTCCGGTGGCGGCGGAATGGGGCATCTCACGTGGCGCGTTGACGGCGGCGCTGGCGCTCGATCGCCTCTCGAACGGCGTCAGCCGCTTTGCGTGGGGATGGATTTCGGATTTCATCGGCCGCGAAACAACAATGGCGATCGCGTTCATCCTGCAAGCCGTGTGCTTGTTTAGCGTGCTGGCCATCGGGAGCTGGTCGGGGACGCTGTTTACGATCACGCTGATCTTGACGTTTTTCACGTACGGCGAAGTCTTCTCGCTGTTTCCGTCACTCGTGGGTGATTACTTCGGCGCCGCCAATGCGACGTCGAACTACAGCTTCATGTACAGCGCCAGGGGATAGCCTCGATCATCGGCGGCGGCCTGGCGGCGGTCCTGTTCGAGAAGTTCGGGAGCTGGTCGGGGGCATTTTACGGGAGTGCGCTGCTGGCCCTGGCGTCGGGCGTGATGGCGATCGGGCTGAAGCGAGTGCGCCTGCCGGAGAAGAGCCGAGCCGCCAAAGCGGCAGCCGCCAGTTTCGCGGAATCCCCATCCACCGGCCCACTTTCTTGAAGACGGCGAGTGCGCGGTCGAGCTGGACTGCCCTGTCCGGCCGGCAAAATTCTGTAATCGATTACTGAATCTTTACGGAATCATTCGTCCCAGAGGTTCCGGGCTCAGGTAGAGATACAGTCAAAAAATTCAAGGATCTGAGTGAGCGCTCTTGGATCTCGAAGAGAAGCTACTTGACATCTTGAGCGAGGAGTTTCATCATGACTCTGAAAACGATTACTGCGCTGGGCTGCCTCTCGTTTGCGAGCGGCATCGCACAGTGCCAATAAAAAACAACGAAAGAGAAGGCGTTTATGAATAAAGGCGGCGCCAGTTTCGCGGGTCTTGTCTTCGGCTTGCTGTTCCTCGGAGGGTTACCAGCGGGCACGCAAAGACAACTCCGTGCCGAGGATTCGCATTCCACAGCAGGCTACTACCCGGCTTCCGAATTGGCGGGAGGGTGGAGGCGATGCAAGACGGACGAGGATGTTCGCAAGCTGGGCATGGATCCCTTGAAACTGGCCAGGGTTGGCCGCATGCATCTTACGTTTTACGGCGGCCCGTGGCAGTTCGTTGTGATTCGGCACGGCTACATCGTGCGCGAATGGATGGGCGCGAACGCCATGCCGCAGACGACCTTCGATCTCTGGTCGTGCACAAAATCAGCCACCGGTATTGCCTACGGGTTGCTGTTCGACGACAGTCGTCACCACAGGCTTCCGCACGATGCCCAGATCGACCTGGACAGCCAGGCCTATTCGTTCATCCCCGAGGGCTACCCACTGAGCGATCCTGCCAAAGAGAAGATCAAGCTTCGGCATCTGTTGAGCATGACCTCGGGCATCCCGGGCGAAGACCACGGGATTGAAGGATTCCAGGTCAATGATGGCGGAGGCGAGTTCGAAATCGCTCTTGGGCGGGAGCCGAATCGCCTGGGAGAATCAGCTGCGCGGCTGTATGCGGCTCCTGGAGAGGGGTGGGACTATTCCGACGCTGGCTTTGCGCATCTATCCCTAATTTTTTCCCACGTCGCGGGCCAGGAAATGGGAGACTTCATGAAGGCCCGAGTCTTCCAACCGATCGGCATTGCCAATGGCGGTTGGGACCTGCAAGGCGGCGGCGGGAACCTTGGCCCTCACACCAACCCGCACAGCGGGCTTCACCTCTCCGCCCGCGACTTCGCCCGCCTGGGTTATCTCTTGCTGCACGGCGGCGTTTGGGAGGGCAAACAGATCATTCCGAAATGGTGGATTGATCTGGCCACGCAGAGCTCCCAAAAGCTTAACCCGCAATACGGATTCACTTTTTGGGTGAATACGGCCGGCACGCTCTGGCCCAATGCTCCCAAAGACGCTTTCGCGATGATGGGCTTTGCCACGAATCGCTGCTTCGTGGTGCCGTCGCTCGACCTGGTGGTGGCGCGGACCGGCTTCGATCCTCAGCCCATCGGCCCCGTGGACGTGCCGTTACAGAGCATTCTGGATACGGTCATTAAATAGCGTCGCGTTACCGTAGAATTCCCATCCGCCGGCCTACGCGGGTGAAGATTTCGAGTGCGCGATCCAGTTCCTCGCGGGTGTGAGTCGCTGTCACGATGGTACGGACGCGGGCTTTGCCTTCAGCGACCGTCGGGAAGCCAATACCGGTAGCCAGCACGCCCTCCTCGAATAGCGCGGCGGAGAGTTGGTGCGCGGTTTTGGCTTCGCCCACGATTACCGGTGTGATCGGCGTTTCACTCATCCCCGTGTTAAAGCCAGCCGCGGCGAGGCCCTGCTTGAAGTATTTTGTGTTATCCCACAGATTCTGCATGCGTTCCGGTTCCTGTTCCAGAACATCGAATGCCGCGAGACAAGCCGCCGCCACCGCCGGCGGGTGGGACGTGGAAAACAGGAACGGGCGCGCACGATGGTAGAGGAACTCGATAAGGTCTTTACTGCCACATACATACCCGCCAAGAACGCCGATCGCTTTCGAAAGCGTCCCAACCTGGATGTGCACGCGGCCGTGCAGGCCAAAATGATCGACCGTGCCACGGCCATTCCGCCCCAGAACCCCTGAGGAATGAGCATCATCGATCATCATGATGGCGCCGTATTTCTCGGCGACTTCCACCAGTGCCGGAAGCGGACCGATATCGCCATCCATAGAGAAAACACCGTCTGTAATCAATAGCTTGCGGCCAGAAACGGAAGTCAGTTGTTCGAGGATACGACCTGCTGCGGCGGGGTCCTTATGCGGAAAAACGTGAATCTTGGCTTTCGATAAGCGGCAGCCGTCGATGATGCTGGCGTGATTCAATTCATCGGAAATGATGTGGTCTTCGGGAGTTAGGATGGCCGAGACAGTGCCGGCGTTGGCAGCGAATCCCGATTGAAACACGACGCACGCCTCAACGTTTTTGAAGCGGGCAATGCGCTCTTCGAGTTGCATGTGGAGCGTCATGGTGCCCGAGATGGTGCGCACGGCGCCGGAGCCCGCGCCATACTTTCGGGCGGCATCGATAGCCGCTTCGATCAATTTTGGATGCGTGGTGAGTCCGAGATAGTTGTTGGAGGCGAGGTTGATGACCTCGCGGCCATCGAATCGCGATTCCGCGGCGCTGGCGGATTCCAGCACGCGGAGGCGCTGATAGGTGCCGGCCTTCCGCCAGGCATCCAGTTGCGCGCCGAGGTAGGCCAGTGGATCGGCCAAGGTCAAACCTTCTCGGGGACGACGAACGGCTCTCGATATTTGCGGGTAAACATGGCGGTGGCTTCGGCGTCGCCGTTGCACGTCATGTTTTCCGAATCGAACTCGAGGGTGCGGCCCAGCCGGTAGGAGATGTTCGCCAAATGGACCAGCACCGTCGAAATGAAGCCTTCTTCGATGGGCGCGTTCAGGTCCGATTGCTTGCGGCTGCGCACGGCCTCGATGAAATTGGCCCAGTTGTTGCCGTCTTTGTCGTCACTTGGGCCAGGTTGCTGATCCTTGCCGAGAAATGTGTAGTACTTGCCATAGCCATCGATGGCGAGATAGCCCTTCGAGCCGTAAAACAGATTGCCAACGGTGTTGGGATCCTTGTGCTTTCGGCCCTCGCCGATGCCGGCTTCGTGATTGCTCATCCAGTGCCGCACTTCGAAAACCAGCAGCTTCTTCTTGCCGCCCTCGTCGAATTCGAAGGTGGAAACGAGCGTATTCGGCGTCTGCTGGTCGTCGTCGAACATGAAGTGCCCACCCATGCCGTTTACCTTGGTCGGGTACTTCACGCCGAGTCCCCAGCGGGCGACGTCCATTTCATGGATGCCCTGGTTGCCGATATCACCATTGCCGTAATTCCAATTCCAGTGCCAGTTGTAGTGGAAGTGATTGCGGGTGAACGGCAGCATCGCGGCGGGACCTGTCCAAAGATCGTAATGCACGCCCGCCGGAACGGGCTCTTCTTTGGCGTGGCCGATGGTGTCGCGCCATTTGAAGCAAAGGCCACGCGACATGTAGACATCGCCGATCAGCCCCTCGCGCATCTTGTCGACGGCCTCGCGGATCGCAGGGCCAGAGCGGCTGTTGGTGCCGTGCTGGACGATGCGGTTATATTTCTGTGCGGCCAGCACCAACTGCCGGCCTTCGAAAATATTGTGCGAACAGGGCTTCTCACAGTAGACGTCTTTACCGGCCTGGCAGGCCCAGATGCCGATCAACGAATGCCAATGATTCGGGGTGGCGATGGAGATGACATCAATGGATTTGTCCTCGAGCAGCTTGCGCACGTCGGTGAAAGCCGCCGGCTTTTTCTTTCCGGAATTGACCACTTCCTGGAGGCGCCTGTTCAGCACGTTCTCGTCCACATCGCAGAGGGCCGCGATCTCCACGTTCTGCATTTGCGAGTATTCGTGGATGTGCGAGTTTCCCTGCCCGCGGATGCCGACACAGGCGACGCGTACGGTATCGTTGGCGCTGGCTAGCGACCTGGTGGAAAGCGCGCCGGCGGCCGCGGCGGTACTCATCAGGAAATGCCTTCGATTCATTTTTTCGGGGCTCCGATGCCGATTTTACTACATTCGCCCGCGGGGACCCGTGAAGTCGGCGTTTGCTTTGCTACAGTTGCTAGAGAGAGCCGGGCGAGGCGTGCCTCGCCCCTACGAATCAGCACAAATGACCGAAGCCTATCGCCAATGGATGCACGCATGGGAGGAGCGGTTGTGTTCCCGCGCCACCGACCGTGTGGTGCGCCCATTCGAATGGGGCCTGGAGTGGACGCGGAAATGGCCCTGCACGGGCCTTCGACAGCGCGACGGGGCCGAGGATGATGCCTGGCTGCGCGTGTTGAATCGGGTGGCCATCGAAACGAGCGACAACTTCTATGGCTATCGCACGCCGGCGGATTTCGAGCTGGCGGGCAACAAGCTGCGGTTCACTTCGCCGGTGCAAACGGCGTACCCCGAGAACAACACGGTCCGCGGGCACTGGTTTCCTGGCAAGGCTTCGCCCATGGAGCCAAAGCCGGGCAGGAAAGCCGTAATTGTCCTGCCCCACTGGAATGCGCATGCGGAACAGCATGTTGCACTTTGCCGGGGCATCAGCCTGCTCGGCATTTCGGCTCTCCGGCTGAGCTTGCCATATCACGACCTGCGCATGCCGCCGGAGCTGAAGCGCGCCGATTACGCCGTTTCCTCAAACGTGGCGCGAACCATTGATGCTACGCGGCAGGCCGTCATCGACGTGCGGTGCTGCGTGGACTGGCTCGAGCAGCAGGGTTACCGGAAGATCGGGATCGTGGGAACCAGCCTGGGTTCCTGCTACGCGTTTCTCGCCAGCGCGCATGACGAGCGGCTGGAGGTCAACGTTTTCAATCACTGCTCCACGCAATTCGCCGACGTTGTGTGGACGGGCTTATCGACGCAGCACATTCGCCAGAGCCTGGAGGGCGTGCTTTCGCTCGAAGACCTCCGGGAAGTCTGGGCAGCCATCAGCCCCATCCACTACATCCACCGGTTCGCCGATATGCGCAAGCGGTCGCTGCTGGTCTACGGAAAATACGACACGACGTTTCTGCCGGAGTTGTCCCAACAAGTGGTGGACGGCTTCCGCGAGCTGGATCTCGACCACTCCGTCGCCGCACTTCCGTGTGGGCACTACACGCTAGGTGAAACACCGTTCAAATTCCTGGACGGGTATCACATTTGCGCGTTTCTGAGACGGGAACTCTAAATCCTTCCGAATTTCTCCACCGCCTCTTTGATTGATTTGAATTTCTCGATGAACGGCATCATGCTGTGCTCGGTGTAGTCGAGCTGCTGTGCTTTTTTCAGAACGTCGGCGGCGTGCTCGCGCGGCACGACGGCGACGCCATCGTCATCCGCCACGATGATGTCGTTCGGATTGACGCGCACGCCCGCGCAGGTCACCGGCACGTTGGTTCCGGCGAAACGGTAATGATTGATGGACGTTGACGGCGCGACGCCTACGCTGAACACGGGAAACTGCAAGCGGCGGATCTGCGGCGTGTCGCGAATGGCGGCATCAACAATGGCGCCGGTGAGCCCTCGCACCTTCATGGCAGTGGCCATCAGGCCGCCGATGCCCGCTGTGTCGGCGCCATCCTCGAGGACCATCACGTAGACGGATCCCGCCGGGGCGGCGTCGATGGCATCGAGCATTCCCTGCGACGCCTTGGCGCCGTCGTGGTGCTCCTCCTTCTTCAACAGAACGGTCACGGCCGGCCCGGCGAACTTGGTCATGAACAGCGGCCGCATCTGGTGCGACATGTGCGCGCGCTGGCCGTAAAGCTGCTCGACGGCATCGGCCACAGACGCGACTTCGACCGTGCGGAAGCCTTCGATCAGCGGATCGCCCGGAGCCGTTTGCGCACTCGACCAGCGCACCGCCAGAAGCGCGGCGGTCGCGACCACGGGAATGGGTAACAAGAATTTGGTTTTCATGGGGAGTTCTCGGCGCGATTATAACAGCGCTTGGAACGAAGCGATTCGGCTAACGCGCAAATCGCGCCAAACCAAAGATGGGATCGAGCGCTTTCTTGCCGAGAACCATTTGCGCCACGAGCTCCCCGAGGGCCGGCCCATGTTTGTAACCGTGACCGGATCCGCCGCCCACTAACCAGGCGTTGGCCGCTGCGGGATGACGGTCGATGATGAAGTTTTCGTCGGGCGTTTCTTCGTATTGGCAAACGCGAGTTTCCACTACTGGCGCACCCTTCAATCCGGGAAACCGAAATTCCACGTAATCGCGAACATTACGCAAGGCCTCGGGCGAGACCGTCCGCTGCTGTGTGGTTGGGTCGCAATCGGGACCGCGCGTGTCGTCAGCCGCCTTGAAACCACGCCGGTCGTTACCCGGAATCCCGTAGAAGATCTGCTTCGGGCGGTGGTCGATCCAGGCCGGCATATGCGGTTCGGAGTATCGGGCGTCATCAGCCGGCGTGCCGAAGAAAAAAACCTCCTGGCGCGTGGGCCGGACGAGGTTGCCGATGACGTCGGGAAACAGTTTGCCCAGCCAGGGGCCGCACGCGAAGACATAGTGATCCGCGGAAAGTGTGGTGCCGTCCGCAAGAGCGAGGCCGTTCATCTCGCGCCCCAGGACGGCGCCAGGCGTCACCGAAAACTCGCGATATTCGCCGCCTTCAGCAAGAAAATGGTCCAGCACCCTCTGACAGTTGCGGCGCGCGGTAAGGAAGCCGCTTTCGTGCTCCCAGATACACCATTTCACGTGTTCAAAGTTGATTTGGGGGAAACGGCGGTGCGCTTCGGACGCGCTCAGCTCTTCGTAGGGGATTCCCGCTTCGCGCAGCAACGGAAGCGAGGTTTTCTCGAACGCATCTTCCGGACTCGTCATCCACAAGACGCCTGTACGATGAAACAGTTTTTGATTCCAGCGCTTTTCGTTCTCTTTCCAGAGTTCGAGAGCGCGCGCGGCCATTCGCGTGTACTCCCCTTTTGGACCGTACGTGCCGCGAATAATACGCGTTTCCCCACCGGAGCTGGCTCGGGCGTTGCCGGGTCCCCAGGCGTCAAGCAGGGTGACCCTCGCGCCGTTCCGCAAAAGATAGAGGGCGGTCCATCCGCCGAATGCGCCGGCGCCGATAACCGCAATATGAGGCTTTCGAAGAGTGGATGCGAAGGAAGTCGACATGGGAAAAGCGGCAGCGTGGAGCAGCGAGCATCGCCGCACGCGGTGGGACAACAGGAGATTATAAACTTCCGCGGGCGCCTTGCGCGGCCCGGAATTACTCGATATTGATCTTGACGGGCTGCTCGATCAGCTTCGGCTCCTTGCCGCCCGTCAACACCATCAGCGCGAACCGGCCAGCGGTGACTTTATCAGGGATTTTGATTTTGATAGAAGTCGCGGTTTGTTCGGTGATTTGCACTTTGGTGTCTTTCTTTTCGTCGGTCAGATAGACTTCAGCGACCTCGCCTTTATCCAGATGCTCCCCGCTGATCGTCACTATGTCCCCGGCTTTGCCTGTATCCGGATCTACGCCCGTCATGCGCGGCATGGCCTGTTGCGCGTACAGAACCCCCGCGGCCAGCACCATCAGGGGTGCTATTACAGACAGCTTCATCCCGGTCACCGTCCTTTGTACCAGCATTCTATTCCCGGAACACTCGGATATCAAGCGCGAATCAACGAGCAGACAAAAAGATGGGGCCGAAGGCTCGGCCCCTTTGGTGAATGGTTATCGCCGGCAACGCCAGGCGGTTTCCATGAGATGCTACTTTCGCAAGGAGCGCGTCGAGACCCTTCGCGTCAACGGCACGTGGGATCTCCTGACGGCCGGATGCCGGGCCTTCAGGGATGAAGCAGCGCCGGGCGCGGTGTCATAGGCAACCTGCAATGTAGTGGCGGACGTTCCGTTGATCTGCAGTACCTCGACCGCGGAAAGCAATGAACCGCCGTCGATGAGCACTTTGAATGGCCCGGCCGGCAACCCCGACAACAGGTCATCCAGCAAGACGGCATAGGTCCCGCCCTCCTGCGTGTCCGATTGGAGCGGCGGAATCGAGGGTGTGGTGGCGGAGGTGGCGAAGTTTCCGTTGGCGTCGTAAATATCGACGGTATACGTATTAGCGGCGGTGTCTTCGTTGTAAATCACGAGACCAACCACGTTCGTACTGCCATCATCAATGGCCACCGCGGACCACTGGCTCGATAGTGCCGTATCCCAGGCGATCGGCACGCTCAGCGACCAAGGCTGCGCGGGAAGCGCCGAGTAAAGCAATTGCGGCAGCACGTTGCTGCAGGTGGCTGCGTCAGGACAGTAAAATGTCGCGTATACGGTGCCCTCAGCGGTGTTGCTGTAGTTTGGCGCATCATTCGTAGCGCCCAACACCTCGACCTCAAGCGGCTGATTGGCAAAAAGCGAGACCTCGGTTTCGTTGCCGGATCCAAAAGAACTTGGATCGTTATCGAGTGTGTCGTCGACGCTCAGGTTGTTCCCGCTCTTGTCGTAGAACGTGAAGTCGGCGTCAATGTCGTTCAATGCCGGCGCCGATACGCGAATGGTGGTACCCCACATCCCGCCGGCGGCGAGCCATACGAACGTTCCGCTGACGGCGCACGAATAGCCGATTGTGGCACCGGCTGAGTTCGTAATCGTAACGGGCGTGGTCTCGCCCAGGCTCGAGCAATCCGGCTTCATCGTGGACCAATAGACGGGCGAATTCTGGCCGTGCACCGCTCCAACCGCCAGCGCAACCAGTCCGATGAGATGCAATGATTTCATCTGCACAAAGTGTTCCTCCGTTTGTTAAGTGAGACGCTGCCAACGCATCTCTTTGCGTAATTATATGCCATCGCTATCAAGCGAAAGTAGCAATCGGGGTGCGATGCTCCAAAAAACCGTGAGCCAATTTACGAATGGCGATGAGCGCGGCCTTGCTTTTGGCTCATTTCACCCAGGGGCGATAAACGACGTGCGGCGTGGACGCCACGCTGAGTCGTTTGACACTCGGCCGAAGCGGCTTCAAGGCGATAGCCGCTGAACGTGGCGCAGTATCCTGCGCGACCTGCAATGTAGTTGCGGAACTACCGTTGATCTGGAGCACTTCCACGGCGCAGAGCGCCGATCTGCCGTCCACCAGGATCTTGAATGGCCCCGATGGTAGCGACGAAATGAGACTACCCAATAAAGTCGAGTACGTGCCTCCCTCGCCGGAATTGGGCTGGAAGGCTGGAAGGGTAGGCGTAGTGGCAGTTGCGGCAAGGGCACCCGTGTGGTCGTAAACGTTCACCGCAAAACTCGTGGCCGTGGTGTCCTCGTTATAGACCACGAGACCGACGACATGGGCGCCGCCGTCATCCTCGGCCACAGCTGACCACTGGGACGAGAGATCGGTGTCCCAGGCAATCGGTACGCTGAGCGACCAGGGATATGTGGGCAAGGCGGAATATAACAACTGCGGCTGAACATTGGAGCAGGTCGCGGCGTCGGGGCAAAAAAATACGACGTAGATTGAGCCTTCGGCCGTAACCCCGTAGTTCGGGCTGTCATTTGAAGCGCCGAGCAACTCAATTTCCACTGGCTGATTCGCAAACATGGAAAACTGCAACGCGCTGCCTGATTGGAGCGAACGCGGGTCGCCGTCGAGAGTCGCATCCAAGCTCTGACCGCCTCCGTTTGTGCTGTAGAAACCCATGCCAAGGCCGATGGCGCCGGATGCGGGCGCCGAAATGCGAATAGTGGTGCTCCAAATGCCGCCTGCTGCAAGCCACACAAAAGTGCCGCTTACAAAACAGGAATAACCAAGAATACCTCCCGCAGAATCAGTGATAGTGATGGGCGCTTCCTCACCCAAACTTGTACAATTCGGCTTGATCGCAGACCAATACTGAGGCTGACTCGTCTGGGCGCGCAACGGCGCCACAGCCAAGGCGATCAAGCTGAGCAAATGGAACGATTTCATTTTCATCGACGTTTTCGACTCACTTAAAAAGGGAGCAACAGGTCCTGCGCAATTATAATTCGCGAACCGTTAACGGGATATTACACCGGGGCCGCTCCGCGTACCATAGGATGAAGTGACTACTACTGAACAACAACACCAGAACGCCAACATCGCTCGTGCCTATGCTGTTTTGGCTCTATTCATTGGACTGAAAGCAGTGGGAAATTTATCGCTCGCCTGGGGCATGAAGCATTTCCCGCAAACCATGTCGGCGAATCCCCTGCCCTATCTGCGCGCCATGCTCGATCCATTTGTCGCGTTGGGAATCGTGGCGCTGATTCTCGCCTTGCTCACCAGAATGGCGCTATTCAGCCTGGCGGACTTGAGCTTCGTTCTGCCGGTGACTGCGGTGGGATACATCATCGCGACTCTGCTCGGCAAGGTTTTTCTGCATGAGACCGTCACGGCGCAGCGATGGGCTGGCACGGTTCTGATCGTCGTCGGGGCTGCCCTGGTCGGATCCGGCTCGCATAAAACGGAGCTCGAAATCGAATGAAATGGCTGCTGGTGGGACTGATGGTCGCGGCCACGGTGGCGAGTGACCTGCTGCAAAGCTACGAAATGAAGCGCGCGGGCGAGCACTCGGTGGATGCGCGCGGCCTGGTCCGGCTGATCAAAACTGTTGCGCAGCGCCGTTATCTGATTCTGGCCATCGCATGCATGGCGGTCTCGTTTTTCAGCTTCATGGCGCTGGTGCAGGTGGAACCGCTCAGTTTCGCCGTCCCTGCATCGGCGGCGAGCTTCATTTTTGAAACGCTGCTGGCGAAATTCGTGCTGCGCGAGAACGTGGGCGTTCGGCGAGCGGCTGGGGCGCTGATCGTGCTATGCGGGGTCGTCCTGCTGGGCAAGTGAGGCGTCCTTGACGGGAACGAGTTTCCCGTCACGAAGATGGTAGTCGGCGCCGCGCCAGCGGATGCTGGTTCGTACAAAGCTGACCAGCCAGATCACGCAAGCGAGCGCGTCCCAAAGCGGAATCATCGGGATCTGCTTCGCAAGCCGCGTCTCACGCAGGCCGTGAACACCGATCACCCACGTCATCAGCCCGCGGAGAAAAATGTACGTCCCAAAAAACGCTGCCGCCACTGTGGCTGAGGGATGCACCGCCAAGGCTGCGATCGACCACGGCAGCCCTTGCGTGAGCAGCAGCCCGAGGTGTCCCATGGGCCGCATGTGGCGCATCACGGTCATCCAGCGCAGGCGTTTGTGGAACAGGGCGCCCATGGAGTCGTAATCCGGAACGGTTTCCACGGCGTAATTCAGCAGCACGACCTCGCAGCCTTGTTCGGCAATGCGCCTGCCTACGAGCAGATCGTCAGCCGGACCGTTTTCGAGCACCGCGTAGCCGCCGAAACCCGCGAGGCGCGAACGAGTGGTCGCGATGGTGGTGCCCAGCGCGAATTTGACGCCATCCAACTGCCAGGCCACCAGGATGCTGGGATAAAAATCTGAGACCATGCCGGCGGTCTGCAAGTGATCGGTGAAGGTACGCACTTCGGTCGGTAGATAAAAGCAGGTCACCGCACCCACATTCGGCTTGCGGAGTGGCGCGACGATTCTTCGCAGATAATCCTTGCCGACACGCACGTCACTGTCGCTGATCACAACGATCTCATGCTCGGCTTCACTGACCAGCCGTGCGAGTTTGGCGACTTTGTCGTTAGTGGCAACGCGGCCCGAGCCATACAAGACGCGAATCTGCCGCTCGGGAAAATTGCGCTGCAGCTTCTCGACCACCGAGATCACCGCGGTGTCATCCGGATCGATGCAGAATACGATCTCGTAATCGGGATAATCCTGCACACAGAAGCTGGCCAGGTTCTCGTAAGCTTCGGGATCGAGGCCGCGGATCGGTTTCAGATTGCTCACGGGCGGTGTGAATTTCGGATCAGCAAGCCGCAGCGGTTGGCGGAAATACCGCCAGGAGCTATAAATTGCGATCAGGTAATAGACGAACGGGATCGCCGCGATCGCCAGGAAAACGTAGGCGGCGCTCACGTGCGGCTCCCTGCCGAGACGGGCTGGTTGCTCAACAGAACCTTGCCGCCGCTGGCGGCAATGATATTGAGCCGGTCGTGGCCCACCAGTTTTTCCAGGCGCGGCATCGCCGACTGGCTGGCAACCAGATAACATCGCGATTGCTCCAGCCACATCTGTTTCCAACGCTCGTCGTCGAGAAAGATATTGGGCGCCCCCGGCGCATAAGAACCGTAGACGAGATTGTTAATGCGCCCGTTGAGCAGCGGCGCATCGCGGCCGGTGTAAAAGAAGATCGAAGAAAACGTGTAGTAGTGATGATCGACGATCAATTTACCCGGCGGTGCATGGTTGAGGGCTTCGGCCAAAGGGCGTGACGACATATACGGATCAAAGACGACCAGGGCCATTCTCGCTGCCTGGAAAAACAGCACCGCCATGACAGCCGCCGCGAAAAACACGCGCTGTCCGCGCAGAAACAATGTCCCCAACGCTCCTATAAGAAACGCAATCGCCGCCACCAGCAGCGGCATTCGAAGATACGCAAACGACGTCAGCGTCAAATCCTCGATGTGGCCGAGCGACAGCGTGTACGCGCCCGGGTGCTGCGACAACGCCGCCGAAATGTCTCCAGGCGCGGGGATATTTCGCGTCATCCAGAATAAAGCGCCGGCGGCGATGCCGGCTGCCGCCAGCACGAAAGCCAGCACCCGGGTGCCGCCGCGGATCCACGCTCCGCCAGCCGCCATCGCCGATCCCAGCAGCAGCGCCAGCGCTGGATAACATGGCATCGAATAATATTCCTGCGTCGTAGAAAACGTAAAGAACACCAGGATAAACCCTGCCCAGCACAACGCCAGCAGACGCGTCTTTCCTGCGCGGTCGAGAGGTTTAAACGACAACTTCGCCACTGCCGGAAAGTAGACACTCCACGGAAACAGCCACACCAGATGCAGAAGCCAGAACAGCGCGCGCGGCATGGTGTTGTAATCCCGCGGGTAGCGTAGATTCAGAAACCGCAGCACCTGCTCGTTCATGAAGAAGAACCAGAGAAACCCATGGTACTCGCCAGGCGCGCTGCGGAGAGAAAAATCAAAATATGGCGGATTTCGCAGGGTCGCCACAACATGCCACGGCACAGCGATCAGAAGTGCCACCGCCGCACCGGACCACACATGCAGGCGCTGCCAGATTTTGCGCTCGAATAGTTGCCGCGTGACGGCCAGATAGATGAGCACCGCCGCCACAGGGAACAAGATGCCAATGAGGCTTTTCAAAAGCAGACTGATGCCGATGCTCGCCGCCAAAACGAAAGCCCACCAGCGGGGGTGCGGCTCTTCGTCATCGATCGCCCGCAGGAATGCCCACATCGAGAGCGCCATGCACAGCGTGACCATGACATCGGGAATCTGAATCCGTGTGAACAGAAAAAGGCCGATGCACGTCGAGATGCACAAGCCCGCGTAAAGTCCCGCGCGGTTGCCAAACGCCCAAATACCAAACGCGGCAGTGACCCAGGCAAGCGCGAGGGCTGACGCCACCACGGGGATGCGCGCTGCCCAGTCGTGCACGCCGAAGATCTCGTACGAGATGGCGATCATCCAATAGATGAGCGGGGCCTTTTCCAGATAAATGACGCCGTCGATCCGCGGCGTCACCCAGTCGCCCGAGCTGATCATGTTGCGGGCAATCTGCGCCTGCACAGCATCCACATCGTCCATCAAAGACGGCGGAGAAATCATGCAGCCGATGTACACGGCCGCGGCAAAAAACAGCACAATCAAATAGACGTGAGAGCGTTTTCCATCGCCCGCGGCTCCGGCATGGCCAGAGGCGTGGTTTGAATGCGCCATTTCTTGATCCAGAGGAAGAGAGTCATCAAGCCCCACAGATGGTAGCCCAAGTTCGCGCGCCTGTCCACGTGCGCGCGCGCCACCCGCTCGATGGCATCAACCTGAAACAAGTTCTGATGCTCACGCGCCACATCGAGCGCTTCGGCCAGCACGGGCCGCAGCGGGCCGCGAAACCATTCGTGCACCGGCACATCCAGCCCAATTTTTTTGCGAGACAAAATCGCGGGCGGTAGCCGGTCCCGCATGAGCTCTTTCAGAATCACCTTCTGTCGCGAGCCCTGGATGCGAAGATCATCCGGCAGACCGGCTGCGAATTCCACAACGCGGTGATCAAGAAACGCCGGCCGCACCTCGAGAGAATGCGCCATGCTCATGCGGTCCACCTTGCCGAGAATGTCATCGGGCAGGAAATATTTCTGATCAAACCAAAGATACGCCGCGAGATCGTCGCCCGCGGCAGTCAGCTCGGCGAGAATCGCATCGAACGCACCAGGTAGCGGCAGGCGAACGAGATCGCGTTTTTCTCTCCTCCCGAACGTGCCGTTCCAGTAAACGTGCGCCGCTGCCGGGTCCATGCGGCAGCCATCCAGGAACCGCTTCAGCTTATATTCGAAACTGATTTTCTCATCGGAAACCGGCGCGCGCTGCGCGATCGCACGCGCCAAGTTGAGCAAGCCCGCAGGAAACCGCCGCGCCGTCCGAGCCAATAAGCTGGCACGGTGCGTCAAATAGCCGCCCAACAATTCGTCCCCGCCCTCGCCGCTCAGCGCCACGGTGGCGTGCTGCTTGGTCATGCGCGACAAAAACCAAACGGGAAAAGCGCCGGCATCGGCATTCGGCTCGTCGGAATAATAGGCGAACTCGCTAATGGTTCCGGCCAGATCCTGATCGGCATTGACATCGAACTCGTGATGCTCGGTGCCGTAGCGGCCGACCATCTGGCGGATGTACGGCGTCTCATCGAAGCTGCGTCCGCGAAACGAAATCGAAAAGGTCTTCAGGCGCGTGGCGGAGGCTTGTGCCGCATAGTGCAACAGAGTCGAAGAATCGATGCCGCCGCTCAGCCAGACTCCTAACGGCACGTCCGCCATCAAATGTTCTGCAACAGATGCCTTGAGAAGCCGATCCAATTCTTCGATCGCGGCACGGTGATCGTTCCACTCACCCGTTCGCAGCGGGAGCCGCCAGTACGCTTCGCTGCGGACCTCACCGCCGTGCCACTCGAGCCAATGGCCCGGGCGCAGTTTCTCAATACCATCCACCAGCGTCCACGGCGCGGGAACGTAGTTGAGCGATAGAAAGCAATCCAGTCCCGGCAGGTTCAGGGCGCGCTCGATCTCCGGATGCACAAAAATCGATTTCAGCTCCGAGCCGAAATAGAGATCCGTGCCACGCCGCGCAATGTAAAGCGGCTTGATGCCCATGCGATCGCGTGCCAGCACGAGGCGCTGCCGCGACTCACTCCACAACGCCACGCCGAACATGCCGCGCAAATGCTGGAAACATTCCGTGTCCCACTCGAGGAACGCCTGCAACACGGTTTCGGTGTCGCTTCGGGAATGGAAATGGCGGCCGCGTTGTTCCAGCTCGCGCCGCAGCTCGAGGTGGTTGTAGATTTCGCCGTTGAAGGCGATCACGGTATCGCGGGTCTCATCGAACACCGGCTGGTCACCGCCCGCAAGATCCACGATCTTCAACCGTGCCGCACCGAGCGAGACGGTGTGCGATTCGTATACGCCCTGCTGATTGGGGCCGCGATGAACCAGCGTTCCAACCGCACTCTCAATGCGTCCGGGATGGGCTTCGCTATTTGCGTGCGTGAAGCCCGCGATCCCGCACAATTCAGTCGCCCCCCGGCGTGGCCAGAGCGGTTGCCGCGACCGGCCGGGTAATCTGATTGCGTGCGTTCTGCCACTTCACCTGCGGCAGGAACAGCGCGGGATTGATCCGGTCCTGATATTGGATCGCGATATTCATCAGCGAATCGAGCAGAGAATCCGACAGGAAATGCGGCCGTAATCCGAGATCGATCAGCCGCGAGTGCTTGGCATTGTAATAATGCTCCTCGGCTTCCACGCGCGGCGTCGGCAGATGATCCACCTTCACCGTGACTCCCAGTTTCCGCGCCGCCGACTGCACCATGTTGGCCAATTCCAGAACTGAAAACTGCTCGGTGAACTGATTGAACACGCGGCACTCGCCCGGATTCGCCGGGTTCAAGCAGGCTAGCTCAATGCAGCGCACCGTGTCCCGGATGTCCAGAAAACCGCGCGTCTGTCCCCCGCGGCCATACACCGTGAGCGGATGCCCGGACGCCGCCTGCACACAAAACCGGTTGAGCACCGTGCCGAAAACATCGTCGTAATCGAAGCGGTTGATCAGCGTTTCGTGGAGCGCGGTTTCATCCGTCACCGTGCCATACACCACGCCCTGGTTGAGATCGGTAGCGCGCAGCTTCCAGATCTTGCAAGCGAACATGATGTTGTGGCTGTCATGTACCTTCGAGAGGTGATAGAACGAGCCCGCCTGCTTCGGATAAGGCAGAACGTCGCTGCGTCCGTTGTGCTCGATGCGAATGTAGCCTTCCTCGATATCGATATTGGGCGTGCCGTATTCGCCCATGGTGCCGAGCTTGACCAAATGGCAGTCGGGCTGCAATTCCTTGATCGCGAACAGTAGGTTGAGCGTACCGGCCACGTTATTCACCTGCGTGAACAGCGCGTGCTTGCGGTCGATCATCGAATAGGGCGCCGATCGCTGCTCGGCAAAATGCACCACTGCCTCGGGTTGAAACGCCGCAATCGCCGACGAGAGGAATTCGTAATCGTTCACATCGCCCGTGAACAGCTCGATCGCTTCGCCGGTCAGTTCCTGCCAAACGCGCAGGCGCTCAGCCAGCGGCTGGATGGGTGTCAGGGTCTGCGCGCCCAGCTCGAAATCCCACTGCCGTCGCAGGAAATTATCGACGATTGCAACCCGGTGGCCTTTCTTCGAAAGGTACAGCGCCGTGGCCCAGCCGCAGTATCCGTCGCCACCTAATACACAAATCCTCATGCGGTTTTTCCCATCACTCCTTATCGATCAACCCAGTCTACCGTACCCGCGCGCAGCCAGGTTCAATCCAGTATCGAAACCCGCTGCCGCAAAATTCGCCTTTTCTTCGTGCTAAACCTGAGATGCTCGCGCCTCGCCCAGCGTTGCAACAGAATCGTCGCAGGCTTGCGATAAGATGGTTCTTCCGCCTCATGATCTCCTCCGAACAGGCTCTGGATCTGCTGCGTTCCGACAACCTTATTGGCATCGGCATGGAAGCCGACGCGGTGCGCCGCCGCTTCCACCCCGAAGGGATTGCCTCTTACATCATTGACCGCAATATTAATTACACGAACTTCTGCACCGAATATTGTAGTTTCTGCGCTTTTTACCGACCGATGGGCCACGCCGAGGGCTATGTGCAGCCCAAGGAAGTGATTTTCGACAAAATTCAAGAAACGATCGACCTCGGCGGCACCGGCATCCTCATGCAGGGCGGCCTGCATCCCGACCTGAAAATCGAATGGTACGAAGACCTTCTGCGCTCCATTAAGCAGCGCTTCACCATCCACTGCCATTGCTTCTCGGCCCCCGAGATCACTAACATCGCCCAGGTGAGCGGCATTTCGCTCCGCGACACCATCGCCCGTTTACGCGATGCCGGCCTCGATTCCATTCCCGGCGGCGGCGCCGAGATTCTCGATGACGCCGTACGCCATCGCATCAGCCGCTTGAAATGCTCGGTCAACGAGTGGATCGATACCCACCGCACCGCCCACGCGCTCGGCATGCGCACTACCGCCACCATGATGTTCGGCTGCGGCGAGACCTTCGAGCAGCGCATCCACCATCTGGAGATCGTGCGCCAGATCCAGGAAGATACCGGCGGCTTCACGGCTTTCATCCCCTGGACTTTCCAGCGCGAGAATACCTCGCTCGGCCGCTTCATCAAAGAGGAAGCCACGGCGGTCGAATATCTGCAAATGCTGGCGCTCTCGCGCATCTATCTCGACAACATCGAGAATATTCAGTCGTCGTGGGTCACGCCCGGCTTGAAGACTTGCCAGCTCGGCTTGCGCTTCGGTGGCAACGATGTCGGCAGCATCATGATCGAGGAAAACGTCGTTTCCGCCGCCGGCACGCACAACCGCGCGTCGGAAGAGGAGCTGCGCCGCCTCATCCGCGACGCCGGTTTCATCCCCAAGCAGCGCGATACGCTGTACCGGACGTATTTCCTGAATTAGCTCGATCCGTGAGCGCGACGTTATTGCTTCTTCAGAGCGGCCGTCCAGTTCACGACCAGGGTCAGGGTGTGGACCTGCTCCTCTGAGGAGTCGATGATGAACTTTTTTCCGTCGGCCGTGACGTCAAACGGGGCGAATGAGGTGGCTGCCCAGGCTTTGAAGAGCGCCTGGGGCGTACCCACTTCAATGCTGTTCCCCTTCTCGGAAATCTGCACGGCCATGACTTGTTTGGACCCCGTCATGTAGTAAATCTCCCTGCCGTCGCCGCGCCACCGGGGAAAGCGGCCGCCGTTCGCGGAAATCACCCACTTGCCGCGTCCGCTGACGTTGGCGCTCTCCTGCCGGCTCGTGAGGCTTACAGCATCGAAAGGAATCACGTACACCTCGTCCCGTCCTGACTCCCGTGACACATACGCCACCCAGCGCCCGTCAGGCGAAAACTGCGCATCGTACGTGGCTCCGGGCGCCGGTACGAGCGGATGTGGTTTTCGATCTGCATCCAGCGTGACGACCCCGATATCAGCAACCGAAAGGTTGATTTCTCCGCGGGTGTACAGGATGTACTTGCCATCATGCGACCAGCTCGTGGGCCAAACGGACTTCGAGCTCTCGGCCGAAAGGATCAGCTCCTCGCCACCGGAGCCGTCCGCGGCCTTGCGGTAAATTCCACCCCGAGTCTTGCCTGCAAGAACGCCGTAGGCGATCATGCTGCCGTCCGGCGACCACACTGGTATGCCATGGTCGGAGTCCGGGTCGATGGTGAGCCGCATGCGGACAGAACGCGCCAGGTCGCTGACCCAGACCTCACTGTTATTCGACCCGGCCGGATAAGCCGCGTTAAAGGCGAGCTTTCGTCCGTCGGGAGAAATACGCAGGTCATAATAGTCGCCGGCATCGCTCGCGGCGCCTGGATTCTTGCCCGCACGGTCAAACCAGGTCAGTCGTTTCTCGTCCTGCCCACCTGGAAGATAAATTAGAACGCCGTTTTGTGAAGCGTCCGCTATGCCGGCCATAACAGCCGTTCCTACACTCGGAGCGACCACGAGAGGGCTGCCGCTCAATTGACCCTGCACCGGATCAAACTTCTGCGCCATCAGCACAGAGCCACGAACGTCGAGTAGATAACCGGAGGCGTAGCCGATAATCGCATCGTCCCGAATGACCAGCTGGTTCTGCTTGCCATCCAGAGATGCAATATAAGTGCCTGTGGAGGCTGGATCATTGGCGGACCCCCAATATAGGAAATGTCGTTGATCCGGCAGAAACTGCGGTTTTCCCCAAAATGCGAACTTAAGGGCACGATCCGGCAGGACCAGCGAGGGAGTGCCGCCGGCGGCCGCGATTCTGTACAAGCCATCGCGATGGGGAAACAGGATGGTTCCATCGCGGTTCCAGGTCCCCCCGGCCTCAGCCGGAGCCAAGACTCTAGCCGGTCCTCCCGATGCGTCTACTATCTTGAGCATGCCCGCCGCAACAAAGCCGATGGAGCGGCTGTCCGGCGACCAGAAAGGATCAGTGGCCCCGTCCGTTCCACTCAACACATGGGCCGTGGCGGAATCCAAGGCACGGGCCCAAAGCATCGATGTCCCGTTCTCGTCAACCACAGAGAAGACAACAGCATGGCCATCTGGGGCGAGCGCCGGCGTCCCGGAACCCACGAAGTTGAACCGCGTGTTAGGCGGCGCCGGAATCTCAAAGGCAATCGGCTGCGCCGGAGCCTGCGCCACGCGCCAATACAAAACGCCAAAAACGCCGGCGGCCAGCAGCGCCACGGCCGTTGCGCCATAAAGCAGCGGTTCACGCGAACGCCTCGCCGCAGCCGGCGCCACCGGATGCGCCCCACCGCCCTCCGCGATCCATTTCAGTTCGCTAGCCAGATCGCGCGCACCCTGCCAGCGGTTTTCAGCGTCCTTTGCCAGGCACTTGCTCACCACCCTTTCAAGCGCCGGCGGCGTCAGCGGCTGAAGACTGCGGAGACCTTCCGGCTCTTTCTCCAGAATGGCGCTCGCCACCGAGAGCTGGCTTTTTCCCGAAAATGCTTTCTTGCCCGTCAGCATTTCGTAAAGCGTGGCCCCGAACGCGAAGATGTCGCTGCGGGCATCCACTTCCTGGCCTAGCACCTGCTCCGGGCTCATATACTGCACCGTGCCCACCACCGTGCCGGTTGCGGTGATCGGAGAAACCGGGCTGGTCATGGTAGCAACGGCCGAAAATGCGGGAGCAGGGCTGCCGCTCGCGATCCCGTGCGGCTTCGCCAGCCCGAAGTCCATCAGCTTGGCGCCGCTTTTCGTTAGCATGATGTTGCCGGGTTTGAGATCGCGATGGATCACCCCGTGAGCATGCGCTGCATCGAGCGCACCCGCAATCTCTACCGCGATGTGCAGCGCCTCGCCGACCGCCATCGCTTTGCGCGCCAGCCGCGCCGACAGCGTCTCGCCTTCCAGGTATTCCATGACCAGGAAATCGATACCGCTTTCGCTTCCAATGTCATGGAGAACGCAGATATTGGCGTGCTGGAGCTGCGAGATGGCTTTGGCTTCCCGCTCGAGCCTGGCCCGCAAGTCCGGGTTCGTCGCAAGATGCTCGGGCAGGACTTTAATGGCTACCGTGCGATCGAGCCGCGCATCCCTGGCGCGATAGACCTCGCCCATGCCCCCGGCACCGAGGGCCGAGACGATTTCGTACGGGCCAAGGCGTGTGCCGATTGAAAGAGGCATCGGATGAGGAAGATTGTAACTCGGTGCGGCATCGTGAGGACGATCTCAACGCTTCCGATTTCCGGCCACCCAGCGCGATACGGTGTACCGGATCTACTTCCTGAATTAGCTTCCCGCGGCGCGGGATTCCTGCGGATGGCCGAATCCCCTGCCGTTGCCCGGTGCTTCCGCCTGTTCCCACTGTTTGCCGCTCAGTTCGCCGCGTGTCTTGGGCAGGCTTTCCGGATAATTTTCCTGCAGAAAGCGAATCAGGTGCTCGCGCAGGAAGCAACGCAGATCCCAGGCTTTTGAGGAATCCAGCGCGCTCGAAAGCGCTCGAATCTGCATCGCGTGCTCGGAAGTATCGCTGACTTGCAGGTTGCACACCTTGCGATCCCAGAGCGGCGTCGATTCCGACAGCCGTCGAAATTCCTTTCTCAGCTCCTCGACCGGAACAGTGTAGTCACAGTAGATGTAGACGTAGGCGAGCAGATCGGATGTCCGGCGCGTCCAATTCTGAAACACGTGCTCGATGAAATAAGAGAGAGGCACGATCATGCGCCGGAGGTCCCACGTGCGCACCACTACGTAAGTGGTCAGAATCTCCTCGACCCATCCGTACTCACCCTCGACGATCACCACATCTTCGATCCGGATGGGCTCTGTCATCGCAATTTGCAGCCCTGCGATCAGGCTGGCCAGCGTCGGACGCATGGCGACGCCCACGACCAAACCCGCCAGGCCCGCCGATGCCAGCAGGCTCGTACCCAGTTGGCGAATGGGCGGAAACGTCATCAGCATGAATCCCGTGGCCACCACGATCACGACGATACTGAAGATCCGCTGGAGCACGGAAATCTGCGTGCGAATGCGCCGCGCGGTCAGGTTGTCGCTGATGTCCACACGGTTCCTGGCGAAAATTGTGTCGCCGAACACGTTGGACAGCAGGATCACGGACCACGCGAGCGCCGCAATTACCCCCAGCGCTACCACACGGCGGAGTGCATCAATCCACTCCGATCGCACCGGCAGGGCGGGCATCGCCAAAATGATGGCGAGCAGCGGAAATATCCAGCGAGTCGGTCCCTCTGCATGGCGCACGAGTGAGCTATTGATGACGTTTCCGGTTCGGTTGGCAAGGCGCCGGCCCGCCGCAAAGAGCACTCTGTGGACAACTAGCGCAGCAACTACCGAACTCGCCAGTACGATCAACGGCCACAGCCAACCCTGCCAGTATTGTGAGAGAAAGCCCATTTCACGGTCCTCTTCGAGTCTTCTAAGACTCGAATTGAACTAGCATGTCTTGGGCCGACCGCGAGCGGAGGGGCGGACGGTCTCGTCACGAACCAGCGCGGCAAGTTGTCGCACACGTATTTCCCGAATTAGAACGCGCAGCTCACGCATGGACCTTCAGCAACGCGGCGTGAAATAGACCGTCTCGAGTGCCGTCGGGCATAAGGCGATAAAGCCGGTGGTCTGTAGTGAGCACCAGAATCTTGTCCCCTTGCATCGCGATGGACTCGATTCCTCGGATATTAGGCGCCTGGAATGAGGAATCGAGCTTTCCGTTGGGTAAGAGGCGACAAATGTTACCTCCGGCGGCCAAGAATCCCCCGTTGGCGAGCGGGAGAATCACGCTGACGTCGCCTCGGTTCAACTTATGATTCTCGATCTCTTCGTGAGGACCGAACTTCAGAAAACTTCCCGTACGGTCTAGTTCTGAACGGTCTATTGCAAAAAGGAGTTCCTTGGAGCGCGAGAATCGCTGGTTGGCTCCTGATGGGCGCACCGCGAAATTGGGGTCGATGCTGCCATCCACGTTCAAGCGGGCAACGCCCCCAAACCATTTCTCGTCCTCCGAGCCAAAACTACCGGCAATCAGAATCCTGCCATCAACCTGAACAGCAGCAGCTCTGACGTCGCAGCTATCACGGCATCCTTTTATTGGCGCATGAAAGCTTTCGTCCAAGATTCCGGTCGGCATCATGCGAAAAACTCCCCAGCGTGGAACGGTCCCCGCGTGCCAGAAGCTGCCCGTCACTAAGAACCGTCCATCGGGCTGCACAACGATGTCCTCAACTGGTCCGTCCGGCGCATACATGGAGAATTCCTTGTCAAGCGAACCATCCTGCCGCAGGCGAACCAGGTATTTGTCGCCCGCCACTAGGATTCTGGCATCTGGTAGCAGTGCGAGGCCAACCCCGCCAAATTCCTCTATTCCAATGAGACGAAACACCCCTCGGTCTTTTTCCGGCCGAAAGGAGGTGTCTTCCTCGCCGTCAGGAAGGAGCCTCGCAATACCCGCTCCGGTTACGAGAATCCTGCCGTCTGGTTGGACACACATGGATTGGATCGAGCCAGTGGCCCCCCAGGTTCGCTTCATTTGTTCGATCGACTCCGCTCGCTCATCAGCGGCTTTCCTCAATTCATACCGGGCAATCACTGTGCCCGCGCAGACCAAGCTCACACCGGCGATGACTTGAATCGCATGCGGCTCACGACGCCACTCCGCAATTCCAGTAAGAACTACGATGAACACGACGGCAGTCGGCAGGATAACGTTGTACCAGAACATAGCCGCGCCAAATGCGCCCAATGAACGAGGACCGGATAAGATCTGCAGCGCGAACCCGGCTGCGAACGCCGCAACAAGGCAGGCCACCACCGTACACAAGCCTGGCCGGAATCCTACCCTCTTCACGATATGCTGCCGTCAGTAGTAGTCACTTCTTCCCCGCCTTGTCGCTCTTCGCCGGCACCGGCACATATTTCGCGCCAGGGCTCCAGGCGAAATCCCAAATTTGCATGTTGATCTTGCCGGGCGTGGCCTCCACCACCGCGTATTCGCCCGGTTCGAGCGGCTTCTGCGGCCAGATTTTGTAGAGTCCGCCGGATGCCGCTTCCGTGCGGAAAATCTCCACTTCCTCCGGTTCCTCCACCATCTCTTTGGTAACCGGCATCACCGTGATCTTCTCCGCGATCCGGTAATTTTCCTTGGGCGTCAGCCGGATGATGCCGAACTGTTCATCCGTCGCAAGCTGAATGTAGAACTCCGGCGTGCTGGTCTCCACAAAGTAATTCGCATGGGTGTTGTCGACTTCCAGCGTCGCCTTGCCCGATACAATCGGAACTGGCGAAAGCACCTTTAGCACCGAACGCCGCTTGTTGGTGCGCACTTTCGATTCCGCCAATTGCAGAATGCGCAGCTCCTTGCCATCGATCAACTGGTAAACACCGGGGTCTTGCGGAATCTTGGAGACCTCGCGCTTCTGCTCCCGAACCACCTTCTCTTCCGCTGCCACAGCCTTGACGTCTTCTTCGACGGCAGCCTTCTTGGCGGCAATCTCGCCTTCGGTGCGCTTTAGATCCACCAGATCGAGCGGAATATCCTCCCAGTCGCTGCGCTCAATGCTGTAATAGTGCACACGATCGCCCTGCACCTGGTACTCGCGCACGATTTGATTGGTACCGTCTTTGAGATAGAGCCGCTCGTTGGCGGCCAACGCGCCGGTGAATAAGAAAAGCGCGGCCAGGACTCTCCGCATACCCTCTTGGACCAGTCTACCGCCCCGCGCGTTTCGGCTACTTGGGTACGCCCAACCGCTCCGGCTCGGCTGTTTCCAGCGCCTCCGCCACGGAAACGCCTTGATGCACCAGCGCGTTCAAGCCCGCCATTACGGGTTCCTTCTGCGGTTCCACTACCACGCCTTGCGCGCCCGATTCCAGGCAATCGTTAACGAAGCGCAGCAGTTCTTTTACCGGCGCGACCGGCCCCACCGATGCCAGAACCGGACGTCCCGCGGTTCGCACCGTGTGATGAAATTCCGCCAGGCTCCCCGTGCATTCCGTCAGAATGACGTCCGCGCCATACTCGGCGGCGATCGTGACCACCGCCGGGAGATCCTCGCCCAGAATCTCGGTCACCACCGGCATCCCCAGCCGCCGTGCGTCTTCGGTTACGCTGCCGAGCCGCTCCAGATCGTGGGGATCGTGAGCATCCACGCGGAGCAATACGGCTTCCGCGCCCAGCTCCAGCGCCCCTTGCACGCTGACCAGTTGCGGCGTGCGTTTGGACCCGTTTAAGCGTAGAACCACCGCGAGGCCCGCCAAATCTTCAATCACTCGCTCCAGCACGCCCGGCGATAGCGCCACCCCATCCACACCAGAGCGGGCCACGCTGCGCACCATGGGGACCAGGTCATCGGCGCGGTGATCGAGCGGCACAATCAGCGCGCGCCCATTCGCGAAAATCCTTCGCAACCGCAGCGATTTCCCCAGGCTCATGGTTCTATAATAGTCTGCCATGCGGTACCGCAAGCTGGGCAGGACCGGTTTTCATGTGAGTGAGATGGGCTATGGCGCCTGGGGCATCGGCGGAACGCAATGGCTGGGTGGCGATGACCGCGAATCCCTGCTCGCTCTGCGTCACGCCATCGAGTTGGGAGTGAACTTCATTGACACAGCCCTCGCGTACGGCGATGGGCACAGTGAACAGCTCGTGGGCGAAGTGGTTCGCGAAACCGGCCACAAGATTTACGTCGCCTCAAAGGTGCCGCCCAAGAACGAACTTTGGCCGGCTCAACCCGGTATCCCTATTTCCGACGTCTTTCCGTACGACTACGTCATGGCGTCGACCGAGCGCAGCCTGAAAAACCTGGGTCTCGAAACTCTCGACGTCCAACAGCTCCACGTCTGGAACCCCGAGTGGATCGCGCGTGACGAATGGAAGCGGGCGTTGGAAGACATCAAGAAATCGGGAAAAGCGCAAGCTGTAGGCATCTCGATCAACGATCATCAACCCGACTCGGCGCTCGAAATCATCGAAACCGGGCTGATCGACACCGTACAGGTCATCTACAACATCTTCGATCAGACGCCTCAGACCAAGCTTTTTCCTCTTGCTGAGAAGCGCAATATCGGGGTAATCGCCCGCTGCCCTCTGGATGAAGGCGGGCTCACCGGGAAGATCGATCAGTACACGCAATTTGAGCCGACGGATTTTCGTGCCGGTTATTTCAAGGGCGACCGCAAGAAGCAGGTGGCCGACAAAGTCGCCGCCATCCAGCACGATCTGCACATTCACAATGGCACGATGCCCGAAGTAGCCTTGCGCTTCTGCCTCTCAGCTCCGGCGGTTTCTGCCGTGATCCCGGGCATGCGCACCCGCGCCAATGTCGACTTCAACTGCTCTATCCCCGGAAAGGGCCCGCTGCCGGAAAAGGTTCTGGACATCCTGCAAAAACACGCCTGGGAACGCAATTTTTACGACGAGTAAAAAGGGCTCTCTCTTTACTGCCTGGAACTCTCAGGTGCGGGTGGTTGTGGCAAAGGCGGGGCCGTCTCCGGTGAAGCAGGAGCCACCGGAGGCAGAGCAGGAACCGTGGCAGGAGCTGTGGGTGCGGCCGCAGGTGCAGCGGGCGCCGGCGCCGTATGCTTCGGGCCCAGCCCCAGAGCGATCAGTGACAGCGAATTCAGCTTCCCGGTCGCTTCCAAACTCTGGTCCTGCTGGAAGCGCCGCATGGCGTCGGCGGAATCAGCGTCCCACACACCACTAGCGTCTTTCTTGAGATAGCCGCGCTCCGCCAGCGCAGATTGAATTTCCTTATAGCGTTCGGGTGTCGGAGCCAGTTGCCGCGATCGCCATGCCGCTGAGCTTGTCGACTGCGACGACTTGCCGTGTTTTGCTGCCGTCTTCGATTTCGACGATCTCCCGCTCTTGGCGGTGGTGCTCCGGTGGCCGGAAGATTTCGCCGTCTTTGATTTTCCGGTTGTTCTTGATTGTCCGGTTGTCTTTGATTTTCCGGTTGTTTTCGCTTTGCTGGCGCTTTTGGATTTGCTGCCGGTCTTGGACGCGTTATGCGACTTGGATTTGGTGGCCGGAGCTGGCGCCGACTTCTTGGCCGTGGTGGTATCCGCCCCGTAGACCAACGTCGCTGCTAATGCGAGAACTGCCGCCGATCGCAAAATCAAAGCCTCCAACACAAAATAAGGGGCAGGTGGTTAAGCCTGCCCCGAGAAACGAACGAGATTACTGAGCGGTAGCGGGCAATGTGCCCGTCAGGTAAGTCGACGACCACTGCTGATTCCGCCCCGTAGCCCGCATAATCCGGAACAGCACCGTCTGGCCGGGTTTGAGCGTGGATTGCACTTGCTTCAGCTCATCCGCCGACGTGACCGCATGCCGGTTGATCTGCGTGATGATGTCGTTCGGCTGCAATCCGGAATCATCGGCGAAACTATCGGGCTCGACTTGCGTCACCAGGACGCCCGCCGGTCCCTTGTAGCCCAGATTCTGGCGCAGAGAATCATTAAGGTTCTGCACCGTCATCCCGAACTTAACCTGTGTTCCTTCGCCCTGCTCGGACGGCTCTGTCATTTGGCCGCCGCCCACGCGGTTAGCGAACACCTTGTTGCGATCGCCGATAACGACGCTCAGGTTTTCCGTCTTGCCGTTGCGCAAAACCGTAATCTTCATGGTTTCGCCCACGGCCGCGTCCGCGACTTTATCCATCAGTTCTTCACCGCGCGAAACCGGTTTGCCATCCAGCGCCGTAATAATATCGCCCTCCTGGACGCCGCCCTTATCCGCGGGCCCGCCCGGCTCCACGTTGCTCACAAAAATGCCATGCGTGCCGCCAGAAGCCTTGACGAATTCGTAGTTTTTGTCATCCACGGACGGGAAAGTGATTCCAATCGAGCCGCGCGTGACCTTGCCGGTTTTGATGATCTGGTTATAGATCTTCACGGCCGTGTTGATAGGCAGCGCGAAACCGATTCCCTGATACCCGCCGCTACGGCTGGCGATCATCGTGTTGATCCCGATAACCTCGCCATTGATGTTCAGCAGCGGTCCGCCGCTATTGCCTGGATTGATGGCGGCATCCGTTTGGAGGAAATGCTGGAATCCGGTGAGCATCTGGTCCTCACCCGGGAGATCCCGCGATTTGGCGCTGATGATGCCCGCCGTCACCGTCTCGTCGAAACCGAACGGGGAGCCAATGGCCACAGCCCAATCGCCCACCTGTACGGCGTCTGAATTACCGACCTTCGCGGCAACCAGGTTGTTGCGGTCTACTTTCAGGACGGCCACGTCCGTAGCCTGATCCGTACCGATCACCTTGGCTTCATACTCGGCGGGGTCGCCATTAAATTTCACCTTCACTCGTGTGGCTTTTTCCACCACATGGTCGTTCGTCAGGATATAGCCCGCCTTGTCCACCACGATTCCGGAACCCAAGCTCATACTCTTGCGCGGTCCCATCTGCGGGGTTTCGCCGAATGGGCTGCCGAAGAAGCGCTGGAAGAAATCCTGCATCCCGTTATCTTCGTCTTCATCTTCGGGCTGCTGCTGTTGCGGCTGCTGTCTTTTCTTCACACGAGCCGAAGGCTTCTGTGTGTACTCACTGGAAATATTGACCACGGAAGGCTCCAACTGCTTCGCCAACTGCGTAAAAGCGTTGGAGAGCTGCGCCGGATTCGGAGGGATCACCAAGGGCGTCGCGCCTGGAGCTACCACCTGCTCCTTGGCGGCCTTCACCCCCGTAGAGACCAGCGTGCCTATCACCACCCCGACCGACAGCGTAAACAAAATCAAGCTGAAGGAGAATAACTTCTGCCTTCGCATCTTGTCAAAGAAACTCATGTCTTGGAAACTCCTCGGAAACCGCAGTTACCCGTATTATACCCCGGAATTTGCGTCCCCAGTTGATAGATGTTCTGTGGAATGAGTACGTTTCAGTTCCACAATTAAGATCCCGCACAGTATCAATCCGGCCCCGAAAACCGCCCGTTTCGCCAGGATTTCGCCCAGCAGCCAGAACGACGTCAGCCACGCAATCACCGGCTCTAACGAATAAATTAACGCCGTGCGGGTGGGCGTGGTGTGCTGTTGCGCCCAGGCTTGTACGGTAAAAGCCAAAGCCGTGGCCAGCACTCCGGTAAGACCCAATGCCACAAGTACAATAGGCGTCCACTGGATCGCCGGTGTTTCCACCCACCAGAACGTCGCCAGGCCCATCGCGGCCGCCACCGCCAATTGGATGAGAGACAAGGATTCGAAACTGATCCGGCCAGAGTAGTGCCCCACCGCGATAATGTGTGCGGCAAATGCTACCGCGCAGAAGAACGTCAACAAATCTCCGCGTCCGATAGCCAGCTTGTCACCCTGGAGTGTCATGAGTCCCATGCCGACGGTGGCGCATAACGCGCCTGCCAGCTCGAAAAACCGAGGCCTGCTCAAATAGACGAGGCATGTGAGCAAAGGTACCAATGGAATGGCCAAGCCGGTGATAAAGGCCGATTTGGACGCGGTAGTGAACTGTAGGCCAATGGTTTGAAAAAGATAGCCGGCGAACAGGCAACCGCCCGCCACGATCCCGCCACGCGTGGGAATGAAGCGGGCCCGTCCGCGGAACAGCAAAGCCAGCGCGATGGTGGCGATGGAGAAGCGGATCGCCAGAAACAGGATAGGCGAAATATGCTTCAGCGCCGCCTGTACCAGAACGAACGTCGAGCCCCAGATGACGGTATTGCCGGCAAGCGCGGCATCGGCGCGCCACGTCCGGACCATTGGTTGAGCGCCGCCCCGATCGGGAAGGAGTATGCCCTCGCCCTCGGGCGTCATTCGTGGAGTCGCGGATCGCGCAGCAGAAGACTGAGCGTGAGGAAAATACGCTTGAGCCCCAGATCCCGGCCGTCCGGGTTGTACCACTCCTTCACGGTGTGCGCGCCGCCGCCGTGCCCTCCGGCGCCGATCGAAATGGCCGGAATGCCCAGTGAAAGTGGAATATTGGCGTCGGTCGAAGAGCAATCCAGCCGCGAGCGGATCCCCAGATATCCATCCACCGCGCGGATGTAGCTGAGGACGGGAGTCTGATCGTCCAGTTCCGCCGCCGGCCGCGCACCGATCTCCTTGACCTTGGCCGTCACCTTGCCGCCCGTGGCCCGCTGGTTTTCCTGTTCCTGCGCCCGCTCTACGGCTGTGTTCAGAAGCGCAACGAGTTCGTCCATCTTTTCGTTGCTTTCAGAGCGGATATCGACCTTGGCCCGCGCCAGCGAAGGGATGGAATTGATGCTGGTTCCCCCGTCTATGAGCCCCACGTTGAACGACGACCGCGGCGACCCGTTCACTCGCGCTTCGGAAAACAGCGCCACGGCACGGCCCAGTGCGTGCACCGGATTCCCCACGCCGTAGTCGCTCCAACTGTGGCCGCCCGGGCCCGTGATCGTGACTTCGAAACGCCGGCTGCCAAGAGCCCGCGTGGTGATGTGCTCGGTGGATGCGCCGTCCACCACGAGAAAGGTGCGGATCTCGCGCGCCAGGTCCGACTTGCAGAGCCAGCGCATGCCCGTCAGATTCCCTTCCCCTTCCTCGCCTACATTGCCCACCAGCAGGGGCTCGGCGTGGAGATCTTCCATCTCAGGCGAAGCTTTGATCGCCCGCGCGATCGCCAGCAGCGCCGTGAGCCCCGAACCGTTATCGGAAACCCCAGGGCCGTGGAAGAGGCCATCCGCGCCGATGCTGATGTCATCCTTGATCCTGGGAGCGAGAACCGTGTCGAGATGGGCCGTGATCGCGACATAAGGTCCCCGCGATCTCTCGCTGAGAAACGCGACCACGTTGCCGGCACGATCGATCTGCGATTTCCACCCGAATCCCTTGAGTTGGGCCGCCATCCACTCAGCGCGTGGCTGTTCGAGGAATGTCGGCGCTGGGATGCGGCAGAGCTCCAATTGGATTTCGCTGATCCATTGCTTCTCGCGCGTGAACCACTGCAGACACTCCCGCACCCCGCGCAATTGCGCGACATCCGCGACAGGAATCGCCGTGGGCACGAGATTGGCCGCCATCGATTCGAGTGTACCGCAGGCGAAAACAGAAGCCGTGGTCGGTCATACGAGCCTGTTCAGCCTGATGGGATACTCGCTCGCGTTACACCGGCTATGATGGAATAGAATGAGGCTCCGGCTGCTGCCTTTCGTTGTCGTGAGTGCGTTCGCTCAAACATCTGAAGTACCTTACGCTCCCAACAGCGATGGCCCTGGGCCGACCTTCACGATTAAGCGAGTTCATAATTGTTATCCAGGTTCCGTCTCGTCCATACGAAGAATCAATTTCCGAAATTTCAAGTTCCTGAATTTTCGTGAGGATGGAGAGCCGTCGGACGGTTACACCCTAAAAAACGGGCATTTTCAGCACGACGCCCGGTTCGATCACTATTCGATTGACTTCGATTCGATCCACTACCTCCCCGGCGCGGGCGCCTCGTTTGGAGGCTCCGCGCTTGTCATCCTTTCTTGGTTCGCTGTAGGGGGCAGTTCTAGCCAGGGAGGAAACGCGAAAGTGTTCAGCATTTCCGACAACCGCCTGTGTGTCGTGCAAGAAATCGACTGGGACACACACTTCCAAGCCGGTCAACCCACGGATTCATTCGATCCCATCACGAATACACTTGTGATTCGCTCGGCCCACTACATCCCCGGAGATGCCCATTGCTGCGTCTCGGCGATGGATGTTGTAACTCTCCGGTGGGATGGAACTCAATATGCGCCAGTGCCCATTCGAACGGAACTCTCCGAGTATGGCCGGACGCAGGGAAAGACGCTACCGAGCCGCGTCCCACGCTAACCGCTTCATTGTGCGGGGCGCGCTTGTGCAGCAACTGCGGGATACTGCCGATGTGTCCGGTTATCCAAGACCGATTGCCGGGCCCAGCGCACGGTCGGACTTATTGTGCTGGTGGTTGCACGCGGAACGTTCAAAGATAGGGCCGGGTGGGAACGCGCACGGCGCCAGTGGAGGGAGAAACGGAAGCCGCCAGGTAACAACCTGGCTACTCTCCTCACCGGGCAGCGCGAGATGGCTTGGTTTTCGTCACATTTACGAGCCCGCGGCGCTCAATTGAATGGAGCACCGCCCGGACAGCGTCTTCACCGATGCCGCGCTCGCGAGCCAGGGCCAGCAATCCCGAGACGGTGACGGGGTTCTCCAGGCCGTACAGAATCTCGCATTCGAGCGAATCCAGTGAATGCTCGATAGCCAGCGCCTGGCCGAGCAATGTCGCACGCGCCGGTGCGCAGACTGGTTCACCAAGGATCCGCGACTCGAACAGCGCAACCGGCCCGGCTCGAGAGATCCAGCATTCATCGGGGTTGACGCCGCCGATCCGCGCCGCGCGTTCCCGGCAAAATAACGCTTCTACTTCCGCGCCGGCCTCGCGCTTTGGCGGCTGTGACTCGTCCACGCGATCCCAGGGCGGGCCGGCCGCCGGGTCGCTCCACGCAAACGCAATCAGGACCGAGACGACACGTGCATAACGGTGCGCTCTCAGATTGTCCGCCCAGGCGCGGACAGATTCCAGGTACACGCCGAAATCACCATCTCCGGTCGCATGACCAATGGCGTAGTTCTCGGCGGATTGCACGCGCAGGCGGAGGATGTGGATATCCATGGGGGCTCCTGCGAGCCAGTGGCGCACGCGTTGGACGATTGGCTCACCTTCGCGCTCTCCCAGTTCCGTTACTATTTGCGCGAGCCCTCCCGGAGCCAGGTAGCGCGGCAGGCCTGCGACGATACGCTGCTGTACCTCTTCACCGGAACGCCCGCCGTCCCGAAACCTGAACTCGTCAACCGGCGAGGGAACGAACGGCGGATTCGCGGTGATGAGGTCGAACGTTTCGCCGGCTCCGAGCGGCTCAAAGAGATCTCCCACTACGACCTCGACGTTGCTCGCCCCGGAAACTTGGGCATTGAAGCGAGTGCAGCGGGTTGCCCGTGGATTGATGTCTACGGCCACAACGGACGCGGAATGTTCCGCCGCGAGCAGCGCCTGGACACCGGAGCCCGTGCACAAATCAAGACTGGCCCGGGAGGGCCGGCGCACGGTGGCGCGCGCGAGCCAGCGGCTGTCGTTGCCCACGTACATCACCTGGTCGGGTGGCACGATCCGGTATCCGGGGTGCGGGAGTTTGTGCCAAGCGTGGTCGGAGAAAATCAGACGCTCGCCGACCGGAAACAGCGAGGCATTCGCGCGTGCCTGCCCACCCTCATCCGTCGCTACCAAACCCGCCCGAAGGAGGACGTCCCGGCCCGGCGCGCTCAGCAAACGTTCAAACTCCGCGGGGGGCACAACTCCCTGGAGCAAGAACAAATCGATAGCCACAGCGAGCGGATCGCGCTCCCGTAGACGCTCTGCCTGGTAAATAGGCCTGGCTTTCCAGCGGAGTTCCGCGATGTCGGCCACGCCGAGCCGGTCGCGGACGGCGATTTCCGAATATCCGGCACTGGCGATCTCTTGAATGGCTTGACGAAGCTGCGACAGATCAGCGCTGTCGATGACGAAGGCTGCGGGCGCGGCCGCCGTGGGAACCAGATTGGCCGCCACTTGTCTGAGTGTAGCAACACCGGCCGTTACTTCACCTTCATCACCACCACGGTCTGGTCGTCGAACAGGTCGCGGTTGAAGTGATCTAGATCGGCGAAAATGGCGTCCAGTATTTGCTGTGCGGTCTTTTTGGAATGCGAGCGGACGACGTTCGCCAGACGCCAACGGCCGTATTCATGCCCAGTTGGGCTCATATGGTCGCTGATGCCATCGGAATAGAGCACGATCACGTCGCCCGGTTGCGCCTCGAAGGTGATCTCTTCATAGTCGCGATCGGGAAGCAGCCCCAGCGGCACTCCCTCCACCCGGAGCTTGATGATTTCGCCGCCGCGGCAGATCATGGGCGGCAGGCTGCCCGCGTTCGACATCTCGAAGGTTCGCGTTTGCGGGTGCCACAGCATCACCAGCATGGTGACGTAGCGCGCTTCCACTTTGCGCGCCACGAGGGCATCGTTCAGCACCTTCATCAAAGCCGCGGGACTTCGCCGGCGCCGCACGGCCGACCGCAGAATTCCAGAGATGAGTGAACCGTAAAGTGCGGCGGCGGCGCCCTTGCCGCTCACATCGCCAAACGCCAGCGTGGCATGGTCGTTATCATGTTCCGAAAAATCGTAGATGTCGCCGCTGATTTCGCGGGCGGGCCGCAGCCCGACGGCTGCTTCGAGATTCACCAGGTCGGGCGGCTCAGTGGGCAGCAGCCACGTTTGTAGCTCGCGCGCAGCCTTGAGGTCTTCTTCCATGCGCCGCTGGCGTTGCGCGACTTCTTCATAAAGCCGCGCGTTCTCCACCGACGTCGCGATCTGCGGCGCCAGCAGTGAAAGCGTGCGCACGTGGTCATCGTTAAAATAGCCGACGCGATCGCTTTCCAGATCCATCACGCCCACCACGCGGTCGTGCACGATGAGAGGAATCGCCACCTCCGACCGCAGATCCGGGTGCGAAGCGATATAGCGCGGGTCGGCGAGCGTGTCATCCACGCGAATGGCCTCGCGCGACTCCGCCGCCGCGCCGGTAATTCCCTTCCCCAGCGGAATGTTGTCGATATTCACGCGCTTGTCGTGCCGCACACTCACGCGGTGGCGCAGAACTTTGTGCTCCTCATCCACGAGCAGGATGCTAAAGGCGTCGTAGTTGATCAGGCCCCGCACGGTCTCCGCAATCTTGCTGAGCAGCTCGTCCAGATCCAGGATGGAAGCGAACTCCTGCGAAATCCGCGAGAGTGTCCGTAGCGTGCGATTCTGGCGGTCCACCCGCCGGTAGAGCCGGGCGTTATCGATCGAGGAAGCCACGCGCGAGGCGATCAGCCGCAGCAGCGCGCGGTCGTACTCCGTGTAGGCATTTTCCCGCGTGGATTGCACATCGATCACGCCTACGAGCAGGTTGCGCGCCAGCATGGGGACGGCCAACTCGCTGCGTACGGCATCGAGCGCGTTGAGATATCGCGGATCGGTGCGCACATCACCGGACAAAATGGGCTCGTGCTGGGCGGCCGCCGCGCCCGTGATCCCCTCGCCTAAGCGAACCGCGAGACTCCGCACGATCTCTTCCCGATGCCCGACGGCATAACGGATGCGCAGATCCTGCCGCCGTTCGCTGTACAGCAGGATGGCAAGCAGCTCATACGGGATGACCTTCTTGACAATGGCGGCTACATTGGAAAGCAACTGGTCGAGATCGAGCGTGTTGCTGGTGGCCGAGGTCACTTCGAGCAGGAAATCGAGCAACTCGGAACGCTCGCGAAACCGCACCGCGGATTTTCGGGTAGACTGCATGTTTTTCAGGATGAGCCTGAGCTCACGCGGCGACAGCCTCGAAATTGGCAGGGCTGAGCTGGATCACGAGTAAATCCAAACCGTCGTACAATTCGTAGGGACCATTGTAATGGAGAAACCGAAACTCGGGAGTCTCTGGCTCCAACTGGCCCTGCTCGCCGTCACAGTATCCGCCCTGTGGGCACACCCCATGGGCAATTTCAGCGTGAATCACTACGCGCGCCTCGAACCCGGCGCCCAAGGCGTGGAGATTCTTTATGTGCTCGATCTGGCCGAAATTCCCACATTCGAGCTTTTGCAAAACTGGAACCTCACCGATAAAGCCGCCCAAGACACTATCGGTCGAGCGGCTCGCGTGCAAGCACACGAATGGATCGGCCATCTCGCCATCGATGTCAACGGCCGCGCCGTAACGCCCCACCTCCGGTCCACGGAGGTTGTCATGGCCGATGGCGCCGGAGGCATGCGCGTGATGCGCGTCAACATGCATCTCTCACTGCCCGTGGCGTCAGGGAAGCTCGCCTACGCCGACAGGAATTACCCGGGCCGCGCCGGCTGGAAAGAAATCGTGATCGCTCCGGCTCTTGGCGGCACGGCGGAACAAGCGACCGACCGCAGCCAGGCACTGACCGCATATCCGCAGGATCCAACAGTCGCGCCACCGCAGGATTTGGAAGCTTCGGTCGAGTGGAACACAGCGGCCCCGCAAGTTGCCCGCGTCCCGAAGCCGGTTGCGACCCCAGCTCCTGTCGCCTCCGCGCCCGCCCTGAAACAAAAGCCCGTTGCTACAGCGCCCGTTCCACCACAGCCTTCGGCCGCCGGGACCGTAGTTCGTGGCGATTTCCTTTCTCAGCTCCTGAATCGCCGGGAAATCCCGATGAGCATGGTGCTCCTCGGCCTGGTCGTCGCTTTCGGCCTGGGTGCGATTCATGCCCTGTCACCGGGACATGGAAAAACCATCGTCGCGGCGTACCTGGTCGGTTCCCGCGGCACCGTCAAGCACGCCTTGTTCCTGGGCGGCATGGTCACGTTCACCCACACCATCAGCGTTTTCTTTCTCGGCTTGACCACGCTGTTTCTTTCACAATACGTGCTTCCGGAAAAAATCATTCCGGTGCTGGGCGCCATCTCGGGAATCTCCATCGTTTGGATCGGCGCCATGTTGCTCTATCAGCGTGCACAACGGCTTCGCAGCCATGAGCACTCGCACCATCACGCACATAGCCACGATCACGATCACGACCATCATGACCACGACCACGACCACGATCATCATCACCACCACGATCACGATCATGGCCCGCACGGTCACAGTCATGTGCCGGAAGGTGAGATTACCCTCGGTAGTCTCATTGCCTTGGGGGCAAGCGGCGGACTGGTGCCCTGTCCATCGGCATTAGTGCTGTTACTGAGTTCCATCGCACTCGGACGCGTCGGCTTTGGGTTGCTGCTTCTCGTAAGCTTCAGCGCGGGCCTGGCCATCGTACTCATGGCCATCGGCGTAGCTGTGCTCTATGCCAAGAACCTGCTTCCCGATAGTCAAAAAACCGCCCGCCATCCGGCATTTCGTTTGATCCCCGTGATGTCGGCGGCGGTGATCGTTTGCATTGGCCTGGTCATGACCGGCGTCTCCCTCGGCTGGATCCGTCCCGATCGCGTTTTGGGATTAACTTAAGCCTCGTTCTTCCCCGAAGTTCCGCGCGATTCTCTGCTACGATGGCTCCGTAGAACAGGCACCTGCGCCTGCCTCGCCACATGGAGAGCATCGGCCGGTATCAGATCACCAAAGAACTCGGTCGTGGTGCCATGGGTGTGGTGTATCTCGCGGTCGACCCCACTATCGGCCGCAACGTGGCCATCAAGACCATCCGCCTGGGTGAAGTTAGCGATGAGGAAGAGCGCGCCAAGCTGCGCGAGCGCCTCTTCCGCGAGGCGCGTTCCGCCGGCATCCTGTCACACCCCGGCATCGTCACCATCTACGACATGGAAGAGCACAATGACGTGGCTTTCATCGCCATGGAGTTCGTGGATGGGCCCACGCTCGATCAGCTTCTCTCCAAGCGCGAGGCTCTGGCGCCCGAGCGTCTCAAGAGCATTTTGCGTCAAACCGCGGCCGCGCTCGATTACGCCCACGCCAAAGGCATCGTGCATCGCGACATCAAACCCGCCAACATCATGATCGCCTCCGATGGCGCCGTGAAGATCACGGATTTTGGCATCGCCAAGGTGACGACATCGCAGCAGTACACGCAAACCGGCACCATCCTCGGCACGCCCAATTACATGTCTCCCGAGCAGGTGCAGGGCCTGGCGGTGACAGGACGTGCCGACCAGTTTTCGCTCGCCGTGATTGCCTTCGAAATGCTGACCGGCGACCGCCCGTTTACCGGCGAACACCTGACAACCGTGGTTTACAAAATCGTGGCAGAAGAGCCGCCGCCCGCACAGCGCTTGAACCCAACTCTCGGCCCGCAAATTGACGCCGCCCTGCGCCGTGGATTGGCCAAGAAGCCCGAGGCCCGCTATAGTTCCTGCATCGAATTCGTCAACGGGCTCGACACCGCATGCGCCAACACACAAGGCTGGAAGAACCTGCCGCGCGGCGGCAACATGAGCCTGCCCACGGTCATTAGCGAGACCCCGACGCACACCACCCGGTTCAGCCCAGGCTCAACCACCGAGGAAGTTGTCGCGCGTCGCAAAAGCCGCTGGAAATGGGTGCTGCCGTTCGCCGCGGCATTAGTAGTGGCGTTAGGCCTGATTGGCTTGATCGCCCTGCAATTTGGCCCCGACCTGGGGACCACCAAATCTGCCGCCACGCAAGCGCCGCCCACGCAGCCGGCGTCCACTCCTCCGCCGACGGAGACGCCTTCGTCGTCCGCCGTGGAGGAAAAGAAGCCCAGCCCGATGGAACCCGCCCCTACGGCGAAGCCACCCGAGGAATCCACCTCGAAATCTCAAGAAACATCGCCCGTAGAAGAGGAGAAGAAACCTGCTGAGGTTGAGAAGCCCTCGCAAGAGCAGGCCGCCCCGGCGCCTCCTCCCGAGCGGCCCGCGGCCAAAGCGCGTCCTGCCAAAGGACCGCAAGACGTGGTCATCACCAGCGAGCCACCCGGCGCCACCGCCGTTCTGGACGGCAACGACTCGGCGTCCTGCAAAACGCCCTGCATCCTGAGCGTTTTGCCCGGTCATCACACGGTCTCCATCAATCAGCAGGGTTATCAGCAGGAAAGACGCGAGTTTACGATTATCGATAGTCCCTACGACGTTCCCCGCGTCACGCTCCGGTCATTGGCGGGTACTTTATATATCAGCTCCGATCCTCCCGGCGCCTCCATTACTCTGAACGGTCAAGCCACATCCAAGATAACGCCCTTCCAGTTCAACCTGCCGCCCGGCACATATAACGTCCGCCTCGAGAAGAACGGCATACAGAAGTCGATTTCCGTCGACGTCAAGAACGGCGAGACCAGGTTTCAGAAGATCCCGTTGCAATAGAAAACAGGTTCTCGATCGGGAATTCACCTGAGTCAATTTGGCTCGCGCACACACAGCCGAAAATCGCATAGTTAGCAGTCCGTGTAACGTGATGGAACGTCCCACACTACAACCGAATGTCCAAGATGGTTGTCCGTTCGGTCTGCCTCTCTGTATGCCTTGTGTTAGCAATCCTGAGATCGTGACAGATTGTCACTAATTTCAGGCCCGCCGCGAGTAAGTCGTTCGATTGCCGTCATTTGTCCTTGGACCGCGGCGTGCCTGGGAAAGAGCGACCCGGCGACTCGATTGGGGCGCCCGCAACCATGAACCGACTTATACAATCCGACCTTCAACCTAGCGCGCAGGCGCCGATAGCCGCCGAGCTCGGCACGATGCGAAATAGCGCGGCGAGAATTCAGCCGTCGTCGAAAAAGCTCGCTCTTGTAGCCCTGGCTCTGATCGCCTCTGTTCCTGGCCTCGCCGGACCTAAACTCGCTCCAGATCTGGCTCGCAAAGGACGCGAGATGGTGGATGTCATCGTCCGCTTCCAGTCTGCACCCACCGCCGAGCAGTTGAACCGCATTTCCGCGCGCGGGCATGTCCACCACGTCTTCAACCACATCCAGGCCGTTCACGCCACTCTTTCGTTGCACGATGTCGAAGCTCTGGAGTCTGACCCGTCCGTTGTGTATATCTCGCCCGATCGGAAAGTTTCTTCGCTCTATAACAACAGCGCCAACCTGCCCGACATGGTCGCTTCAACCGTCAATGCGACCTCAGCATGGAGATGGGGCCTGGATGGCAGCGGTATCGGCGTCGCCATCATCGATAGCGGCGTCACTCCAAAAGACGACTTGATGTCCGCCAACGGTTCGGCCTCGCGCATCCTCTATAGTCAAAGCTTCGTTCCCACCGAGGACCCCACCGACCTCTACGGCCATGGAACTCACGTGTCCGGCATCGTCGGCGGTAATGGAGCCGACTCCAGCGGTAACAACGCCACGCAAACCTTCCGCGGTATTGCCCCGAACGTCAATATCATCGATCTGAAGGTCCTCGATCAAACCGGTTCCGGGCAAGCCAGCGCCGTCATTGCCGCCATCGAGGAGGCTATCCAGCTTCAGGGCACCTATAACATTCGCGTCATCAACCTATCGTTGGGCCAGCCGGTGTTTGAGAGTTACACGCAGGATCCCCTGTGCCAGGCTGTGGAACAGGCCTGGGCTGCCGGTATCGTGGTGGTGACTGCGGCCGGTAACTACGGACGCGATAACTCGCAAGGCACCAATGGATACGCGACCATCACTTCCCCCGGGAATGACCCCTATGTAATTACTGTCGGCGCCACCGACATGCATAACACGCCGTATCGTTTTGACGACACGGTAGCCAGTTATAGCTCCAAAGGTCCTTCGGCGATCGATCATATCGTGAAGCCGGACCTGATCGCCCCGGGTAACGCAGTCATCTCACTGCTTGCCTCACCTACCTGCACCTTGGTGACGACTTACCCTACCACGCAGATTCCTGTCTCGACTTATGCGAATGTTTGGGGACAAGGTAGTTGGGGATCTCCGCAGCTTTCCACGAATTACTTTCGCCTAAGTGGCACGAGCATGGCGGCCCCGGTAGTTAGCGGCGCCGCGGCTCTGTTGTTACAGGGCCAACCATCATTGACGCCTGACCAAATCAAGGCTCGGTTGATGAAGACCGCATCTAAGTCGATGGCGCGTTATAGCACCGATAGCGATTCCTGGTACTCGCACAACTACGGCAATCAATCGGATATCTTCACGATCGGCGCAGGCTACCTCGATATCAACGCAGCTCTCTCGAGTAGTGATCTGGTGACCGCGCCCGCACTTTCGCCGGTTGCTTCATACAATCCCGCCACCGGGTTAGTTACTATCTCGCGCAATCTCCCGTCAAGCTGGGGAAATCCCATGACTTGGGGGGATTCGGTGGTCTGGGGATCAGCCGTTTTTGTCGGCCTCTCGAATGGCTTCTCGGTCGTCTGGGGCGATTCCGTCGTCTGGGGCAATTCGATCTCCGGCGGCTTCAGCGTGGTCTGGGGCGATAGCATCAATTTCGCCGCCATGCAGGCAGCCTCACCCGCCGACGGCGATAACTAGCGCCTATACAAACACCATTCCTTCTCGCGTAGGGGCCGGGCACCGCCCGGCCGCTTCTGCCCTCGCCCCCCGCGACGTCCCATTTTCCACTACCTCATTTTGGTCGGCGTGTCGATCGTCGCTTTAATCCGGCGCTCGACCGGAACTTGATGCCGTGGCGAATGCTATCATGATCCCCATCAAGGAGCCCGTCATGCTGACTCGACGCGACCTCGCCCGCTTCGGCCTGGCTGCTTTCACCGGACGCATGCTGCCCGAGGCAGCCTACGCCCAGCGCGCGGCCATCAAAGGCAAACTGCCGCCCGACACTGTCTTCCTGAATGCGAATGAGAATCCCGAAGGCCCTCCGAAATCGTCCATTGAGGCCATGGCAAAGGTCCTGCCGCAAGGCGGACGTTACCACTACCAGGAGTTCGGCGATTTCTACGCGGCCCTGGCGAGAAGCGAGGACCTCGCGCCGGAACAGATCCAGGTCGGTTCCGGCTCGAGCGAAGTCCTGCATGCCGCCATCGACGCCTTCACGTCTCCCACCCGGCCGCTGATTACCGTCTCGCCAACCTATGAGGGTCCAGTCGAGTTGACCGCCCGCGGGCTCGGACGCCAGGTGATCCAGGTCCCGCTTCAGCCGCCCTATGCCGCCGACGTCAAGAAACTCGTGGAGCATGCGGGCGCCGCCGGCGGCGGATTGATCTACCTCTGCAATCCGAACAATCCAACGTCCTCCGTGACGCCCAAGAAAGATATGGCGTGGATGATGGACAACCTTCCGCCGAACACCATCGTCCTGGTCGATGAAGCCTACGCCCACTTTGCCAATACGCCTGATTTCGAGAACATGCTCGGCTACGTTCGCCAAGGCCGCAACATCGTCGTCACGCGCACCTTTTCGAAAATTTACGGGATGGCCGGATTGCGCGCCGGGTTTGCCGCGGCATCGCCCGAGCTCATCGCCAAAATGGCGCCATTCCGCAACAACGTGATCTCTGTCGTCACCGTGCACGCTGTGCTAGCGGCCCTCGATGAATCCAAAACCCTCATCCCGGAGCGCCGCGCCAGGTACATTCGCATTCGTGGCGAGCTCTGCGCGTGGCTCCGCGAGCGCAACATCCCCTACATCGATCCGCAAGCCAACTTCGTCATGATCGACGTGGGCCGCGATGCGCGCGACTTTATCTTCGGCATGCCGCCCAAGGGAGTGGCTGTGGGCCGGCCATTCCCGCCCATGACCAATTTCCTGCGCGTCACCATCGGCACCGACAGTGAGATGGCAAAATTCCGCGACGTATTCTGGAGTATCTACAAAGCATGAAATTTCGATATGCGCTGTTGCTGACGCTGGCCGCGACCGCCGCGGCCGGCGCCGAGAGACGTGTGATTTTTCCGCCTGACGTGAAAGTCGTCGGGCCGTATAGCCCCGGCATTATGGCGGGCGACTTCCTTTATGTTTCCGGTCAAGGCGCGCGCCGTCCTGATGGCCAGTTGCCCGCGACCTTCGACGAGCAGGTCACGCAGTCGCTCGAAAACATGAAGACCATCGTCGAGCTCGCCGGCCTGACCATGGAGCACGTCGTTTACACGCACGTCTATCTGCAAGACATGGCGAACTTCGACGCCATGAATCGCATCTATGCGCGTTATTTCCCGAAGAATCCGCCGGCCCGCGCCACGGTCGGCATCGTTCGCCTGCCCACCGAGACTCCCGTCGAGATCAACGCCGTCGCCATTCGTGACCTGTCCCAAAAGAAACCGATCGTGCCCGCGGGCTTCAAGAGCACCGCGCCGCTAACCCCCGGCATACAGGCCGGTGACCGGCTTTACATCTCCGGCATGCAAGGACGTGACGCCGGGAGCGGCAAGATTCCCGACGATCCAGCCGATCAGGTGAACCTCGCGTTCGACTATTTCCATCGCGTGCTTGTTGCCGCAGGCATGGATTACGCCAACGTGGTCTTCGTCAATCCCTACCTGTCGGGCAAGATGCCCGCGGACGTGATGAATAAGATCTACGCCAGCCACTTCGAATTCGGCAACACGCCGGCGCGCGCGACCATTCACATGAATTCCCTACCCCACAACGCCAATATCGAATTCACCGGCATCGCCGTGGCTGACCTGTCGAAGCGTCGCGCGGTTCGGCCCAAAAACATGAAGCCCAGCCCGACTGCCAGCCCGTGCGTCTTCGCCGGTGACACGTACTATTGCTCGGCGAAGTCGGCCTTCATCCCCGGACCCAATCAGGGCATTTATGCCGAGGATGTCGAGAACCAGGTGCGCCAGACCATGCGCAATCTGCTCGATGGCCTCGAAGAAGCGGGCCTCGATTTCTCGAACGTCGTCGCCAGCAACGTCTACGTGGACAATCTGGACGAGTTCGCGAAGATGAATGGCGTTTACGCGAAGTATTTCGGACCTCAGCCGCCCGCCCGCACCACCGTCGCGCCGCTGCCGCCCGTCGAGCGCAAACGCGACGCCAACGATCGCTGGCCCATGATCGAACAAATCTCCGTCATCGCGGTCGCCCCCTAATGCGCCTCTTTCTTTTTTGTCTTTCCGTTTCGCTGTACGCGCAATCCGCCGATCTCATCCTCCATCACGGCAAGATCGTCACCGTTGACCCGCAGTTCCACATCGTTGATGCCATCGCCATCCGCGGCGACCGCATCGTCGCCACGGGCCGTTATGCCGACGTCGCAAAGCTCGCCGGCCCGAATACCCGTCAACTCGATTTGAAAGGCAAAACCGTCCTGCCGGGTCTGATGGATTCGCACTCCCACGCATTCGACGCCTCCATCTACGAGTTCGATCACGAGATCCCGACGATGGAGACAATCGCCGACGTGCTGAGCTATATCCGCTCTCGCGCCGCCGTCGCCAAACCCGGCGATTGGATCGTTCTCACCCAGGTCTTCGTCACCCGTTTGCGGGATCAGCGGTTTCCTACGCGCGCCGAGTTGGACGCCGCCGCGCCCAATAATCCCGTGTACTTCGGCACAGGCCCCGACGCTTCGGTAAACTCGCTAGCTCTCAAAGAAACCGGCATCGACAAGAATTACCAAATCACCGACGGCAAACCCGGCCGCATCGAGCGCGATGCCAACGGCGAGCCTACTGGAATTCTGCGCAGTTGCTCGCGGCTGGTCAAAACGCATTCGAGCGATAAACAGCCGACGCCCGAAGATCGCCGCAACCGGTTGAAAATGATGCTCGCGGACTACAATTCCGTCGGCATCACCAGTCTCTCGGAACGCGACCTGGGCGACGAAGGCGTCGAAGCTTATCAGCATTTGCGAGATGCGGGTGACCTGACCTGCCGGACGTACATCATGTACAGCGTGGATGCGCAGATGCCCATGGATCAAATCGAAGCCCGCATGTTGAAGGCAGCTAGCAGCCCTCTGCACGCTTACAACAACATGTTGTGGCTGCGCGGCACGAAGTCTTATATGGATGGCGGCATGTTGACTGGCAGCGCCTACATGCTGCAACCCTGGGGCATCAGCAAAGTCTATTCAATTACCGATCCGAATTACCGCGGCATGCGCTACATCGAAGCCGGCAAGTTATACAAAATGGCGAAGTTTGCGCTCCAGCACGATTTGCAGTTCACCGCACATTCGGTGGGCGACGGCGCCGTTCAGGGCATGATCGACGCCTACTCAGAAGTAAACAATGACTTTCCGGTGCGCGCCGCGCGGCCGTCAATTACACATGCCAATTTCCAAAGCGCCGAAATGATCCAGAAAATGAGGGATTTGGGAATTGTCGTCGATCTGCAGCCGGATTGGTTGTGGCTCGATGGTGCGACGCTCCAAAAACAATTCGGCAACGAACGGACCGCGTACTTTCAGCCATATAAGAGCCTGTTCGAGGCAGGAGTTCCCGTTGGCGGCGGGTCGGATCACATGCAGAAAATCGGCAGTTTGCGCTCGATCAATCCCTATAATCCGTTCCTGGGTATGTGGATCACGCTCACCCGTCAGCCGCGCTGGACCGACCAGCCGCTGCATCCCGAGCAGCGCATCTCGCGCGAACAGGCCATTCGCTTATACACGACAAACAACGCTTACATTACCTTCGCCGAGAAGGAAAAGGGTTCGCTCGAAGCCGGTAAGCTCGCCGACCTGATCGTTCTGGATAAAGACATCCTCCGCTGCCCGGTCGACGAGGTCAAAAACATCCAGGTCGAGCGAACGTATCTCGGCGGCAAGCTAGTTTACGAGCGCGGCCATCAGGTCGCCGGTGCGGTGCAGTAAATCCCACGCCGCTTTCTCGGCGGCGTATTGCGCGTCGTAGAAAGCAATCCACTTTTCGTCTTCGTTGAATCGCGCCTGTTCCACCTGTTGCAAGGTCGCGCGGCCTTCGTTCATCTGGTCGAGCAAGATGGAAACCTGATCGCGGGCCACGTCCAGATCGAGGCGCGCCACGTCGCGCTCGGTCTCCGCTTTATGCAGCGTTTGAAAATTCTGCCGGGTTTCGAGCGAAATGCGGTTTCGCGCGGCGTTCATCTCGATGTGCAGATGGGCCGCGTCGGCTTCGGCTTGTGCTGCCGCGGCGCTCACGCTCGGCCCTGACCACAACGGAATCGTGACGGAGGCTCCAATCTCGCCGTTGCTGCGTTGGAACGTGCGGAAATAATTCGTGTAATTGTTGAACTTGGCGAACAAGCCCCACTGGGCGATGAGGTCCACGGTAGGCAGCCGGGCCGCTTTTTGCGCGCGAACATCCAACTCTTTCGCCGCGAGCTCGGATTGCAGTTTGCGGATTTCCTTGCTCGATTCGGTGGCGCTCTGGATGGCGGCGTCTTCGGATGGGGGAATCGCGGGGGCTTTCAGCTCCTCAGCGGCTGCGCGCACCTGGTCGTCGGCGCTGAAGCCGAGCACCACGGCGAGCGACCGTTCGGTGGAATCCTGATCATCGACCAACTGCTCGATGCGCTGCCGGCCGCGCGCCAGGTTCAGAGCCGCGCGTTTCGATTCGATGGGAAGCTCACGGCCTTCGGAAACCCGCGCCTGCATGGCCTCGGCGATCTTCTGCAGACTGTCGACCTGCTTGCGCGCGAGGTCCGCTAGGCGGGCGGAACGCTGTGCGTCCAGGAATAACGACGCCGTGCGGAAGGCAATCTCGTTTCGCTTCGACTCGGTGGTGATGGCGGCGCCCCGCTCGTTCTCGCGCGCGGCCGCGGCGGTCAGGCTCTGCTGGCGGTTGAAGAGCGATTCACGCGCCCGCGCCTGCACGATGGACGGCGCGGCGCCATCGATGCTCATGGGGAACCCGTTGGTGTACGCGATGCCGCTGCCCGCGGCGAGAGTGGGGTGGAAGGGAGATTTGGCCAGCCGCACGGATTGCACCGCCTTCTGCTCTTCGAGACGCGCGAGCGCGATGTCGGGATTCTGCTCGAGCGCCCGAGTCACCGCCTGGCGCAGGCTCAGGGTGTGAACCTCAGCGTGGACCGCGGCGGCGACGGATGCAAGAAGAAGGGTACGGAGAAGCTTGGGCATAGAGCCATTGTAGAATCGAGGCTGAAACTAACGTGAAAGCGGCGGGTCGAATTTACTCCGGTGTACGATAATCGGTTTGCGTCAACGGGATCTAACCGGACCGCGTCATCTGCTGGAGGCGGAGCGGTGAATTTGTCGAAAAACGGGCGGTCCTGGCCCCGGGTTTTTGTTCTCCTGCTCGTGACCCCGTTGGCGTCGAGCCGAGTGGCCAGCGAGAACAAATCGATCCCGCTGGGACTGGCAGACGAAGCACTGTGTAGTGTGTTCATCGACTGATCGCGCAGGTCAGGCTGTCCCTTGTTTTCCCCCTTGTTTTCCCTCCCTGGCCAAAGCGTTGAAGGTTTCCGCCGATGAGTTGCTGGGACTCAAGCCGCCTCGCGTTGACCGCGTCGACGACGATGCCGAGACCAAGCGGCTATGGAAGAAGTTTCAGATGGTGACTGCGCTCCCGGAGAAAGACCAGCGGGCTGTCATCCGCCTGATTAATTCTTTAGTCGCGGTCGGCGCTTCGCGCAGAAACGGCGAGGGCCAAGTACACCGCTGATGGGCTACGAAGCCAAGAAGACGGAACACTCCGGCCCCAAGCGCGGCAACGGCGCCTACTGGGGCTACAAGTGGCAAGCCAAGAAGGAATCCAATCGCATCCGCCGCGAGAACGGGAAACGCGAAATCCGCGGCGAACTCGCCGGCGCCGCGGCGAAAAACGAAACCGAACAGATACCGAACAAACACTGAACAGAAACTGGACAAAACCTTGACAGATGCTTGATAGCCGACCCGTGCACCCCGCCACGCCATCTCTAAGCCGAAGGCTTAGGGATGGTGTCTATCTATTGATTTCGGTTGGGACGCCTCCGAAATCCGCGCTCACCACGCCTCGGCCTAGCCCGCGCCGGGGTCGCGTGTCACCCCTGCTCCCGGCGCGTCAGCGCCGTTTTCCAGTACCCGGCGGTAACGAGGGGAACCGGTTTTGGTTGGCAGCGGTTTTGGCCTATGTCAGCGGGATGCCTTCAGATCTGCGGGTCGACCTCGTACGGTGCGACGACCCTGCCTTGCCGATCCACATATTTCCGCTCGCCTTCCCGGCCAGCAACCGTAAGTCCATCGGAGAATGACCATTGCGGCCATAATCCCAGGACCAGGGCCTTCTTTCCGGTCTTGTCGATGTAGTAGCCACCCTCCTCGTCTTCCGGCCAAACCAGCGCGAGTCCTTCCGAAAAGGCGCCAGTTATTGAATACTTTGGCCGTATCGCGAATGCACCGTGCCCGTCAATGTACCCCCAACTGCTACCGTCAAGAGAAACATCAGCCAACCCTTCTGAAAAAGAGTGGGTTAACTCAAACGTCGGCTGGATTTCCCATCCCCCAGTCCGATTGATAAAGCCCCACAATCCTGCGACCTTCTTTCCTCCCCGCGCTTCAAACCCAATCTCTACCGCAGCGAGTCCTTCTGAGAATGAACACGCCTGATCGAATTGCGGCCGGATGACCATTTTTCCTGTTTCATCGATGTAGCCGTATAGAGCTCCGTCCTCCCGCACAGCCGCCAGTCCCTCGGAGAAGTCACTCGCGACAATGAACTTCGGAGAAATGACGATTCTCCCGGTTTTGTCAATGTAGCCGTAGCGTAAATTTTCGGAGAAACAACCGGCGCTGCCAGCGACCGTGTCGTGGAGCCTGAAAGCCAGCAACGGCGCATTATCCTTGGTGTATACATCGGGCTCTTTCTTCCGGTAATCAATGGATGAGCAACTAATCGTGTCCCACACCTCGAAGCGGGCTAGACCATCGGCAAATTCAGCGGCCGCCTGGAATTGGGCCGCAATGGCGAGTTTGCCGGAAGGTTCAATGAATCCCCACCCCCGGCCCACCTGAACGGGAGCAAGGCCCTCTCTGAAGTCACCTGCGTTGTCAAACCGAGGCGTCACTACAATGCGACCTGTGTCGTCGATGTAGCCCCACCTGCTGTCCTTCTGGACCTTCGCCCGGTGGTTGAAGAAGTCTCCCTCGTCATCAAACTCTGGAGGAATAACCACCTTGCCGCTTCGATCCATAAATCCCCACTTCGCGCCGAGATGAATCTGGAACAGCGGACCGGCCCCTTTTTTCTTGGTCGGAATTCGAACCACATTTGCTGCGTGGCAGGGCGCGAACAGAGCCAGAATCGTTGTTCCTATCAAAATGCGAATTCGGGATCCCAGACGCCTTCTCTGTCGGGTGACCCCAGCGTCGTTATTCGTACACCGAACCGGCTTCATTTGAAACAATCCTCGGCGAACTTATTCGTGATGTTTTCGCTCGGCTTGCCGACATTTGGGCTATTCGCCCCCCAAAGTGCTGCTTGTATTTCCGTGTCAGTAGCACCCAAAGCGTGACTCAGCTCGTGCATCAACAGCGCCGCCGCGTACTCGGTCGAAAGTCCCGCTACGTAGGATGCGTTGAAGTAAATATCGCCCCACGATGCCGAACCCGATAGAGCCGTGGCTGCCTTGGTGGCCCCTGAGACGTACTGGGCAATTGTCTCGTTTGGCCCGTGCTCTTGCTGCATCTTGTAGTCGTTTGAACCGTATGAAAAACCGGTATTGAAAAACCGGGACAGCCTGATCTGGGCGATTTTCTCAGTCGGCGAACAGGTTTCCTGACAGCCTGGCGGAACCTGCTTCCTCGTCCCTTTTCTTCTCGGGGCGCCCGCGTGTCCATCTCCGTCCAAAGCGCTCGCCCACGCCCGTGACGAAATCGACATCGCCGAATGGCCGGCCCGCGTACGTGCACTTTTCCAGGTCCGCATCACTGGCCTCCTCTCCGGCACAGCCGTTCCACTCCGCGCCGATTCCTGCCGCGCGGCGCCAGCCGGAATCCAATAGTCCGCTCGCGTCGGCGCCGCCCGCGTGAGCGCCCGCGGTCGACCACGGATATACCGTCGCCACTTCCACCATGTGGGCCCGTACGGGATTATTATCCACATACGCAAGCGCCCTCGCCACGTGCCCGGGACCCAGGGCGCAGGCGAAGTACCGGTTCTGCCAGAGGTGGCCGGTTCGTCCGGTGCGGACATTGAAATACTGCGAATAGCGCCCATGGACGCGGCGCAACACGAGGGCGAGAGAGTCTGCCTGTTCCGGCAGGAGGATCAGGTGGACGTGATTCGTCATCAGGCACCAGCCGAGCACGCGGACGCGGGCCTCGTCCCGTTGTTCGCGGAGCAGACGCAGGTAAGTGCGCCGATCGGCGTCGGTTTCGAACACCGCACAGCGGTTCACGCCGCGTTGCGTGACGTGGTGGGGCACACCGGTGACGATACAACGCTCCCGTCGTGGCATCATTTGTGCCTACATGTCGGAGTGGCTGCCAAAGTGGGGAAAGCTCAGGAAAAATCGCGCAGATCAGGCTGTCCCTGTTTCCTTTGTTTCCTTCCGCGCATCAGGCTCTCCCCTTTTTGCTGCTACCAGAACGTCAGTCCTGACATAAACCTGTCGAAGATCTTCCTGTTCGCCGTATACGTTTTGATCGGGCTGACGAAGGTTAAGGATACATAGTCGGACCTGCTTATTGAACGAGCCAAATCGAGACGCACATTTGCAATTACGAAAATACTGCCATTGATCTCTTCCTGAATGATCGTTTCAGACCCCGTCCGATTGCCGACCGTCACCGGCCTAGCGGTTGTGCCCTCCGCGTGGTCCTTTGAATCGTCTCCTGGAAGGATCACTCGCACACCCACCTCAAAATCGACACAACTATCACCCTCCCTGTGTCTACCGTTACCATCGAGAAAAAGAACGAACCCGTGAAAGGGCGCGGGCGGGGCAACCCCCCAAGCTTTACGTCCAGGAGGAATAATTGCCGTAAAGCGATAGTCCTCGTTGCGAACCACACCCGTGTATGTGGCCCCATCCTTCATAGGGAGTACAATGTTCTGGCAGGTTAGGCTACGGTTCTCTCCCCCGCGCACTGATGGAGAAACTAATCCGACAACGAGGATGGCCTCCATAAAAATCATTTGCGTAAGCAAAGGCATCATGTTCCTTTGTGTGACCTAGTTTCCACTACGCTTTTGTATGAAAAACCGGAAAAACCGGGACAGCCTGATCTGCGCGATTTTCTCAGTCCGCGAACAGGTTTCCTGACAGCCTGGCGGAGCCTGCTTTTTGGGCGGCCGCGTGTCCGTCTCCGTCCAAAGCGCTCGCCCACGCCCGTGACAAACTCGACATCGCCGAAAGGCCGGCCCGCGTACGTGCACTTTTCCAGGTCCGCATCACTGGCCTCCTCTCCGGCACAGCCGTTCCACTCCGCGCCGATTCCTGCCGCGCGTTGCCAGTGGGAATCCAATAGTCCGCTCGCGTCCGCGCCCCTCGCGTGAGCGCCCGCGGTCGACCACGGATATAGGGTCGCCACTTCCACCATGCGGGCCCGTACGGGATTATTATCCATATACGCAAACACCTGCGTCACGCGCTCAGTTTTCCCGCGCTGCCAGGGCGCCCATCAGCGCAAAGAACACCGCGGCTAGCGCCGGCTCGCGCAACGGGTAATCGACCAGGCTGTGCAGGAACACGGCGGGGACGCCGATGCCCCAGAGGGAATCCGCGGCGGGGCGGACGGTCCAGAAGGCGAGTAGCGCCATCAATCCGAGGAACGGCACGCCGCCTTCTGCCGCCCACTCGGCCCAATCGTTGTGGGCATGGTTCGCGGCAAGGCCGTTATCGAATCGCGCGTAGGCGGGGTAGACGATGGGCCATGTGCCGAGGCCGAAACCGATCAGGGGCTTCGCAGCCAGCATGGCGAGTGAGGACCGCAGCAGCTCCGTGCGGACGCGGTACGGTTCGGGCTCGCGGAACTTTTCGAGCGTGCCCTGCCATCCCACGACGGCCACGAGCGCGAGGCAGAACACGGCAGTCCAAGCCAGCCTGCGCCTGAGGCTTGCCCCGGGAATCAATCCGCGCCGCCAGGCGAGTAGAACTACAACCAGCAGCTCGGCGGTAACCAACGCGACGCCTGCCCGCGAAACCGCCGTGATCGCGGCCGCAAACATGGTCGCGGCGACGCCGATGTACACGAGCGAATCGCGATCGTCCACGAGTGACTGGTACACCACCAGGGGAAAGACGAGCTCGACAAACGCGGCGCACTCGTTCTTATAAAGGAAGGAGCCGAGCACGCGGTCCTGACCGCTCGCAAACCACCAGAAGACTTTTCCTTGCGAGGTGAAGTACTCGACCACGACGAAGATGCTCACCACCGCGCCGAACCAGAGCAAGCCGCGCAGAAAGCGGTTTCGCGTCAGATTGTTGGCGCAGGCCGCGCGCGCCGCAACGAAGACCGCCGCGTTGGCGGACCAGTAGAGCACGGCTTTTCCGGTTTCGAATCGATACGCTGTGGCGTTCGCACCAAATTGCCAGAGCCCCCAACCCACCGCGGCCGCGAGGACGCAGAGCGCCAACCCCGCACGATCGAGCTGACGCGTGACGATAACCCAACCGAGGAGACCGAAAGCGCAGATTTCGACCAAAGCCACGGGCCAATACCCAGGCGCCCAGCACGTGAGGATACCCAAGAACAGCGCGGCCGCGAGGGTATCGGCGAGGGCGCGATTCATCGGTCGAACTCCAGCGCGACTTCCGATATCGATATTCTGCCGTCGATCCGCACCGTGCCCGGCGCGCGCCGGTAAGCCAGCACGAGGCGAGCCAGGCGAACCTCGGACGGCGCGGTAAATCGAACGGTGGCGGCGGTCTCGAGCTCGCTCGATAGATCGGCAGCATCGGTCGCGATCTCCGTGCGGCGGGTGACGTCCATCAGCCGCCAGCGCAAACCCGATTGCATGGCGATGCCGTCGGTCTGACATTTGAAACGCAAGCGGTATTTCCGGCCCGGCGCGAGCGCCAGCACCTGCCCCACCAGATCGCAAGTCTCGGGCTCGTGGCCGTCGAGCGTGATCCAGAGCCGTGGCGGAAGGCCGCCGCGTTCGACGCTCACGCCGTCGGTCTGCGGCAAGCGCCAGTCGAAGCCGTGGGCCACGGGCTCGACAGAGAAATCAGCGTTGGTCAGAGAGACTCCCGCTTCCGGCTGGAGCGGCCTGTAACCGCGAAGGGTGCGCCAGCATAGCGCGTTCCAGGCATGAATGGCGCGCTCGGCATCGCCCGCGGCGATCAGGCGGTCACAATAATCAAACACAGCGCCCAGATCGTGCTCGCCGCTCAGGGCGACGACGCGCTCGGTGACCGGCTCGGCGGCGGGTGCGAGATTCTCCTGGACGAGGAACTGCAAGTAGCGCGACTCGACGGCTCCCACATCCGGGATGGCGCGTTCGAGAATCGTATCGGGATCGCGCGTCAGCTTCCAGCAGAGGCGGAACAACGGCGCGGGATCGTATGCCTGCACGTCGCCGATCAGGAGCGCCCGGCGTAACACGGGCCAGAATTTCTCGCGCTGTTCGTGGCGGAAGTAGAAGTTGGCGAGCGTCCACGAGGTGGAGTAGGTGCGATCCGTGCGGGCCGCGCGCAACAGGCAATCCTCGGCGCCTGCTAAATCGCCCGCGTTTTCCGCGTGCAACCCCAGCTCGACCCAAGCGCTCGCCAGCCGGGGATTGAGAGATACGGCTTGGCGCAGCTCGCATTCCGTACCGGCCTCGCCGCTGCCTTCAATGATGGCTGCCAGGCGTGCGTGATACTCCGCGTTCGCGGGGACGAGCCGCACGGCGGATTTGACGGAGGCTTCCGAATCCGTGCGAAATAGAGAATCCGCCCACGCCAGGCGCGCCGCCCAGTAGGTTGCGGCAGCCAGCGCCACCAGGACGGCCAGGTTCATGAGATGGCGGATGGCATCGCGCAGGGACATCGATAGGGCGGGTTCAAGTTGACGATGGAACGCGCTAAAAGATACAGTAGAAATGTCTTCCCGATATTCTCCGCAGTCCCCATCGTCTAGCCCGGCCTAGGACATCGCCCTTTCACGGCGGTAACGGGGGTTCGAATCCCCCTGGGGACGCCAGAAAATCGCCGCTTTTGAGATATCGCAAGTCCGAATTCGGCCTGGACCTGGATGTTATACTAGCCCTCGGAACAGGATGTTCCACTCCCGCCGATACGGCTCAATACGTCCCGCGGCATGGGCTTCCGGACGCACGTTGATGCAATCCGGGCTTTTCAGTAGCGCCTCACTGATCCTAATCAGCCGCAAAATGAGGAAACCATGCCGAAACCTGTCAATCAGGACACCCGATACGACGCGTGGCTTGTAGGCGGCGGCGAAATGGGTAAACTGCTGCGGTCCATGGACTGGAGCAAGACGCCGCTCGGCCCCATCGAATCGTGGCCCCAGAGCCTGCGCACTACGGTCAGCCTGTGCCTGGCTTCCAACTTTCCAATTTCGCTCGCGTGGGGACCAGGGCACGTGCAGATCTACAACGACGGTTATTGGCCCATCTGCGGCGGTAAGCATCCGCACTCCATGGGGCAGGATTTTAGCGAGTGCTGGGCGTCGGCGTGGCCTGTGATCGGCGACGCATTCGAAGGCGCGCTTCAGGGCACGACATCCTACCTGGAAAACCAGCGGATGTTTCTGGATCGCAACGGATACCTCGAAGAGACGTTCTTCACGTTCTCCTTCAGCCCCATTCGCGACGAAACAGGCGGCGTGGGCGGCTTGTTTCATCCGGTTACCGAGACGACCGTGCGGATGTTGAGTGAACGCCGGACGCGGGCCCTTCGCGACCTTGCCGCGCGCACCGGCAAGGCGCAGACGATCGAGGAAGTCTGCACGCTGGCGGCTGTGACCCTGGCGGATTACCCGCTGGACTTGCCTTTTGTGCTCTTCTACGTGGTGGACGCGAGCGCCGGAGAAGCCCGTCTGGCCGCCAGCGTGGGACTTCCGGAGGGAACCGCCGCCAGCCCTTCCGCGGTCGCGTTGGACCAGGCTGTGTCGGTTGGCTGGCCGCTGGCGGAGGTGGTGCGGTCGAGCCAGGCCCGACACATGGACGATCTGACCGCGCGGTTCGGCGAGCTGGTGTGCGGCCCGTATCCCGAGCCCCTCAAGGATGCGTTGGCGCTGCCGGTCACGCCACCTGGACACGACCAGGCGATCGGCGTCATCGTCGCCGGCATCAGTTCTCGATTGCCGCTGAATGAAGCGTACCGTGCGTATTACGACTTCCTGGCGGCGGGGGTAACGACAGCGGTAGCGAATGCGCGCGCGCGCGAACAGGAACGCAAACGTGTCGAAGCTCTGGAAGAGATCGACAAAGCCAAGACCGCATTCTTTTCCAACGTCAGCCACGAGTTTCGTACACCGCTGACCTTGTTGATGGGGCCGATCGAGGACGAGCTCGCCGAAAGTGGAAGCTCCCTGCCAGCGGCTCGCCGCGAGCGCCTCGAGATTGCTCATCGCAACAGCCTGCGACTGCTGAAGCTCGTCAACACACTGCTAGATTTTTCGCGCATTGAGGCTGGGCGCGCGCAGGCCTGCTTCGAGCCGACGGACCTGTCTAAGTTTACCGCCGAGCTGGCGAGCGTTTTCCGTTCGGCGATCGAGAAGGCAGGCTTGCAGCTCACCATCGACTGCATGCCGCTCGTGGAGCCAGTCTACGTGGACCACGACATGTGGGAAAAGATTGTCTTGAACCTTCTGTCCAATGCGCTCAAACACACCTTCGCCGGCGGTGTTTACGTCGGGCTGAAAGCGGGGCCGGGACAGGTGGTCCTGACCGTGAAAGATTCAGGTGTCGGTGTTCCCAAGGAGTCGCTGCCGCGTTTGTTCGACCGGTTCCATCGCGTGAAGGGGGCGAGATCGCGCACGCACGAAGGAAGCGGCATCGGCTTAGCGTTGGTGCGTGAATTGGTAGACATGCACGGCGGGACGATTGCCGTGGAGAGCGAAGAAGACAAGGGTACGACATTCACGGTCACGTTGAAGACAGGCACGGCACATCTGGCGGCCGCCGATGTGCACACAGGGCCTCCGCACGACATGACCGGTCAGGCGCAGGCTTTCGTCGAGGAAGCGCTGCGCTGGCTGCCCAACGCCGAAGCCGGCGAAATCGCCGAGTTTGACACGAACGGAACGTTTACCGTCCCTGCGGTCACCGGTGCACCCGCCAGACCCCGCATTCTATGGGTTGACGACAATGCCGACATGCGGGACTACGTCGAGCGTCTGCTGGACGCGCATTATGACGTGACTGCGGCAGGCGACGGATTGGCGGCGCTGGCGGCTGCACAGCAGGATCCCCCCGACCTGGTGCTCAGCGACGTTATGATGCCCCGGCTGGACGGGTTCGGCCTGCTGCGCGAATTGCGGAACGACGAACGAACGCGGACCATTCCGGTGATCCTGCTGTCGGCGAGGGCCGGAGAAGAATCCGCCATTGAAGGCCTGGATGCCGGCGCGGACGACTATCTCGCGAAGCCATTCTCCGCGCGGGAACTGCTGGCCCGCGTGAGAACTCACCTGGAACTGGCACGCGCGCGCCGGGAGTGGTCGGTTCAGTTGGAGCGGGTGAACAAGGAACTGGAGCGCGCACGGGCGGCCAAAGACTCCTTCCTGGCCAGCATGAGCCACGAACTGCGCACGCCGTTGAATGCCATTATCGGATTTACCGGCATACTCCTGATGAAGTTGCCGGGACAGCTAACCGAGGCGCAGGAACGTCATTTGACGACGATCCAGAAGAGTGCCAAGCATCTGTTGTCGTTGGTGAGCGATCTGTTGGATTTGGCCAAAATTGAAGCCGGCAAACTCACGGTGCATATGGAAAGCGTGTGCTGCCAGGATGTGCTGCAAGAATCCATCTCGTCGTTGCGGCCGCTGGCCGAGGCGAAATCGATCGCATTTGAATCCTCGCTGCCCGCTGAGCCCGTGATGATCCATACCGATCGCCGCGCACTCAGCCAGATCGTTCTTAACATAACGAACAACGCCATCAAGTTCACGCCGCAAGGTTCTGTACGCTTGGAACTGGCCGGCGCCAGCCGCGATGGCGCGCAGTTCGCGGCAATCCATGTGGTCGACACGGGCATCGGCATCAAGCCCGAAGACAAAGAAAAGCTGTTTGGCTCGTTTCAGCGGCTGAACGAAGAATCACGGGTGGAAGGCACTGGGCTCGGATTGTACTTGAGCGGCAAATTGGTCGAGCTGATCGGCGGGCACGTTGAATTCGAGAGCGACTACGGCCGCGGAAGCCGCTTTACGGTGCTGGTGCCAAGGGCCTAACCGGTCACTCCAGCTCCTGCATGAGCTTCGACATTTCTTCCGCGGGGACGATCTCCACTTGCGCCGTAGCGTGCGCTCCTTCTTCCAGATCGAGTGGAACGCCGTGCTCCGAGATCGCCTTGAGAGCGGCGGCGTCCTGCTGGATGCTCCAGGGTTCCATGCCGTCGAAAGCACAAACACGATACTTGCCGGGTTCGATGTCGTTGATCATGAAGTGCCCGTTACGATCGGCTGGGTTGACGGAGAGGCGGCCGGCGGCGATACGGTCGATATCTTCCGGCACAGCCATCACCCAGATGTTTCCCGCGCCCTCCGGCGGAGCTCCGCTCACCGTGCCTTCGACCTGCGCGGTCTGATTTCCCATCACGATGCGCATCGCGCCGCCGGAGCCTGGGGCAATGTTGAAGCCGTAAGGAGACATGGGTTGATCGCCGATGGTGAAGCTCTTGACGTAACCGGGCAGGCCATCCACTTGTAAGCGCCAGCGGCCGGGCATGACACCGGACAACGTGAACGTGCCATCCTTCGCCACGTTGGCGTGGGGCCACTGGATGTGCGACGCGCGATCGGCGGCAACCAAATGGATGGCGACGCTGGAAGAGGGGCGCTCGAGGTGCTCGGGTTGCTGAGGCTGGTCATGCGGCAGTTCCATCGTGCCGGTGAAGGTGGATCCGGGCTGGAACTCGATTTCGACCGGATTGGGTGTTTCGGCGCCGACGTCGATCGGAAGCTCGGCCTCGTAAGACTCCGGCCCCTGCGAGCGCGCCACCAGTGTGTACGACCCAGGGGGCACGGCGGCGATGCGGAATGAGTTATTGCGGACGTTCACGTTAGCGCCGTACAGCACCATGTCACTCATGACAGGGTCGCGAGAAGCCAGATGCACTTCGATGTTCCGAAGAAGCGCTACAGGATCTCCGCCGAAGTGTCCACGGACGGTGACGGTGGGCACTGGGCGCATTTGAAAATCGATGCCTTCGAGGTCGGCTCCGGCGGCGACAGCCAGGCGGCCGGCACCCGTAGCGTTAGGAATGCCGGGATAGAACTCGGGAAGATAGCGATACTGCGGCAGATCGGCATCCGGACCAATGCGCATGAGCGGGTGCGGGGCAGGCAGCATGCGGTGACACTGGGCCATCAGGTAATAACGGCCGGCCGGCACCCCGTAAAGGCGGTACTGGCCTCGGGCATCGGTGGATGCACCGCGCCGCCCATCAATCTGCGATCCGGCTGGCCGGGCTGAAAAGAGAGGGCCTGCACGCTACATTGCGCCATCGGCTTCCGGTCTTCATCCACGATGGTCCCGCTGATGGTGGCGCCGGGAGTGAGACGAATCACGATGTCGCGCTTCTGCTCATCCTGCCCCACGGTCACTTGGACGGGAGGCATCATGTTGCGCCGTCCTGAGCGCGGAAAGAGCGGATGCATGGCCTGTAGAGAATACGTCGCCGGTGCGAGATTGCGAAAAAGAAAGCGGCCGGTGGCATCCGTCACGGCTGGCGGCGCGTTGGCACTAATGTTCACCTGGGCTTGCCGCACTGGGGCGCCCGTAACTTCGTTGACCACGGTGCCCTCGATAGAGCTATTACCCGTCGGGAGTGGCGCGGGGTTTCTGTTCGAGCTGATATCGGCTGAAAACACAGTTTGGGCGGCGAGTCGTGCGGTGAATCCGAGCAGGATCAGTACCTTCATGGCTGTTTGCCCACGTTGTGAATGAGGCGGATTTCCGCCGGTGGGTTAACGCCTTCAACAACTTGCACGACCTGGGCCTGGTCGGCAAAGGGCTTCAGAAAATCAGGGTCGCACCAGTCGCAGTATTCCAATGCGTCGAATGCGTAAATCCTGTAGTGTCCTGGTGTTAGATGTCTCAGCTTGAAGTGACCTTTTTCATCGGACGTGGCGGAGGCATAGAAACTCATGACTTGGCTGTATTGGCCATCGGGCGCCGCCAGCACATGAACGGGCGCAGTAATTTCGCCGCTCTCGGATTTCACGTCGCCATCAAGAATGCCGCCATGCGTGCTGACGACGATATCCAGCTTATCTTTGGTATCCGGTCCGATGACCATCTCTTCCGTCAAAACGTCCTGGCGGCCGAGGCGCATAGACTTGATATAGCCGCCGTCGGGGAGCGGATGAACACCGATGTCCCAAACACCTGGAACCACGCCCGAAATGACGAAGGTGCCATCCGCCTTCACCTGGGTCTGGGGTGCGCTGCTTTGCAGCGGGATGGCATCGCCGGGTGAGAGCACGACCTGAGTGGTGGCATCCCTTTTCTGTCCTTCGACTTTGACGGTTCCGGCGAGATCGATGCCGGCGTCTAGCTTGACGGTGGTGCGATTCTCGGCGTCTGCACTGAGCGCGACGTGCTGCACGCCGCGATACTGACGCCCGCCCGTGGCAATAGAGGCGATCAGCAGATAGTCGCCCGGCGATAAACCGCCGATGACAAACTCGTAATTGGGTGGCCCCGCTCCGGAGCCAAGCGCGCCCAAGCCACCAACGGTCAGCTCCGGCCTGGCCATGATTTGAACGAACGCCTCGGCAGGCAGATCAGGCGGTGGAATCACATTGCCGTGCAAAGTCAGCGCCGGCTGGGCAGTTAAATGAAAATCGATACCTGCGATCTCCTTACCGGCGGCGACTGTAATGGATGAGGCTTCGACGGCGCGGTTGGCGGCGGGGAAGAACTGTATGTTGTATTTGAGCTGAGTAGGTTGCCGGATCGGCTCGCTGCTGGCGGCAGACTCCGGTTGAATGCGGAGAGCCTGCTGGTGCCTGCTATCGGCCGTTACGAGGTAACTGCCGGGAGTGACGTTCGAAATTCTGTACTCGCCGCGATCGTTGGTGGAAGCCCCGGCACGTCGAACGAAGCTGGGCTTACCGCGCGGAAAAGACCGCGCCATCAGTATGACATTCGCGCCGTCCACCGGGTCGCCATCCTGATCGAGCACCACGCCGGAAATGGCACCGAGCATAGTCAGACGGAGATTGAAATCCAATCGTCGTTCGCCCGGATGAAGCGTGATGACGCCCGCGGCATAGCGCGGCGTTGGCGCGCCAAACCAGACGAGCTGATAGCCCTCACACTGCGCACGCAGTTTATAGCGGCCGGGGGGAACGTTGGCAAAGCCGAAGCGGCCGGAGTCGTCGGTAATGGCCAAGGCTTCGGCGGGATTGTCCTCGACTGTCATGAGGGTCACATAAGCCTTGCGAACGGCTGCACCAGTGGCCGCGTCGGTGACGATGCCCGCGACCTCGGCGGGACCTGCGGGTGCGGCGGTTTGACTCCATAACGGAGCTGCCCCCAGCAGAAGGAGCGATAAAGCGGCCTTGGGTCGAGCAGCACGCGTAGTCAAACAGCCTCCTGCCAGGTTCCCTTGGTGTAGGTAGACTCCGCCGGCGGTGACCGGGTTTCAGTCTCACAACTGAACTGACTTCTATCGTATCGAAAAGCGTCAGATGCCCGACAAACCCGGCGGTAGCTACGGGAGGACAGGAATGCGTAGGGAGCCGTAGCGGCGCGAGTTCTGATCGACCACGACAAGGCGTACCTGCCCGGTTTTATCCGCCAGGGCGATGTCACGCTCGATGCCGGTGCCTTCGCGCACCGCCTTCGCGTGCTCTTCCTGCGTCATGCTGAGATGGATGGGAAGGGGCGTAGGGGGCTGTGGACGGGTAGCGAAGCCTTCTGGATTTACGGGTGGCTGTCCACTGGACTCAAAAACGAGGAGCAGCAGGTCAATTTGAAAATCGTCTCCGAGCGGACGGAACATCAGATCCGCCGGATCGATTTGAATCTGGAGATGCTTCGAACCGGCAGAGTCGCGGGCCTTCGCCCGCAAACCGATTTCCGGCGACTCAAACGGGCTGCGGACGGCGTTGGCGAGAGTGTCTTGATCGCCGGAATCAGCATCAGGATACGCGTAATACCCTCGCTCCGCGTTCAACCGGAGGCCGTGCCGAGGGCTACTCACGCGAATCTTGTGGAATTTTCCATCCTCTTGTTGAGGTGGGGCAATGTACCCGACAGCATAGCTCGACCGGGAATCCATCCTTGCCTGGTTGATGGCAAGCTCTACCGAATCGCTGCGATAATTGCGCCCGCCCGTTAGGGAGGAAATATCTTCCAGGGTTTGCGTGCTGAAACTGTTGAGGTCAGCGCCTGCACCTTTGGACGATTGATCCACCGGGTATGCAGCTATATGAGCCTTTTCCAAAGAGGTTGCGAAACGGTGGACCTCGGGCGACAGATCGAGCGGCTCTCCTGAGATGTCGGGGACCGTGATGGGCACGCCATGCGTTACCCATACCAGGCTCTTGCGGCCGGGTACCAGCGCGATCTGCGAGCCCAGCGCCGAAACCGACTGAAGGGTCGTTTGAAAACGATAACCGATATCCCGATCTTCCAGCGGCCGAAGGCCGAAAATCTGGTTGATGACGGGGTCGAGCAGCGGATGGATCTGTGCCGTCCAGTGCTCGTCCGCCGCGGCGTCGTCTTCGGGGTTGGGGAGTGAGTGTACCGGAATCAGTTTGCCGTTGTTGGTCAAGATATAAAGATAGAGACCTGTACCCGATTCCTGGCCTTTGAGTGTGTTGACGAGCTCATTCTGAGTGACGGCATCGGCCCGCGTGCGCTCGTTCATGAGGTCGAGGAGAATGACTGTGGCCGCCGGGACGGGGTGGGCGCGGTTGGAGAACACATCGCGACTCAGGGCCGCGTTGGAAACTGTTTTGGGATGGTTGGGACGGAAGAAGACGACTTCCTGGCGCTTGCCGCTATCGAACACCTGCAAGTCCGCGGCGGTCAGATCCGTGACCGGTTCGCCGCGCGGGTCGAGCGCCGTGACGTCGAAGACCACTATCCTGGGCGCGCCTTGCGGTTCGGCAGATTTGCGTCCAGCGGCCACAGCAGGTGTCGCAATCAGGGTGAGCGCCGCGGCTATACGTTGGTAGGATTTCCACGTTAGCCTCCGCGTCACCATACCGGGTGCGCTTATCGCGCCTTGCCTGCTATGGCTGGGGCAGCAGCCGCGGCGGCGGGGGCCGGTTTAGCGGCCGTAGCCGGAACCGCTTTCTCGGACGCCGGCGCACGCGTGGCGGCCATCGCGCTCTTGATGACGTAGCCGATGTAAAGGACGAAGGCGAGGGCGACGACGAGGGAGGAGAGCAACAGGAAGAGTCCGTCGACCGACCGGGCCTGCCCGCTCGCCACCAACCAAACCGCCACCACCAAACACGCGACGATCGCGATCAGGCTGAAAACGAACAATACTCCACGATCTGACATTTCCCACTCTCTTTTCTCCTGGACGCTGCTGGTTGTTTACCAGTAGGGGGCACACATCGCCCGCGGCTTTCGGAGGGGAGGGATGGACCGCCGGCGATGTGTGCGTTTCAGCTTCACAGGTGAACAGATTGACCCCATGTTAGCCAGGAACGGGTTTCGAAACGATACTGTCAGCGCGGTAGTCAGCGGTCTTTTTCCCAGTAGTTTTGTGGCCTACTGCTCCGATCTCGTCGAAATACCCCGATTCCGGTATGTTAGGCCACGCTTGCGTTTTCTACTATTGGGTGTGGTTTCCTCCCCGAGGTCACATCAGCTTGCGATCGCCTCGTCCCTCTCGGAGATCCGAGTTGATGTTTGACCTCAGGCGGCTCGTTCACATGGGAAGATCGGAACCCACGCCCGAGCACGGGGCGGCGGGAACAGCGATTGCAAGCGAACCCGTCCGGCTGGTGGTCATTACGAATGAGCCGGAAGAGTCTGCTGCCCTTCAGCAAATCGCCTCCGGCTACCGGTGGCGGATCTCGATTGTCGCCTCGTCGGAAGCCGCCGTCGATGCTCTGAACGAACAACCGACGCCGTTGGTCATCTGCGACCGCGATCTAGCCAGCGAGGATTGGCGCGAGGTGTTGGCCAGGATCGCCGGTCTTCCCCAGGCCGTCTGCGTACTGCTGGCCTCGCGCGTGGTGGATGACTATCTGTGGCGGCAAGTAATCCGCAACCACGGCTACGACGTTGTCAGCAAGCCGTTCCAGCCTGAAGAGTTGCGGCGCGCCGTCACCTTTGCGTGGTCCTGGCGGGGTTGGGCGCACCGTCATTACCTTGAGGCTGCGCGTAAGCCGACCGCGTGACAATATCCAGCATGACTCAAATAAAACCGCTGTCCACCATGGATTTCGCGAGCATCAGCCGCCTGGACACTTGTACGGTTTCGAACGTTATCGAACGATTCGACGTCCGCCCCAGAAACGAGGGGTTCATTTATGACGATGTCCAATGCCGCTTTCCGCAGTTTTCGCCGATGCTGGGCTACGCCGTAACGGCGCGCATCCGGTCGTCGACCCCGCCGGCGACCTCGCCACCGATTACACGCGGATGCTATTACGACCGCATGGATTTCTGGCGTCACCTGGCGACGGTGCCCGCGCCGCGGGTGATGATTCTGCAAGACGTCGACCGCCTGCCGGGTTTCGGCGCCTTCGTGGGCGAAATCCATGCGCAAATCGCGCTAGCTCTGCGATGTGTGGGTTGCGTCACGAACGGTGCGGTGCGCGACCTGTCGGCCGTCGAAGCCACGGGTTTCCACCTGTTTTCGCGCCGGGTTGCGGTTTCTCACGCATACGCGCACATCGTGGATTTTGGCGACGCAGTGGAAATCGGCGGGCTGAAGATTCGCCCTGGCGACCTAGTGCACGGCGATCTTCACGGGGTGCAGGTTATTCCGCTCTCGATCGCGGCCGAGATCCCCAAGGCCGCAGCAGCGTGCTTGGCGGAGGAGCGCTCTCTCATTGCCGTATGCCAATCTGACACGTTGACATTGGACCAGCTCGCGACGAAATTGCGGCAGACGACACAAAGATGTATCGACTTAGACAAGGAAACCGGCAAAGACTGTGGTTAAAGTTCTCCGTATGAGTCATAAACGAGAGAGGGGTGAGCGCGGGGCCATACATACCGCGCTGCTCTTAACACTGCTATTAGGCGGCCTGACAGCCTGTGGCAAACATGATAACGTGCGCGCCGAAAGCCAGGCCGCCGGCGCCAGCGTCGGGGTCACAAAACTGGTGCGCAAGACGCTGCGGCGGCAGTTGTCGGTGTCCTCGGAATTGGTTCCCTTCCAGGAGATCGACGTGTATGCCAAAGAAGCAGGCTACGTTCACGATCTTCTGGTCGACTACGGGACGCGCGTGAAGAAGGGCCAGTTGATGGCCGTCTTGGAAATTCCGGAGTTGCAAGCCCAGATTCAACAGGATGAGGCTGCCGTCAGGAATGCCACCGAAATGATCACGCATGCGGAGCACGAGTTGAACCGCGTGGAGGCCGCACATCAGCCTTTGCACGCGGCGTTTGAACGGCTCAGCACGGTCGCGAAATCGAGACCCGGTCTGGTGGCGCAACAGGAAGTGGATGACGCCCAGGGCCGTGACCTGGCGGCCGAAGCGCAGATAGAAGCATCAAGATCCACTCTGCAAAGCGCGCAGAGCCAGTTGCAGGCGGCTCAAGCCAAGAAGGAACATGACAGCGTACTGTTTGCCTACGCCAGGATCACGGCGCCATTCGAAGGCGTGGTGACGCAGCGCTATGCCAACCAGGGAACGCTGATGCAAGCGGGCACCAGTTCCAGCACGCAGGTGATTCCCCTGGTTCGGCTGTCGCAAGACAATCTGTTCCGGCTGGTGATCCCGGTACCGGAGACGTACGTGCGCTACATCAAGATCGGCGAGCCGGTGAGTGTCAATGTGAGTTCGCTCAATCGCACCTTCCCCGGTAAAGTGACGCGCTTTTCGGTGGACGTAAAAGAGGACACGCGCACCATGCACACCGAAGTGGATGTGCCGAACCCCGACCGTATTCTAGTGCCGGGCATGTACGCCGAAGCAACCCTGGTGCTGGAGCAAAGAGACAACGCCGTCGCGGTCCCGCTCCAGGCGATCGAGCGATCGGGCGAGGCCACGAGCGTCTACGTGGTGACCCCGGAGAACAAGATCGACGTCAGGAGAATCGAGCTGGGGGTCGAAACGGCGACCGACGCCGAGGCGCTTGACGGGGTGGCCGAAGGAGACATGGTGGTCGTTGGGGATCGCAGCGGCTTAAAGACCGGTCAGATCGTCCGCCCGCAGGAAGTGCAAGTGGTGAACTACCAGGGCCAGAGGGAAGAGTAAACCGCAGGATTCAAATCAATGCCACGCTTTTCCATTCGCAACCCCTACTTCATCATCGTGATTTGCCTGGCCCTGATGGTCATCGGGGTCAACAGCCTGCTGCGTATGCCGGTGGACCTGTTCCCGGCAATCAATATCCCGGAAGTAGTGGTCGCGACCTTCTATTCGGGCATGCCGCCGGAAGATATCGAGGTCGACATCACCAATCCGCTGGAGCGCTTTTTCACGCTTGCTAGCGGCGTGGAACACAGCGAATCGCGGTCATTACTGGGAGTGAGCATCATCAAGGTGATGTTCCAGCCGGGGACCAGCGCGGATGCCGACGTGACACAGCTTTCCAATCTCGCCCTGGCCGATTTGAAGCGCCTGCCGCCCGGAACGCTGCCGCCGGTAGTTTTGAAATTCGATGCTTCCAGCCTTCCGGTGTGCCTGGTCACAGTCAAAGGCGAAGGGCTGAACGAAACGCAGCTTCACGATGAAGCGCAGTTCAACATTCGCAACCAGATCGGCGTGATCAAAGGCGCGGAGATTCCTCCGCCGTTCGGCGGCAAATACCGCCAGGCGATGGTTTATGTCGACCCGTACAAACTGCTCTCACGACAATTGAGTGTTATGGACGTGGTCAAAGCCGTCAATAGTGGCAATGTCATTCTGCCCGCGGGCGACGTCAAGATCGGTCCCACTGACTATTACGTCTACTCCAACAGCCTGGTCAAGCAGGTGGACGAGTTAAACAATCTGCCAATCAAGACCGTCGGCTCGAGCTGGGTGCGGGTTTCCGACGTCGGTGAGGCCAAAGACGCCGCTCAATTGCAATACAACATCGTGCGCGTGGACGGGCAGAAGTCGGCCTACATTCCCATCATGAAGCAGGGCGGCGACACCAACACGATCGAAGTGGTGAACTCCGTTCATGACCTGCTAGGCCACCTGCTGGACATTCCCAAGACACTCAAGACCGACATCGTATTCGACCAGTCGGTATTCGTGAAAGAAGCCATCAAGACCGTGCTGCATGAGGGCTTCATCGGACTTCTGCTCACCAGCCTGATGATCCTGATCTTTCTGGGCAGCATGCGCGCCACGGTGGCGGTACTGCTCTCGATTCCGCTTTCGGCGGTGGCGACGTTTGTGTGTCTATACCTGTTGGGCAGCACCGTCAATACGATGATCTTGGGCGGGCTGGCGCTGGCATTTTCGCGCGTCATCGACAACTCGGTCATTTCGCTCGAGAACATCTACCGGCACTTGGAAATGGGCTCCTCCCCCGCGGTGGCGGCTGAGCAAGGCGGCGCCGAAGTGAACCTGGCCGTGCTCGCCGCCACTTTGGTGGATGTGGTCGACTTCTTCCCGGTGACGTTTCTCTATGGCGTCAGCAAATTCCTCTTCTCCGCACTTGCGCTGGCATTCTGTCTCTCGCTGATGGCGTCCTTTGTGGTGGCCATGACGGTGATTCCGCTGTTCTGCTCGAAGTACCTCAAAGGAGTCCATCACGAGATCCCGCGGCAGGATTCCGAGGAGGGCTCGGTGGGCCACGAGGTCCATGAAGGACTGACTTGGGGCGGCCGCTTCAACCACTGGTTCAATCGCAATTTCAACAAGCTGCTCGATCATTACGAGCGCTGGGTTCGCGCGGCGCTCCGGTTCCCCGCCCTGACCGTGATCGCGCTCATGGGCCTGTTCTTTGCCAGCTTTGCGATCTATCCGTTTCTTGGTCTGGCGTTCTTCCCACGCACGGATGCCGGCCAGTTCACCATCAACCTGAAAGCGCCGACCGGTACTCGCATCGAAGCGACCGACCAGTATGTTGACAAGATCGAGCATCTCATCCGCAAGGATGTGGACCCGCGCGACTTTCGCATGATCGTCTCCAATATCGGCGTGGTCAACGACTTCTCTTCGTTGTACACGAGCAACGCCGGCCAGTACACCGCGACCATTCAGACGCAGCTCACTGACGATCACACCATCGATAGCCAGACTTACATGGACCGCGTGCGCGACGACGTCGCCGCCCGGTTCCCCGATGTTCGCACGTTCTTTCAAAGCGGTTCCATGGTGGATGCCATCCTGAATAGCGGCATGCCGGCGCCGATTGACGTCCAGGTTTCGAGCCGCGACTTGCGCCGCGCCTATCGCATTGCGCAGGATCTGGCCGGAAGAATCCGCGACCTGGATGGCGTGGGGAATGTTTACATCCCGCAGGACATGAACTATCCCGCGTTGCGCATGAATGTGGACCGCGTGCACGCGGGCGAACTCGGCCTCAGCCAGAAGGACGTGGTGGATAACGTGATCACCGCGCTCAACTCCAACATCATGATCGCGCCCAACTACTGGGTGGACTACCACAGCGGCAACGACTACTTCCTCACGGTGCAGTATTACGAACATGGGCAGCCTGCCGTCCACAATTTCATCGATCTGCGGCAAATTCCCCTGCGCGCGCCCAACCTGACCCAGCCCACGACACTGGATACCGTTGTCAAACTCGAGAGTACACAGTCGCCCACCGAAGTAGATCACTACCAGATTCAGCGCGAGATCGACGTCTATGTCACTCCTACGGGAGAAGATCTGGGCAGAGTCACCAGCGCCATTCGCAAGCTCGTGGCCGACGCCCGGCTCCCGAATAATGTCCGCGTTGAGTTGCGCGGCATGGTTAACGGCATGGAGGAGTCATTCAAGAGCTTTGCCATCGGCTTCTCGCTCTCTTTCATTCTTCTGTTCCTAATTCTCATTGCACAGTTCAAGTCATTTATCGATCCGTTCCTCATCATGCTGGCTATCCCCATGGGTTTCATCGGTGTGCTGATCATTTTGCCGCTGACTCACACCACTCTGAATGTCATGTCTCTGATGGGCGTTTTGATGCTGATCGGCATTGCGGACTCAAACAGCATTCTCATCGTGGATTTCGCGCACCGGCTGGAGCAGCAGGGATTGTCTGTAATGGATGCGGCCGTGACCGCCTGCCGCGTGCGCCTTCGCCCGATTCTAATGACCTCGCTCGCTACCATCATCGGCATGATCCCCATGGCCATGAAGCTCGGCACGGGCGGCGAGCAGTATACTCCCATGGCGCGCGCCATCATCGGCGGTCTTACCTCATCCGTTCTGCTCACGGTTTTCATCGTTCCGGCCGCTTACGTCCTGGTGTATCGAAGGAGGAGTCGTAATGCGTAAGTACGCAATCATTTTTTTCCTGGGGGCTCCGTTTGCGTTCGGACAGACGCCGCAGAAGCTCACCCTGAAAGACGCGGAAGCCCTGGCTCTCAAGAATCACCCGCAGGTGCTGGCCGCAGAGCAGCAACTTGGAGTGGCAAACGAGCAAATTGTCGAAAATCGCTCCGCCTATTATCCGACTGCCGATGCCGAATTCACCGGCTCGGTCGCGAACCATGACGCACGACTCGGCGCCGGTTTCCTGAATGATTCCACTTTGTTCAATCGCTACGGCAACGGCATCATGTTCACACAGCTCATCACCGATTCGGGCCGCACTCCCAACCTGGTGGCCAGCGCACGCCTGGACGCGCAAGCCACGGGCCAAAGCTACCAGGCCACGCGCTACAACGTGCTGTTGCAGGTAAACCGCGCGTACTACGACGCGCTACACGCTCAGGCCGTGGTGAAGGTGGCGGAGGAAACGGTGGCGGCGCGGTCGCTTCTTTATGACCAGGTGAGCGCGCTCGCCAAGAACAAGCTGAAGTCGGATCTGGACGCCAGCTTCGCGGACGTGAACGTCGCGGAAGCCAAGCTGCTCCTGTTGCGTGCCCAGAGTGCCTTGCAGTCGGCCGAGGCGGAACTCTCGCGCGCACTGGGTTCTGATCAGCCGTTCAACTACCAGCTTGTCGATGAGCCGCTGCCGCCCAGCCCCGCGATGAAGGCTGACGATTTGGTCACACAGGCCATGACCGGCCGACCGGAGCTGGCCAGCCTGCGGTTTTCCCGCGATTCCGCAAACAAGTTCGCGGACGCCGAGAAAGACCTTTCGCGCCCGACGGTAAGCCTGGTGGGAGTTGGCGGTTACATTCCGTATATCGCTCAGCTCACCAGCCAGGAGATTCCGAGTTTGTACGGCGCGGCGGCCGTGAATGTGCAGGTTCCCGTGTTCAACGGTCATCTGTTCTCCGCGCGGCGCGAGGCGGCGCGCTACCGCGCCCTCGAAGCGGACCAGAACCTGCGCAACGAACAGGAGCGCGTGGCGCGAGATGTACGGGTGGCCTGGGCCAGCGCCACAACCGCTTTTCAGCGCATCGACGTGACCGCCCAGTATTTGCGCCAAGCGAGCCTCGCCCTCGATCTCGCGCAGGGCCGTTACCAGCTCGGACTCTCGTCCATCGTCGAGCTGACGCAGGCACAGTTGAACCTGACGCAGGCGGAAATCGAAAATCTGAGCGCCAAGTACGACTATCAAAGCCAGTACGCCGCGCTCCAGTATGCGCTCGGACAGTTGCGGTGAGCGACTCAGCACCCATCTTTCGTGAACAGCAGAGCTTTCGTCTCAAGCGGCAGCGCGCGCTGCTCGCCATTCCGCCCATTGGAATGTCGCTTCTCCTCCTTTGGCAGGTGATTCTGGGCCATCCCTGGGGCAAAGATCCGCTGTCGAACGCCAACGTGATCGGCTGGACGATCTTCCTCTGGCTGGTTTACTTGCGCCTGGTAACCATCCGTTTGGTGACGGAGGTTCGTTCCGGTGAGCTCACGGTGGCAATGCGCGGCCTCTGGCGTGCGCGCCGCATTCCAGTTTGTGAGATCAAGTCCGCGAAGATCATCACCTACGATCCGGAACGCGATTATGGCGGCTATGGCATGCGTAGTACGCGAAGCGGCTCTGTTTATACCGCCGGCGGCAATCGCGGGGTGCGCCTCGAACTGGCGAAGGGCGGCACGCTAGTGATCGGTACCGGGCGGCCGGAAGAGCTCGCCTCCGCGATCAACCGCCCTGCGCCCAGCGTTCAATCGGCATAATATGCACGCGCTACCATGGCATCAGGACGCTTCGCCCATGCGACTTGGAAGGCACGATTTCGCGCACCAGTCCGCCAGAGCCATGGCTCTCTCCAGCCGCTTGGTGCTCGTCGCCGGATTCGGCGGCTTGCTGCTATTGATGAGTTTCGCCGGCTTCGACGGCATCCAAACTCTAGGCCAGATCCAGAAAAACGGTAACACGGTTCGCGAGGACTTCCTCGCGCGAGCCCGCTTGCTGGAGCAAATCCGGTCGGATTTTCACATTTCGGGCACTTACGTTCGGGACTACTTGCTCGAGCCCGACAATCAGAAGGCCGAAGGCTACCAGCTCGGTCTGTTTCAGACCCGGAGCGACATGGACTCCGAGCTAACCCGCTACAGAGGCCTGGCCACCAAGCCCGAGCTGGGTCCCTTCCATAACTTGACCGAGGAGCTAGCGGATTATTGGAAAGTGCTCGACCCGGTGCTTCATTGGACGGCCGCCGAGAGGCGCGCCGGCGGCTACGCATTCTTGCGCGACGAGGTCTCGCCTCGCCGTACCGCGATGCTTCATATCGCGGATCAGATCACCGCCATCAACGAGTCCCAGTTGAATGCCGGTAGAGAGAAAGTGGTCGAGATCTTTGCGCGTTTTCGCCAGCGCCTGGTTATTACCATGGGACTCACGGTAGGCGTGGGCCTTCTGCTGGCAGCGTTCAGCATGGGCAAAATCCTGCGTCTGGAGGCCGAAGCTGCGGCACGCTACCTGGAAATAGCCACCGCGCGCGCCGAGTTGAAACAGCTCTCCGCCCGCCTGGTGGAGGCCCAGGAAAACGAACGGCGCTCCATTTCCCGCGAATTACATGACGCCGTGGGCCAGACCCTTACCGGCATTCGCGTCGAGCTGGCCAATCTCTCGCGCAAGATTCGCAACCAACAAATGGAGGGTCTCGACACTCAAGTGGACGAGATCAAAGATATGGTCGAGGATTCCGTAGGCGTTGTCCGTAACATGGCGCTGCTGCTGCGTCCCTCGATGTTGGATGACCTGGGCCTCGTCCCGGCCCTTCAGTGGCAAGCGCGCGAAGTCTCGAAAAGAACCGGGGTCAGAGTCAAAGTGGCGGCCGAAGCTGTCTCCGAAGACCTGCCCGAAGAACACAAGACCTGCGTCTATCGTGTCGTGCAGGAAGCGCTGCATAATTGCGTTCAGCACTCCGAAGCCAGCATGGTGCGCGTCACCGTCCGGCAGGAGGCCGATCGCATCCTGCTTGCCATCCAGGACGACGGCAAAGGATTTGACACGCAACTTGAGCGCGGACTTGGACTGCTGGGCATCCAGGAACGAGTCAGTCATCTCGGCGGCACATTTTCAGTCGAGTCCCAGCCCGGATCCGGTGCGATCCTCGGCATCGTTCTGCCGCTGGCAAACACCATTGAGCCGCAACACTCCGATGAGCGCCATCCGAATTCTGTTAGCTGACGACCATACGGTGGTTCGCAAGGGCCTTCGTCTCCTGCTCGAGAGCCACCCGGGATTCAAGGTGATCGCCGAAGCCGCGAACGGCCGCGAAGCCGTATCTCTCGCCGAGGCGCATACGCCCGACGTGGTGGTGCTGGACGTCGCCATGCCCCTGCTGAACGGCATCGAAGCCGCGCGGCAGGTCTCCGCGAAGCTGCCGCAAACCGCCATTGTCTTCCTCAGCATGCATTCCGATGAAGGCTATGTCCTCAAAGCACTCAAATCCGGCGCCAAGGCGTACTTATTGAAAGACTCCGCGGAAGATGATCTCATCAACGCCATCAAGGCCGTTACCGAAGGAAAAGCGTTCTTCAGTCCCGCCATCAGCAAAATGCTGGTAGAAGACTACATGCGCCAGATGCGCGAGCGCGAGGTGGAAGACAGTTACGAACTCCTCACGACGCGAGAGCGCGAGATTCTCCAGCTATTTGCCGAAGGAAAGTCCGTCAAAGAAGTGGCAGCACTTTTAGATTTGAGTCTCTACACCGTGGAAACACACCGCAGCAATATCTTCCAGAAGCTCGATCTCCACAGCGTGGCGGAATTGATCCTCTACGCCGTGCGTAAAGGGGTCATTTCCTGACGCGGTTCGCTGTTATCCTGACGAAATCATGAGTGACAGCGCGGCCATCCCGCCCCAGAAGCGCCTCTACATGATCGTCGAACATCTCAAAAACCACGACTCCGCCCCTGTGTATCGCCGCTTTCGCGAGCGCGGCCGGATGCTGCCCGAAGGCCTTGTCTATGTCTCCAGTTGGGTCGATGACAAACGCGAGCGGTGCTTTCAACTGATGGAAACGGCCGACCGCGCACTGATCGATCAGTGGATCGTGAACTGGAGCGACCTGGTGGATTTCGAGGTCTACCCCGTCCTCAGGTCCGAGCCTTCGCTGTGGAACGCCTGCGCGCCCGCGGCGCCGTGACTTGTTCTTCCTCGATGACTTTTGCGCATATAATCTCAACATGCCAGCAGACATTCGAAGGCGAGACCTCCTGCGCGGCGCAACTGCGCTGACGGCCGTCTCTTACTCCCGCGTCCTCGGGGCAAACGACAAGATTCAGCTCGGTGTGATTGGCTGCGGCGAGCGCGGCCGCGAGGACATGTCGAATTTCATGAAGAACCCGTCGGTCGATGTCACCGCCGTGTGCGACATCTACGGGGAACAGATCGATAAAGCGCGCCAGAAAGCCACCAACGCGCGCAATTTCTCCGATCATCGCAAGCTACTCGAGATGAAGGAAGTCGACGCGGTCCTGATCGCCACGCCGGATCACTGGCATGCGGCCATTGCCATTGATGCGCTCAACTCGGGCCGCGATGTCTACGTCGAGAAGCCGCTGACTCTGAAAATCGAAGAGGGCCCGCCCATCGTAAAGGCGGCGCGCATCAACGAGCGCATCTGCCAGGTCGGCATGCAGCAGCGCTCCGGCATTCACTATTTGCGTGCCAAACGCGAGTACTTCGATACCGGGCGTTTGGGCAAAATCACTCTGGCGCGCACTTGGTGGCATGGCAACGGTTACCATTTGCGGCGTGCGCCCGAATCGTTGCGGCAGAAACCGTCGAATCTCGATTGGGCCCGTTATCTTGGCCCGCTCAAGTGGCGCGATTATGATCCGCAACAATATTGGAATTTCCGTGCTTATCTCGATTTCGGCGGTGGGCAGGTAACGGACCTGTTTACGCACTGGATCGACGTGGTCCACATGTTCATGGGGCAGGAAATTCCGAAATCCGCAGTGGCGGCCGGGGGCGTTTACAACTACAAGGATGGCCGAACGGCGCCCGACACCATCAATGTGCTGCTGGAGTATCCAACCGAGTTCACCGCGACGTTCGAAGCGACCCTGGCGCCCGGCATCACCGGCGCGGCGGTTGAAATGTGCGGGACTGAAGGCCGTCTCTACATCGATCGCGGCCGCTATGAGTGGCATCCTAAGGGGAGCAAATCGGAAGATGCGGTAATCGTGCAGGCAGAGCCGCACGACATGACCGTCGATCACGTGAACAACTTTCTCGAGTGTTGCCGCTCGCGCAAGCTGCCCAACGCGGATGTCCTCATCGGTCACCGCTCCGCGCAGGCCTCGCATCTGGGCAACATTGCGTACGTCGAGAAGCGCCGTATCGATTTCGATCCGCAACGCGAAGAAATTCTGCCGTTCTGAGAGCGAAACGCCGCAAAAGGCAGTGGCTGAATCTTCGGCTGCCTGTTCTCCATCACATATGTGATGAAAATTTATGCAGCCTGAGGAGATTGTGAATGCCTGACCTTAAGGGGAAAGTGGCTATCGTTACCGGTGCGTCCAAGGGAATTGGGGCCGCCATCGCCGAGAAGCTGGCCGCCAGTGGAGCGGCGGTCGTAGTGAATTATGCCAGGAGTGCATCTGAGGCCGAAGCTCTCGTAAAGAGAATTCGCAACGGCGGCTCGCGAGCCATTGCAGTCCAGGCGGACCTCAGCCGGCCGGCGGAAGCCGAGAAATTGTTTAAGCGCGCGCTCGAAGAGTTTGGACGCGTCGACGTTCTGGTCAACAATGCCGGGGCTTACGAGTTTCTGCCGCTCTCGGGCATCCAGGAGGATCACTATAATCGCCTGTTCGATCTTAACGTGAAGGGTCTCCTGTTCGCGTCAAAGCAGGCGGCGGCCGCTTTTGCCGATAATGGCGGATCGATCATAAATATCAGTTCTGTCGTCTCGGTTTCGCCCAAGCCGAACGCCTCGGTCTATAGCGCCACCAAAGCCGCCGTGGATGCTCTCACGAAGAGCCTCGCGGCGGAGCTCGGCCCACGGAAGATCCTCGTCAACTCAGTGCTTCCGGGTGTCACCGAAACCGAGGGATTCCATGCCAGTCCGGCCGCCGACACTTTTCGCAACTATGCGTTGTCGCAGACCCCGCTCGGCCGTATCGGGCAGCCCAAAGACATCGCCGGAATAGTGGCTTTCCTCGCTTCCGACGATGCGAAATGGATCACCGGTCAACTGATCTCCGTCAGCGGCGGATTGCAGTAAACGCCGGGGGATCGCCTGCCGGGCGCATTTTACGGGACGCTCCCGATTTCGAGCACGATGTTATAATGGCTTCTTAGTCCTGCTCGACTAATCTCTTCCATTTTGGAGCGTTTTTCGAATGATTGCCTCAACACAGATGCGTCCCGGCATGGTCATCAAGTTCAACAACGAGCTGTTTTCCATCTTCAGCGTCAACCACCGGACGCCCGGAAACCTGCGCGGCTTCGTTCAAGCCAAGATGCGCAATTTGCGCAGCGGATCCATGATCGAACATCGCTTCTCCTCGGAAGATCGCGTGGAGCGCGCCGTGCTTGACGAGCAGGAAATGGAGTACTTGTACGACGACGGCGAATACTACTACTTCATGAATACCGCCGACTACGAGCAGATGCATCTGACCAAGGAGATCCTGGGCGACGCAGTCAGCTACCTGATCCCGCAGCTTCACGTAAACGTCGAGTTCTACGAAGGCAAACCGATCAGCGTGGAATTACCGGCCACCGTAGACATGACGGTGGTGGAAACCGAGCCGGGCATCAAGGGCGCCAGCGTTTCGAACGTGACCAAACCCGCGAAGCTGGAAACCGGCCTCGTAGTACAGGTGCCGCCGTTCATCACCGAGGGCGAGAAAATCCGCGTGAACACCGCGGAAGGCACGTATCAGGAAAGGGCCTGAATCGCTCGTTTCAATGCTTCTTCCTCTTCGGGAAACACCGTCCGCAAATCCAGTAGGAGCTTCCCATCCTCGATCCGCGCAATCACCGGCGGATCGCTAGCCCGCAGCTTCTTTTCCGCCGCTACCACATCCGCGTGTTTCACCACAATCAGCCAGGTGGGAATCGATTGCTCGGGCGTTGAGCCGCCGCCGATTACTGATTCGCCAGCCTCCACTTGCGCACCGAGTTCGGGCATGGCCGACACCAGCCGCACCGCACGCTCACGGATTTCGTCCGCGCTGGCGCGAATCATGCGAAGCGCGGGAACTCGATCCCAATCTTCCATCACGAGCGCCCGCAGCGTATTTCCCAGGGCCTGATAAATCAGCTTGTCGAGCCGCAGCGCGCGAAACATGGGGTTACGCCGCAACCGCGTAACCAGCTCCGTCTTCCCCGCCAGAATGCCGGCTTGCGGACCGCCGAGTAATTTGTCACCGCTAAAAGAAACCAGATCCGCGCCCGCGCGCAGACTCTCCTGAACCAATGGCTCATCGATCCCGAACGCGCGGAGATTTACCACGCACCCGCTACCCAGATCCTCGTAAACCGGGATGCCGCGCTCGCGTCCCAGCGCCACTAGCTCCGCCAATTCCGGCCGCGCGGTGAATCCTTTGATTCGAAAATTGCTCGGATGCACGCGCAGCAGCAGCCGGGTACGCTCATGGATCGCGTCACGGTAATCCTGCACGCTCGTGCGGTTCGTCGTGCCCACTTCGCGCAGCACCGCGCCCGACCGGGACATGATCTCCGGAATCCGGAACCCATCGCCGATTTCGATCAGTTCCCCGCGCGAAACGATGACCTCGTAACCTGCCGCCAGCTCGTTCAGCGCCAGATAAATCGCCGCGGCGTTATTGTTCACGGCGATCGCCGGGCATCGCAGCAGCCGTTCCAGCAATACACCGGCATGGACATCCCGCTTGCCGCGCTTCCCTGCCCCCAGATCGTACTCAAGGTTCGAGTACCCAGTGATCACCTGCTGTGGCCCGAGCGGTGCCCGCCCAAGATTGGTGTGCAGCACAACGCCGGTCGCATTAATCACGCGCCGCAGTGACGGCCGCGCCAGCGCGTCGAGGGCACGCTCCACTTGAACTTCAATCGTCACGCCGCCGTTCCCGTTCCCGGCGCGAATCCCCACGCGCCGAGCCTCGAGCCCGCGGCGCACCTCTTCCACTACCAGGGCGCGCGGATAGCGAGCCAGCGCTGATGGCAGCCTCTCCAATACCTCGTGGACGGAAGGCAATTCGCGCAGCTTTTCGGCCTCAGCCACGGATTCATGTTACCGGTGCCGGCGATGGGCGTGCAATCTTGCCAGCGGTGCGTCGCATTAGGAGACTCATCCCGGCAATAATCAGTAGTATTCCGGCCGTCTTTGTGACTCGAGACATTTCCAGCAAGTCCTCATCCAGGCCGATTCCCACCAGCTTGTCCTTTACATTCTGCCAGTAGCACATTAGAACCAGTTCACCAGCAGGCATGCGTCGTGGTGGGGAGCTTACGCGGACCGTCAGGTCCGTGCCCGGCTTCGCCTCCAGCTCAAGACCTGATTGGGGGCGCGTACCCCGATAGCCGTAAGGCCAACCTTGCGCGGTTTTCAAACTGACTTGGCCTGCTTTGGTCGTGACAGTAACGCGTATTCCTAATTCATCGAGGCAATGGATCAGCCCGTCACGCCGAGGATTCTCGACCGCAGCAATCAAATACTCCGGCTCACCCCACTCATGTCGAATGCGTATCCACTGTGGGTTGTCCGGGATCGTCACGACCACAGCCGCCGAGCCCGCGGTCTCAAGCTGGTCCAGTGGAATTCGAGCTAGCGGGCTCAAGGCAGCCGCCGCATCGTCGCTGCTTAAACCATGTGTGAAGAGCCACAACGCTCCGGGTAGAAGGAGCAAGAACCCAATCGCGATGAGCGCCACTGCTGCCCGTTTCTTCACGGCTTGGCCCCAAAAACCTCTAAATGTAAGACGCGATGCTACAATGAGAATTACTCCACCCGAGGTATTTTCCATTGGCATTGGTAGAAGGTTGCAGGCATTCGCTCGAAATCTCGGTCCCGGTGGACACCGTGGAAGGCGAGACCGAGCGCGTCGTCAGTTCGATTCAACAGCGCGCAAAACTTCCCGGTTTTCGTCCCGGTAAGGCCCCGGCGAGCCTCATTCGCAAACAGTTTCAAGGGGATATCCGCCAGCAGGTTCTCGAACATCTGGTTCCGAAGTTTCTCGAAAAGGAGTTGGAAAAGGGCGATCTGCGCATCGTCGGCCAGCCCGACATCTCCGACGTTCACTTCCATCACGGCGAGCCGTTGCGTTTCAAGGCGGAATTCGAGGTCTTCCCGCAAATCGAGCTGAACGAAGATTATCGGAATCTTTCCGTCCAGTACAAGGACCCGCAGGTCACCGACGAGGACATCAATAAACGCATCGAGGAGCTGCGCGATCAGAAAGCGGATTACAGCAACGTCGATCCCCGGCCAATTCAGGATGGCGATCACGCTGTGATTTCGATCGAAAGCCTCTCGGGAGTGGAAGGCCCAGCCGTCAAGCAGGACGAGATGATGTTGAACGTGGGCGCCGAGGACACGCTTCCCGCCTTTAACGAGAACCTGCGCGGCATGTCTCCGGGCGAGGAAAAGGATTTTGATGTAGCGTATCCGGAGGATTACGCGCAGTCCAAGCTGGCCGGCAAAACCGTACGCTTCCACGTGGTTCTGAAGGGGATTCGCAAGAAAGAGTTGCCCGAAGTAAACGACGAGTTCGCGCAAGATTTAGGCGATTTCCGCACCGTGGACGAACTCCGCGAAGCGCTGCGCAAGAATATCTACGCGCAACGCGAGGCGACGGCGCAGCAGGAAGCCAAGAACAAGCTGGTTGACAAGTTGGTGACGGCGCATGATTTTCCCGTGCCCGAAGCCTTTATCGACCGCCAGATACGCAACCGCGTGGAGCAAACACTGCATTCGCTCGCCTCCGAGGGCGTGGATCCCAGCAAACTCCAGCTCGATTGGCAAAAGCTGAAGTCGTCGCAGCGGGATAAGGCTCTCGGCGAGGTCAAGGCTTCGCTCCTGCTTTCGCGGATTGCCGAGCGTGAGGCCATCGGCGCCACCCACGACGAGGTGGATAAGGAAGTCGAGCGTATCGCCAAGCAGCAGCGGGAGCCTTTCGCCGCGGTCCGGCTGCGGTTTGAAAAAGACGGCACCCTCGGCCGCATCGCCTCCCACATCCAGACCGAGAAGACCCTGAACTTCCTGTTCGAGCATGCCCAGAAGACCGCTGATGAGTAAAGTCCACGGGGTGGGCGATTCCTTGTAACCCATGGTATGCAACGGGATTATTGCTATCTAATGTTTAATTGCTTCCCGCCCGCGTTCAGGCGATAATGGGACTGGTATACCGGAAAGTAAACGTGCGCCCGCCCCACCTCCCTGGCGCACCACAGGCTGTATAGGAGATTGATGCGTGAAGCGTCCCGGATCGGATGAAGCCCTGCGGTGCTCCTTCTGTCACAAGAGTCAGGATGTCGTCGGCAAACTGATCTCGTCGCCCAGTGACTACCCGCGCGCTTACATTTGCGACGAGTGCATTGCGGTTTGCAATTCGATCCTCGAAGACGACAAGAGCGAGCAGCCCACCACCAGTCCCAACAAGCTGCCCAAGCCGCTCGAGGTCAAGGAATTCCTCGATTCGTATGTGATCGGGCAGGAGCCTACGAAGAAGAAGCTCGCCGTTGCGGTTTACAACCACTGCAAGCGCATCCACATGAACCGCATGCGGAACAGCGAAGTGGAGCTTTCGAAATCCAACATCCTGCTGATCGGCCCGACCGGTACCGGCAAAACGCTCATGGCGCAAACGCTGGCACGCATTCTCGACGTGCCCTTCGCCATCGTGGATGCCACCACGCTCACCGAAGCGGGCTACGTGGGTGAAGATGTCGAGAACATCATCCTGAAGCTGCTGCAAGCCGCCGATGGCGACGTCGCGAAATGCCAGCAAGGCATCATCTACATCGACGAAATCGATAAGATCTGCCGCAAGGATGAGAACCCGTCGATCACGCGCGACGTCTCGGGCGAAGGCGTGCAGCAGGCGCTGCTCAAGATTCTCGAAGGCACCGTGGCCAATGTTCCCCCGCAGGGCGGCCGCAAGCACCCGCACCAGGAATTCACGCCGGTCGATACCACCAATATCCTGTTCATTTGCGGCGGCGCGTTCGTCGGGCTCGAAAAAGTCATCGGCAAGCGCATCGGTAAAAAGTCGATGGGCTTTCTCGCCGAACAGGAGAAGAACCATATCAAGCCGATGACCGTCGGCGGCCAGCGTGATATCGATCTGCTCGAACAGGTGCAGCCCACCGATCTGATCAAATTTGGTTTCATCCCCGAGTTTATCGGCCGCCTCCCCGTCGTGGCTGTGCTGCAGGATCTCGACAAACAAGCTCTCATTCAGATTCTGACCAAACCGAAGAACGCCATCATCCGGCAATATCAGAAGCTATTTGAGTTCGAGAACGTTCGCCTGAAATTTAGTGACGACGCGCTCGAAGCCATCGCGATGCTGGCCATGGAGCGCAAAGTCGGGGCACGCGGCCTGCGCATGATCCTGGAAGACCTGATGCTGGACCTGATGTACTATCTACCGTCCTACAAAAAGGTTCGCGAATTCCAGGTCACTAAAGAGATGGTGCTTTCCCAGAAGATCAGTCTTACACTATTAGAAAAGGCTGGATAAGATCGAGCAGCCGGCACCACGTTCTTCAGCCTTCCTAGGTTTTCATGCTCACTTCGAAAGAAAAATCCGAAACTAAGCGCCTGCCGATGATGCCTATACGGGATGTCGTCATTTTCCCGTACATGATGACGCCGTTCGTCGTGGGCCGTGAGTCAAGCGTCCGTGCCCTGGAAGAAGCCATGGCCGGCGACAAGAAAATTTTCCTCGCCACGCAGCATGACGCGTCCATTGACGAGCCGAAGCCCAATGAGATTTTCAGCGTCGGCACCGTCGTCAACATCGTGCAGAGCCTCAAACTGCCCGATGGCAACATCAAGGTCCTGGTCGAAGGTGTCGAGCGCGCCAAGGTAGTCTCGGTCACCGATGACGAAGGCTTCTTCCGCGCCGTCGTTCGCACCGCCAACTACCGCGTCGAGGCCGGCCCGCAACTTGAAGCCTTGGTGACGCGCGTCACTGGCTTGTTTGAGCAGTATGTCAAGCTGAGCCAGAATCTGAACTACGAAACCATGATCGCCGCCGTCCGCGTGGACGATCCCGGCAAACTCGCCGACACCGTGGGAGCGAACCTCCAGCTCACCATCGAAGAGAAGCAGGATCTGCTCGAGATTTTCGATCCCGTCGACCGCCTCACGCGCGTTGCCGAGATGCTCGACATCGAGATCGAAAAGCTCAATGTCGACCGCACCATCCAGGGCCGCGTGAAGCGCCAGATGGAGAAGGCGCAGAAAGAGTATTACCTCAACGAGAAGATCAAGGCCATCCAGAAGGAACTGGGCCGCGGCGAAAAGAGCGAAATCGATGAGCTGAAGAAGCGTATCGAGACCGCGGGCATGACCAAGGACGCGCTCGACAAGGCCATGGCCGAGTTGAAGCGCCTTGAGAACATGCCGCCCATGTCGGCCGAATCCACCGTTTCTCGCAATTATCTCGACTGGCTGCTCGCGGTGCCGTGGAAGAAGAAGTCCAAAGAGATCCGCGAGCTCAAGTTCGCGGAGAAGGTTCTCGAGTCGGATCATTACGGCCTGGAGAAGATCAAAGAGCGCATTCTCGAGTTCCTGGCGGTTCGCCGCCTGGTGAAGAACCCCAAGGGGTCCATCCTCTGTTTCGTCGGGCCTCCGGGCGTGGGCAAAACTTCGCTCGGTATGTCGATCGCCAAAGCCACGGGCCGCAAATTCGTCCGCCTGTCACTGGGTGGCGTGCGCGATGAAGCCGAAGTACGCGGGCACCGCCGCACCTACATCGGCGCCCTGCCCGGCCAGATCATCCAGATGATGAAGAAGGCCGGCACGCGCAATCCCGTCTTCATGCTGGATGAAGTCGACAAGATGTCGACTGATTTCCGCGGCGACCCGTCCTCCGCGCTGCTCGAAGTGCTCGATCCCGAACAGAACTTCATGTTCATGGATCATTACCTGGACGTCGAGTACGACCTGAGCCAGGTTTTCTTCATCGCCACCGCGAACGTTCTGCATACCATTCCGCCCGCGCTCCAGGACCGCATGGAAGTCATCCGGCTCTCGGGCTACACGGAATACGAGAAGCTCGAAATCGCCAAGCGCTTCCTGGTTCCCAAGCAGATGGAACAGACTGGACTCTCGGGCAAGCAGATCGAATTCACGGATGCAGGATTGACCGGATTGATCCAGTTCTACACGCGCGAAGCCGGTGTGCGAAACCTCGAGCGCGAAATCGGCAACATCTGCCGCAAGAATGCGCGCAAAGTGGTGAACCACGAGACAGCGCAAGCTAAGAATAAACCGGACCTGCCCCTCGAAGTGATCGCGCCCGAGAAACTGGCTGACTTGCTGGGCCCGGCCAAGTTCCGTGACCTGACGGCTGACAAGAAGCCTGAGGTTGGCGCGGCGGTCGGCTTGGCTTGGACCGAAGTCGGCGGCCAGATTCTGACCACGGAAGCCACGCTGATGGAGGGCAAAGGCAAGCTCACGGTGACCGGGAAACTCGGCGACGTGATGCAGGAATCGGCACAGGCGGCCATGAGCTACATTCGCTCACGCGCCCACCAATTCGGCCTGCCGCGCGATTTCTACCGCAATCTGGACGTTCACCTGCACATTCCTGAAGGCGCGATTCCGAAGGATGGGCCCTCTGCGGGAATCACCATCGCGACCACGATTTGCAGTGCTCTCACCAAAGTCCCGGTACGCGGCGATGTGGCTATGACCGGTGAAATCACGCTGCGTGGCAGGGTTCTGCCCATCGGCGGGCTCAAAGAGAAACTGATGGCTGCGCACCGGCACGGAATCTTTGAGGCCATCATGCCGGCGGACAATCAGAAGGACCTGCCGGATATTCCGGAGAACATCCGTAACGTGATGAAGCTTCATTTCGTCGAGAACATGGACGAAGTGCTCAAAATCGCCCTCGCCGGCGAGATCACCGCTCTGCCCATGCCGGCAGGCGTTGAAGTAGCCGCGCAACCGGTTGAGGAGAGCCGGGCGCACTAGCGGTACCAGGCCGACAAGGTCTGATTCCGCACCAGGGGTTTGCCCCCGGCTTCGCTTTTTGGTAGTTTGATAGCAGAATTCATAGTTAGTGCGGCCTCGCCCGAACAGTTCCCCTCTGAGGGCTTGGCCGAAATCGCATTCTTAGGGAGAAGCAACGCCGGAAAATCCAGCTTGATCAACGCCCTGATCGGCTGCAAGGGATTGGCTCACACCAGTAACACACCAGGTCGCACACAAACGATCAATTTTTATCGGGTCTCGAGTGGGGCCACAACCGGCACGGGCGCTTGTTACTTTGTCGATCTGCCAGGCTACGGTTACAGCAAGGTTTCGCGGAGCCAGGCAGAAGCTTGGAAAAAGCTCCTGGAAGATTATTTGATAAATCGGGCGGCGATCCAGCTCGCCCTCGTCGTTCTGGATGCCCGCCGGGGCTGGATGCCCCGGGATCTGGAATGGAAACGATGGCTGGAGGCGCACCACCGCGCATACCTGGTGGTGGCCACTAAGATGGACAAACTCAACCAATCGGACGCACAGCGGGCTCTCGCCACTATCCGCAAGGAAAACGTGGAGCCCCTGGCGTGCTCGGCCACCACAGGCCGGGGAGTGAGGGAAATTTGGCAAGCGATAGCGAAAACACACCACAGCAGCCGGTAGCTTCGGCCCCGCCGCAAGAGAAAACAGAAAAGGCGCCCACCCGCGAGGTCTCCGGGAACGAAAAGCCCTCCGAGAAACCGGCGGATAAAGTAGCCGTGGCAGCGCCACCGGCGGCCGAGGACGGCGAACACCCGGCCGAGCAACGCGCCGACCGTCCCGATCGCGGCAACCATCAACGTGACAACCGCGGCGACCGCCCCGAGCAGGGCGGCCAGCAGCAGGGCCAAGGCCAGCGCCGAAAACACGGCGGTCAGGCTGTCGCCAAAAACGGCTCACCGACGCTCGACTTGGTCGAACTGAAGGACATGAGCATCCAGAAGCTCAACCAGGTCGCCAAGGATTTAGGCGTCGCCGGCGCCGCAGGCCTGCGCAAGCAGGAGCTGATCTTCAAGATCCTGCAGACCCAGGCCGAGAAGAGCGGGCTCATCTTCTCCGAAGGCGTGCTCGAGTGCCTGCCCGATGGCTTCGGCTTCCTGCGCGCTCCCGAGTACAACTACCTGCCCGGACCCGATGACGTGTACGTCTCGCCCTCGCAGATCCGCCGTTTCGATCTCCGCACCGGCGACACCATCTCCGGCCAGATCCGCCCGCCCAAGGAAGGCGAGCGTTACTTCGCGCTCATCAAAGTCGACGCCATCAACTTCGAGCCGCCCGAGGAAGCGCGTAACAAGATCTTCTTCGACAACCTCACGCCGCTCTATCCCAACGAGCGCATGAAGCTCGAAACGGTCAAGGAAAACTACTCTGGCCGCGTGATGGATCTCCTGACGCCCGTCGGCAAGGGCCAGCGCGGTCTCATCGTTTCCCCGCCCCGTACCGGTAAGACGATGCTGTTGCAGTCCATTGCCAACTCGATCACCGCAAATCACCCCGAAATCTCGCTCATCGTGCTGCTCATCGATGAGCGCCCCGAGGAAGTCACCGACATGCAGCGCTCGGTGCGCGGCGAAGTCATCAGCTCCACGTTCGATGAGCCCGCCACGCGCCACGTGCAGGTGGCCGAAATGGTCATCGAGAAAGCCAAGCGCCTGGTCGAGCATAAAAAAGACGTCGTGATCCTGCTCGATTCCATCACGCGCCTAGCCCGCGCCTACAACACCATCGTGCCACCGTCAGGCAAAGTGCTCTCGGGCGGCGTCGATTCCAACGCGCTCCAGCGCCCCAAACGCTTCTTCGGCGCTGCGCGCAACATCGAAGAAGGCGGCTCGCTCACCATCATCGCAACCTCGCTGATCGATACCGGCAGCCGCATGGACGACGTCATTTTCGAAGAGTTCAAAGGCACCGGCAACATGGAAATCCACCTCGACCGCAAGCTGGTCGATAAGCGCGTCTTCCCCGCCATCGACATCAACAAGAGCGGCACGCGCAAGGAAGAGCTGCTACTGCCGAAAGAAGAGCTCAACCGCGTCTGGATCCTGCGCAAGGTGCTGAACCCGCTCTCGCCCGTCGAGACCATGGAACTTTTGCTCGACAAACTGGGCAAGACGCAGACCAATGCCCAATTCCTGGGCTCGATGAGCGGTTAGGGACGCTAAGCCAATCACCGGGACCTGGCGGGTCGCGATATACTGACCCTCCATGCTCCCCGATTACATCACCAAGTCCTCCCCGAACACTCCGCAGAATCGCGGGCCCTGGTACGCCAACACCGCGCCCAGCTACGCCGGGGTTTTCCTCTGGATCGCTTTCTATATTTCGCTCGCCCAGAACACCATCATCCACGCGTCGCTCGGTCTCTGCATCGTCGCACTAGCCGTGGCGGGGCTCCTCAGTTACGCCCTCTTCTATTACGCCCCGGCCATGCTCGGCATGAAAACCGGATTCCCGCTCTACGTGGTCGGCAGCTCAACGTTCGGAACTCTCGGCGGCTACGTGATGCCCGGCCTGCTCATGGGCCTGTTGCAAATCGGCTGGTTCGCGGTCGGGACATTCTTCGCCACGCAATTCATCCTGAACGGCTTCCATTCTGATGCCAAGCCCGGCAGCGTCACCTTTATCGTGATCGGCATCGTCTGGGGCTACGTCATGGCCTTCGTCGGCGTAAAAGGCATCCAGTATGTCGCCAAGGTCTCGCTGCTGCTCAACGCGATACCCTTCCTCATGATCCTGCTCGTCTTCTTCAAGACGGCGCCCGGAATCTCCGGCTATGTCCCCGCCGATCCCAACCCCTTCCTCGCCTTCACGCTCCTGCTGCAAATCGTCATCGGGTTCTTCGCCACGGCAGGCGCGGCCGGCGCGGACTTCGGCATGAACAGCCGTAACGCGACCGACGTCCGCTGGGGCGGCCTGGTGGGCATCGCGGGCGCTATTCTCTACGCCGGTGGCTTGCCGATCCTCTCCGTCGCGGGCGCACGCGTTCTCAATCCGAGCGTGCAGAGTTATAGCTACGATGCCGTTATCTCCGCGCTAGGCGGCGTGCTCGCTACCGCCATGTTCTTCCTGTTCGCGCTCGCCTCCATCGGACCCGCCTGCTTCTGCGCCTTCATCGCCGGCAACAGCTTTTCCACCATGATCCCCGGCGTGAAGCGCATGTCCTCCACTATGGCCGGCGTCACCGTGGCCATTGTTCTCGCCGTCACCGGCGTGGCCGCCGACCTGATCGCCTTCTTCACCATCGTCGGCGCGTCCTTCGGCCCCATCTGCGGCGCTATGGCGGCGGACTACCTGCTCTCCGGCAAGCAATGGAAAGGTCCGCGCGAAGGCATCAACTGGGCCGGCTACATCGCCTGGGCCGTCGGGTTCGCCATTGGCATTCTCCCCAACCTGCCCGTCTCGCCCGAACTCAAGACCTACGCCCAGCCCGCGGTACTCTACAGTTTTGTCGCCGGTTTCGTGATCTATGCAGCGCTCGCCAAGCTGGGCCTCGAGCCCCGCACCATCCCGCTAGAAGAAGCCGGCGTCCGCGCGCCGCTAGGCGGAGGCGGCAGCACGAAGCGTGGCAGCGCCACGGCGTGATGTTCGCATGAAGAGCGGAAGCCCGCCGCCCACAACCATCGACGACTACCTCGCCCTCGTCTCCGAACCCGCCCGCACCACGCTAGAAAAGATCCGCGCCGCCGTTCGCTCTGCCTCCCCGCCCGATGCCACCGAGGCCATTGGCTACGGAATTCCGATGTTCCGCTATAAAGGCTGCCTCGTCGCTTTCGCCGCCTTCAAAAAGCATTGCAGCTTCTTCCCCATGAGTCTCGGCGTGATCCGGTCTTTCAAAAGCGAACTTGCGAATTACGAAGTCTCAAAAGGCACCATCCGCTTCCCGCTCGACAAACCGCTGCCCGCCGCGCTCATCAAGAAAATCGTGAAGGCGCGCGTTGCCGAAAAGAACAGGAAAAAGCCTCGCTGAGCCGGCCCCCGCTACTTCTTCTTCCCCTTCACCTTCAGCACCACCGGCGTCCCCTTGAACCCAAACTTCCTTCTCAACTGATTCACCAGATATCTCTCGTGCGAGAAGTGCAGCCCGCCCGCGCGATCCGTGAACACGACAAACGTCGGGGGATGCACCGACGCCTGCGTCAAATAGTAGATCTTCCGCTCTTCAAAATGCAGCGATTCCACAAACCGGTTCAGCTCGGCGGTGGGAATCCGCCGCCCCGCCGATTCATGCACTTCACGAATCAGTTTGAAAAGCTGCTCCACTCCCGTTCCATTCTTGGCCGACAAAAACACCACCGGAGCATAATCCAAAAACTTCAGCTCATCTCGAATCTTCTGCTCGAACCCGCGCTTCTTCTCCCGGCTGAGCGCATCCCATTTGTTCACGCAAATGATCACGCCGCGCCCACCCTCATGTGCGTAGCCCGCGATCGTTGCGTCGAGCGCCACCAGTCCCTCTGAGGCGTCCAGCACCACCAGCACTACCTGCGCCATGCGGATGTGCCGCCGTGCCATCACCACGCTCAGCTTCTCCGCCATCTCTTTCGTCTTGCCCTTGCGCCGGATGCCGGCCGTGTCTACGAACACGTAATCGGTGTCTCCGTGGCGCACCCGCGCGTCCACCGCGTCGCGCGTCGTTCCCGCAATCGGCGAAACGATTGCGCGCTCCTCGCCAGTCAGCGCATTCAATAGCGTTGACTTCCCCACGTTCGGCCGTCCGATGATCGCAACTTTGATCGCCTCGGCGGTTTCTTCCGCGGGCGCCTCGTCGAATCCCGCAGTCACATGCTCCATCAGTTCCGATACTCCCGTGCCGTGCTCTGCCGATATCGGAAACACGTCGCGAATTCCCAGCTCGTAAAAGTCGTCCGCCAGATCTTGCCGCGCCACCGTATCGGCCTTGTTCACGGCCAGCGTAATCGGCTTGCCCAGCCTTAGCAGCATCTGCGCCAGATCGCGGTCCGCCCCCGTAATTTCGGCCCGCCCGTCGACCAGAAGAATGATCTGCGACGCCTTTTCGAGCGCCACCTGCGCCTGTTTCAGAATCTGGCTGGGAATGTACTCGTCATCGTGCACCACGATCCCGCCCGTGTCGATGATTTCGAACTGCCGCCCGTCATACCGCGCCAGCCCGTGCATGCGGTCCCGCGTAATCCCCGGCTCGTCGCCGACAATGGCGCGCCGCTCCCCCGTAATCCGGTTGAACAGCGTCGATTTTCCAACATTGGGACGCCCCACGATGACAACCGTGGGAATAACCTGCGGCATAGCTTGTACCGTAGCATTGTCCGCGGCCCTCGCGCCTGTCCGGCATCACGACAGCGGCCAATTCTGCAGAATCGCCGTTAGACGCCTGTCGGCGCAATGGCCGATTGCCGATAACCTCGTTCTCCGGATGTTGTAGTCGAATAGGTGCAGAATAGGGATGTGGAACTCTCTAATAGGTGCCGACGTACCACCGCCCTGTTCGGCCTCGCTCTGCGCTTAGTCGTGCCTGCTGTTGCCGGCCAAATGGCGCAATCGGACTACGCGCCAGAACGAGAAATCCGGGGGCTTCCTTCTGACGCCGTCACGCTTGAGACACAGGTCATACCCATGAGTGCACATACAGACAGAATGCTGACTCTGTGGATGCAGAATCCACAAAAACATGCTCGTGGCGAAGATGAGTACACTTGCCCGGAACGCACGCGTGGAAATTATTATTCCGGGCCAACGCGCGTTTCTCTAGTCAGAACCTCTACTGGGGAGATTATCAACACCGTGCGCGTAACGATCAAATCTGTCATTCAGTCTGGCAACTCCAAAGAAGAGCGCGAAGACGATAGCTTCGATATTCCGTACCTGATAGAGCGCATCCTCTACCACGTTGACACACCCGGTGAACGTGGCGAGGGAAAGCCGAAGATCATGAAGCTCAGAGACTACAACGCCGATGGACGTGCGCTGGAGTTTGCGTTATTCAATGCCGAAACGTGTTCGGATGTTCGTGTGCAACTGATCGGGTACAGCATCCCGCGTGATCGCGTGATCCAATATCCTTTCCGCTCCGACGATGAGCCCGCTGATGGGAAACCCTGGTTCTGGGCCGATAATCTGTTTGCCCACAAGCCCGTCGCCAAAGGGCATTGGCACTATACGATGCCATTTCCCGGTTCGACATGTGTTTTCGACTTTCGCTATGCGCAGTCCGGCGAAGAATTCTTGACTAGGGCCACGTGCTACTGAATCTCACCGCACCGTCGAGCCGTGCGGCGGTTAAGGCGCTGTAAAATCGCGTTACCAGACGATCCGTCGCTGCCCATCAAACGCTAGACTATAAAAGCCTCCATGATCCTGAAACAGTACTATCTCGGCTGCCTCGCCCACGCCTCCTACCTGCTCGGCGACGAGCCCAGCTCAACCGCGATCATTGTCGACCCGCAACGCGACATCCAGCAATACCTGGCCGACGCCGCGAAGTTCGGCCTCCACATCCGCCATGTCTTCCTCACCCATTTCCACGCCGATTTCGTGGCCGGCCACCTGGAACTCCGCGACCATTGCGGCGCCACCGTTCATCTCGGCGGGCGCGCCCAGGCGGAATACACCTTCGTAGCAATGAAGGACGGCGATACCCTCGACTTCCCGGGGCTGCGCCTTCAAGTGTTGGAGACCCCCGGCCACACCATCGAGTCGATCTCCATCCTCGTATTCGATCTCCTGAACGACCCTGCAAAACCTCACGCCGTCCTGACCGGCGATACCCTTTTCATTGGCGACGTCGGACGCCCTGATCTCCGAGCCTCGCTTGGATGGTCCGCCAACGATCTCGGCGCGCATCTGTACGACTCGCTGCACAAAAAGCTCCTGCCGCTGCCCGACCCGACGCTCGTCTACCCGGCTCATGGGGCCGGCTCGCTCTGCGGCAAGAAGTTGTCTTCCGATACGGTCTCATCGCTCGGTGATCAGCGCCGCTTCAATTACGCCCTCCAGCCGATGTCCAAAGAGGAATTCATCCGCCTCGTCACCGCCGACCAGCCCGATGCCCCGCCTTACTTCACCTACGACGCTATTCTCAACACCCGCGAGCGGGCCACTCTCGATCGCAATCTCGAAGAGGTTCTCCATCCCATCGATCTCGCCGAAGTGCTGCGCATGGGGGATGCTGGATCGCAGATCCTCGACGTCCGCGATCCCACCGAGTACGCCAAGGGTCACCTCGCCGGCAGCATCAACATCGGACTCAGCGGCCAATACGCCACGTGGGCGGGCACCGTCCTCGACCGCGCCAAGCCCATCGTCATCATTGCCGAGCCTGGCCGCGAACACGAAGCCGCGCTGCGCCTCGGCCGCATCGGGTTCGATCACGTCAAGGGCTATCTGAACGGAGGCATGGCAGCGCTGGCTGAGCGGCCCGACTTGGTGTGGCCCACCGAGCGCGCGAGCGCTCCGATGATCGCGGAGGAACTGGCGAGTTCCAATCCGCCGCTGCTTCTCGATATCCGCACCCCGCGCGAGTGGGCCACCCGGCATATCGACGGCAGCATGAACGTACCGCTCAACCATCTGCAAGAGCGCATCGCGGAAATCCCGCGCGACCGCCGCATCGCCGTCCATTGCGCCGGCGGCTACCGCTCTTCCATCGCAGCGAGTATCCTGCATCAATACGGCCTCACCAATCTGATCGAGATGGCCGGCGGCCTCGCCGCCTGGGACGCCGCCAAACTGCCGGTCGTGACGCAAGTTTAGCCTCCAATTCGAAGCCGCCCCGGCCGTACCAGTACTATTGGACGCAGTCAATGGACAAGAAGCTGTCGCGGCCGAAGAGTCTGGCGGTGTATCGTCGATTGACGTTCGCAACTTAAAAGGAGAATCTCAATGGCAGACGCAATCGAAAAGGGACGCGAGAATGAAGTGACGATCGCTGGGGTTCAAGCGGGTGAGCTTTCGCATGGGGATTGCGAGAAGATCGTCGGCGGTGCCCCTAGCATTTCAGAAATTGTAGTAACGAAAGATACCGACATCAGCACCACCAAGTTGTAAGCACGACTGATTTTCTCGCCGTCTCCGCGTCGCGGCGTTGAAGATTTAGCCTCAAGCACGGGGCCTGTGTGGCGGCGACACTTTCACGCCGCAGCCCCCGGACCGAGCATGCGCGTTTGGACCGCCCTGAGTGCCTACGGAGCCGGCGAATAGGTTCGACCATACAAGCTGGACGGCACCTGAGGACCAAAGGTAGCGTACGCCGCCGGATCCATTAGGCCGACGCCCGTGTAGTTGCTGAAACCGTTCGCGTACAAATATCCAACGATTTCAACCAGGCTGATGTTTGCCGCCGCTATCTGGTCTGGCGTGAGGATTGGAGAAAGAGTGCCAGGCAATGTCTGAGCAAGATCTCCGATGTACTGCAGACTGTCGAGCTGCGACGCGGCAACCCACAAGTGTTGCGTGATTAGACCTGGCTGGTCCACACCGGGTATATAGCCCCAGCTGATCAACGCGGCCGTTGGAAAGTCCGTCAGTACATAACAATCCAGGTGCATCACGCCGCGCAACTCTGCGATGGCTTGTTGATAAGACGTGAAACCGACCGGATTCTGGAACGAAACCGGCCTTGCCGCCATCTGATTTGAAACCGGGCCGTTGACCGCCATCGTCTTCACCGCGCTATTTGCCCGCGAAGCATACATCGAAACCACGCTCATATTCATGTCGCAAACCTCTTGGACGCCTCATGCAGTCCAATTGGTGGAGACGCCGACACACACTGGATATTCCCCCGCACCTGTTTTTCCGGCGTCGCAACGCATGGGCAAAAGGGGTATTTTAAGAGTGGTCGGTACAAACCAATTGACTGCTCAAATCGGCGGTAGACAAATTGTGATTCACGGCTTAGCCCTGATACTGGCCGGGTTGATCTGGGGCTTCGCGCCGCCTATGACGCCGTATCCACGGCTCGCCCTCGGGGCGCACATCCAGTTCGAAACCAACGGCCTGCTGTTCGCGGTTCTTGGCATCCTGCTGCTCAAGCTGCCGCACCGCGTGGCGAATGGCGCCGTCTGGGCGATCGTGATCTCGGCGTGGTTGACGTGGCTCATGGCCCTGTCTGAGGTAGCCAATGCCTGGTAGGGCACAAACCAGATGCTGCCCATCGCCGCCAGGCAGGCAGGCGCCACTGGCGCGGCTCCCTGGCAGGAACTCGTCGTGAGACTGTGTCACATTCCGGCGGCGCTGGGGTTGATTCTTGCGTTGACGCTCCTGATCATCGGCTTCGTGAAGGGGCAGCCCGCGGAGTAGCGGCGGCTCTGCGCTGATACAATCCCATCATGGTTCTGGGTTTAGAACATACCGCCATCGCCTCGCCCAATCCGCGTCAACTCGCGCAGTGGTACGTGGATCAACTCGGCTTCGTCATCAACTATGACTCCGGCCGCACCGTATTCGTCAAAGCGCCGAACGGCTCGATGCTCGAGATC